>OFMC01000464.1_pt1 | contig 42025 bp, 32 predicted proteins | sample 1541271 | NCBI WGS metagenome assembly OFMC01 (sample SAMN04209252, study PRJEB22552) | human gut metagenome | biome: gut; material: feces | host: Homo sapiens | place: USA: Oklahoma | reverse complement strand
GCGTGTGCTCTATCCAGCTGAGCTACTGAGACATTTTTAAGATTTATGCAATTTTCATTGCTCGAAGGAATCGAACAATCTGCCGCTTAGGAGGCGGACCCTCTATCCTGCTGAGGTACAAGCGCATATTTAATTTATGAGGCTACTACTCATCCATTGGGGAACACTTTTAGGTTCTCTTAGGAGCGTGACCTCTATCCAACCGAGTTGCTGAGACGTGTTAAATTGGGGTCATGAAGTGTACTGTGTTATTGTACCGCACGGCGGCGCATTTGTCAATCATATTGGATTTTCGCGCACTGAAATATACACAGAAATAGCTTTGAAACCCCATGCAAATTTTCCGCAAAAGACAAGGCTCTGGGTGGCTTTTGCCTTGACGCTTTTCGCTTTTTCGTCTATACTGATATATACATGAAAACTTATGGAAACCAAACACCGCGGGCATCGGGAAATGTGCCTGCACGGAAAAAACAAAGGATTAAGGAGCCCGATACATGGTTTTTGCCGATTTGTTCTTTATCTATGTCTTTTTGCCGCTGTGCCTCATCTGTTACGGCCTCGCCAAAAAGCTCAGCACCAAAAACATCGTGCTGATTGTCTTTTCACTCATCTTTTACGCTTGGGGCGAGCCGCTTTGGATTTTGCTTTTGCTGTTCAGTTCATTCTTTAACTGGTTCATCGGCATATTGATCGGCAAATTTCGGGATACCCCGCGCGCAAAGTTAGCCGTTGGCGGCGGTATTTTGGTAGATATTCTGCTTTTGCTCATCTTTAAGTACAGCGCGTTCATTGTGGAAAACCTGAACGCCGTTTCGGGCGCTGCCATTCCCGTGCCGCAGATCACGTTGCCCATCGGTATCAGCTTCTACACGTTCCAGGCTATCTCCTACATTTTAGACTGCTACTGGGAAACGGTGGACGTGCAGCCGAAATACCACAAATTCCTTTTGTACCTGTCCCTCTTTCCGCAGCTCATCGCCGGCCCAATCGTGCGGTACAGCGTTGTGGAGCAGGAGATTGACAACCGCTCCGTCAACGCGACCGACCTATGCGAAGGTGCGCTGCGCGTGATCCTCGGCCTTGCGAAAAAGGTCATCATCGCGAACAATTTGTGGTCCATCGTCAATACGTTCTTCGGCAAGGACATCACGGGACTTTCCGTGCTCGGCACATGGTACACCATCATCGTGTATTCGCTGTATGTTTACTTTGACTTCAGCGGTTATTCCGATATTGCCATCGGCCTCGGTCGCATGTTTGGCTTCCACTTTGACGAAAACTTCCGTCATCCGTTTGCCTGCACCACCATTGCGGAGTTCTGGCAGCGCTGGCACATCTCCCTCGGCTCCTTCTTCCGTGACTACCTTTTGTACGTGCCGTTCTTCGGTAAGCCGCGCAAGTATTTCGGCCTGTTCCTTGTTTGGTTCTGCACCGGTCTTTGGCACGGTGCCGCATGGAACTTCATTTTATGGGGCCTTTACTACGGCTGCTTCATGCTGTTCGAGCAGAAAATGGGCAAAAAGCGCATGAAAAAGTGGCCGATTGTGTGGAAGCACGTGTATACGAAACTTGTCATCATCCTCGGCTTCGGCATCTTCTATTTTGAAGATCTCGGCCAGCTTGGTCAGTTTTTCCTCAATATCACGGGCATCAGCATGATTGCGAACGGCGCGCCGTTTACGGACCCCATGACGTTCTCCTCCCTGCGCAACAACATCTTTCTCATTTTGTTCGCGATTCTCGTCAGCCTGCCGGTATTGCCGAAGATCAAGAGTTATTTCCTCGAGAGCAAAAACGATACCGTTTATACCATCGGCCGCGTCGGCTCCGTTGCGGTCTGTATGGTGTTGCTCGCCGTCGTGAGTGCTCTGCTCGTTGATACCACGAACAATGTGTTCCTGTATTTCAGATTCTAAGGGGAGGAGATCATTGACATGAACGATTTTAAAGACCTTGACCTTGATTATTTTGCTCCCCGCAAGCCCGCCGAACCGGAAGCGAAGCCGGAGAAAACCGAAGCCGTAGATGCGCCGACTGCGGATGAAAGCGCCGAACCCGCAGAGCGTCGCCGCAAGCCGAAGCCGAGCCGCCGCGAGCTTTTGAACATGCGGCTTTCCGTTTTATCCGTCGGCGTTATGGTCATTCTTTTCGCCCTGATGACGCTGTATCTGCTCCTTTTCCCGCGCTCCACCGTCTCACAGATTGAAAACCGAAACCTTGCGGAATTCCCGAAATTCTCTTTTGCATCGTATTTTTCCGGCTCGTTTACGGCGGACGTCGCCACATGGTTTGACGATACCGTGCCGAACCACGACGGCTTTAAGAATATGAGCAACTCCATTAAGAACCTGTTTGGTATGAAGATGTTCGCTTCAACGGTCAACACCGCAAAGCCCGAGACGGACAGCACAGATAACACCGATACTTCTGCCGCAAACGGTGACACCCAGACAACCACACCCGCAAACGGCACCGTGCCAAACAGCACGAACCTGCTGCAATACGCCGCAGGGCGTGTGTTCCCGGCCGTGAGCGCTGCGGATGAAAAAATGGGCCGCGATTTCAGCACCGAGGATAACAGCACACTGGAATGGGTGAACAACCTGCTTGTCGTAAACTGGGATAATCACTGGCGCTGCATGGAGGCCTTCGGCGGCGGTGGCGGCACCGCTTACGCCAATGCACTCAACGACCTGCAAAGCAAGATCGGCAGCGGTGTGACCATTTGGTCTATGCCCGCACCCACCGCTTCCGCCATCTACACCCCGAAAAACGGCATTGATTATGTTGGCGACCAGAAGGAATGCTTTAACGGCGTTGCCGAAAAGCTGAATGCCGGCATTCAGTCCGTAAACGTTGTGGATGTGATGAAAAAGCATGCGGAGGAAGATATTTACCTGCGCACCGACCACCACTGGCAGGCACGCGGCGCCTACTATGCCGCCCGCACGTTTGCCGAGGCCGCAGGCGTGCCGTTCGCAGACCTTTCCACTTACACGGAAGAATCCATTCCGGGCTATGTAGGCACTATGTACGGTTTCTCGCAGGATACGCGTATTTTGAACGACCCGGACGATTTCCACTACTTCGTGCCGGCCTCGAACTACGTGGCTTCCTACTACGATACTTCTTTTAACTACCAATACGAAGACGACCTCTTTGCCGATGTGGACACCGCAAACGCGTACCTCAAGTTCCTCGGCGGCGACTCCTGCATCGTAAAAGTCGATACGCAGATGAAAAACGGCCGCAAGCTGCTCGTCATTAAGGACAGCTTCGGTAACGCGGAGATTCCGTTCTACACGAATTCCTTTGAGCAGATTTACGTTGCCGACGTGCGCTATTTGGAGTGCAACCTCGTCAGCTTCATCAAAGATATGGGCATTACGGATGTGCTCTTTACGATGTCCGCATACTCCGTTGTGGGCGATAACGCCGACAACATTCAGAACCTCATCGCGCAGAACGCCGGTGAGACCATCACCGATTCGCACATTGTCCCGTCTGTTACGCCAAAAACGGTCATGCCGACCGCGACAAGTGCACCAACGACGACTTCCGGCACGGATACGGCCGCTAACACCACCTCGACCGGTACAGATGATACCTCTTCCGCAAAAGAATAACAAAGGAGAGCCTATGAAAGAACTGGAATATCCCTTTGACGCCGCTTACATCATCAAAAAGCGCAAATCTTTAAAGAAAGCACTGCTCGCAGACGGCACCTCGCGCATCAGAAAGAAGATTGCCGTGTTCGGCGGCTCCACCACAAGCGACATTGTAAAAACGCTGGAGCTTTTCCTCTTAGACGCCGGTATTGAGCCGGAATTTTACGAATCCGAATACGCGCAGTATTTTCAGGACGCCATGTTCCCGGATGAAACGCTTTTAAGCTTCAAGCCGGACATTGTGTTCATTCACACCACGAATCGCAACGTGACGGACTGGCCCGAGATGACCGACACCACGGAGCAAATAGACGAAAAGCTGCACACGGAAATAAACCGTTTCACGGCGATGTGGAAAAGCATTGCGGAAAAGTTCCACTGCCCCATCATTCAAAATAACTTTGAAATGCCGCTTTACCGCCTGCTCGGTAGCCGCGACGCGTGGGACATCCACGGCCGCACGAATTTCCTCACGCGCTTAAACGAAGCTTTTTACGCCTACGCACGCGAAAATGAGAGCTTTTATATTCACGACCTCAACTTTGTTTCTGCCGATTACGGCCTGAAAGAATGGTCGAACCCGCTGTTCTGGAACATGTACAAATACGCCATGTGCTTTGAGGCGATCCCGTCCTTTGCGTTCAGTGTTTCGCACATTATCAAGTCGATTTTCGGCAAGAATAAAAAGGCGCTTGCCCTTGACCTCGATAACACCCTGTGGGGCGGCGTTGTGGGCGACGACGGCGTAGACGGCATCGAGATCGGCCAGGAGACCGGCGTTTCGCAATCCTACTACGAGTTTCAGACCTACGTAAAGCAGCTTAAAAGTCTCGGCATCGTGTTGACGGTCTGCTCTAAAAATGACCATGAAAACGCCATTGCGGGGTTAAACCACCCCGAAGGTGCACTGCGCCCGGACGATTTCGTCATCATTAAGGCAAACTGGGAAAACAAAGACCGCAACATTGCCGAGACCGCCGCAGAGCTGAACATTCTGCCGGATTCCATCGTTTTTGCGGACGATAACCCCGCCGAGCGCGAGATCGTGCGCACGCAGATCAAGGGCGCGGCCATTCCGGACATGGACGGCGTGGAAAACTACATCACGACGATTGACCGCAGCGGCTTCTTTGAAGTGACAACCTTCAGCGAAGATGACTTGAAGCGCAACGAAATGTACAAGAAAAACGCCCTGCGCGCCGCGGAAATGGCGTCCTTCGGCGATTATAACGACTATTTAAAGAGCCTTGAGATGCACGCCGTCATCGATGATTTCATCCCGGTGTACCTTGCGCGCATCACACAGCTTACAAACAAGAGCAACCAGTTCAACGTGACCACCCGCCGCTATACGCCCGCCGAAATGGAAAGCGTATTTGAGGACGACGGCTATATCCGTCTGTACGGCAAGCTCATCGACAAATTCGGCGACAACGGCGTCGTTTCCGTCGTCATCGGCAGGAAAAACGGCACGGCACTCGACATTGACCTATGGCTGATGAGCTGCCGCGTGTTAAAGCGCGATATGGAATTTGCCATGTTGGACCGCCTTGTGGAGCGCTGCCGCGAAGTGGGCGTAGAGACAATTAACGGCTACTACTACCCCACCGCAAAAAACAAGATGGTCAGCGACCTTTTCGGTCGCTTCGGCTTCACGAAGACTGAGGAGCACGAGGACGGCAGCACCGTATGGCAGTTGCGCGTCGCGGACTACAAGCCGCAGAACCACGTGATCGAAGTGTTCGGCAACGACCACGCAGAAGCGTGATCCTCGCTAAATTAAGTATTAAATCAAATCACAGAAAGGAATTTTACCATGGACACAAGAGAAATTTTTGAAAGACTGGACCGCGTATTTCAGGATGTTTTTGACGATGATACCATTCACGTCACGCCGAAAACGACCGCAGACGACATTGAGGACTGGGACAGCCTGGAGCACATCACGCTGATCTCCGCTGTAGAGCGCGAGTTCCGCATGAAGTTCAAGATGGGCGAAATCTCCTCCATGAAGAACGTCGGCGAAATGGCTTCCATCATCGCAGCACGCGCAAAGGGCTGATCTTACCGCAAAAGAAAATGCCGCAGACAACCGGGTTTTCCCGTGCCTGCGGCATTTTTATATTTACGGTTATTTATAACGGTTCATGAAGTCGAGGTAATCGTCCTCCAGCGTGCGCTTCGGTTCTTCCTTACGCGGAGCGGTGTACGGGTCAGCCGTTTCCTGCTCGGCGGCACGGCGGCGCTGTTCCGCACGTCTGCGACGCGCTTCGCGGCGCTTTTTGCGCACGCGCTGCCCGTGGATGTACACGATAAGCAGCAACACCGCAAAGACAATGACAAGCACCAAAACAAATTTCAAAATGCTGAAAATCACCGAGCCGCCCTTAGAGCCGCTCGCTCCGGAGGATGCACTGCTTTCGGCCGCGGAAGATTCCGTACCGCCGGCGGTGGACTCTGCGTTACTTGCAGTGCCCACAGCCGCCGAGTCTGTGGGGTTGCCGGATTTATACGTTTCCGCTGCCGCTGCCACGGCGTTAAAGAGCTTTAAAACACCGGCATCATATGCGCCGGTCTGAAAATCCGCTTCCAGATTATCGTGCAGCAAAGCGCTCAGCTCCGTGCCGGAGAACGCGCCGTGCAGGCCGTCGCCGACCACCGCCATATAGTCGCCGTCCGAAACGGAAAGGCCTATGATAAGCCCGTTTTTGCTGTCGCCGCCAAGCTTCCACGTGTCCATGACCTTTTTAAGGTAGGCCACGCGACCATCATAATCGGATTTTTCGCCGGGCAAAGTGTTCATGGTGAACACCGCAATCTGCACACCATACGTCGCATTGAGGTCAGCGTTTTTATCGTTGATTACCGTTTTCGTACTGGCGGAAATCACACTCGCTTCGTCATAGACATAAAGATCCGCGGGCTGCTCCGGCACTTCGGCGTCCGCTGCCGTCGCGCTTACGGTGCTGCCCGTGTCGCCTCCGTCTTCGGAAGACGAGGTGCTTGTGTCGCCGTTTCCGGCTTCATCCGCAAACGCATACAGGTTGCCGGTGGAAAACACCATCAAAACCACAAGGCATATCGCCGCAAAGCGTCCCATACCCGCTTTATATAGATTTTTCATCCAATCCCTGCCTTTCGGCAGCCCGGCTGTGCCCGGCCGCGTAAAATAATACCGCACAAAACCTGTTTCGTAGTTTTATGCGGTATCGGTTCTGTTGTACCTATTTTAAGAGAATTTTTCGCTGCTGTCAAGTAAAGCCAAGACTTTGCATCTTACGATCCTCTTAAGGTTATTTCAGCTCTACAATCGTCACGCCGCTTTCGCCCTCACCATATACGCCGAGGCGAAAGGATTTCACGGCCTTGTGGCGGCGTAAATGCTGCTGAATGCCGTTTCTCAGTATACCTGTACCTTTGCCGTGGATAATCGTCAGCATGTTGAGATTGTGCATCAAAGCGTGATCGATAAACGCATCCACTTCCATGAGCGCTTCTTCCAAATTCATGCCGCGCACATCCACTTCATTGCGCGCCGGAGCGGAATCCATCTTCTTCGTCACGGTGCGGTGACCGCCTGCGGCTTTCTTCTTTTCCTTCGGCTTCTGGTCAGTCAGGCGCAGGTTTTTCAGCGGCACGCGCGTTTTAATGATGCCTGCCTGTACCAAAATCTGGTCGCCGTTTTTCGGCACATCCAAAACGGTCGCAATCTTATCGATGTCGTAAATCAGTACCGTATCGCCGACCTGTAAGGGGCGCGGCAACACATAATCTTCGTCTATGCGGCGCTCGTGCACCGGGTCGCTGACCTTTTCCATATCGCGAATGCCTGCCTTCAGGCGCGCTTTCTGCTCTGCGGTCAATAATTTCTGCTTGTTGCGGCGCAGGTCTTCGAGCTCGTCTAACAGGCTCTGGGCTTCGCGGCGCGTTTTCTGCACAAGCTCCGCCGCTTCCATTCTGGCGCGCTCAATTTCGTGCTTCGCGTCCTTTTCGGCGCGGTCGCGCAGCGCTTCAGCCTCTTTTTCCATGTTCTGCGCTTTCAAACGCAGCTGCTCGGCACTTTCACGCTCATCTTCCATTTTGCGGCGGCTCTCCTCCAAGCGGGAGACGACCTCCTCAAACATAGTGCTTTCATCGGAAACGAGCTCCTTTGCGTGCTCTACGATGTTCGCCGGCATACCGAGACGTGCGGAAATGGCAAATGCGTTGGAACGGCCCGGTACGCCGATGAGCAGGCGATACGTCGGGCGCAGCGTCGCCACGTCAAATTCGCAGCAGGCGTTTTCAACGCCAACGGTCTGAATGGCATATGCCTTCAGCTCTGCGTAATGCGTTGTCGCCATCACGCGCGTGCCTTTGGTGCGCATGGCTTCGATGATGGAAATAGCAAGCGCGGCGCCCTCGACCGGGTCGGTGCCCGCACCGAGCTCATCGATCAGGATAAGACTCTTGTCGTCCGCAATGTTGAGAATGCGGATGATATTCGTCATGTGCGCCGAGAACGTGGAGAGAGACTGCTCAATGCTCTGCTCATCGCCGATGTCCGCCAAAACGTGGTCGAAAATCGAAACTTCGCTGCCATCCGCCGCGGGGATCATCAGGCCGCACATGGTCATCAGCGTCAAAAGGCCCGCCGTTTTCAGCGAGACGGTCTTGCCGCCGGTGTTCGGGCCGGTGACGATGAGGGCATCAAAATCACTGCCGAGGTACAGATCGGTCGGCACGACCTTATTTTTATCGATGAGCGGGTGGCGCGCCGATTTGATGGCGATGCGCCCCTCCTGATTGAGCTTCGGCACGGTCGCCTTCATTTTGTAGGCGAGCTGCCCTTTTGCGAAAATGAGATTCAGCTCCACCGCCGCGCGGTAGCTCTGGATGATGCCGTCCGCAAACTCGCCGATCTCACGGGAAAGCTCCGTCAAGATGCGGTCGATCTCGTCCTTTTCGTCCGAGCGCAACACGCGGATTTCGTTGTTTGCCTCCACAACGCCGATCGGCTCAATAAACACGGTGGCACCGCTGCCGGAGGAATCGTGAATGAGGCCCTTGACTTCATTGCGGAACTCCGCCTTAACCGGCACAACGTAGCGGCCGCCGCGTTGGGTAACAATGGCCTCCTGCAAATACTTTTGGTAGGTCTGCGAGCGGATCATTTTATCAAGCTGCTCACGCACGCGCAGCGATGCCGCGCGGATCTTGCGGCGGATAGCCGCCAAGGCGACGCTTGCGGTATCGGCAACTTCTTCCTCGCTGACGACGGTCATCGAGATGCGGTCTTCGATAAACTTATTCGGCTGCAAGGTCTCGAAGCGGTAATCGAGCGCCGTTTTGACGCTTTCGCTTTTTTTACGCCAATCCGAAACACTGCGAATGGCACGCAATGTCGCGGCAACAGACAATAATTCCGCCAGATTCAGCACGCCGCCCGCTTCTGCGCGACGCAGCGCATTCGTGACATTCGTCATGCCGTAAAACGACGGTGCGCCGTACTTTGCCATTAAAACAAACGCGTCGTCCGTTTCCTGCAAAAGGCGCTCCACGTGGCGGATGTCGGTATCCGGCTCAATTTTCTGCGCCAGCTCCGCCGCATCCGGGCAAGTGGTTTCATTTGCAAGCTGAAGCAGAATTTTATCCAGCTCCAGCGCTTTATGATCTTTCAGCATTTTGTTCCTGCTTTCTTTTCGTACCCGGTTTTGCCGGGTCAATCTCCTCTGTTAATCCAAAAACGTTTTATAAAACTCCAAGGTCTTCGGTACGGTATGTAATGTATGGACAACGTAGCTTTCCGTTGCGGCGTTCAGAATTTTCAGCGCATCCTCCGGCAGCGAGAAGTTATAGAGCTTCTCAAAATCCACATACGCAATGTGTCGCATGGCGGTCAGCGCGCCCGGCGGCAGCGCGACATACGGTTCATTCGCGCCGTGAAAGCACTTGTCGCACAGAATAATGCCCCTTTGCGGCAGAAAATACATCGTCTCCGCTTCATACGCGGCGCAGTTTTCGCACGCGACTAAATTTGGCATATAGCCCGCCGACGAGAGCATACGCAGCTCTGTCACGGATTGCAACAGCCGTATCGGCCGCGTGCCCTTTGATAAAAAATGCAGGGAATTTAAGATGAGCCGCAGGTATTCCTCGGAATCCGTATCCTCCGGCACCATTAAGTACGCCAGCTCACAGAAATACTGCGCCAGCGAAAGCGCGGCGATGTCCCGCCGAAGCCCAAAAAAGACCTCGATCGGCTCGGCATCGTCAATCATGTATTTTTCCCGCCCCTTAAAAATAGAAAGGCGGGAATAGCACAAAAGCTGCGTTGCGGCGCTTTTGCTGTCCTTTAAGTTTTTGGCGCGGCGGGCAAACGCACGCACCACGCCCGCGTCACGCGTCAGCACCGTGACAAGGCGGTCGCTCTCGCCCACCGTCTGCTCCCGAATGATGAGTCCCTGGGTCTTTACCTGCATCAAAGTCTCCTGCCGTAAAATCCACGTCGGCAAGCTCCCGGCGTGTAAGCTGCACGTAGCGGATGTAATCCTCCGCCTTGCCGCTTTTATAAAAGCTGTTCCACGCGGCACACGCCGCATTCTGTATCGGGGAATTTCGCATACAAACGCCTCCTAAACCGTATGGCTGTTTTTAGCTTCTGCGGTTTTTGCGGGTTTTATCCGTGGAAACGTCTGTCAATTTCTCAAAATGTGACCGTTTTCCCGAAAATCACGGTTTATTGGTACTGGTCAAAATCGTGCTCGTTAAAGCCGAGCTTTGTGAGGATCTGCGGGCGCTGGCGCCAGTCCTCCTTCACCTTTACCCAAAGGCGCAGGTTGATTTTGCAGCCGAAAAAGCGCTCCATGTCTTCTCTTGCCTTCGAGCCGATTTTTTTCAGCATTGCGCCGCCCTTGCCGATGATGATGCCCTTGTGCGTGGCGCGTTCACAATAGATTGTCGCATCGATCTCCGTCAGGTTGCCGAGGTCGCGCATGCTTTCCGTCACGACTGCGACGCCGTGCGGAATTTCTTTATCCGTAAAGCGCAGAATTTTCTCACGCACGATTTCGGACGCAATGACGCGCTCCGGCTGGTCTGTGAGCGTATCTTCCGAGAAGAAGTGTCCGCCCGGCTCCGCCAGTGCGATGAGCTCCTCACGCAGCGCGTCCATGCCGTTGCCGTCCTGCGCGGAGACCGGCACCACAGCTTCAAAGTCGTAGAGCGCGGAGAGCTTCGCAATCTGCTCCATCAAAACGCTTTTGTCCTGCAAAAGGTCAATCTTATTGATGGCGAGCAGCGCCGGCACACCTAAATCTTTAAAGCGGTGCACAAGCTCTTCATCTGCTTTGGAGATTTTCGTGTTTGCCTCCACAACGAGCAGGCAAGCATCCACATCTGCGACGGACGAGGTAACGCTTTTCACCATGTAATCGCCGAGGGAGTTCTTCGGCTTGATGAGGCCCGGCGTATCGATGAACACCAGCTGCGTTTCGCCCTCTGTCCACACGCCCATAATGCGCGTGCGGGTGGTCTGTGGCTTATTGGAAACGATGGCAAGCTTCGTACCGAGCAGGCGGTTCAAAATGGAGGATTTGCCCACGTTCGGTCTGCCCACAATGGCGATAAACGCCGATTTTTCGTTCATGTAGTTTTCTGTATCCATAGTTTTCCCGGGGCACGCAGCCGCGGTTTCCTTTCTGATAATTTATATCACTTTTTATGAAGCTTTTCCCGCACGCCGCATGGCACTTTGAAAATGAAGAAAAAGGCCAAAATGAGCGACAGAATAAAAAGCACAAGGTAAAGCGGATTTGTGACGATTGTTATCAAAAGCGCTAAGATCGCTTCTGGACGCCACAAAACGGCTATACCGACAAAAGCGGCAAAAACGGCGCACACAAGCACCGCTCCCGCCGCGATATCTTTTGTTTTGCCGATAAGCGGATTATAGCTTTTCTGCGCGTAATCACACAGCATCTCAATGGCGGTGTTGAACGCTTCCGCCGCGATAACCATTGCGATGGTCAAAAGCAGAACGCCGTATTCGCTGCGCGTTACGCCCAGAAAGGGCGAAAAAAACAAAACGTATACCGCCGCTGTAAGGTGTATACGCATGTTTCGCTCCGTTTTCACGGTATGGAAAAATCCGCGCGCGGCATCGCGAAAGCTGTCCGCCTGCGTGCGGGTCTTACCGTTTGTTTTCCAATCCGGCACCATGTTAAACGGTGTAGCTGGAAGTGCCCGGCAGGCCGAGCTGCGACATAACGTATTCTTCTTTTTCACGCATGCGCACACGCTCCATGCCGCCGTTTTCGTGGTCATAGCCGAGCAAGTGCAGCATAGAATGCGCCGTCAGGTAGCCGATCTCGCGCTCTAAGCTGTGGCCGTAGCGCTTTGCCTGTGCCATTGCCATTTCCACAGAGAGCACAATGTCGCCGAGAATCTTCGCGCCGGTATCGTGGTTGATGTCATACACGCCGTTCTCACCCATGGGGAAAGAGAGCACGTCTGTTGCGGCATCTTTGTTGCGGTACTGCGCGTTTAGCTCGCGGATCTGCTCGTTGTCCACGAATGTCACGCTGATTTCAGCGGAATCCTCAAACTTCTCCATCCGCAGAACCGCGTGGCAACAGCGACGGATGAGCATGCGCACGCCGGTCGGCACTTTGACCGCTTTCTGGTTGTTTGTGATGATGACTCTGATTTTTTCCATATGCTAAAATCCTTTCGATAGGGGTTATTTTGCTGCGGACGCTTTTTCATACGCCCGAATGATATCCTGCACCAAGCGATGGCGCACAACGTCTTTTTCGGTAAAACGGAAAACGGAAATGTCATCCACATTGCGCAGTACACGCATCGCATCCTTCAGGCCCGAGCGTCTGCCGTCCGGCAGATCAATCTGCGTGATGTCGCCTGTGATGACCATTTTGGAGTTGAAGCCGAGACGCGTCAGGAACATTTTCATCTGCTCGCAGGTGGTGTTCTGCGCCTCATCCAGAATGATAAAGCTGTCGTCGAGCGTTCTGCCGCGCATGTACGCAAGCGGCGCCACCTCAATGCTGCCGCGCTCCACAAGGCGGGCGTACGATTCCGCGCCGAGCATGTCGAACAGCGCATCGTAAAGCGGGCGCAGGTAGGGGTCTACCTTCTGTTGCAAATCACCGGGCAGAAAACCCAGCTTCTCGCCGGCTTCCACGGCAGGGCGCGTCAAGATGATGCGGTTCACCTGCTGCGCACGGAACGCCGTCACAGCCATGGCGACCGCAAGGTACGTTTTACCGGTGCCCGCAGGGCCGACGCCGATGGTGATGGTGTTATTGCGAATATTGTCGCAATAATTCTTCTGTCCCACCGTTTTGGGCTTTACGGGCTTGCCTTTCGCCGTGATGCAAATGCAGCCGTCCGTAAGCGGCGCCATCTGTGCTTCGCTGTCCTCCATGACCATGTCGATGCAGTAGCCGACGTTCTGGTCGTTTAGGACTTCGCCCTTTTCGACGAGCCGCAAAAGGCTTTCTGCCGCACGCACCGCACGCGAAACACCGGGTTCTTCGCCGATGACGTGGATCTGCGAATCGCGGCAGGAAAACGTTACACCGAATGCCTTTTCCAGTCGCTTTGCGTTCACGTCAAAGCTGCCGAAAAGCTCTGCCGCGTATTCTGCTTTGTCTACATGAATGCTTCTTTCCAAATCGTTCTCCTTTTGCCGCACGGCTTTGAAAAACCGTGCAGTCTAAAAAACCGAATTTCCTGTTTTATTATAGCATAAGTGTTCCCAATGTGGTTATGAAATTTTCAACGAAATTTAGCCGTTTCCCTGTACATTTCCGACAAATACCCCTATAATCTCCGGATTTTCAGGCTCTTCAGGCAGGGTGAGCGGCGCCTCCTGCGCAATATTTTCAAGACATACGCACCGGGACGTGACGTAAACCGCGCCGCCTTTTGTCTGATATGTGATGTTTTCCGTAAGCATACGCCCGTCTTCTCCAAGCGCAAGCTTTTGCAGCTGATGCAGATTTTCAAGCGCGCGGCGCTGCGCTTCTTCCTCCGTGAACGTAACGGGCACGGTCTCCTCCCCATATACGCGCACCGTTTCCACCCACAGCGGCAACGTGTGCCCCTGCAAAACGAACGGCGTGCGGGTGTATGCCGTCTGGCCTTTCGGCGCGCCGGAAAGCGAGAGCGGCACGCGCACGCCCAAAATATACAGCGCGCGCTGTGTACCGAGGTCCGTTTCACGCACCGTTTCGGTACTAAGCGGACAGGATGCCGTGAATGTGCGCTGTGTCTCCGCCAGAATTTCCGCACGGGCGCGGGTGTAAAAACAGCGCACGGGGTTATATTCCGGGTCATACGGGTCGCCCACCTGTGTGATGCCGGAAACGAGCACCTGCCCCGCGGCGCAGGCAGAACCGACTTTCACGAGCACCGTGCCGTTTTGCGCCGTGATAGAATGGATGAGCCCCGCGCGTGACGCGACGATATCCCCCGTGCCGTCGTGCTCCGCGCCCTCCGCCTTTGTGACGGACGTGCGCAGCTCAAGCTGTACGGTGCAACCCTCCGTGTTGAACGATGCCCACGAAAGCTCCGGCAGCTCCTCCAAAAGCGCGACAGAGGCCAAAGCGGTATCGGTGCTTCGCGGCGCGCCGATATACACGCCAACGCGCTTTGCTGCCGCCAAAATTTCGCTTTCGGCATACGGAATATCTTCACCGGAGATCGTCATCTCCCAGTAAAAGCCGGAAAGGAACAGCATCAGCGCCACGCCGAGCGCCGTGCCAAGCAAAAGTCCCGGTCGGCGCAGCATGCGGCGGAACCGAAACGGGAAGCCGCTTTTCTCCGCAAGCTTCACCCGCGCGTGCGTGCGTTGTTTGATCTTATGCAGCTTTTTGTAGTCCTTCGCATACAAGGTGAAAAGCACGTCTTTCCCATCCTTTTGAAGTCGAATGGGGCGCAGACCCGTTTTCACCGCAATGTTCATAAACCGTGCCGTATCGCCCGAAACACGCGCCGTTGCCGTGCCGAGCACCCAATGCGTGATTTTCTTCATGCGAACCTCACCGCCTCAATATGTCCCGTGATCACCGCGCCGTCCTCTTCAAGACACAAAAGCCGTAGGCTTTTCCCCTCCACCCACACGGCGCGCCGCCCGCAGCGCAGGCCGATCTTTTCCGTTTCGTATTCGATTACGCCGTCACACCCCTCTAAAATAAGCTTCGCCGTGCCGAGAATCTCCGTGCGGATCGTGCCGTCCTGCATGGCATAGCGCAGCTTATCTGCAAGCTCACCCATGCACCCACCCTCTTTCTTTTTACTCCTCTATACGTATGTGTGGAAAAACACGCATATACTTTTTCAAAAGGAGGGTTCACCGTGTCGAAGCATACAGAACACATCGCTTTTTTCATTCGCCAAAAATTGCAGCTTCCGGCGCTTTATGTCCGCGCCGCCGCGCTTTTACTGCTCGCCTTGCTCCTGCTCAGGCACCGTACCGCTGCCGTCGCAGGCGTTGTCAGCGGCATCCACACATGCCTCGGCACGCTGATTCCCTCGCTGTTCCCGTTTATTTTACTCGCGTGCCTATGCACGAACAGCCGCGCGGCGCAGGTGCTGTTTCGCCCGCTTTCCCCCGTAATGCGTCATGTGTTCCGCCTACCCGCCTGCGCCGCTCCCGCCGTTTTGTTGGGGCTCACCGCAGGCTACCCTACCGGCGCGAAGATCACCGCAAATTTATACGCGGCCGGAAAGCTCACAAGGGAACAGGCGGCACGGCTGTTATGCTTCTGTACCGCGCCGGGCTATGCGTTTGCGGCAGCCTATACGGGCAGTTTATTATTAAGAAGCGACCGCATCGGGCTGAATTTATTTTTTGCCTGCGCACTTGCGCCGTTACTTCTGGGACTCACCCTGTCGCGCTTTGCCGAAAAACCCGAAGAAAGCCTAAAATCGCCCGAATCTGCTCCCGGCGGCATCGTCTCCGCTGTGCAGGACGGCATTAAGGCCACCGTTTCCCTTTGCGGGTTCGTCCTTGTGTTTTCCATGCTTTTGGCCGTTTTGCACGATGCCGGCATTTTTCAGTTTTTATGCGGATTCCTCTCCCGCCTTGGGCTCACCGTGCCGCTTTCCGGCGCATTGCTGACGATGGGTCTGGAGATCACCGCCGGAGTCACACAGTGCATATATTGGCACCTGCCGGTTTATTTTTTAGCGTTCGGGCTCGGATTTTCCGGCGTTTGCATCCACTTGCAGATCTTCTCCTTTTTCCACAAAGCGGGGCTGCCGCTGTCGAAAACGAGATATGTTCTCGCACGCTTTTTAAACGGACTGCTTTCCGCTGCATTTTATTTGCTGCTTTCCTATTTTCTCCCGGCAAACACCTCGGTTGCCGTGGAAACCTCGCCCCTCAACACCGCGCCCATGGCGGGCAGCGCGGCATCATCCTTGGCGCTCATCGCGCTGTCTGTGTTCTTTCTTCTCACGTGTATTCTCCGCAGCGGAAAAACACCGTCGAAAATTTGTGGTGGAAATTCCACCGGGAAAATGCTACAATGAGAACAACTCTAAGAGCAACCTGAAAATCGGAGGCGACGAAAGTGTTCGGACGCAAAAAGAAAAAACAAACACCCGCTCTGTTTGGCAGCCGCATTGAGCCGGACTGCGCTTACTGCGCGTTTCATGCGGACGGTGTACAGAAAAAATGTCTTGCGGGGCAGCTCGGCGGAGAGCACTGCGCAAAATTTCAATATGACCCGCTGCGCCGCGAGCCGAAAAGCGAACAAAAGCTCGGGCAATACAGCGCCGAGGAATTCAAACTATGAAAACTTATCTTAAAGCGTTTCGTTTAAAGCGCTTTTGGCTGCTGCTTTTGCTGCCTGCGGCGTTCCTTTTGGACTTCGCCGCACGGCAGAGCGCAGATTTTGCCGAGTGGTATGCCGTGACGATCTACCCCGTGTACGCGCAGTTCTTTTCCGCCATTACGGGAGTCTTCCCGTTTTCTGTCGGCGAATTTTGTCTGATCGCGCTTGTCCTTTTCATTTTGGCGTACCTCATTCACGGCGTTTATAAACTCATTCGTCATAAAGAGGGCCGCTTTGCGTACTTTGTGCGTTTTTTGTCAGTTCCTGTTCTCATCGCCACGTGCATCGCGTTTTTGTGCGTAACGAACTACGGCACGAACCATCGCCGGTACAGCTTTGCCGCCGTCAGCGGGCTTACCGTGCGGGAGTCCTCCGCCGAGGAGCTTTACGATGTGTGCGTGTATTTGATCAACGAAGCGAACACATTGCGCGAAAACCTGCCCGAAGACGAAAACGGTGTATTTCAGCTTTCAACCAGTGTTTTTTCCGATGCAGACGAAGCAAAATCATCATTCAACAGCCTTCATGATACGTATTCCACGCTCTACACAAACGGCAAACCGAAGCCCGTGTTGTTCTCGGAAGTGATGTCGTACCTTGACATCAGCGGCATTTACTGCCCGTTCACGTTTGAAGCGAACGTCAACGTCCACATGAACGACGTATTGATCCCCGTGACGATGTGCCACGAGCTTTCGCACCTTTCCGGCTACATGCGCGAGGACGAAGCGAATTTCATCGCATTTTTGGCGTGCCTGCAAAGTGACGACCCGGAATTCCGTTACAGCGGTGTGTATTTGGCGTCCGTCCACGCGATGAATGCTTTGCTCACCGTGGACAGCGACCTGTGGAACCGGGCGGACGCTTTAAAAAGCGACGCACTGCGCCGCGATATTCGGTCAAATAATGCGTACTGGAAGCAGTACGAAACGCCCGTTTCCGAGGTCTCCGACCGCGTGAACGACGCGTACTTAAAAGCCAACGGGCAGGAAAACGGCCTGCGCTCCTACGGCAGAATGGTCGATCTGCTTCTCGCCTACTACCGCGACGAGCTGCAATAGACATAGTTTTTTGGGGGAGTTCTCTATGTGTGAAAAAATCATTGCGGCGTGTGGAAACGACTGCGCGGTATGTCCGCGCTACAACGTGCCGCCGTACACCAAAACCGCAGAAGAACTGCACCACACCGCCGAGCTGTGGTATAAAATCGGCTACCGCGACCACGTGGTGACAAACGAGGAGATTGCCTGTACCGGCTGCAAGGAAGAAAACTGGTGCCGCTATCGCCTTGTAAAATGCGTGAACGAAAAGCACATCGCGCATTGCGGGCAGTGCGAAAACTACCCGTGCGACGTCATTAAAGCGTGCTTCACAGTGACAGGCTCGTTCATCTCCACCTGTAAAAAAGCCTGCACACCCGAGGAATTCGAGACATTGCGCAAAGCATTTTTCGAAAAAGAAAAGAACCTGACGCAAAATTAAGACGACAAAAGGCCTTTGCACCGTCCAAAACGGAGATGCAAAGGCCTTTTTATGTACGATTATTTATTCGCGTTCATCTCGCGGACTTCTCTTAAAATGTCCTCAAGGTCATATTTTTCGGGCGCTTTCGGCGCGGCAGGCTTTGCCTGCACTGTCTGTGCAGCCGGCTTCGGGGGATTTGCCGGGCGCTGCTGCACGGGCTTCAGCGCAGGTGCGGCGGGCTTTGCAGCTCTCGGTGCGGCGCTTTGCCGTGGCGCGCGATTCACTGAGGTCTGCACCGCAGCGCGGCGCACGTTCTGTGGCTGCATGGAGACCGGCGTTTCCGGCATGATGGGGCGTTCTGCGGTGTACTCCGCCGACACCGGCATCACCGGCAGCTCGCCGGTGTCTTTATCCGGGTCAAAGGACGTGGGCACGCGGGACTCTGCCTCACGGCGCGCCTGCATCTGCTCGCGGCGCATGCGCTCTTCTTCGCGTCTTCTGCGGTTGCGTCGTTCCTCCTGCTCAATCTCATCCAGCACCTCGGCGCGGTCCGCTTCGCCGCTGTCGCGGTTACGGCTTGCACGCTGCCACAAAATGATGCTGACAATTCCGCCGACGCCGAGCACGATGCACACCGCACCCGCAATGAACAGCGTGCGGCCGACGCCGTTATCGGCCTTCAGCTCATTAAAGAACGATTCCGCTCCGCTGCTGTCTTCGCCTGCGGTGTCGGTCGTGCCTTCCGTGGTGTCCACCGTTTCGGTGCTGTCTGTGGTATCGGCCGTATCGGCTTCATCCGCAAAGGTAAACGGCGCACACAGCGCAGCGCCGAGCAAAACCGCCGCTAAAACAGCAAATATACGTTTAGAAAAAGTATTTCTCATAATCCATTTCCTCTTTCGTGATAACTTTTATGTGTCACGATTTCGAATTCATTTTTATTTAGTTTAGCATATTTTGCATGGTGTTTCAACGGCAAAATAAACAAACCCGCCGCTTCTCTGCACGGTTCATGCAGTCGAAACGGCGGGTGCTGTGTCTATTTATACTTCTTTAGAAATCGATCTTCTCTGCAATGTACGCTTCAAGCTCGTCAATCTTCACACGCTCCTGCTCCATGCTGTCACGGTCGCGGACGGTAACGCAGCCGTCATTTTCACTGTCAAAGTCATACGTGATGCAGAACGGCGTGCCGATCTCATCCTGGCGGCGATAGCGCTTGCCGATGGAACCCGTATCGTCAAAGTCAACGGAAAACTTCTTTGCGAGCGCATCGTAAACCTCGCCGGCCTTTTCGCTCAGCTTCTTGGAGAGCGGCAGAATCGCTGCCTTAAACGGTGCCAGTGCCGGGTGCAGACGCAGTACAACGCGCACGTCCGGCTTTTCTTCGGTGCCGAGGTTTTCTTCGTCGTAAGCGTCGCACAGGAACGCCAGCGCTACGCGGTCCGCGCCGAGGGACGGCTCGACGACATACGGCACATAGCGGGTGTTCGTCTCCGGGTCGAAATAGGAGAGATCCTTGCCGGAATGCTCCTGATGGCGGGTGAGGTCATAGTCCGTGCGGTCTGCAATGCCCCAAAGCTCGCCCCAGCCGAACGGGAACAGATACTCAATATCCGTCGTCGCCTTGGAGTAGAAGGAGAGCTCCTTCTGGCTGTGGTCGCGCAGGCGGATGTTCGCTTCGTCCAGACCGAGGTTCAAAAGCCAGTTTTTGCAGAAATCCTTCCAGTAGTAGAACCAGTCGAGGTCCGTGCCCGGCTTGCAGAAGAATTCGCACTCCATCTGCTCAAACTCTCGAATGCGGAAAATGAAGTTGCCCGGGGTAATCTCATTTCTGAAGCTCTTGCCCACCTGACAAACGCCGAACGGCACCTTCTTGCGCGTGGTGCGCTGAATGCTCGGGAAGTTGACAAAAATGCCCTGTGCAGTCTCCGGGCGGAGGTACAGCTGGCTCTTTGCGTCTTCCGTAACACCCTGGAACGTCTTGAACATCAGGTTGAACTGACGGATATCCGTAAAGTTGTGGCCGCCGCACTCCGGGCAGGCAATGTTGTTGTCGGCAATAAACTGCTGCATCTGCTCGTTCGTCCAACCGTCTGCGGATTCGCCGGTGAAGTCTTCAATGAGCTTATCGGCACGGTGACGGGTCTTGCAGTCCTTGCAGTCCATCAGCGGGTCGGAGAAGCCGCCCACGTGGCCGGTTGCCACCCAGACTTCCGGGTTCATGAGGATTGCGGAATCCAGCGCCACGTTGTAGCGACTCTCCTGCACGAACTTGCGTTTCCACGCGTTTTTTACGTTGTCCTTGAAAAGGCAGCCCAGCGGGCCGTAGTCCCAAGAGTTGGACAGACCGCCGTAAATTTCGGAGCCGGGGTATACGTAGCCTCTGTTTTTGCAGAGCGCCACGATTTTTTCCATGGTCTTTTCTTCGGGCTTCAAAACTTTCTTCATTTGTTAAACTCCTTTCGCGCCGCTGGCTGCTGCACGGCTTCGTGCAGCTGGATGCTGCGCTTATGATTTATCAATCATACCACGTTTTTCAAAGATACACAACTACCGCGGCGGGATTTTATACGAAAAAGCGGCACTCCGCAGAGCACCGCCCGAAATTTCCGCTTGTTTAGATTTATTCGCCCTCGTCCGCGATGAGCTTTTTCATCTGCGGCAGACGGAACAGAATAACCGCCGCGATAACCGTGAAGATGAGCTCCGGCAGCATGTAAGTGCCGTTGTAGCAGAAGGAGTAAAGCCACGGGTGGCCCACCCAGGAAGCGCCGAACGCCACAAACTCATCAAAATTTGCAAAGATAATGGCACCGGAAATGAAGTGGCACACAAAGCGCAGCGCAACAGCCAGCGCCGTGCCGCAGCAAATGCCTACATAACCCTTCTTGCGGAAAATGCCCGCAATGCCGATAACCGTGTATGCCACGATGTAATCGAGCAAAATCGTGCCGATGAGAGCAGAAGGCGTCATGCCCCAGCCGAGGATGCCGTCCATCGTGATGCCGAACGCAAGCTGAACGACGGATTCCACAAAGGAAGCCGCAAAGCCCCACTTAAGGCCGTACATGATGGAAATCATGGCGCAGGGCAGCATGGAAAGCAGCGTGATGGAACCGCCAAACGGCATCTGAAGCACCTTGATCATGCTGAGCACAGCGCCCAGTGCGACCATAACCGCGCAGGCCGCAAGCTTTTTTGTATTGTTGTTCTTCATAGTTCATTCCTCCGGTTTTCTACCGAGATTTAGGGGATAAAGCGGAGAAAACAAAAACCGCGCACCCATTCAGCACGCGGCATAAAAAGCACTTAAAATAAGTGTATTTTCCTACGTCGGCATTATCCGAATCAGGTAACAGGTTTCGGCGTTCACGCCGCTCTCAGCCGACTTTATACGTCAGCACCCTTTTTTCACATTCAGTATAGCACGGAACTTTTCGCTTTTCAACCCAAATTTGTGTTTTCGGGCAGAAAGCAAGGCTTTTCTTGATTTTGGAGAAACAAAATGATAGTATAAAAGAAACATAAGCCAACGGCATAAGCCAACGGCAACGGTGGTTAAAAGTTTTGCTTAAGCTTTTTCAAGAAGCTTAAAGCGAACGGGTGCGTTCGCTTGGGTTCATTAGGGCAGCGCCCTAAGTCGTCGTCCGCAGACGACGAAACACCTTTTGCCTAACAAAAATCAGGATGGGAACCACAACAGTCCGGTGGACTGTTGTGGTGTGGGAGACACAATTAGGGGGGCTCCCAATGAATTTGCAAGGCAAATTCATAAAATAAAATGCTAAAACCGATTTAAACTACGGAAGGACATATAAAAATGGAAAGCACACAGAACAAAACGCGCTGTCCGCACAGCAAAAAGTGCGGCGGCTGCCAACTGCAGAACCTCGATTATAAGGAACAGCTCGCGCACAAGGAGCGCACGTGCATCCGCCTGCTCGGCAAATTCTGCCGCGTAGAGCCCATCATCGGCATGGAGAACCCCTACCACTACCGCAACAAGGTGCAGGCCGCATTCGGCACCACGCGTGCCGGACGCATCATCTCCGGCATTTACCAGAGCAGCACGCACAACATCGTCGCCGTGGACAGTTGCATGACGGAAGACGAAATTGCCGACCGCATCATCGTCGATATCCGCCGCCTGCTGCGCGATTTCAAAATGACAACGTATAACGAAGTCACCGGGCGCGGCTTTCTGCGCCATGTGCTCGTTAAGCGCGGCTTCCAGACCGGCGAAGTCATGGTTGTGCTCGTCACCGGTACGCCAATCTTCCCCGCGCGCAACAATTTCACCCGTGCGCTGTTAAAGCTTCATCCGGAGATTACCACAATCATTCAAAATGTCAACGACCGCTACACCTCCATGCTGCTCGGGCAGAACGAGAAAACACTCTACGGCCCCGGCTATATCACGGATATTCTCTGCGGGCTGCGCTTCCGCATTTCGGCAAAATCATTCTACCAGATCAACCCCGTGCAGACCGAGGTGCTGTACGGCAAAGCGATGGAATTTGCGGAGCTCACGGGCAAGGAAACCGTCATTGACGCGTACTGCGGCATCGGCACCATCGGCATGGTCGCCGCCAAAAAAGCCGGACAGGTCCTCGGCGTAGAAGTGAACCGCGACGCCGTGCGCGATGCCCGTGAAAACGCAAAATTAAACCGTGTGAAAAATATCCGCTTCGTCTGTGCCGATGCAGGCGACTTCATGGTAGATATGGCAAACGCCGGTGAACACTGCGACGTGCTTTTCATGGATCCGCCGCGCGCCGGCAGCGACACCGCGTTTCTCTCCTGCGCGCTCACACTTGCACCGAGACGCATCGTATACGTCTCTTGTAACCCTGAAACGCTCGCGCGCGATCTTAATTTTCTCACAAAGCGCGGCTATCGCGCCGAAAAGATTCAGCCCGTAGACATGTTCCCCCACACCGACCATGTAGAATGCGTCGTACGGTTGGATAAGATGAATTAAAACAAAAGAAGGCTTTCCCATGATTCGCCCCGTTACCGAAAAGGATATTCCCGCCTGCGGATATTTGCAAATTCCGCTCCCGAAAATTACGGAAGAAAGGTAAAAAAATATGGCTTCCAGTCTCATGCACTACGCAATCACGGATAAAATTTTGCAACTGTTTCCTATGCACGACGGTGCGCGGCTGCGCTTTGGCGCGGTACTGCCGGACGCTTCCGTAAACAAGCGGAAAACACATTTTCGCGTTTACAATGAAAAGCTCGGCATTCGGCTTTATGATCTTGAATCGTACCGCGCGCAGTTCGGCGAGCGTATGCAAAAAGACGACCTTTACCTCGGCTACTATCTGCACCTCATCGAGGATGCTTTGTACCGCAAAACACTGTACGATACCTTCGGCTGGAATCCCTACACGCCGGAAAGCACCGCGCGCATGCACCACGATTACACGCTTTTAAACCGTCATTTCATTCAAAAATATAATATTCGGGATGACCTTGCCGTCCCGGAAAATTTCACGCAGGAACCGATTTTCGCTTTTGAGCCGTTTGACGCCGAAGGTCTTCTGCGTTCGATTCATCAAAACTTTGTGCCCGCGCCGGCGGATGCCCCCTACTTTTTTACGGCTGCCATGGCGGACACGTATATTGAAGACGCCGTGCGGCTGTGCACCGCGGAGCTTGACCGCTTTCACTGCGGCAAAACGCTTCTTTCCGCCGAGGATTTCACCTGGGCGCCGCCGGAAAACAATAAGAATTTCTGAATAAAAGCAAAAACACCCTCCCGAAGTGATGGATATGTACCCTATATAGGAAGCATATCCATGACCGACACGGGAGGGCTTCTTGATTTCTCTTGGGAAAGCGACTTCGCGGGTCAGACGCGCTTTCTTATGCGCATTCGGAATTGACATTCCCGTTCCGCTTCGGTACAATAGAATCAACAAGAACCTCGGGGGACAAAACAGTATGAATTTTCTGGAAGAACGTATCGTAAAGGACGGCGTTGTAAAAGCCGGCAATATATTGAAAGTAGACAGCTTTTTAAACCACCAAATGGATGTACGCCTATTTCGCCAAATGGGCGAAGAGTTCAAGCGACGTTTTGCAGATAAGCCCATCAACAAAATTCTGACGATTGAAGCCTCCGGCATCGGTATTGCATGTGTGGCGGCGGAATGCTTTGACGTGCCGGTCGTCTTCGCAAAAAAGAGCCAGAGTGTGAATATCGATGGCGACGTATACGTTTCCGAAGTGGAATCCTTCACACATAAGCGTGTGAATCGCGTGATCGTTTCAAAAAAATTTCTCGGCCCCGAGGATCACATTCTTATCATCGATGATTTTCTTGCAAACGGCTGCGCGCTGCAGGGGCTCATCTCTATTGTAGATCAGGCGGGCGGCACGGTGGAAGGCATCGGTATCGCGATTGAAAAGGGGTTCCAGCCCGGCGGCGCGAAGATTCGCGAGATGGGCTACCCGCTCGAATCGCTCGCCATTGTGGAAAGCATGGACGACGCAACCGGCACGGTCGTTTTCCGTCCACAGCCATAAAAGGAGTTTTGTATGAAACGGTTTTTATCCCGCGTTTTGCCCCTTTTGCTCAGCTTCGGCTTGATTTTTAACTGCACAGGATGCAGCACGGTTTTGGTCTTAGCCGGTAAAGCTCGTGAAAACAGCGAAGCTTCGTCCTCCGTGATTTCGGAAAGCTCCGCGTCCTCCGGCATCATCTCCACCCCTGTGCCGACCGAAGACAGCGACCTGCGTGCGTTTTACACGGATGTTGCAAACGCTGAAAGTGTCACGGTAATGGTGTACATGATCGGCTCCGACTTAGAGAGTGAGGACGGCTCCGCGACCGACGACCTTTTGGAAATGGTAGATGCCGCGCTTTCCGAAAACATTCACCTTGTACTCCAGACCGGCGGCACCGAAACCTGGTGGAACGATGTCTGCACAGACGATGAAAGTGAGCGCTTTGTGATCGAAAACGGCGATATGACGCTGCTCCAAAGCCTTGGCAGCGTGAATATGACGGACGCCGACACGCTCTCCGATTTCATTCGCTTCTCCGCCGAAAGCTACCCCGCAGACCGCTACGAGCTCATTTTGTGGGATCACGGCGGCGGCACCATGACAGGCTTCGGCTACGACGAGCTGTACGAAGACACCTCTTTGACACTCTCTTCTCTTTCTACAGCGCTGTATAACGGCGGCGTGCAGTTTGATTTCATCGGCTTTGACGCCTGCCTGATGGCGACGGCAGAGGTGGCCTACGCCTTGGATCCGTATGCGGATTACCTCATCGCCTCCGAAGAATCCGAACCCGGCGAGGGCTGGGCGTACAAAAACTGGCTTACGATGCTGGCGGAAGACCCCGCCGTACCCACGGCGGAGCTCGGCAAAAAGCTGGCGGACGATTTCCTTGAGGCCTATATTTTCGCCGACATGCCGACGCTTTCCGTTTTAGACCTGCGCTATGTGCCGGAATTATACGCCGCGTTGGAAAGCTACTGGGGAAGCGCCTACACCGCACTGCAAAGCGGCAGCTACGGTGCGTTTTCGCAGGTGCGCAACAACGTGCGGGAATTCGGCGACAACGAATACGACCAGGTCGATCTTTCCGACCTCGCCACACTGACAAAGCAGAGCCTTTCCCTCGGCACCGAGGACGATGTGCAGGCCGCCGTTCAGAACATGGTGGTGTATAACGTCACCTATGAAAAGTCCGCCGCGGGCATTGCAGTCTATTTTCCGTGCCTGTGGCCGGATTATTACGGCGATACACGCTTTGAAATGACCTGCGTCGGCTTCCCGGAATCGTATTTTGAATTCTACGATAAATTCATGAACACGATGCTCTCCGGGCAGTCGCTTTCGCAGAGTGATATCGATTTTTACTCCTACTACGATTGGTTCGATTCCTCCGAGGTTGGCGGCGAAAACGTCACCACAATAAACGACAACGATTTTGAGCTCATCGACAAGGGCGACTATTATGCACTCTCTCTTTCCGATGAAGCATGGAACCTCATCACGTACATTGATATGACCGTTTACCTCGACGACGGCGAGGGATATATTGACCTTGGCAAGGACAACGTGTACGAGTTTGACGACGACGGCGACCTGAAAGTCGATTTTGACTATACATGGATCTCGATCGACGGCGTGATTGTGCCGTTCTACGCCGAAACCGAGGAACAGACGGACGATTATTGGTACACAACGGGTTATGTACCGGCCGAACTGAACGGCAGCACCGATATTGAGATCGTTCTGCGCTGGGACAGCGACCATGACAGCGGCTTTGTTGCGGGCTACCGCTTAAAGACTGAAGAGCCTATGGTAGCGGCAAAGGGTCTGCACAGCTTTACGGAGACGGATCAGATTCAGTACACCTGTTCGTATTATGATTACGATTTCAACTACGACCGGGACTACACGCTCGGCGACCCGGTAACATACACAAGTGAACCCGTCGTCGCCTATGAGGAAATCGGCGAATACCGCACGGTGATCCAATACACCCTGCGCGACATCTACAACAACGAACACTTTACAGACCCGGTAGAGCTTTCCTGTGAATAAATAATTCTATAGAACATACCCTGCTGCGCTCCGTAGCAGGGTATGTTTCGATTTGACTTACACTATAATAGGCGGTATAATGAAAATTACTGACAAAAACGGAATTGTATGGAAAACTATGCCGTTTAAACTGTTCGGAAAGGACAAACGCCATGCGAAAGCTCCTCGTTTACATGAAAGACTACAAGAAAGAGTCGTTTTTAGCGCCTCTTTTCAAGCTGCTCGAAGCCACCTTTGAGCTGATTGTCCCGCTCGTAATCGCGCAGATCATCGACGTGGGCATTCAGACCGGTGACACCGGCTTCATCATCTCCCGCTGTCTGCTTCTGGTCGGGTTCGGTGTGGTCGGCATGGTCAGTGCCATCACGGCGCAGTATTTTGCCGCAAAGGCTGCCGTGGGCTTTGCCACCGGGCTGCGTCACAGCTTGTTCCAAAAAATCAACGAACTCTCCTTCTCTCTTTTGGACCGTGTGGGCACTTCCACGCTGCTGACACGCATCACAAATGACGTAAATCAGGTGCAGAATGGTGTGAACCTTGTACTGCGCCTGTTTATGCGCTCGCCGTTCATTGTGTTCGGCGCATGCGTTATGGCGTTCACCATTGATCCCGGCAGCGCGCTGCTGTTCCTCATTGTAGTCGCTCTGCTCTCCGTTGTGGTGTTCGGCATCATGCTGCTGACCATCAAGCGCTACAAGGCTATTCAAAACCAGCTGGATTCCGTTTTGAACACCACGCGTGAAAATCTGAACGGCGCACGTGTCATACGCGCGTTCTGCGGTGAAGACACCGAAACAGAAAAATTTATCGGCCAAAATTCGCTGCTCTCCAAGCTCCAGAAATCCACGGGCCGTATCTCCGCACTTTTGAACCCGGTTACGTTTATCCTGATTAACGTCGGCATCATTCTGCTCATCCATTACGGCGCTGTTCAGGTCAACACCGGCATTTTGACGCAGGGTCAGGTCGTGGCGCTGTATAACTACATGAGCCAGATTTTAGTTGAGCTCATCAAACTTGCAAACCTCATCATCACCGTAACAAAGTCCTTTGCAAGCGCCGCACGTATCCGCGACGTGCTCGAGCTCGACACAAACACCGTTTATTCCGACGACAAGAAAATCTACAATACCCATGCCATCGAGTTCGACCGCGTTTCCATGCACTATAACGAAGGCGCGAAGGACGCGCTCGAAAACATCAGCTTCACCGCCGAGCCGGGCGAGATCATCGGCGTTATCGGCGGCACGGGCAGCGGAAAAACGACGCTTGTGGGGCTTATTCCCCGCTTCTACGATGCGTCCTCCGGCACCATCCGCGTGGACGGCCGCAACGTGAATTCCTATTCGCTTGAAGAACTGCGCGAAAAGGTGCACGTCGTATTGCAGCGCGCGGTCTTGTTTCGCGGCACGCTGCGCGAAAACCTGCTTTGGGGCAATAAAAATGCCAACGACGAAGAGATGCAGGCAGCCGTAAAGGCTGCGCAGGCCGCAGACTTTGTACAGAGTAAGGGCGGGCTCGATATGAAGATTACCGCCGAAGGCCGCAACCTTTCGGGCGGACAGCGTCAGCGCCTTTCCATTGCCCGCGCACTTGTGGGTAACCCCGCGATTCTCATTCTGGACGACTCCGCTTCCGCGCTCGACTATGTGACCGAAAAGGCACTGCGCGGCGCGCTTTCCGCACTGCCGAATAAACCGACTGTGTTCATCGTCTCGCAGCGCACATCTTCGCTGCGGCATGCGGATAAGATTCTCGTCTTAGACAACGGCGCGCTTGTCGGCTGCGGCACACACGATGCGCTCCTTGCGAACTGCTCCGTGTACCGCGAGATCTATGACTCTCAGTTTGGCGGAAAGGAGGCAGCTGCGAAATGAGCAAGATAAATAACAAAAACAGCACCATTAAACGTGTTCTTTTGCAAATCCGTCCGTATCTGCCGACCATCATTTTGCTGCTTGCACTTGCCGTAGTCAGCGTGCTGTGCTCGCTGTACATCCCGGTGCTCGTCGGCGACGCCATCGATGCCATCATCGGCAAGGAACAGGTCAACTTTGCCGTTATCCTGCCGAAGCTCTTCACCTGCGCGGTGCTCATCGGCTGCGCGGCGCTCGCCCAGTGGCTGATGAATGTCTGCGGCAACAAGATCACGTACAACACCATCCGCGATATGCGCGAGGCAGCCTTTAAAAAAATTCACCGTCTGCCGTTTTCTTACCTCGACGCACACGAAGCCGGCGACATCGTTTCCCGCATCATTGCCGATGTTGACCAGTTTGCAGACGGCCTTTTGATGGGCTTCTCACAGCTGTTTACCGGCGTTGTGACGATCATCGGCACCATCGGCTTCATGCTTTCCGTCAACGTTTGGACAACGCTTGTCGTGGTGCTTGTCACGCCGCTTTCCATTTTGGTGGCGCGCTTCATCGCAAAGAAAACGTTCGCCATGTTCCGCTTACAGTCCGAAACACGCGGCCGCCAGACGGCATTCATCAATGAGATGATCACGAACCAGAAGGTCGTGCGCGCATACGGACACGAAGACGAGAACATGGAGAAATTCGACACCATCAACGAAGAGCTGCGCCGCCACACATTAAAGGCGACATTTTTCTCCTCCATCACAAACCCCGCCACGCGCTTTGTAAACTCCGTTGTGTACGCGGCGGTCGCGCTCATCGGCGCTTTTCTGGCCGTGACCGGACAGGGCTTCACCATTGGTATGCTCTCCTGCTTTTTGAGCTACGCAAACCAGTACACGAAGCCGTTTAACGAGATTTCCGGCGTTATCACCGAGCTTCAGAACGCGCTCGCCTGCGCAGACCGCCTGCTTGAATTCCTCGACAGCGAAGAAATGTCTGCCGACCCCAAACTGCTGCCGGAGCACAGCGAGACCGCAAAGGGACAGGTCACGTTCGATAACGTTTGCTTCTCCTATACAAAAGATCGCCCGCTCATTCGCAATTTCAGCTTGGATGTACCGGCAGGCTGCCGCGTCGCCATTGTAGGCCCGACGGGCTGCGGCAAAACGACGATGATCAATCTTCTCATGCGCTTCTACGACCCGGACAGCGGCAGCATCAGCGTGGACGGCACGAATACGCAGACGATCCCGCGCCGCGCACTGCGCCGTAACTTCGGCATGGTCCTGCAGGAAACATGGCTGAAAACCGGCACTGTGCTCGATAACATCCGCATGGGCCGCCCGGACGCTTCCGAAGAAGACGTTATCGCCGCCGCAAAGGCCGCGCACGCACATAGTTTTATTGAGCAACTGCCGAACGGCTACTATACGCAGATTGGCGAAGACGGCGGCAGCCTTTCCGCCGGACAGAAACAGCTTTTGTGCATCTCGCGCATCATGCTGACGCTGCCTCCTATACTGATTCTGGACGAAGCGACGTCTTCCATCGATACACGTACCGAGCTGCGCATTCAGCGCGCGTTTGCCAAGCTGATGCGCGGACGCACCTCGTTCGTCGTCGCACACCGCTTGTCGACCATCAAGGAATCTGACGTTATCCTCGTCATGCGCGACGGCAACATCGTAGAGCAGGGCGACCATGAATCTCTGCTTGCGAAAAACGGCTTCTACGCCGAGCTGTACCGCAGCCAGTTTACGGATGAGGAACAGCCGGTGGGTTAACGCACAAAAATGCAGCCTTCTCTATTCGAGAGAGCTGCATTTTTCATTTTCTGCCATACCGCACAAAGCTGCGTTCTGCACTTTGTGCGGTATTTTTCGAATATCAATATAGTGGAAGTTTTAGTCAATGCGTTTGAGGAAATCAAACGGCAAAACGATTATGATAAAGATATAGGCGAACCTTGCCCGGACTGCGCATGCGCAAACTGCGTGCGGAACGCCTTCGGTGCACAGCCGTAGCGCTCCGTAAATAAGCGGTAAAACCGGCTTAAGCTGTTAAAGCCGCATGCACCGCAGATTTCAATGACGGGCATATCCCCCTGCAAAAGCAGCTGCGCCGCCAAAGACAATCGCTTGCCGTTGATGTACTCCGTCGGCGTCATGCCGATGTAGCGGCGAAACGACCGCGTAAGGTGCTCCTGCGACATATTTGCAAGCGCCAAAAGACACGGAAGACCTGCGGTGTAATTTTCGCGCCGCTCCATTTTTTCAAGCAGCTCCGAAAACCACGCAGGCAAAATCGCTTCCGGCGCGGGTGCTGTAAGAAACAGCTGCACCAAATACGGAAACAGGCTTAAAATGTAGCGGCACGCCGTTTCGTTATCGGCAAAGCGGTTCGTGTTCAAAAGCTTTTCCTGCACATCCGTTAAGGTGTGGCCGGAAAGCACACAATGTAACGGCAGCTCCGGCGTATCAAATATGGCGCGGTCAAGCCGCAAATAATCGCACAAGCGCTCAAACACCGTGCGCGGAATACCGATATCGAGCAGCTCGAAATCCGCGTTGTTGAAAAAATCATAGCGGTGCACGTCCCTCGGGCGCATCAAAACGAACGAGCCCTCGGAAAGCAGCTGCGAGCGTCCATTCACGGCGTGGATGGCCCCGCCGTGCGAGACGAGAAACAGCTCGTAAAAATCATGCGTGTGAATTTTATACGTCGCCGGCACACCGCACTGGTGCAGAACGCGCGCACCCTCACCGGTGTGCAGATTTTCTTCGGAAAAATGCAGAAGCTCAACGTCGCTCATTTCGGCGCCCCCTTTCTTCTGCTATTATAACGCGTCAAAAAAACGGAATCAAGAAATTTTAAATATAAATTGGGGAGGATAACGGTATGTTCAAGACCGATGTTCAAAAACTGCGCAATGCGTTGGAATTCACGCGCGTTTACAAAGAGAACGCAAACGACATTTACCTGCGTGAAGCCGCCTGCATGGATTTTCAACTCCGTCATATCTTAGTGCCGATGGATGAAAACGACGGCATCGCGGGCCGCTATGAGCACGACTTTGTGGGCTTTTCCTCGCAGGTCGGCGGCATTTACACGTATTACTTTAACGAGCATGAATTTTTGAACGCATATATGGCTTGTAAGCAAAACGGTGAGATCACCGCTGCGGAGGACTACGCTTTGCAGGCTGTGCAGGCCTATTGGCACGAGGAAAACACCGCGCGCAAGGTTGAATTGGAATTTTCGAAGCGCTACGGCTATGTGCCGCCGAAAGCTTTTGCCGGTGCGGGCGTGGGCAACTGCGACTGCCGCGTGGCAGGTACAAACCTCGATTTTGAAAAGCTCATCCGCCTCGGCTTTGACGGGCTCGATCAGGAGATTGACCGCGCGGCGGAAGTGAACGGCGCGTCTTCGTTCTACACGGCTTTAAAGCTGTGGATTGAAAGCCTGCGCGGCGCATGCGAGCGTTACCGCGAACAGGCATTGGAGCTTACTGAAAAAGCAGAGACCGAAGAAGCCAAAGCGCGCTTTACAAAGCTTGCCGAAGCACTTTTAAACATTCAGCACAGCACACCGAAGACGTTTCTTGAGGGCGTGCAGCTGATGTGGATCTACGCTGTCAGCAGCGACATTATGAATTACAGCCGCATGGACGATTACCTTGGGCCGCTCTATGCCGCGGATATCGACGCGGGGCGCATCACGGAAGAAGAAGCCGTGCAGACCGTGCTGTATCTCTATAAGCACTTTAAAGAGATTAACAAGATCCATGACTGCCGCGTAATCATCGGCGGCGTGGGCAGAAAGCACCAAAAGGAAGCCGACCGCCTCGCCATCGTCATCATGGAAGCTTCCCGCCGCTTCCGCGAGACTGTGCCGCAGCTCACCCTGCGCTATTACAGTGACATGGACGAGACCGTTTTCCGCAAGGCGATGGAAGTGAATGCGGAGGGCACCACGTTCCCGATTATTTACTCCGATGAGACGAATGTACCGGCTGTGGAAAAGGTCTTTGGCGTTTCGCATGAGGAAGCCGAGCAATATGTGCCGTTCGGCTGCGGCGAATACGTCATGGTCGGTTACAGCGTAGGCACACCGAACAACGGCATCAACGCGCTGAAAGCGCTGGAAATTGCGCTGCACAACGGCCTTGATTTCTACCAGAACGTTCCCTGCGGCGAAAAGACCGGCGACCCGGCGCAGTTTGATACCTTTAAAAAGCTGTATGACGCCGTGCTTGCACAGCTCAAGCCGACCATTGACCGCTTTGCTGTACACAAATACCTCAACTATAAAATTGCGGGCGAAAACGCGCCGTATCTGCACCTCAGCCTGCTTTTGAACGACTGCATCGCGCGCGGCAAGGCGACGTTTGAAGGCGGCGTGCGTTACCTGAATGCTTCCAGCGAAATGTTCGGCATCATCAGCTGTGCAGACAGCCTGACGGCCATTAAAACGCTCGTTTACGACGAGAAGAAGCTCACTTTGCCGGAGCTCATCGATGTGCTGGATCACGATTTTGAGGGGCACGACGATATTCGCCGCATGTGCCTTTCCGCACCGAAATACGGCAACGACGACGACACGGCTGACGACATCGCAACGCGCCTTTTCACCGATATTGCCGACCTTACCATGGCGGCGGGCAAAGCTGCGGGGCTTGACCACTACAATATTGTCAGCGTCAACAACTCCATGAGCGCAGAATGGGGCAACTTCTGTGCGGCGTCTGCCTGCGGCAGAAAGGCCGGCAGCCCCATGGCAAACGCCAACGGCGCTTCCATCGGCGCGGATAAGTGCGGCATTACGGCGCTGCTCAACTCCATGTCGAAGTTTGACAATACAAAGCACGTGGGCGTTATCAACAATGTGCGCTTTACAAAGGAGCTCTTCAAGAGCTCTATGGATAAAGTAGAAGCCGTCTTGAAGGCGTTTTACGACAACGACGGCGTGCAGACGAACCTGTGCGTCATCGGCAAGGATGACCTTGAAAACGCCATGGTGCACCCGGAAAACTACCAGAACCTCCTCGTGCGTATCGGCGGCTTCTCCGCGAGATTTGTCACACTGAATCCTGTTGTGCAGCGCGAGATTATTGAGCGTACGACCTACGGCGCGTAAGCGGAGGCCGATATGCGGGATCTTATTTTTGATATTCAACGTTTTTGCGTGTATGACGGGCCGGGCATTCGCACCACCGTGTTTTTTAAAGGGTGCAACATGCACTGTGTGTGGTGCCACAATCCGGAAAGCTTTTCAACCGATGCCGAGCTCTTGTTTCGCCACGAAAAATGCACGTCCTGCGGGGCATGCACTGCGGTATGTCCGAACGGAGCACATGAAATAAAAGCAGACGGCACACATGTTTTTGACCGTGCAAAATGCGCGGCGTGCGGCAAATGTGCCGAAGTATGTCCGAACGATGTCCTGGAGCTTTCCGGGCGCGAAATGACGGTGGAAGCCGTGATGAAGCAGATCGACAAGGACGCAAAATATTACCGCTCGTCCAAAGGCGGCGTCACCTTTTCGGGCGGCGAGGCTTCTTTGCACTTTGAACTCCTGAAAAAGCTGCTTACAGCCTGCCGCGAAAAAGGGTACCACACCGCGCTGGAGACAAACGGTTTGATCTCTGCCGCACATTTAAAAGAACTGATACCGCTCACCGATCTTTTTCTGTTCGATTTTAAGCACAGCGACCCCGATGCCCTCAAAAAATGGGCAGGCGCGCCGCTTGCGCCGATCCTCAAGTCCCTGGCAGCCCTTGAGGACGCGCATGCGCATGTGTGGTTGCGCTGCCCGGTCATTCCGGGCGTGAACGACACAGACGCGCACTTTGAGGCGATTTGTGCGCTTAAGCATCAATATACCTGTGTTGAAAAGGCCGAGATCATGGCATACCATGACATCGGCAAAACGAAATGGGACGCGCTGGGGATACCGTATTCGCTCGCCGCGCTGAAGACCGTTTCGCCGGAACAGAAACATATTTGGGAGACTAAAATAGCCGATTAGCGGCACTTTTGGGGATAAGAGAGGGAACGCTTCGTTCCCTCTCTTTGCTTTATCTCCCACATTTTTTCTAAACATTTGACAGATTTCCCGGAATATTGTATGCTATGGAAAACACCGCAAATTTTCCCTGCGGGACCACAAACATTAGGAGGTCACTTATGTTTTGTATATACTGCGGCGCCACCTTGCCGGAGGGCGCGAAAAAATGCACGCTCTGCGGCAATCCCGTTGTGCGCCCGCCGGAAGCCACTGCACAACCCGTAAGCGAACCGGAGTCGGAATCTGCCCCCGCACCGGAAACGCCCACGGAGCCTGCCGTGGAAGACATCTCCTCAAATTCGACTGAGAGCCTCTCCGAAGCGGAACCGACACCCGAAGCTGAAGATACCCCTTCAAACAGTCCGGACGGCGAAGATATTTACAGCCATTCCCCAACGGACTTCACGGAGGATATTTCCTCCGGCGATGCGCTCGGCGACAAACCCGAAGGCATGAAGCACGAGGGCACATTCACCGTTCCCCCCACCCCGGAGGAAAATTCAGGACCGGAGCCGCGCGTGCAACCCATAGAATATACGTATAATGACGGCTACGCCTACGAGGAATACGACGAAAAGCCGAAGAAAAAGCGTTCTTTTAAATGGCTTTTCATCGTGCTGCCCATTCTCATCGCCATCGGCGCTACAATCGGCGGCATTTTCTGGTGGTACAATGCACCCATGCAAAAGCTCACCCGCGCGCTTGACGCTTACGATTATTCCGCTGCGGCGCAGGTACTTCCCACGCTTTCAAAGGACGAACTCGCTTCGGTCTCCGACCAAATGCAGGAATATGCCCAGACGGTCATCGACCGATACAATAAAAGCGAAGCGAACTACGACAGCTCCTATGAACTGCTCGACCGCCTGCAAAAGCTGTTCCCGAACATCGGTCTCGACGATCAGCTTGACGGCATTCAATCGCTGAAAGACTCCAAAGAGGCCTACAAAAACGGCAAAAGCCTGCAGGCACAGGGCGAAGACGGCCGCGCCATTGCGGAATATCAGAAGGTCATTCACGCCGATGTAAACCACGACGACGCGCAGACGCAAATTCAAAACATCCGCACCGCATACAAAGAAAAAGTGTTAAGCGATGCGCAGAGCCGCGCGGACGAGAAAGATTTCCTCGGTGCCGAAGCCATTTTGATGAACAGCGCCGATATCCTCGGCGATGATAAAGACGTCCAGGCTAAGCTGGAAGAGATTAAGGACGCAGAGCTCAACAACTACGTAGAAACGCTGCTCGGCACCGCCAAAACGCTCGCGGATGACGGCGACTTGCCCGGCGCTGTTAACGTGCTGCAGGACGCCACACGCAGCGACAAGCGCATCGACGCGCAGATTGCCACCTACAAAAACCAGTATAAGCAAAAAATTCTCGATGCTGCCGCAAAGCAGGCCGGTGAAAGCCGCTATTCTGACGCGGTGGAAACGCTGCAAAACGCCGATGACATCCTCTCCGGCGACAACGACATTGCGGCAAAAATCGAAGAATACAGGGCGCTTTACCCCGTTTCGCTGACAGATCTTTCTCCAAGCGGCGGCGAAGATTGCAGCCAGAACTGGACAGCCTATGACGCAAACGGCAATGCGTACAGCAACGGCCTTAACTTCTCGCTGTACCCTGTCATCGCAAAAACCGTCTACACCGAATACGCCCCGAACGGACAATATAAGCGCCTGACGGGAACATGGGTCGTGGAGGGCGATACCTCCGACGATTTTATCGGCACAGTTCGCATTTATGTGGACGACCATTTGCAGTATGAAGTTTCCTCGCTCACGGTGAACAGCCCCGCAAGCGCGCTGAGCCTGAGTATTTCCGGCGCTTCCACCGTTCGCATTGAAGTGGAGGGCGCGTTCGCCTCGCTGCGTGCCGTCGGTTATCTGTACCTTGCAGATGCGAAATTTGAAAACTAAACCGCTATAAAAAGAGATACCGCACAGGGTAAACTCACCTTGTGCGGTATTCTTTTGCGCAAAGCCTGCCGTGCGGTCTATGCACGCGCGGCCGATTCTTCCACAATACAGAAAAACTCTGTGGAAAACGCAACGCGCATAAGAAACGGGATGTCCCTTTTTGGGGGACATCCCGTCTTACTTTGGCTTACGCCTTATGCTTTTGTTCCATCACGCGTTTGCTGCGTTCTCGTCTTCGTCGTTTTCGTCCTTCTTCTTTTTGCAGAGGACCATAACAACGACCTGTACCAGCGCGATTACAACATGGAGGATTGTCCACTTGTCGACGAAGATCATCGGCAGGGTCATGTCTTCGGTGAAGATGAAGACGATGATGGCAATCAGAGCCGGGATGATGCTGATGAGTCTCCAAAGGCCCTTCTTGTTCTTTTCGTACTCCATAACCTCTTTGCCGTTCTCATCGAGAACCACGTTGCCGTCTTCGTCTTCCAACGCCTTCTTTTTCTTGCCGATATAGCCGATGAGAAGGAGGATGGAAAGGAGGGTCGTCACGATGGTGAGGATCAGGTTGATGAGTGCCCAAGCGCCCGTGCCGAGACCTGCGAGCGGCGTTGCGTTATCTGCGATGTCTTCACCGTTTGCAAGCGGTGTTTCGTTATCGTTGATCGTTTCGCCTATTTCGCCGTCATTATTGCCATCGCCTTTTCCGCCGTTATCGCTCGGCGTTGTGGAAGGTGTGGCAGTCGGTTTCGGGGTGGGTGTTGCAACCGTAGCCGGAACGACCGGAGCTACCGGCGTCGGAGTAGGTGTTGCCGGGTTCGGGTTCGGGTTCGGATTTGGAGCCGGTGTAGGTGTAGACTCTTCTGTCGGAGCCGGAGTAGGTGTAGGCTCTTCTGTCGGAGCCGGCGTGGGTGCAGACTCTTCTGTCGGAGCCGGAGTAGGTGTAGGCTCTTCTGTCGGAGCCGGAGTGGGGGTAGGCTCTTCCGACGGAGCCGGTGTAGGTGTAGGCTCTTCCGACGGAATCGGGGTCGGCGTGGGATTTGCTTCCCAAACAGCCTTCAGCACAACGTTCTTAGCCGGCATCGTGAACGCACCGTTCTCGATCGTAACCTCTTCGCTTCTCCAACCCGAGAACTTATAGCCCTCTCTGGTCGGGACCGTCTTTATAACCTCTACTGTTGCTTTGTACTCGTACTTGAACTCGTTGGTCGCTTCAGTCCACTCGCCGCCGTTGAGGTCGTACGTTACATTGTACTTGTTCGTGGTCTTCTCATACACTGCTACGTAAATCTGGTTGCCCTTAACTTCCGTGTAGTCCTTATCCCAACCCTTGAACATGTACGTATACTGTGCATCTGCCGCCTTCGTCGGTTCAACACCTTCGAACTTCGGTATTGCTCCGTACTCGTAGTCCTTCTGGTCGATGAGCGTCGTTCCGTCTTCATCTACCCACTTTACTGTGTACTTGTTCGTGGTCTTCTCATACACTGCTACGTAAGTCTGGTTGCCCTTAACTTCCGTGTAGTCCTTATCCCAACCCTTGAACATGTACGTATACTGTGCATCTGCCGCCTTCGTCGGTTCAACACCTTCGAACTTCGGTATTGCTCCGTACTCGTAGTCCTTCTGGTCGATGAGCGTCGTTCCGTCTTCATCTACCCACTTTACTGTGTACTTGTTCGTGGTCTTCTCATACACTGCTACGTAAGTCTGGTTGCCCTTAACTTCCGTGTAGTCCTTATCCCAACCCTTGAACGTGTACGTATACTGTGCATCTGCCGCCTTCGTCGGTTCAACGCCTTCAAACTGCGGCATTGCACCGTACTCGTAGTCCTTCTGATAGATGAGCGTCGTTTCGTCGTCGTCTACCCATTTTACTGTGTACGTCTTCACCTGCCAAACCGCATAGAGATGGTTATCGCCGTTAGCGTCAACAAAAACTTTGGTGTTCGGCTGATATTCAACATTACCATTCGGCGTGGTTGCCCAGCCGAGGAATTTGTAGCCTGTGGGTTCGGTGAAGCCGACATAGTCATACGATCTTACGGTTGCGGTCGTATTCTTCGGGTGATTACCATCCTTAAAGGTAGCGTTATTGTAGTTGCCATCTTTATCTGTGAAATTATAATGATACGTAATCGTCACGGTTTGGGGCTTAATGGTGTAGACTGCCCTCAACGTGATGTTCTTTGTGACGGTAATCTTATCGCCCGGGTAGATGAGCTTGCCTTCCATTTCCCAAGCACGGAAGTTTTCGGAATTTTCCGGCGGAAGTACGCGGGCGGAGCTGCCGTTTACATACTTCTGGTTATCCATTTTTACATTCGTACCCTCAACGTATGTGACCGTGAAGCCATCCTTTGCGGAGGGGAAGAACGGGGAAATCGTAACGGAGCTGTAAAGCTCGGTATCTACATTGAACAGCGCGCCGTTGGAATCAATCCAAGCGGAGGGCTGTTCCTCCTTGAACTTTTCAAGCAGTGCCTTAAAATCTTTGGAATCCGAAAGCTTTTTGCCGTACGGAATTTCAATCGTTACAGATTCTCCGTCCGCAGAGGCCGTCAGGTAAACCGTAGCTTCAATAACCGGCGCCTGCCACTTTGCGTAGAGCGTAATGTTCTGTGCGGGCATCTTCTTGCCGGCGAAATCAAACGCCGTGCCTTCGCAAATCTCGTTATCATACCAGCCTGCAAACGTAAAGTTTACGGGTACACCGGCCGGTCTTGTCGGGGTGTATGTCGCATCGGAAATATCCTGCTGGTACTTGCGGCTAACCTCGCTATCCTTCGCACCGTTATTCATGAAAACGATATTGTAGGAATTACGATTATAATAGAACTTTGCGCCATCGTATGGCTTACGAATTTTCGTGCTTTTACTTTCATTAAGAGTAAAGCCTGTAATCGAATATCGATCTTCTTCGGTAACAGAGTCATCATATCCGTAAACCGTATCTTGATGATCCAACTCGTATCTTCCGCCGGAAACGGTTTCGAGATAATACGATGCAACCATCGTATGACTTGAATTTTGACCTCTCTGATAGAAAGTAGCACCATTGAGAGGCATAACATCTATACCTGCTTGCCAAGTATTGCCATTCTTAGAAACATTCCACGCGCTTTCCGGCTTATTCGGCCATCTGTCACGGATGACAGCTCCATATTTTGCTGTAATTCTAAGGCTTGTATCCTCTTCATAATAACTATGGCCAAACAAGCCGCCACTATGTCTGATGGTATAGAATTTCACATCGTAAACATTTCTCTTATAATAAACATTTACAATCGTGGAACCGTCACCGGCAATGGTTTTCTGCGTAATCGCCTGTGCGGTAAAGCCGGAATAAGATTTTGCTTTAGCATTCGTTGTGCTGTTTGTGGCGCCGGTCTTTTTTTCAATATCCATTGAGGAGTATTCGTCATCATTTGCATTTTCCTGCCAATGGATAACGGTGTATTCTGTCTTATTGCTTGCTTTCCAGTGTGCGGTGACGGTAGCTGTTTCGGAAACCGTTGTAACCGGGGTGCCGTCTGCGCCATACCAACCGTCGAACGTGTAACCGCTGCGGGTGGGTTTGACCGTGCTCAGGTCAAGCGTTTCCATCCGGAACTGCGGCGCCACGTAGTCGCCGCCGTCGGTATCGAACGTGACCCAGAAGCCGGTTTTAACTACCGGGTAAACATATGTATCGCCGGCTACAAATGTGATAGATGCATCGGGCGTATTGCTGTCCTGCGTGGTGCTCCAACCGACAACGCCTTTTTCTTTGCCCATGGTGAGCTCAACCTTAGCGGTCGCGGCGTTCAAATCTGCTTCCGCAACGTTTTCACCGGCTACGCCTGCGGCGGTGTAATAAACCACCTTTGTACCGTCTTCATTCATGAAGTATACGTAGCTGTACGCCTCAAACCTCGCCTTAACGGTCACTTCCGTGCCGCTGACAGTCGCGACTTCGCCGAAGCTTAACGGGGTCTCACCGACATACCACCCAACAAAGCGTGCGTTTTCCTTTGTCGGTGCAGGCGGCTCGAGGAGCTCTTCGCCTGCGGCGACGGTCTGCTTCCACTCGGTCAGTTCCTTGCCATCTGCATCATCTGCATCATAGAAACGGTAGGTATCGACCGTGGGCTTCTCGTCGTCCGGACGCAGCATAGTCATTGCAATGCCCGTTTCCGCACTCTGTTTCGCCGGTGCAGTTTCCTCTGCACCTGCGGCGGGGGTCGCCTGTGCTTCCACTTCAACGGGAGCCGGGGTCTCTACCGGGGCGGGAGTAGGTGTCTCCTCCGGAGCGGGAGTGGGTGTCTCCTCCGGAGCTGCGGTCTCCTCGGGCGCAGGCGTCTCGTCAACGACCGGCGTTCCCCCCTGCATAACATCCCCTGTTGCAGTGTAGGTGTTTGTTTCCTCATCACTCATTGCAAACGCGCCCGTAGGACATGCCGAAACCAGCATACATGCGCTCAGCAACACGGCGATGATCTTCTTTTTCATAGTATTTTCCTCCAATCCTGTGATTTGTCCGTTTTATAACAAATATGGATTCCTAAATTGATGTGTGTTACTGTGCCAAAACCGTTTCCATTTGGATGAGCAGCTCCAGCACACTGCGGAACGCGGCCTCTTTGCCGCCTTTTGTCCACCGCAGTCTCCCCTGCCAGCTGTAATTCTGGCGGAACAGGATGTCCAGTTCAAACGTGGGTGTTTCCGTACATTTTATGGGAGAAGCTTTCGGCGCGCCGCCTGTATCCAGCTGCTCTTCCAAAAGCAGGATCAGGCGTGAAAGACTTCGGAATAGGGTTTCCTCCGGGAACGTCCCGCCGGAGACCCTGCCGCGGATGACACCGTCCTCCGCTTCATCCACAAAGATACGGAAGGTCTCTGTGCCGATCGGTAGCATACGATTTTCTTTCACCTAACCCCTCCCTTTTGTATTTTGTGATTCTATTTTACACAAAGGTGCTATGAGAACGCTATGATTAAGAAGTTTTTTTATAGAAAAACGACCCATTTTCTCATAAAAAAAGAAAATAGGTCGTAGTTTTTTTGCTAACTGTGCTGCGTCAACCGGCTCGTTTTTTCAGGTGACGGTTTTAGGCCTTTCGGCGCTCCGTTTTCTCCGTTGCTTTTTCTTCTGCGCTCATATGTATGTGGCGCAGGTCGAGCGATTTAAAGGTGTAGGCCGCACCGCTTTTCGGGTATTCCTTTTGGAACCGATTGAACACACGGCGGGAAACGAGCCCGCCGTTTTCTCCGGTCGCACCCGGCAGCAGCACCCAAAACTGGTTTGCGCCCACCTTTGTGAACGGATCGCCCGCGCGCAGTTCGTTTAAAAGCGTCCCTTCCATCTGCTTCATATATATAGCACGCTTTTCCGGGTCTATCGAGCGGTTTGCAAGCCGCACAATCATCAACGCCGCAGGGGTATCGTTTCGGCGCATCTCGCGCACATGCAGGTTTACAATCTCTCGGAAAACGTTGTTATCGCAGCAAAACGCACCGGGTTCCTGTTCTTTTTCAAGCAGGAACGTGTGAATATCGTCTTCACTCGTCTCGCTGCCGTAAAGCTCCTTGTAGTAGTCAAGAAAAGTAGACACGAAAAATATTTATTTTTGATTTGCTTTTTC
>OFMC01000449.1_pt1 | contig 43111 bp, 72 predicted proteins | sample 1541271 | NCBI WGS metagenome assembly OFMC01 (sample SAMN04209252, study PRJEB22552) | human gut metagenome | biome: gut; material: feces | host: Homo sapiens | place: USA: Oklahoma | reverse complement strand
TCGAACCAGTGACCTCCTGCGTGTGAATTATAATCGTTTTGAATATATAGGCACAAAAGTTAATAAGAATAACAATATTTGTTGCGATTTTGCAACTTTTCGCAGAGCAATTTTGCAAGGGCTTGCCTTGGCTCCCGTCGGTAACTAACAAACTACTAACAAATTTTCGCCTTTTTAACGGCCTGCACCAATTCCTCCGCTGATGTATGGACGTATATATTTGCGGTAGTGGAGTAGTTGGCGTGGCCGAGGATCCTCTGTAGCGTTTCCGGAGCAATCCCCGCTTTTCTCGCCCAGCTCGCATAGGTGTGCCGGGTGGAGTGCGGCGTTTTGCGCTGGATTTTTAATTTTTCCAAAAGCGGGTAATAATCCCGGCGGCGGAAGTTTGCTGGGATTTTTTCCCCAGCATAGCCGGATATGAGCAGTGGGCCAGTAGCCTTATTTGCAAAATAGGCAAAGTATGGGATCCCTTCGGGGCGGATTGGGATGATCCTGTTTCGCCCAGCCTCCGTCTTTTCACCGCCGACCACATAATCTTTGTGATAATCTTTAGCCGGTAGGGAAAACAATTCCCCTATGCGCATTCCTGTGTAAATCAGCATGAGGATAATTTTTGCGGTGTCGCTGCCGTCCGCTTCCAGCTTGCTTATTTCAGCATCGGTAAATGTTTCTTTTTCTTTTTTTGTGTTTTCGGGGAGCTGGACGAATTTTGCAAAATTTGTTGTGATGATCTCCTCGCGCATGGCCCATGTGGACATCTGCGTTATGAGTTGCTTATACTTGGACACAGTGCTATGGGATTTATGCATATGGGCATCCAGTACGCCCTGGAAATCCGCCGTTTTTAAGTCCCGGAACTTCCGGTCGTGCAGCGGCGCAAAAATTTTAAATGCGCCGTCATAGCCTTCTATACCGTTTGGCCCTATTTTTTTGTAATGCTCCTCTTTCCAAGCGTCAAACACCTGGGCAAAGGTCATGTTGTACCGCTCCGTTAAATCCTTGCCTGCAAGACGTTCCAGCGCCGCTATAGCATCTTTTTTGGTGGGGTAATATCCTATAATGATTTTTTGCTTTGCAGCCACCCAGGGCCTGCGTCGGCGCCCGGCGAGCTTATACACTGTCCCGGTTCCGTTGGCCCTCCTCATTGCTTTTCCCATTTTTATCCTCCTACCCTATATTTTTATCAGTTTGATGGTGCCTGTAATATCGCAGCGCATTAATCAGCGAAGCAATGATTACACCGACGCCCACCGTAAGCAGAGCAAATAGCATCCAGCCGATTGATGTAATCTGCCCGTTGCGGATAAGCCCTGTGTGCGGGACGCTTGAATCAAACGCCAAATATCCAAATATTATGGATACGGCAATTGACAGCGAAAACGCCAGGATATACACCCAAATTTGCAATACGCGCTCCTTTTTTTCGTGCTTTGCCACTGATCCGGTCAGCTGCTCCATGCCGCCCTCCAAGTGCGCAATGCGTAGGGCTGCGCTATGCTTTGCATCTGCATCGGCCATTGCTCTGTGGGCCTCTGCCAGCTGCTCCTCCGTGGTTGGTCTCTTTACGATACCAAAATACTCATCTATAGACACACCGAGGGCGGCGCATATAAGCCCCATTTTGTATAGGCTTGGATCCTTTGACGACGCAGAAAAGTAATTGCTGATCGTGGACGATGACAGATCTGTTAAATCGGCTAAGTCTTGCGTGGTAAGATGCTGGTACTCCTTTGCCTCTCTGCAAATATCCTGCAAAGTTTTTTCCATTTCTTCCCCTCCTGCCTTATTTTGGGCAAACCTCTCTGTTTGTTTTTACCGGCTAATCGCATATTATCCGGTTTTTGGATTGACTTGCCAAACAACAAACTGATACTGTGGGTATGCGGCCAAGAGCCAGTGACGGCGATAGGCGGCAAAAAATCCCCACCGTCCGGTGCGGGGGCGGTGGGGACTATATGAAATAATTTTCTATGGCGTTCACTTAATCCCCAATAGCTTGCCGACTTTTCTTTGCCGCCCCGCCTTTGTTGTAGGAATTCCCGTTGCTTTTGCAATCTTGCGTTTTGCGCTGGTAATTCCAAGCGCACGTTTCCAGCTAAAGGAAAGCCCTGGTATTTTAAAGGAAGATTTTTTAGCCATTTCTAATTATGCTCCTTCTTAAAAAATTTTTTGTATTGTTGCCCTAAACTGTGCAACAAATGCCATATTTTGACTATAGGTAGATAAACCGAAAGGAGAAATAATGTGGATTGGAAGCAGAAAAATATAAAGATGGAAATTGTAAGCTGTGAAACGAAAAATAAATGTGATATAATAAAGAATGCAGAGCATATTGCGTTACTTTCTGAGGCGATTTCTTTAGCGAGTAAAATGACCCGCAATCAGTTTGATAAAATTATGGAGGCGATAAAATGAAAATTTGGGCTATCAGTAAAGAAAACGGCTACGAGCGCGAAATCGGTCTTGAGCTGGACAGCGTTGACCGCGAAACAGCCATCAATGAGCTTTACAAAATTGCCAGGAATCTTTTTGCCGGTGAACTTGATATGTTTTGGAAAGAGGGAGAGCAGGGCAAGGCTACCTTTTAAAGCTACGCTTTACGCTTGCACTCAATTACGGCTTGCAGCTGGTCGGATACTGCTACGCAATTTGGGCATTCCCTCACGATTAAACGGCTGAGTTCGTCAACTTTTTCCGCCGTTTCTCCCGTGGCTTTTGCGCGATAAATGCCGACGGCGTTGGTAGCGGACTGAAAGTTTGCGGGAGCCGGATACTTTGCATATAAGGAAACGGCGGCAACCATCGCATCAAAATCGGAATCGCAAGCGGCCTCTTTCTCGTGCGCCCATATTGCCCGCAGCTTTTCGATTTCTGCTTTTGCTGTCCGCTTAGAAATGTAGACAGACACTCCGGCGGATGCCAAAACAGAAAAGGCGGAAACGCCGATTTCACCCCACGAAATACTCATAATTAATTCCCCAAAGCCCCGCGGGCGGCTTTGATAAAAATCCGCAGGGTTTCCTTATCCATTTTTTTCAAAAGCTCGACAGCTTCTTTCAAATCTTCATCTTCCATTACGCCCTCGATCTCCAGATCGGGGGCTTTTTTTGCGCCCTGCGAAGCTACGGGGGCGGCTACATCGTCCGGCATAATGTCCTCTACGGAAACGCCGAGATATTCGGCAATAGCGGGAAGGCGAACATTTGACGGCTTAGTTTTCCGCGTATTCCATTGGCTATAAATGCTATTTGATAGCCCTAATGCACGGCTTAAATCGGCTCCATTTTTGCCCTTTTTGCTCAAGTAAAAGTTTATTTTGTCTATAGCGTCCATTTGCACCTCGTGTATATTGTGCAGTTCGCCAAAACTAATAAAAACTAATAGAAAGTGGTTGACTTATAGCTTCTAATTAGTTATAATAAGAATCGGCGGGAGGCAATACAAAACCAAGCCCCCCTGCACTTAGCGGACTGCGGAAAATATTAAGGGTTGTTGGCACTTCCATAATACCACAGTTTGCTAAGTTGTCAAGTAAAACTTAGTTTTTGTTGATTGCGGAGAGGGAAAGCCGCCCTGATGCCGTAACATCGTGGCGGCGGCCGAGCACTTAGACCGGCGGTTGGACGATGCGGAGCCGGCTAAAGCTTTTGCACTTTTCCTCGCCGTATTCAACGGAAACTAAGCAAGAATCAAACTGGAGGTGACAGAATGAGTTTTCGCAGCGCTCGGGTGGCTGCTGGGCTAAGTGTCCGGCAGGTCATCGAGAAACTAAAGGTGACGGATGCGGCGGTTTACATGTGGGAGACCGGCACGCAGGCACCGAGAGCCAGCCGCTTGCTGGAGATCGCCGAGCTGTACGGCTGCACGGTGGACGAGCTGTTGAAGAAGGAGGATGACAAATGATCGAAACCATGACGCTGCACCAGGCATCGAAGTATCTTAGAGATAAAGGCTTGAGCCTTTGTTCTGACACTCTGGCCGACGGCCTGGAGCAGGGCGTGTACCCCTTCGGCGTGTGCATCCGCACCGACCGCAGCCGGGTATTTCAGATTTTCAAAAAGAAGCTGGATGCGTGGATCGCAGAGCGGGAGGAGTAAACATGACCAACCAAGAATACAGGGCGCTGGTGGATGCTTTTCTGGCACGGCACGATGCGCTGTGCGAAGATAAGAACCCGCTGGAGTGCGATTGCCCGGCCTGCCCCTGCAAGGGTATGTGCGATGCGCTTTACGCTGCGGAGGTGAATTGATGGACGGATATACATTGACGCTGGTCATTATAGGAGCCGCAACGGTGAGTTATTGGCTCATGCGGCTGGTGGACAAGCTGGACGGGAAGTAACACAAACGGAGGGAAAGACGATGTATTTGTGTGATTATTGTGGGGCAGCGTTCCATTCGTTGGATTACATCGAGGAAAAGTCCGATGAGTGCGGAAACAGCATAATTTATGTCTGCCCAGAGTGCGGAGAGGAGATTATCCCCGGAGAAGCGGATGAATGTCCTGTTTGCCACGGCTGGAAGCCGATGAAGTCCGCTATGTGCCACAAGTGTGAGCTGGAAACGATCGGAAATTTCAAGCTGGCTATACGGAAGTTCTCCGATGTGCAGCTTGATTATATTTCCGATCTGACGGAGGGTGAGTATCTCTCGGAGTTTTTGCATAAGGGGGGCTTGGGATGATAAACGGTGTCCTCCGGTACATAAAAGCTACAGTGGAAATCCCATTCCCGGAGGGGAAAATGTGCTGTAACCTCTGCCCACTGCTGGAGACTTATTCGCGAAATCAATGTCGGAGAACAGGCGAGTATCTGTTAGACACGAGAATCGTCGGGGCATATTGCCCGCTACAAGTTGTTGATGAGGAGAAAACCGAATGATGAATATCTACGAGAAAATCGCTGCAATCATGCAGGATGTCCAGTATTTGGCAAAGGACGATCATGTAGAGTTTGGCAGCACCAAATACAAGGCACTGAGCGAGGAGAAAGTAACCTCCATCATGCGTGCGGAACTGCTGAAACACAAACTGGTTGTATACCCAATCGCACAGACAGCCGGGAGAACTGGGAACATTACCCACGTGGATGTCATCTACCGCATGGTCAACGCGGAAAACCCGGAGGAATACATCGAGATTGCATCCTGCGGAGATGGCGCAGACACACAAGACAAGGGCAGCGGCAAGGCCATGACCTATGCGTTTAAGTATATGTGGCTGCGGGCATTTGCATTGCCCACCGGCGAGGACCCGGACAAAATTTCTTCCGCCGAGCTGGACGAGAAGGAGCGGAACGCCGCTCCGGTGTGTGAGCGATGTGGAGCTGACATTGTGTCCGTCAAGAAGCGCAACGGCGAAATGTGGACGGTAAAGGACATGGTTAAGTACTCCAAGGGCCGCTACGGAGCGCAGATGTGCGCCGACTGCATGAAGGCCGCAAAGAAGGAGCAGGACAATGTTGCAGGCTGATGTGACCGCCGCACGGTGGCAGCAGGACAGCGATGGGGCGTGGCTGTGCCTCCGGGTGCAGTCCACCGCCTCTGCAATGACCATCTGTGACGAGATGAAGCCGGACAAGCAGTATGTGGCTCAGATCAAGCGCAAGGGAAGGAGCCTTGACGCAAACGCTTATGCGTGGGTGCTGCTGGATAAACTGGCGGCACACTACGGGATTCCGAGGAATGATGTGTACCGGGAAGAAATCAGGATCATCGGTGGTGTGAGCGATGTCGTGTGCATGGTATCAAAGGCGGCGGACGAGTTCTGCCGCAGATGGGAGGCAAAAGGAACCGGCTGGATGGCGGAACAAGGGCCAAGCAAAATTCCTGGTTGCGTGAACGTGGCGGTTTGGTACGGCTCAAGCACCTACGACACAGAGCAGATGTCACGGCTGATTGACCAGATCGTTGCCGATTGCCGAGAAGCTGGAATCGAGACTATGACACCGCAGGAGTTGGATGCGCTAAAATCACGCTGGGGCGAAGCCCAGCCGTTGGGAGGTGATAAAGGTGACTGATGAAAGACGGTGCTTCCTGTGCGGCAGAAATGGAGCGGGTGACCCGCTGGAGCGGCACCATTAGGCACATCTTCGGCGGCGCGTACCGCAACAAAAGCGAGAAATACGGCCTTGTAGTGTATCTCTGCGGCGAACGATGCCACAGGAACGGTGGAAACGCTGTACACCGCAACGGGAATCAAATGCGTCTGCTGCGCCGATATGGTCAGTTAAAGGCCATGCAGGAGCAGAGATGGACGGAAGATGACTTCCGCCGTGAATTTGGAAAAAGCTATTTGTAAGGAGGAAAAATCATGGTAAAGAGCAAGGAATTGGCAGAACGGGTCATAGAACTCCACAAGAAGCAGGTCGATGAAATGAGCGCTCTTGAGAAAGAGCGGGATAAAGCCATCAAGGCTGAAAAGTATGATGAAATGGCCGATGACCTGCGCAGTATGTACATCAGCTATATCGCGGCTGGTTTCACAGAGGAACAGGCATAGAAACTGACTGAAATTGTCGTTACCAACGTCGCTAAGAAATAAGGAGGACAACGATGGTAAACAGAATGATTTTGCAGGGGCGGCTTTGCTCTGACCCTGAATTGCGCCGCACCAACAGCGGAACAGCAGTGTGCAGCTTCCGTGTGGCGTGGAGCGAAAAGGTAAAGGACAGAGAAACGAAGCTGTTCCTCCCCTGTGTGGCATGGCAGGGAACGGCAGAGCTGATCTGCACCCACTTTGCAAAAGGCAAGGAGATCATCGTTGAGGGCAAGCTTTCCAGCCGGGACTATGAGGACAAGACCGGCAACAAGCGCACCGTGGTGGAGCTGACCGCCGACAAGGTACATTTCTGCGGCAGCAAGGACGCTGTACAGAAACCCACGCAGACCTTTACGGAGATTTCCGAGGACGACGGCGATTTGCCGTTCTAAGGCGGTGCGCCGATGCCGAACAGAATCATACGCGAGAGCATCTGCACCAGCGACAGCGTAGATAGGCTTTCATGGTTCGAGGAGGTCTTGTTCTATCGGCTGATTGTTTCTTGCGATGATTTCGGACGCTATGACGGACGGGCCGCAATTATCAAAAACAGGCTATTCCCTTTGAAAGAAAATCTTACTCTGAAAACTGTAGAAAACGCCCTTCATGGACTGGCGAGTGCTGGATTGGTTACCCTTTATACTTCACAGGGCAAGCGCTTCCTCTACCTACCAACATGGGGTAAGTATCAGAACCAGAGAGCAAAGGAAAGCAAATATCCTGAGCCTGTAGAGCCTACGCAAGCAGATGAAATCATTTGCAAACAAATGAATGCAGATGTTCCCGTATTCGAGAATCGAGAATCGAGAATCGATATACGAGAATCGAGAAGCGAGAATAATGCGCGCGAGGCGCGCTTCTCTCCGCCCTCTTTGGACGAGGTTCGGGCTTATATCGCCGAACGGGGGTCTATAGTTGACGCACAGCAATTCATCGATTTCTACGCCTGCAAGGGCTGGATGGTTGGGAAAAATCGCATGAAGGACTGGAAGGCTGCCGTCAGAACATGGGAGCAGCGCAGAAAGGAGGAAGCCGGTGAACAGCCAACAAAGCAAGAATACCACGTCGGGACATGGCTGTGACATCTGCGGCGGGCTGGGCTACACCGTCCGGCGCACGGAAAGCGGCGAACTGGTGAGCAGAACCTGCAAATGCGAGATCATCCGCCGGAATAGGCTTCGCATGGAGCGTTCCGGGCTTCTGGGCCTGCTGGATAGCTGCACCTTTGAGTCGTTCCAAACTCAGGAGTATTGGCAACAGGCCGCAAAGCAAGCGGCGGAGAGGTATTTGACCGACTGGAAAGGCAAGTGGTTTTTCATCGGCGGCTCTCCCGGCACTGGGAAAACGCACCTGTGTACGGCAATTTGCGCCAAACTGATGGACGGCGGAATCCCTGTCCGGTATGTGCAATGGCGGGGAGATATTCCGGCAATCAAGGCAAAGACCAACGATGCCGAAGCATACGCCGAAGCCATGCAGCCGCTGAAAACCGTCCGTGCGCTGTATATCGACGATTTTCTCAAGGGCGGCGTAACGGATGCCGACAAAAACATTGCCTTCGATCTGCTAAATGCCAGGTATATCAACCCGGATGCAATCACGATCATCTCCACGGAGCTGACCATTGACCGCATTTTGAGCTGGGACGAGGCAATCGGTAGCAGAATCAACCAGAGGGCGAAGGATTATATGCTGAACATCGGGAAAAAGCAGAATTGGAGGTTGAAATGACCAAGCGGGAGGAACGGGAATGAAGCACCTCGGTGATATTACGAAAATCAACGGTGCAGAAATTGAAATCGTGGATGTTATCACGGGCGGATCGCCGTGCCAGGATTATGCCGAAGAAATAGTTATTCCGAAGTTGCTGCATCAAGTCCCATGAATTCGGAACTTTCCACAAAAACTTCGGAATAACAAAACTATACGGTCAAGCAGCATCCGTGCTCAAATCAAGTCAACCCAGACAGTTTCAAGATCATCTCCTCGTTATCAGCCCAGATTTCATCGGGTGCGGGCTTGGCCTTGCGGACAGCATCGGCCTTTTGAATCGCAGCCCGCTTCATCTCGGTGTCCGCATGGGCGTAGATCATCGTAGTTTCAACCTGTGCATGGCCAAGATACTGCGAAAGCAGCACCATGGGCATTCCAGACTGGTATAAGTGCATTGCCCGTGTGTGCCGCATCATATGCGGGTGGATGTGTTCCGGGACTTCCGGGCAAACAAGCTTCGCCATGCTTCCGTATTTTATAAAGAACGCAGATACCGTATCGGGAGACATTTTTTGCTGTGTCCCATGAATCACAGTGAAGAAAAGTGGTGCTTCACTGTGGTAATCTGCGGTCGGATGAAACTTGCGCAGATATTGCTTGCAATGCTGAACCGTCTTGCTGAGCAGTGGGACTGTGCGGATTTTGCGCCCTTTTCCGTGCAGATACGCAATCGGGTGTTTTGCGTCAAGGCGCAGATCACAAACTTTCATATCGAGAAGCTCACTGCACCGGGCTGCGGTATCGTACATGAGGATCATGAATACCAGATTCCGCAAATCTTTGGGCTTGGATGGATCAGGCTGCTGAAGCAGTGCAGTCAATGACGGTTCGGTCAGAAATTCAACGATCCGCCCATGAGACTCCTTGGAGGGGATGTTGCAGGCGGAAAGGTACAGTGCCGTTTGTGTGCAATCAATCTGTCCAGCAAAATCCAGAAAAGACCGCAGTGCCATCAAGCGCTGGTTGCGGGTAGAGGCACTGCATCTCCGCGCATTTTCCAACCAGGCCAGGAAACCGAGAATGGCGTCCCGGTCAATGCGGGAGAAAGTCAATTCGGTGGATCCAATTCCCATCTCATCTCTCATATAAGCTACAAAAAGATTGAGCGTCTGTCTGTAGGAGAGAATCGTATTCTCACTGAGGCAGCGCTGCTTGGGCAGATAGTCCAAAAGGAAACGCCGAACCACATCAAAAAAATCATTCATCGGCCCTTACCTCCGGCAAGAACGCTTCAGCAGAAGAAAACGCGAATCCGGACATCTCCTCCAGCAAACCGGGGACCAGATGGATGTAGTAGTAAGTGTCCGAGAGCTGTGCGTGGCCCATGTATGCACTCAGATAGGGCAGCATGGCGTTCAGGTCTTTGCCCTCACGCATCCAGCGATACAGCCTGTGGGTAGCGAAAGTATGACGAAAATCATAAAGACGTGGGGAACGGCGGCCAGTTCCTGTAATGGCGGCTTTCTTCAAAACCTGGCGGAACGTCTTCTCCAGCCCCCTCTTTCCGTAAAAGCCGCCCTCAGAGTTGGGGAAGAACGGCTCACGTTCTGGCATAACGGAGGCTACGATGGCGCTGCAATCTGAGAGCATCTGCGTCACATCTTCTGCCATCATAACAATGCGGCTCCTGTGCTGCTTGCTCTCCATAATGTTCAGCCGCCCAATTTCCAAATCTACATCGCTTACTCGAAGCTTTCTGGCCTCAGCCGGACGCAGACCGCAGCAATACATCAGCTTTACCATAGCCGGGATCACATATTGCCGTACCGGGAAACCGCCTCTCGGTTTCAAATGGTCGAAAACATCCCAAATTGTCAGGATGTCGTCCTCGGTATAGATGTACGGAGCGTAAGGAGCATCTTTCCTGGCAATATCCGGCGGCAGAACGTAGGCGGCCTCACCGTTGCGATTCAGGTATCTGGCAAACTCGCGCACCGGCATCATGCGGTTGCGGAAGGTATTGTTGCCCTCTGTATTCTTTTTCGTAGCCCAAGCCAGGCAAAGCTCCTCGGTCAGAAAGTTTTCTTCAGGAAAATGCGTCATGCAAAAGCGGTCAAAGTCCCGCAGGAGGCGAGAGGATTCCAGATAACCAAACCCCAATGCGTTTTTCTGCGCGATAAAGTCCTCGATTCGGGCAGCAAAGCAGCTCTCAAAGGTGTACGTCATTTCAGCCCCCCGCCTTTCTGTGGGAGAGCAGGGGCAACGCACACTGCTTCAGTCCTTGCTCATCAATAGACAGATACAGCTTCATAGAGTCCATATCCCTGTGGCCGAGAAGCTGCTGGATCAGTTCAAAGGATACCTCATTCTGGAGCAGTCTTGTCCCAAATGTCCGGCGAAGCGCGTGAAAGGCACGACGTTTCGCCGGAATTCCTGCCAGCTTCATGTGCTTGGAAACAACCCCGCTGGCAGAACGCGCGTCAAGCGGGCGGATCACTCCCGTATGGCACAGGAAGATATTCGGAAGCGCGGAATCCGGGCGGCCATTGAGAATATAATCCGCAATCGCGTTCGCGCTTTCTACTTCCAGTGGAAGGGACAGCGGCTCACCAGTTTTGTGTTGAACCAGACGAATTTCCCTCGCCCTCCAATCAATGCTACCCAGTTCCAGCCGAACAACGTCACAGGCCCTCAAACCGCTCTGCGCAGCCAGTACCATCATGGCATAATCCCGTTTCCCAATGGCCGTAGTCCTGTCCGGATGTTCCAGCAGATATTCCAGTTCATCCTCAGTAAAGCCCTCATGGAACATTTTTCGGGTTGCCATAAGTTCCGGCAGAGACTGACTCAGGTCAGTGATTGTCAAGTTACGTTCAAATAAAAATCTCAGAAACAGCCGCACAGAAAAAATTGCTGAACCAAGTCCACCGGCGTAATGCGCTGCAAAACTGGTAACACACCCATTTACATTTATCAGAGTGAAATCCGCCAAAGAGCGGAACCCATGATCCTCCATTTCAAACAAGAACCGACGTATAGCGCTCCTGGCGACATTGCGTGTAGTCTCAGCCATGCTTTCGCTTTGTTTGGTGTGTGTACAAAATTCTCTTAAAAGTGAGTTGAACGGCTCAACAAGTTCCCGTTGCCCCCAGTTTGGAACCTTCGCCAAAGTAATATGACCTGTCTGGTGCATCTCCTGTATCCAATACGCAGCCTTGCGCAAGTTTTGATATGAGCCTCTGCCAATTTGCCCGTACTCATATTGAATCCGTTTCTCTGCAACGATCTGATCCAAAATTTCTCCCGAAAATCGATCTGTCCCAGATTCATAGTGTCGATTCAAGATGATCGCCAGACCTTCGTTCCTGTAATGGCCAACTGTTGCGTCAGTAAGGCCAAGTTCCAACATCGCGCTGTTGGTTCTCCAGACCAGCGCGTAAATGTTATCCAAATCCGCAAGCTGCTCTGGAGTTGGTGTGTCCTTCCAGATGCTTTGTCGTGGTCGCCGCAATGCAGGCATCCAAGGGGACAACGGCGGCAGATCCACTGAGCCTTTTTCTGCACAATGTTTTAAGAGTTCGCATCCCCTGCGGAGCAGTCTCCACTTCCAGACCGAAAATGCCCCTTGATCAAAAAATTCACGCTGTTCAAGTAAAAATGCATCTAACATTTCAGGGGCTGCGCAAAGAATACCTTTTGCTTGAAAGTGGCGGATGACGCAGCCAATGCCGGTGTGGGTATATGCGTGCAGACTTTTGCCGCTTATACCTTGGTCAGATAAAAGTTCCAATATTTGCGTAGCGGTTGCAACCAAATCAATCGTTTCCATAGTCCTCCTCCTGTATCTTTGGTGGCAGGCTGTGTTGCCTGCGCTCTCATTATACAGGTTTGGCGGACGCTTTTGTTATTCCGATGTTTTTGTGGAAAGTCCAGGATTTATGGGACTTGATGCAGCAACTTCGGAATAACTATTTCTTCGGCATAATTTTGATTATTCCGAATTCGGAATAACCAGAATTTGAGCATTGCAGGAAAACGCGCTGGATTGGCCGGTGCAAGGAGCGGATTGTTCATGGAGCAGGTCCGCATCGTAAAGGAGATGAGAGAGCGTGACAGAGCGAACGGACGGACAGGTGACATGGTCAGACCTCGGTTTATGGTCTGGGAAAATGTCCCCGGAGCATTCTCAAGCAACAAAGGTCAAGATTTCGCGGCGGTCCTCGAAGAGATCATCCGCATCGCAGAGCCGGAAGCCCCCGATATTGAAGTGCCTGAAAAAGGATGGCCAACTTGGGGTGGCTACCACGATGAAGTGGGCGGACGATGGAGCGTGGCTTGGCGAGTGCATGACGCGCAATACTGGGGAGTCCCCCAACGCCGCCGTCGTATCTCGATTGTCGCAGATTTTGGAGGCGACACCGCAGGAGAAATACTCTTTGAGCGCAAAAGCGTGTCAGGGCATCCTGCGGAGAGCGGAGCGGCGGGGGAAAGACTTGCCGGAACCGCTGAAAACGGTGCTTCTTATGCAGTCCGGGAATGCGGAGTGCGGCTGGAATAAGCCATCTGTGGTGGTTCCGGCGGTGCTGTGCCTGAACGATCAAGGCGGGAATGTGATGGGCGTGAGCCATGATGTTTCCGGGACGCTGAGAGCACAGGAGCATGGGCAACAGCCCTCCATTCTGGATATGCGTCACGCCTGCGATGTCATCCGAGACTGCGGCGAGATCGCTCCGAGTTTGCAAGGTCGTATGGGAACCGGCGGCAACCAAATCCCGCTGACGTATCAAATGCAGGGATTCGGCGATTACTGCGAGGGGGAAGTTGCAAGCAGCTGCAAGCAACGGGACTTTAAGGACAGCACAGACCTTGTGTGTGCCGTTGACTGCCGGAACTTCCGTGAAGGCGGCGAAACAAACGGGACTTTGCAGGCAAAATCAAACGGCGGAATCAGCTACAATTTGCAGAACACAGTGAGAACGGGCATGATTGTGCGACGCCTTACACCGATGGAGTGCGAACGGCTGCAGGGCTACCCGGACGGCTGGACGGATATCGGCGAGTGGATGGACAGCAAGGGCAAGCGCCACAAGGATGCGGACAGCCCCCGGTACAAGGCACTGGGTAACTCCATCGCCCTTCCGTTTTGGCAATGGCTCATTGATCGTATGGCGGCGTATTTGCCGGATGGCGCAACGATGGGCAGCTTATTCGATGGAATTGGCGGTTTCCCGCTGTGCTGGCAGAGGACGCACGGTGAGGGGACAGCCAAGTGGGCAAGCGATATCGAGCAGTTTCCCATCGCGGTGACAAAACTACGATTTGGGGAGGATTGATATGACCACATTACGCATGATTCCCGGCATTACATACACCCGGCAAAACCTTGAAGCATTGACTGGGATGCCGGACAGAGCGAACCGCCGGATGATACGGGAGCAGCGGCGGCAGGGTGTACCCATCGTTGCGCTGAAAGACGGCGGGTACAAGCTGGCGGAAACGGAGGAAGAAAAGCAAGCCTTGCTTGCTATGTACCGCAAGCGGGCATTGGACGAGCTGGACACCTGCAGCAGGCTTGCAAAGGCCATGCAGGTGGACGGGCAGATGGAGATGGGAGGCGGCGATGGCTGACATGCACTTTACCATACCCCTGCCGCCGGTTACAAAGAAAAACAGCCAGCGCATTATGCACAGCAGCAAGACAGGGAAATCGTTTATTATGCCGTCGCAGAAGTACATCGATTACGAGGCAAAAGCTGTGTGGTACTGCAAAAAGGCTGGTGTGCATGAGCCGATCGATTATCCAGTGGAGGTTAAATGCCTGTTTTATATGCCAACCAAGCGGCGAGTGGATTTAACCAATCTGCTGGAAGCTATGGACGATGTGCTGGTCAAGGCGCGGGTGCTGCTGGACGACCACTGCGGCATTATTGTCAGCCATGACGGGAGCCGGGTACTGTACGACAAGGAAAATCCACGCACGGAGGTGAGCATAACCGCCTATGAATGATTTTGACTATGACATCGTGCAGAAAAAGCGTGTTGCAAGAGGGGCGTTTGCCCATGTAAACCGTAAGCGCGGGAAATGCAGATTGCCAAGTGATTACCTCACTGCGGAACAAAAGAGGGAGATGAACGGGGAAATGAAAACATACAACATCACGCGGCCTATGCCTTGGGAAGATTTCAAGGCGATGCCGGATGATCTGAAGCGAGAATACCTGCGAAATATGCAGTCCTGCGGCGGTGCAGCTACATACCTTGCGGAAGAAATGGGCTGTTGCAGTGCCACCATCATAGAGTGTGGGAAAAAACTGGGGGTGCCGTTTGTGCGAGGTGGTCGGAACTTTGACTTGTGGCAAAAGAAACTATCGGAGTGGCACACAGCCGAGGTTCCGGCAGCAGAAACGCTGGAGAAGCAGTCCGATGGACCAACACCGGTGCGAAGTGTGGAACCGTTGCACGTGCGAAGTGCAGAACTGCTTCACGCACGGCTGACCATCCGGGGAGACCGGGAAAGCGTTTTGCAAAATCTACGCGTGCTTATGCCGGATGAATGTGAAGTCACGGTTGAGTGGTGAGAGGAGGAAAAAACTTGTGAAGGAGCATATTACCACTGGAGGGAAGACGCTTTGCTGGACTTGTAGAAAAGCGTATGGAGGATGCTCATGGACAGAAGTAGACTACACAAAAAAGGGCTGGCCTATACGATTTGAGCCGGTAAAGGGGTGGAATGCAATCCCGACAAAAAATGAAAAATACACATCATTTTTGGTGGTAAGTTGCCCAGAGTACGATCCTGATGATAGAAAGGAGGATACACATGACGGCAGATTTTGCGGGTATGGGGAAGCGCCTGCGGGAGGCGAGGGAGAAGGAACTTATGTCGCAGAATGATTTGGCTTTGGAATCTGGTGTAGCACCATCGACAATCAGCTATATTGAGTGTGGACACAGCACCGCATCGGTGTGGGTGCTGGCACATATCTGTGATGCGCTTGGGGTATCTATGCAATGGATGGTATACGGGAGAGGAAGAAAATGAGCAGAAAGAGCATATTTACAGTTGTCGGAGGTGCGGTCCTTGGGATGCTGATTGCCGCCGGGATATTGTGGGTGGAGCCACTTGCCGCAGAAGCGGAATATGTGGAGGAGCAAGAACCTGTTTCCCCGCTGGTGGCGGAAGTAATCCGCCAAGAAACGACACAGAAAGCCGCCTACACGCACGAAAGTACCATGACCGTGACAGCATACTGCCCCTGCGAAAAATGCTGTGGAGCGTATTCAAACGGCTATACAGCCACAGGAGCGAAAGCAACACAGGGCGTGACCATCGCCACGGACCCGGATGTTATCCCGATGGGGACGGAGGTTGAGATTGACGGGCATATCTACATAGCACAGGATGTGGGCGGCGCAATTAGCGGCAACCGCATTGACCTTTACTTTGATAGCCACGAGGACGCACTCCAATGGGGTGTGCAGGAAAAGACGGCGAGGTGGAACGAATGAATCAAATCGCGCTGAACGTAGACTGCATGGAGTATATGCAGGCGCTACCGGATAAAGCATTTGATCTTGCCATTGTTGACCCACCGTATGTAATTAGCATTCATGATAGTGGCCGATTGAAAAAATACAATGCCACTGAAACAAGATGGGACGATGCGACTCCGGGTGATGTCTATTTTAGCGAATTAAAAAGATGCAGCAAAAACCAAATAATATGGGGGGGAAATTATTACGATCTTCCGCCTTGTAGGGGATTTGTTATTTGGGACAAAAAGCAGCCGGAAGATATTTCTTTTGCATCTTGCGAATTTGCCTGGACCTCTTTCGATACATCTGCGAGAACTTTTTATTACTCGCCGTTGCAAGAAAAGGGGCAAAGAATACATCCAACGCAAAAGCCCGTGGCATTGTACGAGTGGCTGCTGATGAAGTACGCCAAAGAAGGCTGGCGCATACTGGATACACACTTGGGCAGTGGAAGCAGTAGGATAGCGGCTTACAACCTCGGCTTTGAGTTTGTGGGCTGCGAGATCGAACCGACATATTTCCAACTGCAAGAACAGCGGTTTGCGGATCATACGGCGCAGGAAAGGATGTGGTAGGAGTGAAAAGCCACTGCGTAAAAGATTGCCCGGACAGGTTCCCCTGCGGGGCCTGCCGGAAGAGTTGCGAGGCGTTCCTGGCGTATGAGGCCCAGCGGCTGGCGGAAAAGCCCTGGGTGGATCGGCCCAACACCGCCGCCCGGGAGCGCTATGTGCGGCAGAGCGCGAGGTTTGCAAAGGCCGGGAAACGACATATGAGATAGGAGGTTGACAATATGGATGCTGTGAAGTTTATTGAAGAGCACAGAAGAATGTATAAGGTTACTGGGAAACATTTGCCTACTTTGGCTGAGGGAATACCGGCCGAGGACGTTGTAAAAGAAGTAGAGGAATGGTCTGCTGCACATCCGCGTAAGACGCGGCAGAGCGTGTTTCTGGAGCAATACCCGGAGGCGCTGGTTCTCGACGGGGGAACTTTGAGTGTGTGTCCCGTGCTTTTTTCTTCCGAATACAGGAATGCGTACGGGGGATGCGCAAGTCCTTATGGGTCCTGTGCCGAATGCCGCCGTGAGTTCTGGATGCAGGAGGTGGAGTGACATGGAAAATCTGTTGCAAAACATCGCCAGCGGACTGTGGATTGTGTTGGGCGTGTACTGTTTCTTCGGGCTAAGGAAGTGGAACAAGCGGTTCAGCGAGTTGTATGACGAACTGAAATGGGAGGTGGAGTGATGGAACGACTGACGAAGCGAGACACCGATGGACAGGCAATGATGGACTGCGAGAAGTGCAAAGCGGATTGGACGGGTAAGCATGGTAAGCCGATGGCTGACTGCACCGCGCTGTACTGCCGCAATCGACTCAAGAATCGCCTCGCCGCCTACGAGGACACGGGGCTTGAGCCGGAAGAAGTTCTGCCGAAAGATAAGGCGGACGAGATCGCGCTGAAGCTCGTGCGTCTTGCTGATTTGGAAAGCCTTTGCAGCTATACCCGCCTGCGCGAACTGGCCGATGCCGAAAAGGACGGGCGCGTGGTGGTGCTGCCGTGCAAGGTGGGCGATACGGTGTGGGCCATTCTTGACGGTGCGAAATATGCAAGGGAATGTAAGGTTGACTTTGTGAATATCGGGAGTTTTGGCACAACTATTGTGTTTGTGGTAAAAGATGGGTTGAGAGAGCAGTACGGGGTTACCGCCGCTGCGTTCGGCAAAACCGTATTCCTGACCCGCAAGGAGGCAGAGAAAGCATTGGAGGCGAAGGAATGAAACTGACTATCATCTTCAAGGACGAGATTGAGGAACACATGAAAAAGCAATTCGGGCATTTCACGAATCCGCGGCAGGTATACGGTGTGAAGTCCGTACACATGGAAGGTGGGTATCTATACTCCACTATTTCGGACACGGTTCGCTGGCGTATGGATGACATTTCCAGATTTTACTGTGAGGAGGGCTGACGATGGATGAATTGAAACGCTGCCCTGAGTGCGGTGGAGTTGCAACCGTTATCCATATGTACGATACCTACGATAGAGCAGACTTTGTGTGGGATGCCGGTTGTGGGAGATATAGGGCTGGTGATGGCCTCCACACAAAGGAGATGAAAGTATCTGGGCTGCCCAGCAAAGAAAAAGCAATCGAAGCATGGAACAGGAGGGCTGACAATGGCGACAAAGAGAGTGTGTGACCGTTGCGGAGCGGAGATCAATCCGTTCAACTCCGTCACCTATGCCGGTATGCGGCAAGTTAAAAACGACATAAGCGACATCGAATGCGAACTATGTGTTTCGTGCGCACACGAACTGCGGAAGTGGTTCAATGGGGAGGTGTCGAGGAGGGCTGACAATGGTAAGCAATAAAAGAGCGGAAGATTGCGCTAAAACACTTGCGCAGTTCTGCAAGGATCAGGGCGGATGCCAAAACTGTATATTCAGGGCGTTTGGCGCTGATCGGTGGAAATGCCATGTTGGAGAGCCTGCGTGGTGGGATCTGGAAGAAGTAGCCGACAATATGGAAGCGAAAAAGCGGAATCACGGGTATTTGTAAGGAGGTGTGGCGCAATGGCTGACCAAATGCAGTTATATGACACATCTGCCCCAACTGGGGCGCCAAGATGGACGGAGGTGACGGCGATGCGGCTGATTGACGCTGATGAAGCATTGAGACTGTTTGGCGAAGAATACGAGGAAACGAAAGAATTGATACACAACGGTGAAACTCAGCTTGATAGTCTTGCCGAGGGATTTACAGAAGCATATCACATAATCAAGTATGTTGTTCCAACCGTTGACGCTGTGGAAGTGGTGCGGTGCAATGACTGCAAGCATTACAAGCCGGATGAATACGAATGCGGATGTGATTTCGCTGGTGGACTACCGTATGTAAAGGCTGACGATTTTTGCAGTTACGGAGAACGGAGGGACTATGATTAAAGACAGCGGAGAAAGAACAAAGTTTCCAAGCGGAGCACTCCGGGATATGCACACGGGCAAGGGACGGATGGATTTGCTCCCTTGGTCGGCTATCATGGAAGTGTCGAAGCACTGCGAGGCGGGCGCTTTGAAATACGGGGAGCATAATGTCGATAAAGGGATCCCAACCCACAGTTTGTTAGATTCTGCTATTCGCCATGCGGCGAAATATCTGGCGGGCTATGTGGATGAGCCGCACCTTGTAGCTGCGGCGTGGAACCTACTGTGGGCGATCGAGATGGAGATTGTCCATCCTGAATGCGTGGACACTCCGTGGAGGGCAGCCGATGGCGAATAAAGACGCAATGCTGGAAGCCTTGGAGGAAATCGAGAACGGTATGTGCCGCATTAAGGAGCGACGGAGCATTTGGCAGAATAGCCTTGTATATGCACTCTGCCAAGCTGTGCGGCTGCTTCTGATGGACAAGATCAAGGAGGGACGGAAATGAGAATTGACGGCAAAACCCTGCCCAACAACCCCATGAAAGCGTACCAGCAGGGAAAGCTGATAGGAACAAAGCAGAATATGGATTTGGTATCCGAAGTGCTGCTTACAAAATTTGGATTCCACGTGTTGGAGGAAACGCCGGACAGCCACGACACTATGAGTGTTGAGTATCTGCAAAAATGCCTTGTGGAGCTGGTGGACGCAAAAAACAGTGGCTATGTGACCAAGAAGGATATTGCGGACGCTCTGCGGAGCGACTACAAACTAATTAACAACGCAGAGTAAGGAGGCTGGCATGAGCCGAAAACAGACGCTGCCGTATGATGTGCGGCTTGAGTGCATTGCCTATGTCAGAGGTTATCCACGGAGAGTACAGGCATACAACGACGCAAGGAGCGAGATACTGAGCGGAGGGAACAGTGCAACAGAGGGTATGCCCCGATCCCCCGGCATTGGTAGACCGGCAGAGAGCAAGGCGGAGCAGCTTGCCGCCATAGAAAACTGGCCGGAAACCAAGAAAATGCGGGCCGTTGAATACGCCATAGACCGTTGCGGGCGGGATTTGGAGAGTGAGAGCATCCGTAAACAGCTTACACAGGGGATCATGCGCAACTGTCAGGGCAAGCATAAGTATTCTCGCAACAAGATTATCGTGCCGGGGATAAGTGAGCGGACATTCAGCCGCCGGAAAGAGCAATTTCTCTATGACATAGCCATATATTGTGGTTTTGCAGAGAAAGTTGGCACAAATTCCACCTAATGATGTGCTACAATAGGTACAGTGGATGATAAGGAATAGTCATCCACCCGTCTTTCCACTCAACCCGTTTCCTCCATCTTATGCGCCGCAGGTATTGGGCGCACCTTCGGGCACCGAAAGGTCATACCGGCACAAACAGCCTGTAGGGAAACCTATGGGCTGTTGTTATATGCCGTGCGCTCGTTGCACCCCAAGATCAGGGGCGGGAGGTCGCACCTCCCACACGGCACAAATATATGCGGGCGGAAGCTGGGAGGAATCAGCTCCGATAGTAAAATTTCGGGTTCGCAGGGTCGAATCCTGTCGCCTGCACAAGATGCCTGGTAGCACCAGGACAATGTGAGACCGTTCGTCGTGGCTTACATGAAAATGAAAATGCTCGCTGAAAACTGCGCGTGAGGATGCGTCCTCCTTGCCATGACCGAACAGCGGCGCTTGAGATGCTTGCGGGGCATCAAGCGGGCATGAGCGTGTGACAATCTAAGCGGGAAGACGGCCAATATGCGGTATAGGTGCCCCGTAAGGGGAGACCACAGCGAGTGACGGGGACTTTCCCTGAAGCGCTAAAGCAGGGCAGGACTGCAATGCCGCACCAAAAGCGGAGAGCCGCTGCCGTGGGCAAATGGCATAGCGCCTGCCCGGAAGTGCGGCTATACCGCTCAGAAGTGAGCTGTGGAAAAGACATTGCCACCTGCTGGCAAACTGTGTAACCCATGTTTGAGAGCTTCCAGAAGGCCGCATGGGAGGGGAAAGACTGTTACTGTAGCCAAGGGGTGGGGGCTGGTAGCAAACCGAAAGGAAGTGAGCGTATGGCTGGTGGAGCGCCGAGAAAATGGAAAAGCGTAAGCGCGATGCAGAAAGCTATTGACGCTTACTTCAAAAAGTGCGAAGGCGAACCGTTTATCGGAGATGACGGCTGTGCCGTGCGTGATAAGTACGGCATGCCGATTATCATCAACGCAAAGCCGCCGACAATCACGGGGCTTGCATTGGCACTTGGATTCACAGGGAGACAAGCACTGCTGGATTATCAAGCAAGGCCAGAGTTTGCGGACACGGTTACGCGCGCAAAGTCCAGATGTGAAGAATACGCCGAATCTCGGCTCTACGACAAAGAAGGTGCAAATGGAGCGAAATTCTCGCTTGGCTGCAATTTTGGGTGGAACTCCGAGAACGAAAAAAGCGGCGATCCTGCAGCGTTGGCGGCTTTGCTCACTGCGTTAAAGGGCGAGAACAATGCAAATTAAAACGCTATCCGCAAAGCAGCACAAAATAATGGAGTTTATCAGCTCCGATGATATTGCGCTGATTTGTGACGGCTCCGTCCGTTCCGGAAAGACGACGGTCATGTCGATGGCGTTTGTGCTGTGGGCGATGCAGAACTACGACCGCACGAATTTCGCTATTTGCGGGAAGACGGTGCAGGCGGCAGAGCGAAATATCTTAAAACCGTTGATGGAAATTGACGGGCTGGGTGTTGCGCTGTCCATGCATTACAAGGTTTCCACGAGGATTTTAACCGTTCGGTGTGGGGATAGAACAAATTGGTTTTACCTATTCGGCGGCAAGGATGAAAGCTCTTATATGCTCATACAAGGCATCACGCTTGCCGGGGTCCTATTCGATGAAGTGGCACTTATGCCGCGTTCGTTTGTGGAGCAAGCGCTTTCCCGTGCGATTTCGTTTGAGCATCCGAAGTATTTTTTTAACTGCAACCCCGAATCACCGCAGCATTGGTTTTACAAAGAGTGGATTGAAAACGAACGGGAGAATGCGCAGCACATTCACTTCCTACTTGAAGATAACCCAATTCTTACACCGCAGATGATCGAGAGGACAAAGGCCATGTATAGCGGCGTGTTCTACGACCGATACATTCGCGGATTGTGGGTAGTGGCCGAGGGGCTGATCTATCCCATGTTTGACGATAACTGCATTGTGGACGAGCTTCCGGAAAAGGGAGAATACTATGTTTCCTGCGACTACGGCACGCTTAACCCGTTTTCCGCAGGGCTGTGGTGCTGGGACGGCAAGGCGGCCACACGCATCCGTGAGTATTACTATTCCGGGCGCGAGAACCAAAAGAACAAGACGGACGAGGAATACGCCGACGAAATTAAAAAGCTCATCGGCGAGGCGGACGTCAAAAGCATCATCGTTGACCCGTCTGCCGCTTCGTTTATCGAGGTTTTGCGGCGGCGGGGCTACATGGTTCGCAAGGCAAACAACGATGTGACAAACGGTATTATGACTACGGCGCGGTTTTTGCAAGACGGCATTCTCAAAGTGCATCGTGGCTGCAAAGACTGCATCCGCGAGTTTGGGCTATATCGGTGGGACGAAAAATCCGCCGACGACAGGCCAATCAAGGAAAACGACCACGCAATGGACGAAACGCGCTATTTTGCCTATACGATTTTGAAAAATAAGGCGTATAAGCGCGATTATGTCCCCATTTGGAGCAGATAGGAGTGAGAGGCTATCAAAACTTACAATGACCTTGTTGCGGTCGGAGAAAGTGATCAGGCGCGGATTGGGTTTATTCGCGGAGCAATCAACGAGCATCGAAGCTCACACGCATATAAGACGGCGGCGGATGCTGAGGAATATTACAACGGCCTGAATCCGACCATTAATCGCTATGAAAAGATCATCTACGATATGCAGGGCCGTGCCCACACGGATATGTGGACGGCAAACCATAAACTGGCCAGCCGCTTCTTCGGTCTGGTGGTGGATCAGGAAGTTTCCTATCTTCTGGGTAACGGCGTAACCTTTGCGGAGAATGAAACACCGAAAAAACTATGCCCGGATTTCGACCAGGAAGTCATGGATGCGGCACGTGATGCGAAAATCGCGGGCGTGTCCTTCGGTTTCTGGGACCTGACGCATTTGCGGGTGTTCTCCCTGCTTGAGTTCGTCCCACTATATGATGAGGAGGACGGCGCGATGAAAGCCGGTATCCGGTTTTGGCAGGTGGCACAGGATAAGCCGTTGAGAGCGACGCTGTATGAGATCGATGGCTTTACCGAGTATTTCCAGCCCATCGGCGAGGATATGAACGTAATGCAGCCAAAGCGCAGCTATAAGCTAATCGAGCGCAAGGCGGAGGTTGGCGAAACAGAAATCTATGACGGTGGGAATTATCCGAGTTTTCCCATCGTGCCGCTGAAAAACAACAAGCGGTGTTTATCCGAGATTGTCGGCAAGCGCAACACCATCGACGCGCTGGATCTGGCGTCCTCGAACATGGTTAACAATGTGGATGAGGGAAACCTGATTTATTGGGTGCTGTCTAACTGCAACGGTATGGACGACCTCGACGATGCAAAGTTTGTGGAGCGCTTGAAAACCACGCATGTTGCCCACGCCAGCGGCGATGATGGCGCAAAGGTGGAGAGTAAAACCATCGAGGCACCCTATGAGGGCACGAGCAGCACCATTGATATGCTCAAAAAAAAGCTGTACGAGGATTTCCAGTGCTTTGACGCGGCGGCGGTATCTGCCGGCAACCAGACGGCGACCGCGATCAAGGCCAGCTATGTGCCTCTGGATTTGAAAACGGATAAGTTTGAATCCGAGGTCACGCGGTTTATTGTTGAGATCCTGCGTCTGGCAGGCATTGAGGACCAGCCGAGTTATACGCGCAATCAGATCATCAACAAGAGCGAGGAAACGCAGAACATTCTTCTGGGTGCGGCGTATTACGATGACGAATACATCACGAAGAAGCTGCTGACCATCAACGGCGACATTGACCAGTACGAGGACATGGCAAAGCGGAAGGCTGCAGAAGAGATTGACCGGAGCTTTGCGGAACCGGATGCGCCGGAGGTGAACGGCGATGGCGAACAGTGACCTCGGCCACAAGCTGACCGACAAGGAGATTGCAAAGCTGGAGCGGCGTATTGCAAAACTATACCGCGATGCGGGGGAAGAACTGCAAGCCACCATCGACGCATATTTTGAACAGTTCGCCAAGCGGGACGAGGAAATGAAGGCGCTGATCGGCACCGTGCAGAACGGTAAGGAATGGACGGAAGCCGACTATAAGCAATGGCGGCTCAACCAGATCGGGCGCGGGGAACGCTATCAGGCCATGCGCGACAAGGTTGCGCAGAGGGCGACCGATGCAAACGCTGTGGCGGTGTCCTATACCAACGATGCGACGCCGGGTATTTACAGCCTGAACCGCAATTATGCGGCTTACACCATTGAACGTGTCACCGGGAATATCGGCTTTGACCTGTGGGACGAGCAGACGGTAAAGCGGCTTATGGTAGAGCAGCCGGACTTAATGCCGTACTACCCAAAGGACAGGGCACTGAAACGCGGCATCGACCTCGCGTATGGCAAGAAGCAAATCACGGCAAGCGTCACCAGCTCCATCTTGCAGGGAAAGAGCATCAAGCACATGGCGGATGATCTGCAAAAGCGCATTACCACCATGAGCCGCGATTCCGCCATCCGCACCGCTCGTACAGCCGTGACCGGCGCACAGAATGCCGGACGCATGGACAGCTACGCAGCGGCGGAGAAGATGGGGATAAAGCTCAAAAAAGAATGGTTGGCTACGCTGGACGCGCGTACACGCCACTCGCATGCCATGCTTGACGGCGAACAAGTGGCGCAGGACAAGAAGTTTTCTAACGGTTGTCGTTTTCCCGGCGACCCACAAGGACCACCGTGGGAGATATATAACTGCCGCTGTACGCTGATTGCCGCCGTGGATGGGGCAGATACATCAGACGGGCTGCGTAGGACACGCGACGGGCTTATATCTGACATGACATATGCGCAGTGGGAAGCATCGAAGCAGGGATACAGCGGCAAACAGTTATCCCCATATCACATGGGGAGCGAAAAATCTGCAAAGGATGTTACGAAGAAATACATAGATTCCGCCAAGCCCCGCATGGGTAAGGTGCGATACGAGAACGGGTACCGCTCCAAAAACCACAAAGAAGAAATAAATGTTGCAAATCAAATTAGAGAGCTGTTCGGTGGGAAAATTGTGCTATTGAAAGAATCGCAGACGCCAGGTATGAAAATGCCAGACATGCTGTGGAAAGGGAAGCAATGGGAAATAAAGTCGATTTCCACAGAAAAAGCCGCAGATAGCGCTCTGCGCAAGGCGATAAAGCAGATACACGGGAACCAAGGTGGGGTGATTTTTGATGTTGCCGATGGGATTGATAAGCAAAAACTAATTGCTGTATTGGATGCGAGAGCAACAAGAAGCAAATCGTTTAATGCAGATATAATTGCGCTGCATAACGGGTCTGTCCTCTTTGTGCGGCGATATAAAAAATGAGGCAACCCCCCACCAGAACGGGCGGAGGATTACCTCAATAAAACGGAAACATGAGTTTCCTCATTGGTAGTATATGCAATCCCCGTAAAAAAGTCAAGAGGTATTTTGTGATGAGCGTTGAAATCACCGACAACAGCAAAGAAGTCTCTGCTGCCATCAAAGCGGCGCTGCTGCGCGGGCTTGAAAAATGCGGGCTGGTGGCAGAGGGATATGCGAAAAAGCTGTGCCCCGTGGATACCGGAAATCTGCGCAACAGCATTACTCATGTGGTAGACGAGCAGGAACCGGCGGCAATCATCGGAACAGATTCTGAGTACGGTGCGTATGTGGAATTAGGAACCGGCATTTACGCCGAAGGTGGCGGCGGACGGCCTACACCGTGGGTGTATCAGGACGCAAAGGGAAATTGGCATTACACGCGTGGCAACAAGGCACAGCCGTTTTTGAAACCTGCTGCCGCCGACCATGCCATCCAATACCGGAAGATATTGGAGGACGAACTGAAATAGGAGCTAATTGCTTACAAATTGTATGCAGTTGGCTCTTTTTGTTAATTACCGCAAAGGACAGCGGTTTTTATAAAACTATCGTTTCCGAAGGAACGGAACCGAAGAAAAGGAGATAGTGTCATGGCACTTACACGAAAACTTTTGAAGGGTATGGGGCTTACCGATGAGCAGGTTGATACCATCATCGAGGCGCATACCGACACCGTGGACGGCCTAAAGGCGGATGTGACCCGCTACAAGGCCGATGCGGAGAAACTGCCCGGCGTTCAGAAGCAGTTGGACGACCTCAAGGTAGCGGGTGACGGCGGTTACAAGGAGAAGTACGAGAAGGAACACTCGGCCTTTGAAGCCTTTAAGACCGACATCACGGCAAAGGAAAGCAAGGCGGCAAAGGAAAAGGCCGTGCGTGCTTACTTTGAGAGCAAAAACATCACCGGCGCGAATTTGGACCTTGCGATGCGCGGCTGTGGCGAAGAAATGGCCGCATTGGAGATGGACGGCGAGAAGATCAAGGACACCAAGAGCCTTGATGCACTCGTAGACGGCACCTACAAGGGGCTTGTCTCCACCACACAGACGCACGGAGCGAATCCCGCCAACCCCCCGGCAAACACCGGCGGCGCAAAATCCCGAGAGGACATCTACAAGAAGGACGATAAAGGCCGCTATGTGATGTCTACGGCGGAGCGCCAGAAAGCGCTTGCCGATCTGATGGCAAGCGAAAACAACTGATTTTTTGAAAGGAGCTATTTATGGCTGCGAAAACTAATGTAACAACTTCCGCGCAGTTTACTACTTCCGCACGCGAGGTGGATTTTGTGTCCCGCTTTGCTGACAACTGGGACGCGCTGCGCAACATCATGGGCATCATGCGTCCCATTCGCAAGGCCCCCGGCACGAAGCTGGTTTCCTACAAGGCCAGCGTGGACGGCGGTCTCAAGGGCGGCACCGTGGCAGAGGGTGACGAGATTCCCTTTACCAAGATGAAGGTGGCGCCTGTTGCCTATGACGACATCGACATTTCCAAGTATGCCAAGAGCGTGACCATCGAGAGCGTGGCAAAGTACGGCGCTGACGTTGCCGTGGAGAAGACCGACGAGGCTTTCCTCGTGGCCCTGCAGAACAAGGTCCTGACCGACTTCTACACCTTCCTCGGTACCGGCACTTTGAAGGTGACCGAGAAAACGTGGCAGCGTGCTCTGGCTATGGCTAAGGGCAAGGTGCTGGACAAGTTTGCCGGTCTGGATAAGGACGTGACCGAGGTGGTGGGCTTCGCCAACATCATCGACGCTTACGATTACCTGGGTGACAAGGAGATCACCGTGCAGACGATGTTCGGCATCAACTACGTGGAGAACTTCATGGGCTACCGCACCCTGTTCCTGCTGCCCGATAAGTACATCGCCTCCAAGAAGGTGATCGCTCTGCCCGTGGAGAACATCGACCTGTACTATGTAGACCCGAGCGACAGCGACTTTGCCAAGCTGGGGCTGAATTACACCGTGAAGGGCGAGACCAACCTGATCGGCGTCCATGTTGACGGCGATTACAGCCGCGCCACGGGCGATATGTACGCCATCATGGGCATGAAGCTGTGGGCTGAGTATCTGGACGGCATTGCCGTGGCTACCGTTTCTGTGGCCGGCGCGGGCTAAATAGGGGGGCAGCGTAATGCTTGAACAAGTCTTACGGCACTTGAACAACTGGTTCCTTGTGGAGATTCACGAGGGCACGTTCGCCGTGGAGAACGGCAGCATTGCGCTGCCCTTTCTCCTGACCAATCAATATTTCCGCATCTGCGGCTCTGTGTTTAATGACGGTCTGCATCAATATCCGGCGGCTGACCTTACGGATGAAACCTTTACCGGAACGGTGTGGGTGTTGGCTGTTCCGAAGGCTGTGGTTTTGCTTGCCGAAGATATCGCCGCGTGGGAAGAAAAGAACGGTGAAACCGTTTTAAGCCCGTACACGAGCGAAAGCTTCGGCGGGTACAGTTACACAAAGGCAAGCGGCGGAAATGCCGACACGAGCGCCGGGACGGGCTGGCAGGGCGCTTTTAAAGGCCGGTTAAATGACTGGCGCAAGCTCAAGGGGGTGGAACCGTGAGTTTACTGGACGATTTTGCCCACAAGTGCATTTTGATGGAGAAAAAGCGCACGCCTGACGGAGCGGGCGGCTACATCACTGCGTGGGAAGAGGGCGCGGAGTTTCTCAACTACCAGTCACTTGATACCTCTATGGAGGCGAGAAAAGCGGAAAAGGACGGCGTTACCTCGGTGTATTCCGCGCTGGTCAATCAGAGCGTGCCGATTGAGTACAATGACTATTTCCGCGACACGGAAACGGGGATTACCTATCGTGTGACCTCGAATCCCGAGGAAAAAGCTGCGCCAAGGTCCGCGGGGGCGACCGTCCGAGCACTGAAATTCTTCACCGCCGAACGAAAGGAGCTGCCGAAATGACAAAGGACAAGGCACTCCATGCGTGGTTTTCCCAATTCCTCCCGTCGTATCCGATTTCGAATGTGCCGGAAGACGCGACCTTTCCGTGGCTGACCTATGAGCTTATCACAGGATCATGGGAGAGCGGCGAGACCGCGCTGACGGTAAACCTCTGGTATTACACCGAGAGCGAAGCGATGCCCAACGCAAAGGCACAAGAAATCAGCAACGCAATCGGCATGGGCGGCTGTATGGTTGCCTATGACGGCGGAGCAATGTGGATCAAGCGTGGCTCCCCGTGGTGTCAGAACATCGCGGACGAAAGCGATAAAAACATCAAGCGAAGGTATCTCAACATCACGGTGGAATACCTATCGCAAAACTGATGAAAGGAAGAAAATATGAAATTCACAAAAATTCCCTCTGATGCATTTCAGAAGCTCCAGATAAACGCCGGTATTCTGACTACCGATTTTACCCCGGCCACCGGCACCATCGGGGAATCGGGGCAGATTGGCGCGACGACCGGCGGCATTAGCTTTACCGCAACGCCCACCTATAAGGACTATGGAGAGGACATCGACAACTGCCCAAAGAACATGAAGGAACTGAAACGGGTGGATTCCTGGGAGGCGAAGATTGCGGGTACGTTCATTAACGCAGACACCAAGATTGCAAAGAGCCTTTGCGGTGCTGCCGATGTGGGTACCAGCGATGGGAAGGTCACGCCTCGGAACGATCTGTCGGACGCTGACTTTGCCGACATCTGGCTGGTGGGCGACTACTCCGACAAGAACGGAGATAAAAATGGCGGCTTCATCGCCATCCACCTGATGAACGCACTGTCTACCGGCGGCTTCCAGCTGAAGACCAGCGACAAGGCGAAGGGGCAGTTCGCGTTTGAGTATACGGCCCACTACTCCATGAGCGCACAGGACACTGTGCCATTTGAGATCTACATCAAGGCCGGTACGGCGGAGGCGTAACACCATGAAACTGTCAAAAATTAAGGGGGAGCGAGTGTTTGATGTTATCGCAGACATCATCGATCCTATTGCCAACATAGCCGAGGACAAAGTAGCCGCAGCGTTGTTTCAGCGTCAGAAGCTCCCGGATGGCGTAAATGCAAAGGACTTTGTATTGGCAAGGGTTAAGAAATCTGCTCCGCTGCTTTTGCGTGGGCACAAGAAAGATCTGATCGCAATTTTGGCGGCTGTGGAAGGCGTGCCTGCAAAAAAATATGCCGCCGGGCTGACGCTTGCCAAGTTGTTGGTTGATGTTACTGAGCTTATGACGGACGAGGCCTTTACAGACCTTTTTACATCTGCGCAGACCGAGACGGCAGAAACGCCGTCCGGCTCTGTGCAGGAGAATATCGGGGAAGCCAAAGAGTAAAGCCATTTCTGTCATACTGTGTAGCGCGGTATAAGCAGGATGCAGAAGAAAAAGCATATCGAATTTATGCTGCTGACCTGCTTAAAGTAATATGCGAGCGATGCGCGGGCGTGTCAATCGATAAGCGATATATTGAAATTATAGATGTGAGCAAAAAAGACAACCGCTCCTGTGAAGAAATCACCAGCGATATTGTCAATCGGTGCGGGTTACAAGTTAAAAAAGCCGCCCCGTGAAGGGGCGGCGGGCGAATATGCGTTACTTGAGGACATAATCAGAAATCATTCTTCCGATTTTCCCGATGTCTGTGCCTCCCTTAAACTCAAACTTTGCGACATAACCATTGGAGAATGTCAGAACAAGTTCGCTATCCGGGATGATTTCGGCAAATCCTGGGGTTTGCACGGAGAAAAACTGCACTTTCGAATAGGGCATAGAGCTGAAGGACTTGCGCTTTCCTGTAATCCCCTGTACATCAACCGATATGACTCGCTTGTTAGTAAAAATCAGCTGGTCGCGGACGGTCTTAAATGCGGCAGCGATTTCTTCCCCATCAATCAACAAGCCATTCACTTCGCCACGCACATCAGAAACGGGAATCGGCTTTAAGTCCCACGCAGAATCTTTGTTAAAACTTATCATAAATAATCCCTCCTTGCCGATAGCATACCATACTCCCAATGGAATGTCACGAATAATTTTCAGAATTTACAAAGAGAGCGAGGTGAACGCATGAATCTTCTTGATCTGTTTGTGAAAATATCTGTGCAAGACGAGGCAAGCGAAAATGTAGAGACATTATCAGGAAAATTCAAAAATGGGCTTGCCACTGCGGCTAAAGTCGGCGCCGCAGCTGTAGGTGCGGCTGCTACCGGCATTGCTGTGCTTACGAAAAATGCGCTTAACAACTATGCTGAGTATGAACAGCTGGTCGGTGGCGTTGATACGCTATTCAAGGATAGCTCTGCAAAAGTTCAAGAATATGCAGCAAATGCATATAAGACTGCTGGCCTATCCGCTAACGAATATATGGACACAGTTACAAGTTTTTCTGCGTCTTTGCTGCAATCGCTTGGCGGTGATACAGAAGCGGCGGCAGACATGGCTAATGTTGCAATCACGGATATGTCTGATAATGCCAATAAAATGGGCACGGATATGGCATCTATCCAGAACGCCTATCAGGGGTTTGCAAAGCAGAACTATACCATGCTTGATAACCTGAAGCTTGGCTATGGTGGAACAAAAGAAGAAATGCAGCGCCTTATTGACGATGCAAACGCTCTAAACGCTGCCCAAGGTAAATACACAAATTACAGCATTGAAAGCTATGCGGATATTGTCAGCGCAATCCATGATGTTCAAGTTGAAATGGGCATATACGGAACAACGGCAGATGAAGCAAGCACCACCATCCAAGGCTCTGTTTCATCCATGAAGGCCGCATGGAGCAACCTGCTTACCGGCATTGCTGACGATAACGCCGATTTCAAGACACTTATAGAGCAGTTCGTTGATAGTCTTGTTACCGTTGGCGAAAATATCATTCCGCGCATAAATATCATCATCCAAGGGCTTACGCAACTCATAACAGAAGCGTCCCAGACAATCATTCCGTTGGCTGTGCAGATTTTGCTTGAAAACCTGCCGAGCATTGTTGCTGCTGGCATGGATTTAATCATTGCGCTTGTAAGCGGCATCCTTGACAACATCGATATGCTGATTGACTGTGTGCTGGAAATGGTTGATGTCATAGTCGATAAGCTGATTGACAACTTGCCGAAGCTGATAGATGGTGGAATCAGGCTGATTGCTGCACTTGCTAATGGACTGATTCGTGCCATACCGAATTTGGTATCCAAAATTCCCCAGATTATTTCGTCTATCGTGAAGGGACTTATCAGCGGCATCCCTGCAATTTTCGATGTCGGCAAGAACATAGTCGAAGGACTTTGGAACGGCATCAAAAACATGGGTTCGTGGGTTTCTGGAAAAGTAAAAGACTTTTTCGGTGGAATTGTAGGTGGAGTTAAGGATTTCTTGGGCATCCACTCCCCGTCTAAAGTGTTCGCCGGTATTGGCGGCTTTATGGCTGAAGGTTTGGGCGAAGGCTTTGACGATCAATTCAAGTCCGTAAAAAAGGGCATTGAAAACAGCATGAACTTTGACGCTGGCATCATTACGGCAGATGCAAACATCAGCAGGCACGATACAAGCGGTTCTTACGGAGCGGCAAGCACAAGCGGTGGCGGCGATTCCGGCAAAATTGTAATGCTGCTGGAACAGTATTTGCCTATGTTGGCAAATATGAAAGTCATCATGGACAGCGGTCAGGTTGTCGGTTTGCTTGCCCCCGGCATGGATGAAGAACTGGCTAAAATCAACGCAAGGAGGACGAGGACCGTATGATGGGGAAAGTATTTTTTGACGGAAAAGACACCTACACAGAATACGGCCTGCTGCTTGCAAGAAAGTCCATAGCTCTGCCGGAAGTCCGCACGAACATGATCGATGTTCCGGGCCGGGACGGCCTGCTGGATGCATCCGAAGTGCTGACCGGAGAAGTCACCTATAAGAACCGTACTATTACACTGAAGCTCACCGGCGTGGACACGGTGAGCGGCAAGACATGGCCTGCTACGATTTCCGATTTCTGCAACAAAGTCCACGGCAAGCACGTTAAAATAACATTCCCCGAGGACACCGCCCATTTTTACAGTGGGCGGTGCTCCGTTGGGCAAGTGGAGCTTGTCAAAATGATGCAGACCATCCCGGTCACGGTTGACTGCGACCCGTGGAAATACAAGAACGCAAAAACCACTGTTTCCCGCTCTGATTTGGACACGGCGTATAAACAGCTTGCGCTACCGAATGAAAGCCGCCCTGTTATCCCGACAATCACGGTGGCGCAAGATACCGTATTGCTTTGGGGCGGCAACACAATCAACGTCAGCGCAGGGGATCACATTTTGCCAGCCGTTAGGCTTGCGGCCGGCAACAACATCTTGAAAGCCAAAGTCGCAAGCGGCACAGGTAGCATAACTGTGACGTATCAGGAGGCGAGTATGTAATGTATCAGCTAAAATACAAGGACTACATACTGCATGATATGCGCCTTGCGGATGAAAAGATTATCGTCCGTGACCCCTCTGTTAAGCTTGCGGTGGGCAAAGCGGGTGAGATGACTTTCACGCTGTGCGCTGACCATCCGTATTTAAGCAATCTTCGGCGCATGAGCGGCCTTGTGGAGCTGCTTGACGGCACTTTGCCCATATACAGGGGCAGAATCACCACCGACACAAAAGACTTCTACGGGGCGCATAAAATTGAAACAGAAGGCATTATGGCGGCGCTGAATGATAGCATCATCAAGCCATTCAGTTTCCCGGAAGATTTCAAGGATGATGATGACTACAAAGCCGCAGCAGCAAGCGGGAATGTGGTTGATTTCTTCTTTCGCTGGATTTTGGCGCAGCACAACAGCCAAGTGTCCACGGAGCAGCAAATCAAGCCCGGTGTTTGTACCGTCACCGATAGCAACAACTACATCACCCGCAGCGCATCAGAGTATGCAACGGCAATGTCCACGGTATCCGACAAGCTGATTAAATCGGCTTTGGGCGGGTATCTCCTGATCCGATATGAGGATGACGGGAACTATCTGGATTATTACGCTGCGTTGCCGCTCACAAATACGCAGTCTGTGGAATTTGCTGAAAATCTCCTTGACCTTTCCAGCGAGACGGACGGAACAAACATTTACACCGCTATTCTGCCAGAGGGCAAGGACGGCTTGACCATCGAAGCGCTGTCAGATGGTGATTTGACAGATGACCTTGTTAAATCCGGGCTTACTATTTATAGCAAGTCTGGCGTGGCCACATACGGGCGCATTACCCGGCACGTCAAATGGGATGATGTGACTGTTGCCGCCAACCTTCAGGCCAAGGCAAAGGCGGCGCTGGCTGACAATGGCCTGTCCATGCCGGAGACCATCACCTGCAAGGCAGTTGATTTGGGCTGGCAAGATGGCATCCAGCATTTCCGGGTGGGCCGGATGACGGCCCTTTTCAGCACTCCGCACGGCTACAGCGCGTCCTATCCGCTGATGGAGTTGGCCCCGGATATTCTTGACCCCGGCAACACACAAATCACGCTGGGTGCTACCCAGCAAACCTACACGGGGGCGCAGATAGATGCCAAGCATGAAACGGATAAACGCATCGAAAGCACACGGCAGGAGATTTCTGAGCGGGTGGACGAATCTTCAAGCCAAGTGATTCAGACCACACACCAGCAGATTACCGATCTGCAGCGGAATGTCAACTCCATCATCCTGTCCGCTCTGGAAAACTATGTAGAAACCGGGGATTTTGACAGATACAAAGAGGAGGTCAGCACAAAGCTGTCTGTGCTGACTGACCAGCTGAGCATTGACATCACTAAGGTAACCGAGCGCATTGACAAGGTGGACGGTGATTTGCAGCGTAAATACAGCGAAATCACAAAGGCTTTCCGTTTTACGTCTGACGGCCTAATCATTGGCGAAACGGGCAATGAAATCCTGCTGCGGCTGGACAATGATGTGTTGCAGTTTGTCCGCAACAACACACCGGAGTTGCAGATCACCGCAGAGGGCGTGGAAGCAATGCGTATCAAGGTATCTATCCTCTGCATCGGAAACGTGGTTTGGACAGAGGACGAAAACTGCGATGTAATTGCCAGTTGACAGGAGTTGAGAACATGGCGTCCATTTACAGCAGCACAAACAAAGGCTGGCGCTTGCGTCTGGATTGGTCAATCACAGGCCAGTCTATCGCAGACAACAAAAGTACATTAAGTCTTGATTTGTGGGTATATGACGGAACCGGATATTCCCAAAACGAGAGCAGCGGCGAAGCGTATTATATACTTCAGGGCGAAAAACGATGGAATCCGTATAATTACAGTTCCACCGGATGGTACAAACTGGGCAGCAAGACTATTACAGTCAGCCATAATGCAGACGGCACGAAAAGTATTGCGCTGACAGCAGAATGGGACTGTGGCTTTGACAGCTCCTACACACCACGCCATTTGTCCTTGTCGGAAACGGTGACGCTGACTACCATTCCAAGAGCGTCCACGGCCACCACAAGCGGCTCCACGCTGGGGGAGACCTTGACCATCACCATCAAGCGGGCCAGCAGCAGCTTTAAGCACAAACTCTATTACACATGCGGCAGCGTCAAGGATCAACTGATTGCAGAGAATGTAAGCACATCGTACAGTTGGAATGCGCCGCCTGTGTCTCTGGCACAGCAAGCGCCAAACGCAGAGACTGTGGCGCTCACACTCACAGTAAAGACGTACAATGGCAGCACCTATGTTGGGGCGTGGTCAACGGCTGTTAAGCTTGCTGTGCCGTCAACCGTGGTTCCGGCCCTGTCTGTTGCAATCAGCGATCCAACAGGAGTGTCCGACACCTATGGTGGATATGTGCAGCTGCGTAGCAAGGTCAAGGTAGATATCACCGCATCCGGGGTGCAGGGCAGTTCCATCAAGTCTTACAGTATCAAGGTGGGCAGCATTTACGCTGCGACATCGGCCAGTGGTACAACGGATTATCTGCCCGGTTCTGGCGAACTGACTGTTTCCTGTGCTGTCACAGATAGCCGGGGGCGCACGACTACAAAGACACAAAGTATCACTGTCCTTGCTTACAGCAAACCAGCAATTACTGCTATTTCTGCCGCCCGTTGCAATGCCGATGGCACAGCAAACCGGGCTGGAACTTATGGCAAGGTGACTTTCTCCGGGGCCATTACTTCTCTTTCTGCCAAAAACACCGCAGCATATGCGGTACAGTATAGGGAAGTCGGCGCTGAAGATTGGACTACGGCAGGCCGACCGGCGGCGGGAAACTACAATCCTGCTGATATTTCTGCCGTGTTTGCCGCAGACAAAAGCAAACGCTACGAAGTTCGGGTTGTGGCAACCGATGCCTTTGAAAGCATTGGCTCCACGTTGCGTGACCTCCCGGCAGCGTATGCTCTATACCATCTGGCAAAGCATCTGCTATCTGTGGGGCTGGGCCGTCTCTGTGACAAGGCAAACGCAATTCAAGTGGGGCTGGATGTTTATTTTGATAGGGATGTACAAATAGACGGCACACTGGCGGTAGGAGGGACGACGCTGCTGGATTATGCACATCCGGTGGGGAGTGTATATATCTCCACTGCGGCCACCGACCCTGTCGATCTTTTTGGCGGCGGGACGTGGGAACGCATAAAGGATGTATTCCTGTTGGCTGCGGGTGATACATACGCAGCTGGGGCCAGCGGCGGAGAAGCAGCGCATACACTGACCGCAAATGAGATGCCGAGCCATACGCACAATCCGGCCAATCAGGCGGGGTATTACGGCTTTATCACCAACAGCCAGAAGGCGTTCACCGTGGGTGATATGGGCGTTCAGAGCGGCAGCGGGCGGTACTATCCCTACGCATCGGCGGCATTTGACATCAGCCGAAACACGGCAACCGGTGCGACCGGCGGAGGGAAGGCTCATAACAATATGCCGCCATATCTGGCGGTGTATGCTTGGCGGCGAACAGCCTAATCGTCTCGCTGCGGGTCAATGGAAAATGGGGGTGTAAGGAGGTGATACCACCTTATAACATAGCCCCAGAGGAGAAAGGAAATTACTGAATGGAAACAATCGTCGTAGCACTTATCACCGGCGGCCTGTCGCTGCTGGGGGTAATCATCACCAGCAACAAGACCACCCGTGATGTGCAGGCCAAGTTGGACACGCAGCAGGCCGTCACCGACACCAAACTGGACGAGCTGACACGGGAAGTCCGGGAGCATAACAACTTCGCCCGGCGCGTTCCGGTGCTGGAGGAGCAGATCAAGGTCGCCAATCACAGGATAGCGGATTTGGAAAGACTGCCCAACCGCTGAGCATCGCAAATCTAAAGTATGAGGAGGGATACCCATGTATCGAGGTACAACGCCCACGCTGACATTCCGCCTGCCCATTGACACGGGGAGCATCACGGTGCTGTCCTTGGCCGTAGCGCAGGCCGGACAGGTTAAAATCGAAAAAGCATTGTCGGATGTACAGCTGGACGGGAATGTTGTCTCATGCACACTGACGGAAGCCGAGACCCTGTCGCTTACTGCCGGGAGAGGCATTGACGCAAAGATACAGCTCCGGGTGGGCGTAGGCGGCCAGCGCATGGCATCTCAGGTATTCGAAGTGCCTGTGGAGCGTATTCTCCGGGATGGTGCGCTATGATCGAGTTTGCGGTAACTTTTTCTCCCGGCGCTGACCTGGAGGTCAACATGGGGCAGGTGATGGAGGTGTATGCTACCGAGGAGCGGACGGTGGAGCTGTCTATGCCCTCCGGCAATCAGGTCATCCTGCCCACCAGCAGCAAAGGAATGCGTAAGGTGACGATTCAAAAACCGGACACTATGCTGCCAGAGAACATCAAGAAGGATGTGGTGATCGGCGGCGTGACCGGCGCCCTTGAGGCACCACCGACAGGCCCTTATATAGCGTATACGTCCCTCGACAGTTCTGGTAGAGTGTTTACTGCTAAATTTCGAGGAACCATTGTTCCAGAGTATGCATTCGCTTATTTGGCGGAATTGACATCAGTAGATATGCCAGACAATGTAATTGCAATTAGTGATAATGGTTTTTATCGCTGCCCAAAGCTATCATTGACAAGTCTCCCACCCGGAATTACCTCACTCGGAGATTTTGCATTCTCTGATTGTTCAAAGCTAGCGTTAACAAGCCTCCCTTCTGGAATCACCTCAATAGGAGACCAGGCATTTAGGGATTGCTTTAGTCTCGCATTGACAGGTCTTCCTTCTAGAATTACCTCAATCGGAGATTACACATTTAGGAATTGTTCAAAGATGGTACTAACAAGTCTCCCTTCTGGGATTACTTCAATCGGAGATTTTGCGTTTCTAAATTGTTACCAACTATCATTGACGGCCCTACCCTCTGGACTTACCTCAATCGGACAGTATGCATTCAACAACTGCCCAAGGCTCGCATTGACGACCCTACCCTCTGGGATTACCTCATTACCAACAGCCGCATTTCAGTACTGCCCAAAGCTCGCATTGACGACCTTCCCGTCTGGAATGACCTCGATTGGAGCTTATGCATTTAGGCAGGGTACAGGTCTCGCATCAATAACCCTTCCCCCCGCACTCACTACAATCGGAGATTTTGCATTTGCCAACTGTACTGGGTTAGAAACGGTCAAATTTACGAGCACGGTATCCTCAATCCCAAATGGAGTATTTTCCGGATGCCCAAAACTGTCTACCATTTATGTTCCGTGGTCGCAGGGGCAAGTAGCAAATGCTCCTTGGGGTGCGAGCAATGCCACCATCATTTACGATTATACTGGGGAGTAAACAAAGACTTATCAACATTTTTTGTGTGCCCGATTCGGGCACGGAAAGGAGAAATTATGGAAACTTTTGGCATCGCAAGCGTGGCGGTTATCACCGTCATCACCTACCTCGTGGGGCTGGTGGGCAAGGCCAGCAGCATGAACGACAAGTGGATCCCCATCCTGTGTGGGGTCTGCGGAGGTCTGCTGGGGGCTGTCAGCTACTATCTGGCACCCATCCCGGACTTCCCGGCGGGTGATCCCATCACCGCCATTGCCGTGGGCATCGTCAGCGGTCTGGCAGCCACCGGCATCAATCAGGCTGTCAAGCAGCTGAGCAAGGGGGAGTGAGATATGGGTAAGCGCATCACTGCCGCATATCCCATCGCCAAGGCGGGCGGTATCCCCATCAACACCAGCATCCCGGCCAGCAAAGAGACCTATGACCGGCTGGGCGGGCGGGACGTGGCCTTTGTGGTGCTGCACTACACGGGCAACGTCAGTGACACCGCCGAGGCCAACTGCAAGTATTTCGCAGGCGGCGACCGGGAGGCCAGCGCACACTACTTCGTGGATGAGGACAGCATTTACCAGTCCGTACCGGTCTGTGACCGGGCGTGGGCGGTAGGCTCTTCTGATCCGGTACATCCTCTCTGCCGCAACACCAACAGTATCTCTATCGAGATGTGCTGCTCCGGGAACTACCATGTTTCCGAGCGCACCAAGGCCAACGCTGCGGCACTGACGGCGGAGCTGTGCAAGCTGCTGGGCATCTCCGGCGTGGACACCTACGTCCTGCGGCACTACGACGTGACCGGGAAGTCCTGCCCCCGGCAAATGGCAGGGAAGAACAATGCGGAGTGGGAGGCGTTCAAGGCCAGCGTCAAGGCGCTGCTGAACGAGCAGCCCAAGCCCGCACCCGCACCGACGACGAAGGAGGAAACAATCAACATGGAACTGCGTATGCTGCGCCGTGGCATGGAGGGCAATGATGTCCGGGCCGCCATGCTGCTGATGAAGGACAAGGGCTATTACCCGGATGAAATTTGGAGCGGTGACAAGCTCTTTGGCCCCAAGATGGAGGCCGGTCTGCGGGAGATGCAGGCTGACCACAACCTCGGCGTGGACGGCATCTTGGGCTCCAATAGCTGGAATTTCCTGCTGAAATAAGTGGTAAAATAAATCCACTGGAGGGCGCAGAGGACACCGCTACGCCGGCCTCACGCCCGTGCTAAACATCCGCACCTCCACGGCACACCGTGGGAAATGATAGATCAGCACAAAAGGATCCGCAAAAAACTATCCACTATGGCACCATGCCGCGCCACAGAAACAATCCGTGCGGTAGGGCTACCGGAAGACGAGGAAACCTGTGTAATTGACGTGGACGTTTTTGGCCGCACCTGTGTACAGACGGCGGCAAAACTACATATCAGCGTAGATGGATTTTACAAATTGCGCCGCCGCGCATACCAAAAACTGGCGGATGCATTCGATTCCTAAAAATAGCCGCGCCCTTTTTGGGTGCGGCTATTTTTCGTTTTTGCACACAATTGGTGTACACTGTAACTACATTATTGCAGAATCAAGGCAGAATCCGGGCAGTTTATTTGCCCGGATTTCTTTTATTATAGAGGCAAGGAGGCGGGAATATGTACGAGCGCTTAATCAAATGCGGGTTTACCGCGCAAATGGCGCAGGATATTTGCATTCTGTACGCAGACGATCCCCAGGGGCTTTTAGCGTATGTGGAAATTGCTGAAAGCCTATATAGGGGTTGCAATCATGTATAAATATTTTAATCCAAATCCCTGCGGGAAAAACGTGTCCGATTGCACTGTCCGTGCGATCTGTAAGGCCACGGGAAAGGATTGGGGCGAGGTTTATCTCCGGCTGTGCATGCGTGGCTACTTGGACGGTGATTTACCCAATGCAAACGCCTGTTGGGGCGCGTATCTGCGGTCCTTAGGCTACCGGAGATACATCATACCGGACACTTGCCCGGACTGTTACACGGTCGGCAGGTTTGCCGATGAGCACCCGCGCGGGACATATATTCTCGCCCTCTCTGGGCATGTAGTGTGCGTTCAGGACGGGATCATCTATGACAGCTGGAACAGCGAGAACGAAATCCCGCTTTATTTCTGGGACAAAGAAACGGAGGAATGAACATGGCATATCCCTATTTCAACCCCTATTATCCGCAGCCGATGCCGGACAACCTCATGCAGATGCGGCAGATGCAGCAGCCACAGATGCAGCCCATGCAGCAGCCTATGTCGCAGCCAGTGCAACAGAACCCCATCGCACAAGGCGGCGTACAGTGGGTAAGCGGCGAGCAGGAGGCAAGAGGTTATCTCATCGCGCCCAACTCTGCCGTAGCACTGTGGGATTCCACCGCCCCCACCGTTTACCTCAAGCAGGCAGACGCAAGCGGGAAACCGACGCTTAAAATTTACGACCTTGTAGAGCGCGCAGAAACGCCACGCACAGCGGCGCAGGAAAAGGGCGTGGAATTTGTCACCCGCAAAGAGTTTGACGCTCTGGCAGCGCTTGTGGGCGAAATAAAGGGCAAGAAAAAGCGCAAGGTAGAGGAGGACGAGGACGATGACTAACCCGTTCATGGCCGCGCTGGGCGGCGGGCAGGGGCCTATGGGGAACTTTGCCCAGATGGTTCAGCAGTTCAACCAGTTCAAAGCAAATTTCAAGGGCGACCCCAAAGCCGAGGTCGAAAAGCTCTTGCAGAGTGGTAGGCTAAACCAGCAGCAGCTTAATCAGCTACAGCAGATGGCGAAGCAGTTTCAAAGCCTGATGCAGTAATCATCAACATAAATCAACATCGTGGCCACGATTTGATGAATAAAAATTTTTCAAAGGAGTGATACTATGTCTCTTTCTGACGGCGGCGTTCAGGCCACTATGCCTGTTGCGCCTACCGGCATGATGAACAGCGGCTTTGGCGGCTTCGGCGGCGATGGCGCGTGGTGGATCATCATTCTTTTCCTGTTTGTGTTCTGCGGCTGGGGCGGCAACGGCTGGGGAAACAACGCCGGCAATTCCGGCGGCGTGGTCGACGGCTATGTGCTGACCTCTGATTTTGCCAATGTCGAGCGCAAGATCGACAGTGTAAATCAGGGCCTTTGCGACGGATTTTACCAGCAGGCGCAGCTTGTCAATGGCACCAACATGGCGATGGCAAACGGCTTTGCACAGGCCGAGCTTTCCCGCAGCAACCAGCAGGCGGCGCTGATGCAGCAACTCAACGCCATGCAGATGCAGGCCGCTAATTGCTGCTGCGAAAACCGTGCAGCTATCGCCCAGGTGCGCTACGACATGGCGACGCAGGCGTGCGACACGCGCAACACCGTGCAGAACGCCACGCGCGACATCATTGACGCGAACAACCAGAACAGCCGCGCCATCCTCGACTTCCTGACGCAAAGCAAGCTGTCCGACCTCCAGACCGAGAATCAGAATCTGAAGCTGGCGGCATCTCAGGCCGCGCAGAACAACTATCTGATCTCGCAGCTGCGTCCGTGCCCTTCGCCTGCCTACATTACTTGTAACCCGTGGGCAGGCAGCGGTTACGGCGGCTGCGGATGCAATCAGGGCTGCGGCTGCTGACAACTGCATAGCATAGCTTTTTGCCGACAACGGCGAAATGGTCGGCCCCGTGCCGATACTACGATAACGCGGCGGGGCAATCGCTCCGCCGCTGTATTTTTAGAAAGGAGTTTTCCATGCCTGAATACACTGCTGTTGCTGCACAGACCGTAGCGGCAAATCAGAACGTGCTTTTTACCGAGGCGCCGATCCCCTGCACAAAGGGCCTTGTGACCCATCGCGTAGGCTCTGGCCTGTTTAATCTCCGGGGTAACTGCTCCCAGTGCCGCGTCCGCTACAAGGTGGACTTTATCGGCAATATTGCCGTAAGCGCCGGCGGGACCCCCGGCCCCATCTCCGTTGCCATTGCGGTTGACGGTGAACCTCTGCCGTCCTCCGTTGCGACGGTGACGCCCACAGCGTCGGAGGCGTTTTTCAATGTGGCGGTATCCGAGTACGTTGACGTTACAAAGGGCTGCTGCGCGTCGCTGTCCATCCGCAACGTTAGTGGCGAGGACATTGACGTGAGAAACGCAAACCTTATCATTACAAGAGTTTGCTGAGAAAGGAGAATGAACAATGGGTATGAAATCTATGTATGACCTGCGCGATATGCTCTGCAAGGAGCTGGACGAGATTACCCGCAAGGGAGAACTTGGTGCGGGTGACCTCGACATCGTGCACAAGCTGACCGACACCATCAAAAACATTGACAAGATCGAGATGCTGGAGGATGACGGCTATTCCCAGCGCCGATATTCCCAGGCCGGTGACTGGGAGGCGGACATGCGCGGAACCTATGGTAAAGGCAGCTCTTATGCCCGCCGGGGCACCCATTATGTCCGCGGCCATTATTCCCGGGACGGTGCCCGGGACGATATGAAGCGCCAGTTGCAGGAGATGCTGGACAACGCCGACGACGAAAGCATCCGCAGAGCCATCCAGCGCTGCATGGACACGATCGAGGACTAAAGGGGGTGCACCCCTATGGTCGACGAGAATGAGGTCAAGCGCTGGATAGCTCGCCTTGAAACAGAAGAATCGAGCTGGACAAACTATGAGAAACTGGCGGCGCTCTACATTATCCGTAACGAGCAAGGCGGGGAGCAACTGCAGGCGAAAGCGCCCCCAATGCTGTATTCTGCAGAGCCTGCGCCGGCCAAGAAAATAAAACCCTCCGGCAGTGAATTTTTGAAAGCGGTCGGGAATGTAGCGCAGGATAGGGCGTGGGAAGTTATGGACGAGCTTATGGACACACTAAAAATCGTCAATGAGAAAGCTTATAACAGCGTCCTAAAAAAACTAACCTAAATCGCTACTACTAACACGTTACTAACAAAGTTAATCTTGGCAAAAATAAAAAAGTCCGGGAACCCTTGAGATTCCTGGACTTTTTTGGTGGAGACTGCTGGAATCGAACCAGTGACCTCCTGCGTGTGAATTATAATCGTTTTGAATATATAGGCACA
>OFMC01000435.1_pt1 | contig 44377 bp, 37 predicted proteins | sample 1541271 | NCBI WGS metagenome assembly OFMC01 (sample SAMN04209252, study PRJEB22552) | human gut metagenome | biome: gut; material: feces | host: Homo sapiens | place: USA: Oklahoma | reverse complement strand
CTCCGCGCCAAACGGAAAGAAGGGTTTTACGACCATTTTGTAGCCTCGATGATCGAAGAGGCCAAACGCCTGGGGCTTTCTCGGGAAGAGCTTCAACGGCTCATCGACCGGGGATTTGCCCAAGAGGAAAAGGAGGAGATTGTATGAGCGAAAAATTTGAAAAGTTACGCTTTCGGGTTGCAAAAACCGGAAGAGCAAAATATATTTCCCATCTGGATTTTGTCCGCTGTGTGCAACGTGCCATTCGGCGTTCCGGTCTTCCCGTACACTATACCAATGGCTTTCATCCGCACATGGAAGCAGTCTTTGCTACAGCTCTGCCGCTGGGCATGGAAAGCATTGGAGAAGTCTTAGAAATTCGCTTTGCAGAGCCAGTTGAACTAGAAGCAGCCAGAACTTGCTTACAAGCATCCCTGCCAGAGGGCATGAAACTCCTGCAAGTTTATCAGCCTGTTCATAAAATGGGAGAATTGGCATATGTTCGCTATCGGGTGACCATTCCAAGTGAACAGCCGGAACGGCTTTTCGAGCAGTGGCATGCATTCTTGCAGCAGCCGGAAGTTCTGGTGGAAAAGAAGTCAAAACGTGGAATGCGGACGGTGGACCTGCTGCCGCAGATTGACTGTCAGGCGGAGCAGGTGATTGTAGGGGCGTTGGTGCTGGAGTGGATGTTGTCGGTCGGACAGCCGGAGAGCGTCAATCCGAACTTGATTGTAACAGCGTTTACATCGTTTGCAGGGGTGTCAGCGGAACAGGTGCAGATTTGCCGAACGCAGCTATGTACAGCAGAACGAACGGAATTTTTATAATTTTCTTGACTTTTCTGTAAAAATGTGATAATATAAAGTATATTATTACAGAAAAAGGTGGTCAGGTGGAAAATCACGATAAGTTGTTTCAAGAGAAAATATATCCCTGTAATCGTTATGTGAGATTGTGTAACGGGTATGATGCTTTATTATTTGAATTGCGTACAGGAGAAAAAGTTTGTGCAAAAATAACCAATAATCCAAAACAAAGATTATTTACTAGCATAAAAATTGGAAAAATTAAAAATAGTGTTGATTTATTTATCGAAATAGATAATTGGTGCAGTACTGACATGATATCTAAAATATATAGTGACATTGATCTATCATTTTTGTCATTTATGATAAATAGATATATAGAAGAACTGAACAAACCATATGTTTCAAGCAGCATGAACTTTCAAATCTTTTTGCAAGCATTAGAATATTATAAATATTATGATTCATATGTAAGCGAGTCATATCTTGAATGTTTATGTGATATTAAACATAATCTTGTTGTGGAAAATTTTATTAATTGCTACTTTGAACTTGTTTACAAATTAGAAGATACTATACAAAAACTAATTAGAAATCAAATTCAAACAGGTAGCAGAATAGGATTTTTTGGCCAAGAAATACCATTTGTAGACTTTACATCCAAAGATATACATACTCTTTTTTTGAAAGAACAAGAATGGTCTGATAGAAAATTCTTAGAATGGCAAAAAAGATTGTTATCTATTTTATCTTCTAAACCTGCCACTATTTCTCCAGAAGAAGCATTTCAGCGTTCTTGTGCTGCTGCTTATCGTGGAACAAATGGTATTTTTTACATCTTAAAAAAGGAACAACACGCACTCAATGCCGCAACATTTTCTATTATCTATGCGAAGTATATGAAAAAGTTTGCATTTATCGGACGAACAGAACAGACCCGAAAGGTATTTGATTTATTAGTCGTGGATATTGATTTGGCAATGGAAAAGATTCATTTTACTTGTATCAAAAATCGAAAAGCACAACATCTACATATGAACATTGAAGTGGATATTGACCATTTTACTTTTCATTTTCCCTATGAACCCAGTGGTGTTGTCGCCCTTTTTGCAAAAATTACCGCTGCGGTCTGTAATCGAATGTACAATCGAACAGAAAACAAGCAAACAAATGGAGCGTTTTCCAGTGTGCAGCATATCACTACACCGAAGCAAACGAAAGGTGGCATACAGGTTGCAACAACCAAAAAAGAACAGAAATTGGCTGTTTTAAAATGGAATAACCAGCCTGCAAAACAATCTTCACAACATTCTGTTTATCGTGGTTATAAAATGTCACCTGCCCCAAAAGAAAAGAAGAGTTATATTCGCCGAGCACATTGGCAGTCATATTGGTACGGGGCAAGAAATTCTCCTGATCGTTGTAAACGATTGCGATGGGTGGAAGCGACTATCGTGAATCGAGATGCAGTAGAAAATATTTTGATTACATTATAGTTTATCATTCCTTTTACAGGCAAAAATGTGGATTGAAAAAACGTTGGCGATACTGTAAAAGTACACGTTAAAATTAAAATGCTTTTTGTCTTTCATATAAAGGAAAAAATGAATGGAAAAGAGAAAAATCATGCGGCTGGAAAAAAATTTTGCAAAAACCCTTGCATTTTTCAAAAAAGTGTGGTATGATAGACAAGCATGAAAAAAATCCGCCTGTCTGTTCCGGAAGTGACAGGCGAGGTGAATGCCAAAAAAACGACATTCAATCGGACAGTCCGCTGACGGGAACGGTTTCCGGACACTTTTTTATTTTTTACCCGTTCAGTCTGCCGCAATACCGACAGGCACCGTTATGAATGTCTGAAAAAATAGGAGGAACCATCATGGACGCATTAAAAATGATCAGCAATGCCAGCTTGAAGCAGGAAGTTCCGGCTTTTAGTGTCGGCGACACCGTAAAGGTACACGTTAGAATTAAGGAAGGCGACAAGAGCCGTATCCAGGTTTTTGAAGGAACCGTTATCGCAAAGAAGCACGGCGGCATCCACGAAACCTTTACTGTAAGAAGAGTTGCTTACGGCTGCGGTATGGAACGTGTATTCCCGCTGCACTCTCCAGTTGTAGACAAGGTTGAAGTCATCCGGAGAGGTAAAGTTCGCAGAGCAAAGCTGTACTATCTGCGTGACCGTGTCGGCAAGGCTGCAAAGGTTAAGGAACAGATCGGCTAAAAAACCAGTGAGCAGGCGAAACCAGACAGGGACGGCTTTTCCCGTTTTTGTCTGCCTGTTTCCTGCACAAAGAAAAAGGGGACGTATGTGCCCTTTTTTTATTATGTGCAGGTAGATGAAACTGCAAATACTTGCACCAGAAACGCAAGCAACGGAAATGAGGGCGGAAAAATGGAACCAAACACAGAAGAAACAACCAAAAAAGAGGAAAAAGGAACGTTCTGGAAAGATGCTGCAGACATGCTCGAAGCCGTTTTGATTTCCATCTTTTGCGTCATTATGCTGTTTGCCTATGTATTAAGACCCGTTACCGTAGAAGGACATTCCATGGAATCGACCCTGCAAGACCAGGACAAGTTGTTTATGACCGATTTGTTCTATACGCCGGAACGGGGCGATATTGTCATCATTGACAACGATGCCTCTCATACATTCGATGAAAACGGCGATTTGGTTGAGGGACAGGGACTTTCCACAGTCACCACAGAAAAGCGTTTGATTAAGCGAATCATTGCCGTGGGCGGCGAAACGCTCGACATCAATTTTGATGATGGCACGGTCACCATTGATGGCACGGTTCTGGATGAACCGTATATCAACAATCTGACGCTCAACGACGAAGGTGCGTTTTCCTATCCGATTACCATTCCGGACGGCTATTATTTCGTCATGGGGGACAATCGGCAGCACTCTTCGGATAGCCGTTACCCGATGGTCGGTCTGGTTGCAAAAGACCAGATTATGGGAAAAGCAATCCTGCGATTTGCACCGATTTCCAAGTTTGGTGGGATTTATGACTGAGAACAGGAGGCAGTATGTCTGAAATTCAGATGGGAACGATTCAATGGTTTCCCGGACATATGACAAAAACACGCCGGATGATTGCGGCGAATCTGTCTTTGGTGGATGCTGTGGTAGAAATTCTGGACGCCAGAATCCCCAGCAGCAGCCAGAATCCAGAAATGCAGCGTTTGGTGAAGGAAAAACCTCGCATGCTGCTCCTGAACAAGGCAGATATGGCAGACCCGAACGCCACAGCCCGTTGGGTGCAGTACTACCAAAAGCAAAACCTGCTTGCCCTGCCGCTGGACTGCAAGACCGGAAAGGGCATCAAGCAATTTGTCCCGATGGTACGCAACCAGCTGCTGAAACCGCTGATGGAAAAACGGGCAAAAGCCGGCATTGTCGGTGCACCGATTCGCCTGATGATTGTCGGGATTCCAAACGTGGGAAAATCTTCATTCATCAATCGCATGGCACAGTCCAAAAAGGCAAAAGTGGAAGACCGTCCGGGTGTCACCCGTACGAAACAATGGGTGAAAATCGGCGACCAGATGGAATTGCTGGATATGCCAGGGGTTCTCTGGCCGAAGTTCGATGACCAGGAAGTTGCAAAGCGGCTTGCCTTTACCGGTGCGATTAAAGATGATATTATGGACTTGGAAAGTCTGGCAATGCTCTTGCTGGAATTTTTGGCGGAGCGATACCCGAAAGCACTGGAAGCTCGTTATAAAATGCAGGTTTCCGATGCGGACAGCGGGTTACAGCTGCTGGAACAGCTCGGCAGAAAACGGGGGATGCTGATTTCTGGCGGCGAAGTCAATTATGAACGGGCGGCTATTACCGTTTTAGATGAATTCCGCAGCGGTACGTTGGGACGGCTCACGCTGGAATTACCGGAGGCGTGACAATGGCTCGAACAGCAGTACCACAGTTTGATTTATACGGCTATGATGCCGAAAAACGGCAGCAATTTCCATTGCTCTGCGGCGTGGACGAAGCCGGAAGAGGCCCACTCGCTGGGGATGTCTATGCAGCAGCGGTCATTCTCTCGCCGGAACACCTGCCGGAGGGGCTGAACGACAGCAAGAAACTCTCAGAGAAAAAACGGGAATTGTTATTTCCGCAGATTCAGGAGCAGGCAATTGCCTATTGCATCGCTACCGCAAGCGTGGCAGAAATCGAAGCCTATAACATCTTAGGGGCAACGATGCTTGCCATGCAACGTGCCGTTGCTGGCTTGTCGGTGCAGCCGAATCACGTCTTGATTGACGGAAACCGGATGCCGGAGCTTTCTGTTTCCGCAGAAACCGTGGTGAAAGGCGATGCCCATTCTGCAACGATTGCAGCCGCTTCGATTCTGGCAAAGGTGGCGAGAGATCACTATTTGTTGGAACTCGACCGACAGTATCCGCAGTATGGCTTTGCCCAGCACAAAGGCTATGGGACAAAGGCACACTGTGCGGCAATTTTGCAGTACGGAGCTTCTCCCGTACACCGGAAGGCATTCCTGAGAAAGCTGTTGCAAGGTCATGACACCAAGTGAAGCCGGACGGCGTGGGGAAACTGCCGTCTGCCAGTATTTGCTTCAGCGTGGCTACACGATTCGGAAACGTAATTACCGGATACGGGGCGGAGAAATTGACATCATTGCACAAAAGGGCGAAATTCTCGCTTTTGTGGAGGTCAAGAGTCGCAGACAGAGTGAGGGATTTCCGCTGGAATATCTCTCTCCGCAGCAGCAACTTCGCATTGTGAAAGCCTCTTTGCAATACTGTGCAACAGAGAATCCAGACTGGGCGTTGCAGCCTCGCTATGATGCCGCAGCCGTAGTGACAGAACGGGGACAGATTGTTTCCATAGAATACGTAGAAAACGCATTCGATGCCAGTGGGCTGGATGCGATAAGATAGGAAAAGGGTGGTTGTTATGTATTATAAAAGTACAAGAGATAGCAGCGTACGGGTAGAAAGTGCCGTTGCGATTTCGCAGGGGATTTCTGCTGATGGCGGTCTGTTCGTACCAGAACAGATTCCGTCGATTACCAAGGAAGAACTGGCTGCTCTGGCAGACAAGACCTATGCACAGCGGGCAGCATTTGTATTTTCCCGTTATCTGACCGATTTCACCGAAGCAGAATTGGTTTACTGCACCGAAAGTGCTTATAACACCAAGCGGTTTGAAACAGAAAATATCGCAGAAATTGCACACCTCTTTGAAGGCACTTATATGCTCGAACTGTGGCATGGCCCAACCTGTGCATTCAAGGATATGGCATTGCAGATTCTGCCGTATTTCCTGACCACAGCCATGAAGAAGCTGCAACTGAAAGAAAAGATTGTCATTCTGGTTGCAACTTCCGGCGACACCGGCAAGGCTGCTCTGGAAGGCTTCAAGGATGTAGAAGGCACAGAAATTATGGTCTTCTATCCGGAAGATGGTGTCAGCGATATGCAGAAGCGGCAGATGGTAACACAGGAAGGCAGCAATGTCAACGTGTGTGCCGTAAAGGGCAACTTTGACGATTGCCAGAGCGGTGTTAAGAAAATCTTCACCGACAAGACCGTCAAGGAAGAACTGGCTGCCGGAAATATGCGGTTCTCCAGTGCCAATTCCATCAACTGGGGACGGCTCGTTCCGCAGATCGTTTACTATGTGTCCTCTTATGTGACACTGGTACAGCAGGGTGAATTGCAGATGGGCGAAACCCTGAACGTCGTTGTTCCGACTGGTAACTTCGGCAACATCCTCGCTGCTTACTATGCAAAGCAAATGGGCGTGCCGCTCGGCAAGCTGATTTGTGCATCCAACATCAACAAGGTTCTGACCGATTTCATCAACACCGGCGTTTACAACCGGAATCGGGAATTCTATGCGACTTGCTCGCCGTCTATGGACATTCTGATTTCCAGCAATCTGGAACGGCTGCTGTACCTGCTGACCGGCGAAGACGATGCACAGATTCGGGAATGGTTCACCGCTCTGTCTGAAACCGGTACTTATGAAGTGACCGATGCCGTTAAGACTGCCCTCCAGAAGGACTTCTTCGGCGGATTCTGCGATGATGCTGCTACCAAGGCAACCATTCATCAGGTTTATGAAACCTATGGTTATACCTGCGATACCCATACTGCTGTTGCAGTCAAGGTTTATCAGGATTACCGCAAGGCAACTGGCGACACCACAAAGACCTTGATTGCATCCACTGCAAGCCCGTATAAGTTCAGCCCGAGCGTGCTCGAAGCCATCGCAAAAGAACCGGTTTCCGGCGATGAATATGCAATGGTTGACCAGCTGCACGAACTGTCGAACCTGCCGATTCCAGCAGCACTGGCAGACCTTAAGAACAAGGAACGCCGCTTCACCAGCTGCATCGACAAGAACGACCTGCAGAGCTTTGTTTTGCAGCAGCTGCATTTAGGATAAGCCATGCAGTTATACGGAATCGGTGACCTGCATCTGTCGCTGGGCGTGCCGGAAAAGCCGATGGACATCTTTCACGGCTGGGAAAACTATATGCAGCTGCTGGAACAACACTGGCGGGCAATGGTTCAGCCGGAAGATACGGTAGTGCTGGCAGGCGACCTCTCTTGGGGCATGACGCTGCCGCAGGCAAAAGCCGATTTCGCTTTTCTCGAAACCCTGCCGGGACAGAAAATCATCTTAAAGGGCAACCATGATTACTGGTGGAATTCCATGAAGAAAATGCAGCAGTTTTTTGCGGACAACGGCTTTGAAAGCCTGCACATCCTGCACAACAATCACTATGCATTTCAGCAATATGGAATCTGCGGAACAAGAGGCTGGGTCAGCATCAACGGCGAAACCGCTGACGCAAAAGTACTGGCTCGGGAAGTGCAGCGGCTGGAAGTTTCCATTCAGTCTGCATTGAAAGAACAGCTCACACCCATTGTGTTCCTGCACTATCCGCCGATTTATGGAAATTCCTATAACTATGAGATTTTAGAAGTGCTGCACCGCTACGCCATTACAGAGTGCTATTATGGGCATATCCACGGAAAAGCCCATCAATACGCCTTTGAAGGGGTGTATGAGGAAACCAAAATGCACTTAATCTCTGGTGATTATATACAATTTAAGCCTGTAAAAATCGTTTGATTTGTGCAAAAAAGAGAAGTGGAAAATTTCTATAGCCAAAAAAAACGGAATATGGTATAATGAATAAGCGTGCATAAAACGAAAACATTCGCACATGGCTCGTTTTCAGTGTGCGTGGTGAAATAGAAATATGGAGGACGAACAATCATGATTTTGAAATCATCTGAAAAAACAGATGTCAACATGACCGAACTGGTCGCTACTGTTGATGCAGAAACTTTTGAAAAGGCAATTGAAGCCGTTTATCAGCAGCAGAAGAAGAACATTTCTCTGCCGGGTTTCCGGAAGGGCAAAGTTCCGAGAAGACTGTGTGAAAGAACATATGGCGAAGGCGTTTTCTTTGAAGATGCTCTGAACCTGATTCTGAATATGGAAATGCCGGGTGTCATTGCAGAAGCTGCTCTGAATCTGGTCGATGCTCCGAAGGTAGAAGTGACTTCTGTTAGCAAGGAAGACGGTGCAACCGTAAAGATTATTTGCGTGACCAAGCCGGAAATCCACATCGCTGACTACAAGGGCATGACTGCTCCGAAGGAAGACAAGGAAATCACAGATGAAGATGTTGCAAAGCAGGCAGAAAACGTTTGCAAGAGAAATGCAAAGATGGTTTCTGTGGACGACCGTGCAGCAGAAATGGGCGACGAAGTGACCCTCGACTTTGAAGGCTTCTTTGGCGATACGCCGTTTGAAGGCGGCAAGGGCGAAGACTTCCAGCTGAAGCTGGGCAGCGGTCAGTTCATCCCGGGCTTTGAAGAACAGGTTGCAGGTCACAAGATTGACGAAGATTTCGATGTAACTGTTACATTCCCAGAAGATTACCAGATGACCGATTATGCGGGCAAGGAAGCAGTCTTCAAGTGCAAGATTCACTCCATCAGCAAGGAAGAAATTCCGGAACTGACAGACGATTTCGTCAAGGAAATTTCTGATTTCGATACCGTTGACGAATGGAAGGCTGATGCAAAGAAGAAGCTGGAAGAAAATGCAGAACAGACCGCAAAGGTTGGCTTTGAAAATGCACTCGTTGCAAAGCTGATTGACAAGGTTCAGGATCCGATCCCGCACTGCATGTTTGAACAGCGTGCAGATGGCATGATGGATGCATTCGCAAATCAGCTGAAGGGTCAGAATGTAGACCTCGACCTGTACTTACAGTACACGGGTATGACCAAGGATCAGCTGAAGGAAACTTATCTGGAACGGGCTGAAAACGAAGTAAAGCTTCGTCTGGCTCTGGAAAAGATTGCAGAACTGGAAGGTCTGGAAGTTGCAGACGAAGAACTGGATGCAGAACTGACCAAGCTGGCTGAACAGTATAACATGACACTGGATGATGTTAAGGCTCGGATTCCGGTTGCAGAATACAAGCTGGATATGCTGGTAACTAAGGCTTTGGATCTGGTCAAGGATTCTGCTGTTGTAGATAACAGCGAACCGGCTGAAGAAGCTCCGGCAGAAGACAAGGATGCTGAATAATTTGTGCGTTTTTTGAACGCCAACAGATAGACACAACGGGCGAACCATTTTTAGTTCGCCCACTGTGCTATCCGGGAAAAAACAGGTTTTTTGTCGTTTTTTAGATATGTAACAAAACCCAACAAGCAAGAAAGAGAGGAATCAGAGATGAGTAATTTAGTCCCTTACGTTGTAGAACAGACCAGCCGTGGAGAACGGTCTTATGATATTTTTTCCCGTCTGCTGAACGACCGTATTATTATGCTGTGCGACCAGGTCAACGATGCCACCGCCAGCTTAGTTGTTGCACAGCTGCTGTATCTGGAAAGTCAGGATTCCGAAAAGGATATTTCTCTGTATATCAACAGCCCGGGCGGTTCGATTACCGCTGGTATGGCAATCTATGACACCATGCAGTATATCAAGTGTGACGTTTCCACCATCTGCATCGGCATGGCAGCTTCTATGGGAGCATTCCTGCTTTCTTCCGGTGTAAAGGGCAAGCGGATTTCCCTGCCGAACAGCGAAATCATGATTCACCAGCCGCTGATTTCCGGCGGACTGTCTGGACAATGCACTGACATCAAGATTCAGTCTGACCACTTAGTACGGATTCGGCAGAGAATGAATGAGATCTTAGCTGCCAACACCGGCAAGCCGATTGAAACGATTGAACGGGATACCGAACGGGATAACTATATGTATGCACAGGAAGCACTGGAATATGGTTTGATTGATAAAGTGATGACAAACCGGTAAGGAGTATACCTATATGTCAGAAAGAAAAGAAACCTGCTGCAACTTCTGCGGAAAGCCGGAAAGTCTGGTAGACAGCATGCTGTCCGCTGGCGATGTGCATATTTGTAACGAGTGCGTTTGCTATTGTTACGAAATGCTCTATGGTCCAACGCCGCAGAGCCGTGCAAAGAGCGGGAAAAAGTCCAAATCTTCTGCAAAACAGATTCAGCTGAAAAAGCCGGCAGATATGAAGAAGATTCTGGATGAATATGTCATTGGACAGGATGCCGCCAAAATTTCGCTCAGCGTAGCCGTGTATAATCATTACAAGCGGATTCTGAGTCAGGATGACGGCGAAGATGTTGAACTGCAAAAGAGCAATGTGTTGCTGCTGGGGCCGACAGGTGTCGGAAAGACCTTCTTAGCACAGACCCTCGCACGGATTTTGGACGTGCCGTTTGCAATTGCAGATGCGACCACCATTACCGAAGCCGGATACGTTGGCGAAGACGTGGAAAACGTCCTGCTGCGGCTGATTCAGGCGGCAGACTTTGATGTGGAAGCTGCGGAACGGGGTATTATTTACATTGATGAAATTGACAAGATTTCCAGAAAGTCGGAGAATACTTCTCTGACCAGAGATGTCAGCGGTGAAGGCGTTCAGCAGGCATTGCTGAAAATCATCGAAGGAACGGTTTCCAACGTACCGCCGCAGGGCGGACGGAAACATCCGAATCAGGAATTTATCCGCATCAATACCAAGAATATTCTGTTCATCTGCGGTGGTGCATTTGACGGGCTGGAAAAGCTGATTCAGAAGCGAATGACCCCGTCTTCTGTTGGATTCGGTGCACCGATTTCTAACAAGAAAGCAGAGATGACGAATATCTTCCGGCAGGCAATTCCACAGGATTTGGTCAAGTTCGGATTAGTACCGGAATTGGTCGGCAGACTGCCGGTTATCACCACACTGGACGATTTGGACGAACCAGCATTGGTACGGATTCTGACCGAGCCGAAAAATGCACTGGTGAAGCAGTATCAGAAGCTATTCGGATACGACCACATGGAATTGGAAATCACACCGGAAGCCCTGACAGAAATTGCTGCAAAGGCAATTCAGCGGAAAACGGGTGCAAGAGGTCTGCGTTCTATCATGGAAAGCATTTTGGTACAGACCATGTATGACGTGCCATCTTTGGAGCAGGCGAAAAAAGTCGTTGTGACCAAGGAATGTGTGACAGAAGGCAAGCAGCCGGAAATTTTAGATGCAGAGGGCAAGCCAATTGCCGTGCAGACAGAATCCGCAAAGTAAAATGCAAACAGATTGAAACAAATACAGGCAGTTCTTGCAACACATCGCAGGGGCTGCCTGTTTTCTGTATGGAAAGCGTGTTATCTTTGGAGCAGGCGAAAAAAGTCGTTGTGACCAAGGAATGTGTGACCGAGGGCAAGCAGCCGGAAATTTTAGATGCAGAGGGCAAGTCGATTGCCGTGCAGGCAGAATCTGCAAAGTAAAACCCAAACAAATTAAAACAGATACGGGCAGTTCCTGCAAAAATTCGCAGGAGTTGCCCGCTTTTGATTGTTGTATGGTGGTTTAGCAGATTGCGAGGTAGTCGGCATTGCTGTATCCCGTCAGCCCTTGGTAAGAAGTGACATACCAGTTTCCCGTCTTGCCGTAGAGCGGAATTTTTGTGCCATTGGGAATGCTAGCAAGGATTCGCCCATTTGTGGATGGGAATGCCCGTAGATTTAAGCCGCTGCCGTCCGTCTGAACCGTTCCGGACAGCACAGGCCCAGCAGAGATAAAGGGAATGCCGAAGTACTCACACAGCCCCTGCACGAGCGTGATTGCAATGCGGTTCAGGTTGTTGCGAATCCAGTTTGCATCCTGTTCGTTGTCGTGATAGCCCAGTTCACAGAGGACTGCCACGGCTTTGGTCTTTATGACTTCTCCGAGCGTTGTGGTTGGACGGGCACGGCATTGGTCGGGAATCGGATAGACGGTTTTCAGTCGGTCAGCAAGGATATTTGCAAGAATCTGGCTGAAGCGACTGCCGGGGGCATAGTAAATATCAATCCCACGCAGCTTTCCGGATAGGCTTTCGGGTGCAGCATTGCTGTGTAAGGCAAGATGCACGTCATAGCTGCCAGCGTTGGAATCTGCAATCGCTCCGGCTGCATTGCGGTTTGGGTCGTTTCGGGTGTAGGAAATGCCGCTGGAACGCAAATAAGGCTCCATGCGGTCGGCGATTTGGTTCATATAAAATTCTTCACTGCCGCCGTTGACATAGGGATTCCACTCTTGCGTGGATGGGCTGAGAAAAACATTTGGCATAATTACGTTCCTCCTGTATGATTTTTGGAAATCGGTTCTATTTATTCTATGCAGCAGACAAGAAAAACGAAACGCAGAATTTACAGGCACTTTTCTTTTTTCTATTAGAATCGCTGCATTTTTTGCTTTTTTCGGTGTAATTCGGTAAAATTCGCTTAGAATCCAAAAAATACTTAAAAAAGAAAAAAGTAAAAAAATATGATTGACAAGTGGGGAAAGTTGTGCTATAATTAATCATGTTGCAGCGGTAATGCGACAAACGAAATACAAAAATGCGGATATGGCGGAATCGGCAGACGCGCTAGCTTCAGGTGCTAGTCCTCGCAAGGGGGTGGAGGTTCAAGTCCTCTTATCCGCACCAAAAAGAACTCTCGAGTGTTCGAGAGTTCTTTTTTTGTCTTTTTACGGGAAAACAGGAAAGGAGTTGCAAATGCAGGCATTACCAGAAACAAAACGTCTGTTCCTGCGAGAATGGACGATGCAAGACTTGGATGCATGGGCTGCGATTTTATCGGATGCGGAAGTGATGCGGTACTATCCGAAACCATTTGACCGTCAGAAAGTGCAGGATTGGATTGCATGGAATCTGGAAAATTACCGAACGGATGGATTCGGCTTGTGGGCGGTGCACCTGCGGGCAACAGGGGAATTACTGGGCGATTGTGGAATCACCATGCAGCAGATTCACGGGCAGCATCTGCCGGAGATTGGGTTTCATATGAAGAAATCCGTCTGGGGGCAGGGATACGCCACAGAGGCAGCGAGAGCCTGCTTGGCGTGGGGGATGCAGCAGACGGATTTTCCAGCATTCTATTGCTACCAGAAGAGCACGAATTTGCCCTCACGGCGAGTTGCAGAGAAACTGGGAATGACCTTGCAAGAAACATATGTAAACCCTATGCATACACTCACCAGCGTGTATGCAATCACAAGAGCAGAATTTTTCGCAAAAGTACAAAACGCCCTGCTGTAATCACACAGCAGGGCGTTGTTTGACGAATGATACAATTGCTTATAGGAAAATATATTTCAATAAGAACAGCATTGCCAGCACATACAGCAGCGGTTTTACTTCCTTGCCCTTACCGCAAACGAGATGCAGCAGAACGAAGGAAATAATACCGATGGAAATGCCTTCGGAAATGCTATAGAATAATGGCATTGCCAGCACGCACAGATAAGCCGGAATGGCATGCAGATAATTGGTGTTCTTGAATGAAATCTCTGTGATGGAACTGAACATCAGGAAGCCAACAATTACCAGAGCTGGAGCGGTTGCGAAAGATGGAATTGCAATGAAAATCGGAGCGAAGAACATCGAAATCAAGAACAGAATCGCTGTTACGACAGCACTGAACCCTGTTCTTCCGCCAGCAGCCACACCAGCAGAGGATTCTACAAAGGTAGTGGTGGTGGAAGTTCCCAGAACGGCACCAGCTGTGGTTGCGATGGAATCCGCCAGCAGAGCCGGCTTGATTTTCGGCAGCTTGCCATCCTTGTCCAGCATGTTCGCCTTGTTGCAAACGCCAATCAAAGTGCCCAGTGTGTCGAAGATGTCCACGAATAAGAACGAGAAGATAACAACAATAAAGTTTACAATGCTGATGCCGTCAAAATCTGCATGGAAACACTGTCCAAATGTGTCGCCAAGAGCAGAGAAGTCAGTCATCGAAAGGGTCGGAATCAGGCTGTTGTAGCCAGCTTCTGCGTCAACGGTATACAGTCCGGTCAGCTGGCAGAGAATCCCCAGCAGCCACGTTCCCAAAATACCAATCAGAATCGAACCCTTGATGCCTTTGATATACAGAACGGCAGTCAGGAAGATGCCGATAATCGCCAGCAATGCACAGATGCCAGAGGTGCGGAAGTCGTCAGTAAAGGAAACGAGCGAAACCAGTGTGGAATCATTGTTGACGACAACACCAGCATTTTGCAGCCCGATAAAGGCAATATAAACGCCAATACCCACAGAAACCGCCTGCTTTAATGACATTGGAATGACATTGAACAGGGCTTCTCGGACGTTTGTCAGCGAGAGCACTAAAAAGACAAGTCCTTCAATAAAGACTGCCAGAAGAGCAACCTGCCATGGGTAACCCATGTTGCCAACAACGGTATAGGCAAAGAATGCATTCAATCCCATGCCAGCAGAGAGGGCGAACGGCAGATTTGCCATCAGACCCATACACATTGTTCCGAGGAACGATGCCAGACAGGTTGCCAGCAGAACAGCGGTTGGATTCATGCCTACTGCACTTAAAATGTTCGGGTTGACTGCAAGAATATATGCCATTGTCATAAAGGTGGTAACACCAGCAATGCATTCTGTTTTGATGTTGGTGTTGTTTTCTTTGAGGTGAAAGAATTTTTCCATCATTCTGCTTGCCCCTCCTCATCATATTCAGCAATATAGGGAAGATTGCGGTAGAGTTCGCCGCAGTCCAGTCCATAGCCAATGACAAACAAGTCCGGAATGGTAAATAGAGAGAGGTCGGCTTTGAGGTCGACCAAACGGCGGTCTGGCTTGTCCAGCAGCGTGATGATTTTCAGGGAGAGTGGATTTCTTGCCAGCAACATTTTCTTGACATCATTCAAGGTGCGTCCGGTGTCAATGATATCCTCGGCAATAATCACGTGATAATTGCTGATGTCCTGCTGTAAGTCCATGGTGATTTTTACAACGCCTGTGGAAACCGTGCCGCTGTAGTAGCTTTTGGCACACATAAAAGCAGTTTCACAGGGAATGGTGATGGCACGGCAGAGGTCTGCCATAAAGACAAATGCACCATTCAGGATGCTGACTAGCAGCAGAGGTTTTCCGTCGTATTCCTTGCTGATTTGTGCACCGACTTCTTTGATTTTTGCTTGTAAGTCGGCTTCGGGGATGAGAATTTGCTTGATGTTTTTGCGAAATGTTTCGCTGTTCATGGGTAGTTCCTCCTTCTTGGTTTCTCGATAAAAGTAGTTAAGATGAGAAAACACTTTCTACATTGTACGAAATATTTTATGGAAAGTCAATAGCAAGAATGTAAATAGCGGAGAAAAGCGAATTTTTGGAGGAGGCTGCAAGATACGAGCCGCAGGCAGATAAAAGTTTTTTATTTTCAGCAGCGTTTTCCGCCAACTCTTTACAAAATCCAGAATCTGTGCTAAAATGAAAACAATTGAAAAAAATCGGAGGCAAAAAACATGAAGATTTTAATTGTAGGGATGGGGCTCATCGGCGGTTCTGTTTGCAAAGCCTTGAAAAACAAGACCCAATATGAAGTATATGGCTGCGACGTCGATGAATCCGTTTTACAGCAAGCATTACAAGACCATGCCATTGACGGTACCGGAAAAATGGAAGATGGGATTTATGATGTTTGCATTGTCTGCCTGCATCACCGGATTGCTCAGCCTTGCATCAAGCAGGCTTTGCCGTTCCTGAAAAAAGGCTCGATTCTCATGGATATGTGTGGCTTAAAGGGACAAATGGTACTGGAATTTACAAACGCTTGCCGGATGGCAGGGCTGTATTATGTCGGAACACACCCCATGGCAGGTAGAGAAAAAAGCGGTTACTATGCCAGCATTCCAAATCTGTTCGATGGAGCAAACTTCATCATTACACCAACCTATGGCACGAGCAACGAGGCAGTGGAACGGGTTTCCGCTCTGGCAAAGGAAATTGGATTCGGGAAACTGGTTCTGACCACACCGCATCGGCATGATGATATGATTGCCTACACCTCACAGCTTGCCCATATCGTATCGAGTGCCTATGTCAAAGATGACTGTATGGATGATGCAGTGTCTTTTTCCGGCGGTAGCTTTCAGGATATGACCCGTGTTGCAACCATGGACGAAAAAATGTGGGCATCCTTGTTTATGGATAACCGTTTGCTGTTGCTGCATCACTTGGAACTGCTGATTGCTCATCTGTCTGAATACCGGACAGCATTGGAATTGCAGGATGAATCAGCGTTGCAGCTGTTGATTGCAGATGGCAGACGGGTTCAAGAAGAGAATGTACGGAAGCGGAAACGGGCACTCGAAGAGCGTGCACAGCTGTTAAACGAAGCAGCAAAAGAAGAAACCAAAAAGGAGCAGAACGCATGAACTGGACACAAGTAGATATTTATACCACCACGGACGGCATTGATTTGCTGTGCAGTGATTTGATGGATTTGGGCATTCGGGGCTTTTCCATTCAGGATGCCGAAGATTTCAACGAATTTTTGCAGAATAAAGATGGCAAGTGGGATTACATTGACGAAGATTTAATGGGATTGTCGCACTGTGAAAGCTGCGTGACCATCTATCTGCCGGAGGATGCACAGGGTGCAGAAACGCTGCAAATGGTGCAGGAACTGTTGAAGCGGAAAAAGGCAGCCGATACCGAAGGCAAGTTTGGCAGACTGGAAGCCGTTCTGACGGGCGTCAAGGAAGAAGACTGGGCGAACAACTGGAAACAGTATTTCAAGCCGTTTCCGGTCGGCGAAAAGCTGTATATCCGTCCAAGCTGGGAGCATGACGAACCAGAGGCAGGCAGAACCGTGCTGGAAATCGACCCGGAAAGCAGCTTTGGAACGGGACAGCATCATACTACCCGTCTGTGTCTGGAACTGATGGAATCGGAAGCAGCTGGCAGTAAAATGCTGGATATGGGCTGCGGCAGTGGCATTCTGTTCATCGGCGGAATGCTGCTCGGTGCAAAGGAAGTATTTGCTGTGGACATCGAAGAAAACGCTGTTCGGATTGCAAAGAAAAATGCAGCGGAAAACCACCTGCCGGAAGGAAGCTATACAGTACGTTGCGGAAACGTGCTCTCGGATGAAGCGTTGCGGGCAGAAATCGGCAGCGGTTATGACTTGATTACCGCCAACATTGTGGCAGATGTCTTGAAAGCGATGGCACCGCTGTTCCCGCAGTTCCTGAAAAAGACAGGCACGCTGATTATTTCTGGCATTATTGTAGAGCGAAAAGATGAAGTCATTGCAGCAATGGAAGCACAGGGCTTTGTGGTAACCGACTGTCGGGAAAAAGAAGGCTGGGCAGCTGTCAAGCTGAAACAGGCAGAATAAACCGTTCATCGGAACTGGAAGAAAAAAAGGAGCGTCCGATTTGGCAAAGAAAAGAACAACCACCCCAAAAATCAAACCAATTCCCAACGCCTATATCGAAAAGGCTGGAATTGTAGAAGAAGAACGGATTACCGATACCCTCGAAAAAAACTATATGCCCTATGCAATGAGCGTCATCATCAGCCGTGCTCTGCCGGAGATTGACGGGTTTAAGCCCTCTCACCGGAAGCTGTTGTATACGATGTATAAAATGGGCTTGCTGAACGGCGGACGTACCAAATCCGCAAACGTGGTCGGGCAGACCATGCGGCTGAATCCGCACGGCGATAGTGCGATTTATGACACCATGGTGCGGCTGGCACGGGGCAATGAATCGCTGTTGTATCCCTATGTGGATTCCAAAGGAAACTTCGGCAAGGCGTATTCCAGAGATATGGCATACGCTGCCAGCCGATACACCGAAGTCAAGTTAGAGCCGATTTGCAACGAGTTATTCCGAGATATTGACAAGGATACCGTGGATTTTGTCCCGAACTATGACAATACCATGATGGAACCAACCCTGTTCCCGACGACATTCCCATCGGTTCTGGTGAATGCCAACGTGGGCATTGCGGTTTCGATGGCAAGCAATGTCTGTCCGTTTAATCTGACAGAAGTCTGTGATACGACCATTGCCCTGCTGAAAAATCCAGAAGCAGATGTCACCGAAACGCTGCTTGGCCCAGACTTTCCGGGCGGCGGATTCCTGCTGAAAGATGCAGACGAGTTCCGGAAAATCTGCGAAACCGGACGGGGCAGCGTCAAGGTACGGGCAAAGTGGAACTATGATAAAGCCGGCGGCTGTATTGAAGTCACAGAAATTCCGTACAGCACCACGATTGAAGCCATTATGGATAAAATCGTAGACGGCATTAAACAGGGAAAATTGCGGGAAATCTCCTATGTGCGGGATGAAACCGACCTTTCCGGTCTGAAGATTGCCATCGACTTGAAGCGAGGAGCAGACCCGGAAAAAGTCATGCAGAAACTGTTCCGCATGACACCATTGCAAGATAGCTATTCCTGCAACTTCAACATTCTGATTCATGGGCAGCCTCGTGTTATGGGCGTGAAAGAAATCCTGACCGAATGGATTGCATTTCGGGAGGAATGCGTTCGGCGGAGAATTGTCTATGACCTGCAGCGAAAACGGGAAAAGCTGCATCTTTTGGAGGGCTTAGAACGGATTCTGCTGGATATTGACGAGGCAATCCGTATTGTTCGGGAAACAAAGGAAGAATCCGAAGTTGTTCCGAACCTCATGCAGGGCTTTTCCATGGATGAAATTCAGGCGGAATATGTGGCAGAAATCAAGCTGCGGCATTTGAATCGGGAGTATATCCTCCGCCGAACACAGGAAATGGAACAGCTGCGGACGGATATTGACAGCTTACAGCAGACCCTGGAAAGCCCGAAGAAGATTCGGGCAGTGATTGCCAAGGAACTGAAAGAAACTGCAAAGAAATACGGACAGCCGAGAAAGACGCAGTTCTGCGAAGTGGATTTGCAGGCAGAATCTGACCCGACTATGGACATTCCAAATTATCCGGTGCATCTGTTCCTCTCTGAGAGCGGATATTTCAAGAAGATTTCTCCGGCATCGCTGCGAATGAATGCAGAACAGAAGCTGAAAGAGGATGACCGCATCATCGCTCACTGGGAAACTACCAACCGGATAGAACTGCTGTTTTTCACAAATCAGCAGCAGGTTTATAAGACGAAAGCGAGTGCGTTCGAAGACAGCAAAGCCAGCCTGTTGGGCGACTATATTCCGGCGAAGCTGGGCTTTGACGAAGGGGAATTTGTCGTTTCTGTGATTCTCACAAATGACTACAGCGGCATGCTGCTGTTCGTCTATGAGAACGGGAAAGTGGCGAAAGTACCGCTGCAATCCTATGCAACCAAGACCAACCGGAAAAAGCTGGCGAATGCATACAGTGATAAGTCACCGCTTGTGACAGCGTTGCCGCTGCCGGAGGAACAGAATGTATTGTTGCGTTCGAGCGGCAATCGGGCATTGCTGTTCCAGACGGAAGAGCTGCTGCCGAAAACCGCCCGTAATACGCAAGGCGTTCAGGTGATGACGCTCAAGGGCAAGCAAGTGGTTCTCTCGGCGGAATTGCTGACTGCGGAGCAGGCAGAAGAACGAAAGCGGTATCAGGCGAAAACCTTGCCGGCACTCGGAGCACTGGCAAAGGATTTGCCGGATGTCGGGCAGATGACGTTGGCGTAAAAATTCTGCATATTCACTAAAAAAGTAGGGGAAAAGCTGTGCATTTTGTGGAAAACGGAATGTAAAACTTGCTTTTACAGCAAAAATATGTTATCATGGTGATAAGTTTTATGGGAACGCCTGTTCAAGAAAACAGGCATGGATATTTAGATGGGAGGAACACAAGATGCATACATGGGCAAGAAAAGGAATCGCACTGGTAGTCAGTGGCGTTCTGACTGTTGGCATGGCAGCTTCTCTGCCGTTTGGCAGCTTAGCAGATGCAGCCGATGAGGACATCATTTTTCAGGCAGAATGCGAAGATTTGGACGGTGCAACCACTTGGACGGATATTTATGGGCAGCAATTTCCGGGGTATTCCGGCAGCGGTTTCTGCTACCTGACCGGTGAAACATTGACCTTTGAGGTGGAAGCACCGGAAGAGGGAATGTATGAATTCACCACTCGTTCTGCACAGATTTTGGACAAAGACGGACGGGAACAGACCATCTCCATCAATGGTTCGGAATTTATGATGAAGATGCCGTATTCCGACACTTGGACAGATTTCAGCTTTGGCATTCACCGCCTGAAAAAAGGGACAAATAAGATTCAGATTCTACCGAGATATGGATATGGTGCTTATGATACCATTACGGTAAAGAAGGCGGATCTGCCAGCATTGAATGTTTCCCCGACGCTGAGCGACTCGAAGGCAACTTCCGAAACACAGGGCTTGATGAATTATCTCTGTGATGTTTACGGAAAGCATATGCTCTCCGGTCAGCAGGAAATCTATGGCGGCGGTCACACCGAAAGCAGCCCGAACGGCTATAGCGGTGCAGATTTGCAGGGCTATGAAACCGAATTTGAATACATCAAGAAGAATTTCGGCGACTATCCGGCAATCCGTGGATTTGACTATATGAACTATAACCCGCTCTATGGCTGGGATGACCAGACAACTGAACGAATCATTGAATGGGGTACGGAACGGAATGGCATTCCGACGGTTTGCTGGCACATCAATGTTCCGAAGAATTTCGCAAATTACGAACTGGGCGATGCAGTCGACTGGCAGAAATGCACCTACAAGCCGGATGAAACTGATTTCGATACCTCTAAGGCAATTGTAGAGGGTACAAAGGAATATGAATATGTCATGCTGACCATCAAGACCTTGGCAGAAGAACTGAAAAAGGTACAGGATGCTGGCGTACCGATTATTTTCCGTCCGTATCACGAAGCAGAGGGCAACACCAATACCAACGGTTCTGGTTCTTGGTTCTGGTGGGGCAAGAGCGGTGCAGAAGTTTACAAGAAACTCTGGAAGCAGCTGTATACGACCCTGACCGAAGAATATGGCATTCATAACTTGATTTGGGAATACAACAGCTATGACTACTCGACTTCTCCGCAGTGGTATCCGGGCGATGACTGCGTGGATATTGTCGGCTATGACAAGTACAACTGCGTTTATAACCGCCACGATGGAAAGACCAGTGGCCCGAATGAAGATGCCATCTCCAGCACATTCTATACACTCGTAAACCTGACCAACGGTAAGAAGCTGGTTTCCATGCCGGAAAACGACACCGTTCCGAGTCTGGAAAATATCGAGATTGAAAAGGCAAACTGGCTGTATTTCTGCATCTGGTATGACAACGGTTCGGATAACTTCCTGTCTGGCACAGACAAGAACAATCCGGAAACGCTGAAAGAAATGTATCAGAGTGATTATTGCATCACCTTGAGCGAATTGCCGGATTGGAAGAACTATAAGAACGGCGGAGATACCCCGACCACCACAACTGCAACAACCGATTCTGGCTCTGAAACCACAACCACTGTTACCACAACCACCGGAACAACAGAAGTTGTGATTGGCGATGTCAACGGCGATGGCGTGATCAATGTTGTCGATGCAATGCTGTTAAAGCGGTATCTTTTGGCTGAACATGCAGAAGATGCAACTTATAACACCGTTTGGGACTGGAATCAGGATGAAACCTGCGATGTTCTGGATGTGGTAGGACTGACCAAGTTCTTGCTGCGGAAAGACTGATTCTTTTTAAAACAATTGTAACAAAGAAACAACCGCCCTGTGATGCGAATTGGCACACAGGGCGGTTTTTATGAGAATCCATCTGAAATTTTCTGAACATTCTCCACAAGGGCTTGTAAAACAGCTGTAATCCGTGTATAATGAATTTTGTCGAATAGCTGCGAGCGAGAGCAGCCATTTTTATTTGATTTTGGGCGGGTTCTTTTTTCCGCCATTTTGGAGGTTGACATTTTTTATGAAGCATACCATTGGTTTGATGCTCAGCGGACTGGCAGCAACGATTTTATTTTGTGCCTGCACAGCCTCGCCGGAATCTGTTGCTGTGAAAATTAGTCAGGACGAATCCGAAGAACTTTCCATTTTAGCGGAAACAACTGTGACCATGACCCAGCAGACCATCCAAACAACCACCACCACAGAACGCAAGCCGGATTTGGTCAAAGAAGTACCAGCAGAACACGTTTTAGATGTCGATGTCATTTACCAGCGTCCGGAGTTGCCGACTGGCTGCGAAGTCACTTCACTGACGGCTCTGCTGCAATATCTGGGATTCGATGTGGACAAGACCACCATGGCGGAAGATTTTCTGCCGTGCAGTTATGACACTGCCAAGAACACATTGGATGATGCCTACATTGGCTTGCCGCAGGCGAGCGATGGATTCGGCTGTTATGCTCCGGTTCTGGTCAAGACGGCGGATGCTTATTTAAAGACACAGGATAGCGAGAAGCAAGGTCTGGACTTGACGGGCAGCAGCGAAGAAACCATTTGCCGTTACATTGCAAGCGGTTATCCCGTTGTGATGTGGATTACAATTGGTCTATATGATGTATATGAGGAAGAGGGCTGGACGACGGAGGACGGCAGAACCGTCATGTGGTGCGATTTGGAGCACTGCGTTTTGTTGCATGGATATGATAAGGAAAATGATTTGGTTTATGTGTGCGACCCGTTGAACGGCGATGTGACCTATTCCATGGAACGATATTTTCAGATTTACGAAGATATGCACAAGCGAGCAATGACAATTTATTGAGATGATGGAAATTTAGGAATGCGATGCCCTTTTTCTGCGGAGAGATGGAACGAGCAACAGCAGCACACCGCAGATGGCAAGGGCAAGGCTGATCCATTCAGACGTTGCCAAGCCAAAATAAATGCCCCGTTCGGTATCATAGCGAAATCGTTCTGTAAAAAGACGAATGCCTGCATAGCCGATGCAATAGAACGGAATGACATCGGTCTTTCGGGTTCGTTTCCGGAAGCAAAGCTGTAACAATCCAGCAAGGAGAAAATCCAGTCCGCTTTCCAGTAGCTGCACCGGAAAGAGCGGAATGTCCGTCGGGGCTGTCCCGATGGCGTTTTTCAGGCAGATGCCAATCGGTGGATCATAGGGGATACCATAGCAGCAGCCTGCAAAGAAACAGCCGATTCGCCCGAATGCATGGGCAAGCGGAACGGCAGGCGTGATGCTGCTGAGATAGACCCCATAGGGCAGCTGAAAATGATGCAGATAGAGCAGCAAGGCAGCCAGACCACCCAGCAATCCGCCATAGAATACAAATCCGCCCTCTAACAGGGAGGAAATCGTGTCCCAGTTGCAGCCGGAAGTCTGGAACATCTCCACGATGTCAGAGAATGAAACCAGAAGATAGAGCAGTTTTGCTCCCAGAAATCCGCCAATGAGTGCCCAGACACAAGCCTCCAGCATGGCGAACCGGTCTTGCTGAAAGCGTTTTCCGTTGCGAATGGCAAGCCAGATGGCAAGTGCTCCGCCAATCACGCAGCAGATTCCATAAGTTCCGAACGAAAATCCAAAGAGAGAAAGAATTGGATACATGGTCAGCTCCTTTGCTGTCGAAAAAAACGCAGTTCCCGGAAATGCTGCAATGCATGCAGACCGTGGACTGCGTTTTTTAAAAGATCTTAAAAATGCTTAAAGGGTTGAATCCTCATAGTATTCGTAGTTGCTGGAAAATTCATTGACAAAGTCCTGAAGACCATCCTCTGAGAGGAAAATTATCATGTAAATCAGCCATACAACATTGAGTAAAATGCCAATGATACCAAGGACGATGCCAGCGGTTGCAATGCCGTTGGCATTTTTCTTATTCTGGAGGATGCCCAGAATCAAGCCGATGATGGCAGGAATTGCACCGACACCATAGCAACAGCAAATGGCAATGGAACAGATGCCCAGAATCAAAGAGGCGATCCCCATACTATTGTTGTTGTTGGTCAATGGTGTATTCGGGGTCGAGTAGGGATCATTGTAGGTGTAAGGGGATGGATTTGTGTTTGTCTGCTGGTAAGACTGCCCCGAAAAATTCGGTTGCTGCTGGTTTGTAGGGTTTGGATTTTGCGTGTTGTTGTGGATATTATAGGCAGAAAAATCCGGTGCAGCGTTGGTTTCCGCCGTTGTATTCTGTGTGGCGGAAGTGTTTGGCTGCGGAACTTCTCTCGGAATATCGTTCGCAACGGGAGTATCTGCTTGAGCGTTGTTCTGATAAGCAGCGACATGGTCATAATTATCCGAAACCGCAGGATCTGCCGATTGAGTGGTAGCGTTGGAATCGCTCTGTTCCGGATGGAGATTTGGTTCTGTTGGGGTGTCTGGTGTTGGGGCAGTCGGTTCTTGGTTGATAGAATCCGGCTTTGGAATGGCATTTGGTCGAATTTCGCCGCAGTTCGGGCAAGTAAGGTCAGTATCCGATAACGGATGACCGCAGTTTCCACAAAAAGGCATGGGAAAAGCTCCTTTCAAAAATAAACAGTCCTACTTGTTATTGTAGCATATCTTTCCGGAAATGTCAAATAATGTGCATGATTTTTATTGAGAGAGTGCATTCAGCATGGTGCGTGCGATGTTGTTGGTATTGACGGTGTCCACGTCTTGATTCCAGTCTTCGATTTCGATACAAAAGGCAATTGGGAGGTTGCTGTCATCGCAGAAGCCAACTAACAGAGAATTGTCTGTATCATCGCCCTGTTCAGCTGTTCCAGTCTTTAAGCCAACGGGATAATTGATGGTACTATAACGAGCCAAGTCACCGTTCTCTCGCATGATTGCTCGTACCTGCTGGGCAGTTTCCGCAGAGAAAATTTCATTGGAATAGGTGGTTTTGGCTTTGTCCCTGACTGTTCCGAATAGGTCTTGCCGATAGGAAATCAAGTATGGCTGGGTGACCTGTCCCGTGCCGTTGGCAATGGCACTTTCCCACATCATCAGTTGAAGTGGGCTGATGACTGTTTCGCCTTGCCCGATGCAGCCCCATTGGGTGATGCTGTCGTTGGTATCTTCTAAGGTTGTGGAAGCGGTGAAAACAGAAATGCCATCTAAATCCATTTGTGCATTGCCTTCGCCGTTGACCCGATAGCCCATTTTACGGAACGCAGTCTGTAAGCCGTCAAGGGGTAAATCCTCTACCAGCTGAGCAAACCAGGGGTTGCAGCTGTGCTGAAACGCTTGCGAGATATTCTGCCAGCCGTGCACACTACCGTGATAGCAGCGAATCGGAGAGCCATAGTTGTTGTAATAAGTGCCCTGACAGTCATAGCTTTTCTGCATGAGAGCGTCATAGCCGATGGTTTCAATGGCAGCGGCAGTGGTGCAGACTTTTTGAGTAGAACCAGGAATGGTCTGATAAAATGCCCTGCAGAGCAGGCTTCCTGTTTCCAGCGTGCTGACATCGACATCACTTAAAATGTTGACACTGGGCTTGCTGACACAGACGAGAATTTCTCCGGTCTGGTAGTTGTAGGCGATGGCAGTTCCGTTTTTATTGCCGAATTCCTGATAAACCTGTTGGTTTGCATCGTGGTCGAGCGTGGTATAAATCGCACTTTTTCCGTTCTGTACTGCACCGAAGAGCAGGTTATAATTTTGCAAGTCCTTCAGATTTTCGGAAACGAGTGTGTTCGTCATGCGTCCGCTGTTGTCGCCGATGAGGTTGCCAACATCTAGAAAATAATCTGCTCCATATTTTTCCGCAGTTGCATCTTCATCGAACAGAACTTCTCCGTTTCGGTCGTAGATATAGCCGAGTTTCACATTGTGAGAATGGGACATATAGAAAGTTGCCTGTGATACAATTCTTGCGACCAAAAGCACCATGCCCAACAGAAAGAGGACAATCAGCAGGATGGTGAGCCGTTCTCCACGTTTAATACTTTTCATTGTGTGACCCTCCTTGTTCGCTGTTGTTTCGGTACATTCTGGTCTGTTCATTCTGGCTGCTGCCGGAACGCTGGATGGTATTCGGGCGTGCATACGGGTTGTTGGAGCGGCTCTGCGGAGCAGTTCTGTTTACTGGCTGCCCGTAAGGGTTCGGCTGCGTGGGTCGAGCCTGCTGCCGAGGTGTGCCATTGGTTGGAATGGTACGGGTTTGACTGATTGGCTGCCCGTATGGGTTCGGCTGTGTCGGTCGAGCCTGCTGCCGAGGAGCACCGCCCTGCATCGGAGTGGTGCGGTTCTGGCTGGCAGGCTGCTGCGGTGTTCGAGTAGTGGAACGCTGCGGAGTTTGCGGTTTGTTTGCGTTCGGAGCAGGGGCATGTTTCGACAACAGTTCGTCTGCTTCTTTCTCCTTGCGGAACGGCAGCTTGAACGAAAGCGTATTTTCCAAAACAACATTTGGTTTTCGGAAAGTCGGCGATTGCCCTGCTTTGAGCATACCGGCAAGCAGTCCGCAGGTAATCATAGACGTACCACCCTGTGAAATAAAGGGAATCGTAACACCAGTGAACGGAATCAGGTTGCAAGAACCGAAGATGTTCAAGCCCATCTGTACGACAAAGACCGCTGCAACGCCTAGAATCATCGTTGTGTGGTAGTAGCTTCTCGGCTTGTTAATCATTGGCAATATTAACAGACTTGCAATGAAGAAGATGACCAGCAGGGCAACCAAAAAGCCCCATTCTTCACAGATGGTGGAGAATACAATGTCTGTATCTGCGGCAGCGATTTCAATGAGGTTGCCGTATCCAGGACCTTTTCCGAATAAGCCGCCCTCTGCAATTGCCATCAGTGCACGGCACTGCTGATAGCCGTTTCCGTACATGTCATTCCAGATGTCCACAGAAAGACGGTCTTGTACATAGCCCGGTGCAAATTTCGCAGCGGCAATGACCACCAGCACGCCAACTGCACACAGGAAAATCAAGGTCGTTTTCGAGAATTTTGCCTTTGGGTAGCAGATTCGGCAGATGACTGCACAGCCATAGGCTGCGGCAAAGGTTGGCAAACTGCCCAAGTCTCGACACCACCATTGCAGCACAAAGATTGCAAGGAATGAGCCGGTTAAAAATAAAGCTTCTTTGGAAACATAAAAGAAAAGTACCTTGGTCTTTTCGTGCTGTTCCATGATGGAGGTGGCACAGAGCAGAACAAATACGGGCTTCATAAATTCAGAAGGTTGCAAGCTGATTGGTCCAATCTGAATCCACATGCTCCGGCTGCCTGTCAGGAGTAGGATTGCCAGCATAATCACGCCCAGCACGATATACAGATATTTTTTGATTGCCATCAGGCGGATGTGGTTGCGAGTGAGCAGGAACATGATTTGACAGCAGATTAACGCCATGATACAGGTGATATAATGCTTGGCAGCAAATCCAATGCCCCCGAAACAGGATTGAAAAATCACGCTGATGTTGAGAATCAGAAGCAGTAGAAAGTCTGTGGTGTAGGTCATCTGCTTATAGAAAAATCGCAGCACGATGATATAGACCACATCCAGCCCTAAGACGGCAATGGTCAGCGGGGCTAAATCTTGAATCGTTTCGTAGTTTCCCCGAAACAGCACCGCCAGCAGCATGACAATATGCGTGAACAGAACCAGTGCTGCAATGCGTCCGTAGCGTAAGCCATTATGATACATTTGCATCTCTCCTTTGCTGTAGGATGACGGCTTGTGTGCCGAATCGGATTTCATCCATGGGTTTTAGAATGGCTTGGTGGTCGATTTTCGTGCCGTTGACGAATGTGCCGGATTTGGAATGCAAGTCCACGACACGCCAGACCCCGTTGGAAACATAGAGCACCGCATGATAACGGGAAATACTCATATCCGGCAGGCGAATATCCGCCGAGCCATGCCGCCCGACTAGAATTTCATCGGCTTCTAAGGGAATCCATTCATTGGTCTGAACATCTCGCAGCATCATGTGATTGCTGACTTTGTTCCACCGCAGCTGTTCAATGCGTTTTTCTCGCTTTGCAAAGGAAAAGATGACAAAGACACAGAGAAACACCACAAAGATGACCACGGCACTGACAATGATGGAAAAGGGAGTAAAGTCCCGCAGGGTCTTTAACAGTTCTTCGTACATTTCAGATTGCCTCCTAAAGTATAATGGGGCGGAATCGTATGCCCCGAACATGGTTACAGATTGGTAGAAAAGAAGATATTCCTATTATAATACAAGCCTGTGAAAAAATCAAGCAAATGATAGGGGCTTTCACAGAAATTCGGGTTTTCTTTTGTTTTTTGCAATCTGTACAAAATCGCACGGCAGCTTTTATTCAAGTTGCATGAAGAAGAAAAAAATTGCAGAAAAATTACTTGCAATTTGCCGGAAACTATGGTATAATAAACAAAATCAACCGTGAAATCATCCATCATTTTTGGATGGTTTGCAATTTCATTTCCAAAATTTATAAAAATAGAAAGTAGGCGTATGACACAACATGAAAGAACGTGTTTCCCTCAGACGAATGACCGCATTTTTTACCAGCATCCTGCTGGTTGTTTTTTGCCTGCCGACTCTGGCACTTCCGGCAAAGGCAGAAACAACCGTCCGACAGGTGAATAATATCGTCTTATTTGCCCAGTTCGACCCGTTGACGGAAAAAAACTTTATGAGTGGAGATGCAACCAATACGGTGCTTTCGATGTGCAACGATACCACTACGTATCGTTCCCTGACGAAATACATTGATACCATTTCTTATGGACAAATGCACGTGGATTCTTATTTTCCGCAGCTGAAAGATGGTGTGATTGAACCGTATGTGCTGAGTCAGAGTCGGGAATCTTACACGGACTATAACCAATATGCAGTTGAAATGATTCAAAATATTGCAATTCCGGCAGATATTCCGCTGGATGGGGACAACGATGGCTATATTGACAACATTGTCTGCGTGGTAGATGGAAAAGTCACATCCGCTGCCGATCCGCTGTGGTCAAAAGCATTTTATCTGGATGGCGGTTTGCAGGTGAACGGGCTTACCGTGGGACAAGTCAATCTGCACAGCGGCTATTCTGTGATCGGTTCTACGCTATTCAACGGCATTGGAACAGTCTGCCATGAATTTTTGCACAGCATGGGTTATCCGGATCTGTACCACCGCAGCGATGTTCCCGGTGATCCGGTCGGGCAGTGGGATATTATGGCAACCACTTCTATTTTCTTGCAGTATCCGCTTGCTTATCAGCGGTATTCTGTTTCCGGCTGGATGGGAGCAGAAACGATTACAACAGCGGGGACATATGCACTTGCTCCAGCATCTGCCTCCGATGGCAGCCGGCTCTACTTATTAAAAACACCGCTTTCCGACACGGAATTTTTTGCGGTGGAATATCGAAAGCAGGGTGCGAAATATTCGGATGAACTGGATGGAAAAATTTATGGCGATGGCATGGTGGTCTATCGGGTGAATACCAGCGTGGTCGGAAACTATCGGGGCGATACTGATCAGATTTATATTTTCCGTCCAGGGGAAACCACTTTGAATGGCGGAGCAGGCGATTTGACAAAGTCTTGCTATGGCGGAACAGGTGCACCGAATCATATTGGAACAACAGACCTGCAAAAGAAGTTTTCCGATGGGGCGTTGGTCTATGCAGACGGAACAAACAGCGGCATTGCACTGGACAACATTCAGATTCAGGACAATGGAACATTGACATTCTCAGTATCGTTTGCAGACCTTTCCGGTCAGAAACTCTGGGAAACCAGCAACAATAGTTCGTTCTCTGCGGATACCATGGCGTATGATCTGGCAACTGCCGCAGATGGCACGATGTATCTGCTTTCAACTACTGCCTATTCTGCAACCCTGTATCGGGTGGAAGAGGACGAAACGCTGACTGCAGTCAGCAAGCCGTTTTCCGGCAGTATGTACAATCCAAAGCTGGTCATTTGTGATGGAACGGCATATGTGCTCTATCAGGATTATGATTATATCTCGCATCTCTGCAAATGGAATGAAAACGGGCAGCTCTGGGAAGAATGCTATGTGGGGACAAAACTCGCACAGTATCAAGACCTTGCAACAGATGGCGAACAGCTTTATTTTACCTGCACCACGGGTTCATTCCCGTATGCGTTGCAGGCATATTGCTACAATCCGAACACCGGACAAGCAACGCAAATTGGAACGGATCTCTCTGGAAACGCTTGCAATATGGAGATTGCTGCCGCAGATGGAACGGTCGTGATCGGCTATCGGGATTTGACTGCAAACAGCGTTCCAAAAGCAGCGATTTATAACGGAGCAACTTGGAATATTATTACATTGTCCGAGCAGGAATGCGGCATGGTTTCCGTGATAGCAGGGGAAGATGGGAAGTTCTGGGTATTGCCTTCCGGCGGAAAAAATCCAATTTTCAGCGTGACCTCTGATGGAACTGCAACTGCCTATGAATTGCCAGCGGCATTGCAAGAAAACGTCTTTCAGATGGTGCCGGTTCTGTCCGGTGGGAATTTGTATGTGGCTGTAAATTCTCAGAATCCAAATGCATTTGATTTGTATCGGCTGAATCAGGAAACTGCATCATGGGAAACAGTCGGAAATACCATTGCCAATGAAATTGTAAACCAGCCTGTTTTGTCTGCACGAAATGGAACGATTTATTGTATGTACAATGCTTCGGAACAAATTTTGCTGAAAAAATTAGTTATTTCCAAGAACGAAGAAACGATTTTAAAGGGTGATTTGAACTTAGACGGCAGACGGAATTTAGCGGACACTGTGCTGTTTCATCGGTATTTGCTGCGAACGGTTACCTTGACAGAAGAGCAGGGCAAACGTGCAGAAACCGTAGAAGACGGCACAATCAATATCATTGATTTGATTTGGCTGAAGCAAGCCATTCATTTAGTAGACGCATAACCGCCGAAGGCGAACTGCGGTCGAGCTGGCTCAGCTCGGCGAGGTGGTTTGTTAAGGAGGGCAAGCTGCCCTCCTTAACAGAGGTATTGATGAGAACACATTGAAATCTAAGAGAGAATCGCAGAAACCGCAATTGCCTTTAGAAATAAAAAGGTTGTAATCAGATACAAGGTTTCAGGGGCAATTGCGGTTTCCCAGGCAAGCTGGGGATGTGCCCCAGCCTTGCCGAACCGGATTCGGGTGGTATCCCTAAGAGCAATTTGCATACTCTGGCAAAGAGCGAAGCGATTTTGCCGAACCACACGCAATCAGTTTCCCAAGAATCAAACAACAATAAACATACAAAAGAGGATTCCCACAACAGGAATCCTCTTTTTTTGCATCTTCACTTTGTCAGAACTGGTTTCTGAGAGAGAACCCGTTCATGGTTGTACACGTCTTTTAGCCGCTGTTTGGTGTTGTATGTTTCCCCAATGCAAAATTCTTTCGACCATGTCATAAAATATGCCCACGGAATCTTGCTTTTTGCCAATAATGCTGCATCTGGTAAAAATCCAATCTCTGCCAACGCTGCAACTTTGTTGGCATTGGATGCCGCAATCAACGCTTGATAATCGGCTGCATAGTCTGTTGCTTCATAGTGCGGCAGGTAGACATCCACGGAAACGACATCCACAAAATCATCCCCCGGATACCCCTCCGGCAGCCGACTGTTCCAGACCCAGAGCAGATGGTCAAGGTGGTAGTGATGCACATAGTGTTCATACATCAGCAAGTATAGCTGCTTTGCAACCTCTGCACCTTTTGCCCCCCACCAGAACCAAGTACCTTCTGCCTCGTGGAACGGTCGCCACAGAACCGGAATCTTTGCGTCCTGAAAGCGTTGCAACTGCACTGCAATCGCATCTAAATCATGGAAAAACGCTGCCCGTTCCGGCGTGCCGTGGTGCAGAACTCGTTCTGCATCGAAATCCGTGTGTTCGGTATAAAAGCTCTTGTCGTGTCCGCCGAGCGGAGAAAACCAGTGAAACGTCAGCGTGACAATGCCGCCTGTTTCGTTTGCCCAGCGGAGTGCAGTGTCCATGGTGTTGCGGTTTTCTTCCACCTCAATTCGACAGGCTTCCGAGGCATCTTCCATGCGGATGTTGGGCGAGTAGGCGAGCAACTCAAATCCGCAGAGTTTCGGGGATTTTCCGGTGACCGTTTCAATATAGGCAACCTCTTCCATCGGGTTGGTCTGGGTGTGCTGCCCAGCAAGGATATTTGTTCCTGCGATGTCGTGCAGATATTGCAGCAGAGCCGTTGCCTCTGGGGTTGCGTTGGGGTTGACTGGTGTTGTGTGTATCATAAAAACCTCCTTTTTAGCCTAATTATAACCCTAATTTATGATAAAGTCAATGGAAATTTGCGTGAATTTTGAAAAAATCGGTTGCAATTTCAAAATGGGTATGCTATAATAAAAACCAAAGCAGAAATTAGCTGCAATTAGGTGCAAATTTATGAAGAAAGGAATTTGTTGGAAAAATGCAAAAACGTGTACGAATGGTGGATATTGCAGAAAAAATGGGCGTTAGTACCTTTACCGTTTCCAAAGCACTTTCCGGAAAAGAGGGTGTCAGTGAAGAACTGCGGGCAGAAGTGCGGCGGGTTGCAGAGCAGATGGGCTATCAGGCAAAGAATAAATCTCGGCAGGAAACTGTTTCCAAAAGCATGAAGTTCGGGATTTTGACCCGCAGCCGATATATTGAACAGGGACAGTCGTTTTATTGGAGTTTATACGAGCGGATGCTGTTTCATCTCAATGCAGGCGGAAATATTGGGATTTTAGAGTTTGTATCCACCGAAGAAGAGGAGGCTCTACGGCTGCCGAAATTCATGCAGACAGAGCTGATTAACGGGCTTGTCTTAATGGGAAAGTTCAGCAAAGCCTACCGCAATATGCTGACCGCTGCAAAGATTCCGTTTGTGTGTCTGGATATGTTCGATGCGGATTGTGAACAGGATACCGTGATTTCAGACGGCTATTATGGAATGTATTTTGTGACCCGTTATCTGCTGCAAATGGGACATCGGGATATTGTCTTTTTAGGGCGATTAGGGGCAACCTATAGCATTACCGACCGCTATTTTGGCTTCTGTAAGGCGATGCAGGAGGCTGGCATTTCCGTAACGCCGGAGATGGTTCTGTCTGACCGAGATGAAAACGATACCGTTCGTGTTTCACTGGAGCAACTGCACCACATGCCAACTGCATTCGCCTGCAATTGCGACGTGTCCGCCTATTATTTGATGCAGACCTTGCAGGCAAGAGGTTACCGGATTCCGGAAGATATTTCCATTGTTGGTTTCGATAATTATATTTTGTCGGAGATGACCACGCCAAAACTGACAACATATGCAGTGGATTTGGATAAAATGGCGATGGCAAGCATTGAACAGCTGCAACAGCGGCTCGAACAGCCAAGCCGCCCCTGCGAGCAGCGGATTATCAGCGGACATTTTATTCCGAGAAACAGCGTTCGGAAAATAAATTAGGTTGATTATTTAGGTGAAACAAAAGCGAAAAGCCAAACAGCAAAGGGGCAATTGGAAGCAACAAATTGTCCCTTTTTTCTATATCTATTCCTGATTTTCAGAAAAAAATCAGTGAAAACTGCAAAAAGAAGATTCTTGGATTGTGCATTCTGCATAAATAAGCAGCGATAAATTTATGCGTTTCGTTGAAATTGCGTGCAAAGCTAATTTAGCTATTGACAAAACTAAAAAATGTGCTATAATAAAGCTAAAGAAGCCTAATCGGGACGGACAAACAAACTTCCCGAACGTGCAAATGTCACATAAAAAACAAAAAATTTGGAGGAACACATTATGAAAAAGCAAATCATCGCCATCACATTGGCAGCCGTTATGGCAGCAGGTATGACAGGCTGCGGCAGCAGCAGCAACGGCAGCAGCTCCGACACCGCAAACAAAGATGCTTCTTTGGATTACAAGAGCATCGACTTGGAAACCGGTGATTCTGACCTGAAGGCAGACCTGAAAGTCATCACCCACCGGACAGACTTGGTAGACACTACCTTTGAAGAATATGCACAGGAATTTCAAAAGCTGTATCCGAATGTCACCATCAGCTTTGAAGGCATTACCAACTATGCAGACGATATGACCACACGGCTGACCAGTGGCGACTGGGGCGACATCTGCATGATTCCGACCACTGTCAACAAGAGTGAATTTGGTACTTATTTTGAACCAATCTGCAATTACGATGATATGAAGGATTCTTACGAATTCCTCGGCGACAAGATGTTTGACGGCAAGGTTTACGGCATTGCCTCCATGGGCAATGCAATGGGCATTGTTTATAATAAGAGTGTCTTTGAAAAAGCTGGCATTTCCGAACTGCCGACTACACCAGATGCATTCTTGGATGACTTGAAGCAGATTAAAGATAAGACCGATGCCATTCCGCTGTATACCAACTATGCAGCTGGCTGGACACTGACTGCATGGGATTCTTACATTGGCGGAACAGCAACCGGCGATGCCGATTATATGAACAACACCATTGTACATCAGGCAAATCCGTTCTCGAAGCGTTCCGATGAAACAGGTCCGTACGCTGTTTATAATACCCTGTATGAAGCAGTTTCTGAGGGCTTGACCGAAGACGATCCGACCACGACCGACTGGGAAGGCTGCAAGAGCCAAATCAACAACGGTAAAATCGGCTGCATGGTTCTGGGCAGCTGGGCAATCATTCAGATGCAGGAAGCTGGCGACCATGCCGATGATATTGGCTATATGCCTTTCCCGATCACTGTGGACGGCAAGCAGTACGCAAGTGCCAGTGCAGACTATGCATATGGTATCAATGTAAACTCTACCGCCGATGAAAAGAAAGCATCTGCTGCTTTCATCAAGTGGCTGACAGAAAAGTCCGGCTATGCATATGACCAGGGCGGTATCCCGATTGTGAAGGGTGAAACCTATCCGGAAACACTGAGTGCATTCACCAATGTTACTTTGGTCATGGATAACCCGACACCGACCGGCGAAGAAGACTTGTATGCAAACATCAACAACGGTTCGGAATTGTCCTTGAATTCAGACCCTACCCACGTTGCAAGAATCATCGAAAGTGCCATTGACCACAACGAAACCATGGATGAAATTGCGGACAGCTGGAACGAAGCATGGACTTCCGCACAGGAATCCAACGGTGTAACACCGCAATAACGCACAGAGAGGGGAAATTCAAATGGCTGGTTCTGGAAAAACAGGCAGCACATCACTCCGGAATAAACTGCACAAGATGCAGACACAAAAAGTGATTGTTTCGGTTCTGTTCTTATGTGTGCCGTTGCTGCTGTTGTTCACGTTTACCTACCTGCCATTCTTTAAGATGGTACAGTTCAGCTTTTACGATATGAAATACATCGGGAAACGAACTTGGGTAGGACTTCAAAATTATATCTCCGTATTCACCAGAGAAGATTGTCTGAATGCATTGAAGCTGAGCCTTTTCTATTTGGTTGGCTCGTTTGTACAAATCGCCATCGCACTGCTGTTTGCCAGCATTTTGAGTTTCCCGACAAAAGGAGGAAAATTCTTCCGTGGTGCATTGTATTTCCCAAGCCTGATTGGCGGGATTGCCGTGGGCTTTATCTTTAAGTTCTTCTTTACCCACGGATTTGTACTGGACACCCTGCTGACTTGGGTCGGCATGGATGCGGACAGCCTGCCATTCTGGCTGAAAGATAAAAGTATTAACAACTGGGTTCTGGCAGCAACGTCTATCTGGCGGTACATGGGACAAAACATGGTACTGTTCATCGGAGCGATTGCCAGCGTTGATACGACCCAATATGAAGCGGCAGCGATTGACGGAGCAAACGCATGGCAGCGATTCCGGTATATCATTCTGCCATCCATCAAAACGATTGTAACCTTGAACCTGATTTTAGCGGTTTCCGGTGCACTGTCCGCCTTTGAAATGCCTTATGTTATCACAGACGGCGGCTTCGGAACATCCACTTACTTTGTATTGATGAACAAGATTGCCCATACCAACCAGAAGGTCGGTCTGGCATCTGCAATGGCAGTGGTTCTGCTGGCATTGATTCTGTTGGTAACGGCAGTTCAGAAAATTGTCGAACGGCGAATGGATAGCGACACGCCAAGAAGACGGAAACGGAGGGTGCAAAAATGAGAGCAGCAAGTAATCCTGTTCGGCTGGGAAAATACAGCCTCGGTAAAATTTTCTTCACCATCTGCAAGTATGTCCTCCTGATTTTTGCCGCATTCTGTGCATTAGTTCCGCTGGTCAGCTGTGTCATCACTGCCTTTAAAACCAAAGCGGAATACAACAACACCAACGTCATGACCCTTCCGGAAAGCTGGCTGTATTTCGACAATTTTGTTACCGCATGGAAGCAAGCAAACATGGGCAAAGCATTCCTGAACAGCTTTTTGGTTCTGCTCTTCGTTCTGTTGGGCAGCACCCTGTTCTCGGCAATGCTCGCATATGTGCTGAACCGCTTCCAGTTCCGTGGCAACAAGCTGATTCGCAACTTGTTTATGATTTCCACCCTGATTCCAGGGATTGCCACACAGGTTACGATTTACCAGATTATGTATACCCTCGGCTTAGTCAATACGCTTTACGGTTACATCATCCTGATGCTGGGAACGGATGTCATCTCGATTTACATCTTCCTGCAGTATTTCGACAACCTGCCAAAGACACTGGATGAAGCAGCAATTTTGGATGGCTGCACCTATGTTGGTGTATTCTTTAAGATTCTGCTGCCGCTGCTGAAGCCGGCAATCGTCACCAGTGCCATCCTGAAGGGTGTTAGCACCTACAACGAATACTACATGGCAAACCTGTACTTACAGGATAAAAAAGCCTTTCCAGTGGTTTCCACCTCTCTGTTTACCTTTACAGGGCCGATGGGAAGCCAATATAACTACATCTGTGCCGGCGTTTTGATTACCGTCATTCCGATGCTGATTCTGTTCATCTGCTGTCAGAAGCAGATTTACAGCGGCATGGCACAAGGTGCAGTGAAAGAATAATGATTTCCCTCTTTTTCTTCTAACATCCCATCCTGTTTCCGCAGCTTGCAGTTCCTGTTTCTGTTATTTTGTAAGATGCTGCAAGTTGCGGCAGGGTGGCCGTTCCAAGATAACAATTGCAAATCGCAGTTTGAAAGTTTACTTCGGGCTTCTGTTGGAATGCCGTTTTCCTCCTCAAAAGAGCAAGCCAGCAGAAGCCATATTTGTCGAACTACTCACTTGAAATTTTAAATATTTTAATTACTTGAATACAATGGAGGTTTCTATCATGAATCCGATTACTTTAAAAACAGACGTTTTGAACAATCTTCCGTGGCAGGCTCGCCCGACCGACTGCACCGCACCGCTTTGGCGGTATCAGGAAAACCCGATTATTCGCCGGAATCCGATTCCGGGGGTTGCCCGTATTTTTAATAGTGCAGTTCTGCCGTATGAGGGAGCTTATATCGGCGTATTCCGTGGCGAACAGACCAACGGCATCCCGTTCATCTACCTCGGACACAGCAAGGACGGCATTCACTGGGAATTTGAGCCGGAAAAGATTGCATTTGTCGATGAAGCCGGCAATCCGTTCATGCCGAAATATGCATATGACCCTCGTTTAGTCAAGGTGGAAGATACCTATTATATTATCTGGTGTCAGGATGCTTACGGTGCAGCCATTGGTATGGCAAAGACCACCGATTTCAAGACCTTTGTTCGGGTTGAAAATCCATTCTTACCATTTAACCGGAATGCTGTTTTGTTCCCACGCAAGGTGGACGGAAAGTTCCTGATGCTGTCCCGTCCGAGCGACAGCGGACACACCCCATTCGGAGATATTTTCCTGAGCGAAAGCAAGGATTTGGAATACTGGGGACATCATCGCCATGTTATGGGTAAGAGCGGCAGATGGTGGGAAAATGTAAAAATCGGCGGCGGTGCTGCTCCGATTGAAACCAGCGAAGGCTGGCTGCTGTTCTACCACGGCGTAACGAATACCTGCAACGGCTTTGTGTATAGCATTGGTGGTGCATTGCTGGATTTGGAAGAACCGTCCAAGGTGCTGTATCGTTGTTCCGATTTCCTGCTTACGCCGGAAATGCCGTATGAAGAAAGCGGATTTGTGCCAAATGTTTGCTTCCCGTGTGCAGCTCTTTGCGATGCGGAAACCGGACGGATTGCGATTTACTATGGCTGTGCCGATAGCTATGTGGGACTTGCCTTTACAACAGCGGAAACCGTGATTTCCTACATCAAGGAACACGATGCTGCGGAAGCAGACGATCGGGAATTGGGCAGAAGATAAAACAGCGAAAAAGCAGCAAAAAGGAGTGTTCCAGTCATGAATATTTTATTGGAAAAAGCCAGACGGATGCTGGAAGAGAATATTATTCCGTTCTGGCAGGGGCTGCGGGATGATGAATACGGCGGCTATGTTGGGCATGTGGACTTCTCTATGCATTCCGATTGCAAGGCGGAAAAGGGCTGCATTCTGCACAGCCGGATTCTGTGGTTCTTTTCCGAGGCAGCATTGCTGTTGAACCGGATGGATTTGGCAGCCGATGCCGAACACGTGTACTCGTTCTTCACGCAACACTGCATGGACAGAGAGCAGGGCGGTGTTTATTGGTCGGTCAGCTATGACGGCACACCAATGGACACCACAAAGCATACCTATAATCAGGCATTTGCCCTGTATGCGTTATCTTCTTACTATCGCCTGACCAAGAATCCGAATGCGAAACAGCTGGCGTATCAGTTATTTGATTTGATTCAGGAAAAGGCATTCGATGGAGCAGGTTATCTGGAGGCATTCGACCGAAACTGGAAACCAGCCTCGAACGAAAAGCTGTCGGAAAATGGCGTTATGGCAAGCCGCACGATGAATACCTTGCTGCACGTCTTTGAGGCATACAGTGGCTTTTATCGGGCAACCAAGGACGAACGGGTTGCCGAGGCAATGCGTACCATCTTGCAGATTTACCAAGAAAAAGTATTCAATCCGGAACGCAACCGGCAGGAAGTATTCTTTGATTTGGACTACAACAGCCTGATTGATTTGCACAGTTACGGGCATGATATTGAAAGCTCGTGGCTGATTGACGATGGATGCAGCTTGCTGGGCGATGCTGCGTTGAATCAGACCATTTTCGCCATGGATGACCGCCTTGCAGAGGGCATTTATCAGACTGCCTACCGGAACCATTCGGTTCTGAATGAATGCGAAAACGGCGTGGACGATGAAACCCGTGTCTGGTGGGTACAGGCGGAATCGGTGTTAGGGTTCTACCATATGTATGAAAAACATGGGAACTGTCAGTATTTACAGGCGGCACAGGATATTTTTTCCTACATTGAACAATATTTTCTGGTATCCGACCACAAGAGCGAATGGTTTTGGGCAGTGGACAAGGATGGAAAGCCGATGCAGAATCTGGATATTGTCAACGGTTGGAAGTGCCCCTACCACAACGGCAGAATGTGCTTAGAATTGATTCGGAGGAATGGAATATGATGCAGGAACGATATGAACAGCAGCTGCGGAAGCAGGAAGCCTTGCTGAACCGAAAGAATGAAAAGACCGATTTTTATAATGGAATCTATGACCGCTGGAAGTATCCGGTACTGACCAGAGAACACGTGCCGCTGTACTGGCGGTATGACCTGAATCCGGAAACCAACCCGTATTTCATGGAACGGCTGGGCATCAATGCGGTGTTCAACGCTGGAGCAATTGAACTGGATGGAAAGATTTGTCTGGTTGCCCGTGTGGAGGGCAGCGACCGGAAGAGTTTCTTTGCTGTTGCAGAGAGCACGACGGGTGTAGACCAGTTTGTCTTTCGGGAAAAGCCGGTACAGCTGCCGGACTGCGACCCGAACGAAACCAACGTCTATGATATGCGGTTGACCAAGCACGAAGATGGCTGGATTTATGGCGTATTCTGTTCGGAATCCAGTGCCAACGACCCGAAAGATTTGTCCGCAGCCGTTGCACAGGCTGGCATTGTCCGGACAAAGGATTTGAATACATGGGAACGGCTGCCGAACCTGATTACCAAGCAGAGCCCGCAGCAGCGGAATGTCTGCCTGCTCCCGAAGTTTGTCGATGGAAAGTATGCGTTCTATACCCGCCCGATGGATGGCTTTATTGATACCGGTTCTGGCGGTGGTATCGGTTATGGACTGGTGGATGACATTCTGCACCCCGTCATTGAAACCGAAAAAATGACCAGTATGCGGAAGTACCACACCATTACTGAGGCGAAGAACGGCAGCGGTGCAACCCCGATTGCAACAGAAAAGGGCTGGCTGCACATTGCCCACGGTGTTCGCAATACCGCAGCCGGATTGCGGTACGTGATTTATGTATTTGTTACCGATTTGGAAGACCCGTCCCGTGTGATTGCAGAACCGTCCGGTTATCTGATTGCACCGTTCGGAGCAGAACGGGTCGGCGATGTTTCCAACGTGGTCTTCACGAATGGGGCTGTGGTACGGGAAGACGGCACGGTTTATATTTACTATGCGTCTGCGGATACACGTCTGCACGTTGCCACATCTACGATTGACCAGCTGCTCGATTATGCATTCCATACTCCGACCGATCCGCTTCGCAGTGTCGATTGTGTCAAGCAGCGGTGCGAACTGATTGACCGGAATCTTGCATTTTTGCAGAAGGAGCAGGGAAAATGAGTTTGAAATTAGCAGCAATTTTCAAGGATTTCATGGTTGTGCAGCGAAATCGTCCGATTACCGTTTTCGGGACGGGTGTTCCAAAGACGGTAGTCACGGTTTCTCTGCATACCAGTTTCAGCAAGACAGTAGTTGCAGCAGATGGAACATGGTGTGCAACGCTGCCGCCGCTCGCTGCCGGAACAGACTATGTGTTGACGGTATCAGACGGCACGACGGAAGAACAGCGGAAACAGGTTGCAGTCGGGGAGGTTTGGCTTGCCGGCGGACAAAGCAACATGGAACTGGCTCTGCGAGATAGTGCAGATGGCGTTGCTGTGAGCAAGGCTTACACGGGCACACAGATTCGATTCTATCAAGTGCCAAAGCGTGCGGTTTTGGATGAAACCCATCAGCAATTAGAAGCACAGTCTGCTTGGAAAATTGCCGCTGCGGAGAACGTGGGCGATTTGTCAGCGGTTGCATTTTATTTTGCAAAACGGCTTGCACAAAAAATGGATTGTGTGATTGGCATTGTCGATTGTTATTGGGGCGGTACTTCTATTGCGTGCTGGATGAGCGAATCCATGATGCAGAGCGTTGCAGCCGGACAAAAACAGCTGGCAGATTACAAAGCAGAAGTTGGAGCAAAGACACCGGAACAGTATGCGGCAGAAATGCGGGAATATGAGGCGGATTATCAGAAGTGGCAGGCAAATATTGACGCTTGTCGGGCAGAAAATCCCAACGTGACATGGAAAGAACTGCACGAACGCTGCGGAGAATGCCCGTGGCCGCAGCCGACCGGCTGGCAGTCGCCGTTCTGCCCGAACAACCTGCATCGGACGATGATGCAGCGAGTTGCACCGTATACGCTGCGAGGATTCCTGTATTATCAGGGCGAAGAAGATGTTTCCCGTTATGAGGGATACAGCGATATGATGATTGCATTGGTGAAACAATGGCGGATGGATTGGAATGACTGGTCATTGCCGTTCCTGTTTGTTCAGCTGCCGATGTATCTTGCAATTGATACTGAAGACGACAAGAAGTGGGCGATGCAGCGGGAACAGCAGGCGATTGCAGCAGCCATGCTGAAACGGGTCGGTATGATTTCCATGACGGATTGCGGCGAATTTGACAACATTCATCCGCTGGACAAGGAAACACCGGGTACACGGCTTGCTCTGCTGGCAGAGCAGATGGTCTATGGAACGGGCGAAGAATGGACACCATCGGTGCAGCAGATGTATTCTGACGGAACAGCGTTGTATCTGGTCTTTGACCATGTGGCAGATGGGTTGGTGATTCATGCATCTCAGCCGGAAACTTGCCAGATTGCCGGAGCAGATGGCGTTTATTATCCGGCAAAGGCAGAGGTATTGCATTCCAATACAATTCGGGTTTCAGCAGATGCAGTGGATTGTCCGCAGAGCGTACAATATGCGTGGTATAACTATGGGGAAGCAACTTGGTTCACACAATCTCGGATACCCGTGCCGTCTTTCCGGTATTCGTTGGCGAGCAGAGAGGGGCAGACAAGATGAAGCACGTTCCATTTTTATTGCGTCCCGTGGGGAAAGATTACCTCTGGGGCGGAGAACGATTGAAAACAGAGTATCACAAACAGATTGATTTGACCCCATTGGCGGAAACGTGGGAGTGCTCCACACATCCGGATGGGTGCAGCGTGGTGGATTCCGGTGCAGCAGCAGGAAAACCGTTGCGGACAGTGTTGCAGGAACATCCGGAATATTTGGGAATATACGCTAATCCGGAGGGAGAACTTCCGATTCTCATCAAGCTGATTGATGCGAAAAAAGACTTGTCCGTGCAGGTGCATCCGGATGATGCCTATGCAAAGCAATATGAAAACGGACAGAACGGGAAAACCGAAATGTGGTATGTGTTGGAAGCAGAGCCGGATGCCAGTCTGGTCTACGGATTCCGGCACACCATGACACCGGAACGGCTGCGGCAGTCGCTGGCAGAGGGAACACTGGAAGCGGATTTGCAGAGCGTTCCCGTTTCCAAGAACGATGCGTTCCTGATTCCAGCCGGAACGGTGCATGCCATTGGAGCAGGCATTTTGCTTGCAGAGATTCAGCAGAGTTCCAACCTGACCTATCGCTTGTATGACTATAACCGCACGGATGCAAATGGGAACAAGCGTCCGCTGCACATCGAAAAGGCAGTTGCAACGGTGGACTATCAGCAAAAGCCACTGCCGGAACAGAACCGGACAGTCGAACAGAAAGACGGATATACGGAAGAAGTTCTGTGTGCGTGTCCCTATTTTCAGGTATTCCGATTGCACTTGCAGGCAGCAACGCCAGCAGTTGCAGCAGCAGTTTCGACCACAAATGCATTCGCTGTGCTGCTCTGCATCTCCGGTAGCGGAACAATGACTGCTGAAACGGGCGAAACACTGGCATTCCAGAAAGGGCAGTGTGTGTTCGTGCCAGCAGATACGACTGTGAGAGAACTTTCCGGAACAGCGGATTTGCTTTGGATTATCGCTTGAAGTAGAATTGATAGAACTTGATGGAAGATAAAAAGATGTCGTTTTTCGGATGGATTCCGAAGGACGGCATTTTTTCTGTTTATCAAACAATTTTGTACATAAAACAAAAAAACAACTTGACAATAGAAGAAACATGATTTACAATAAAATCGTAATCCGCATTTATATGGAAAAAGGATGAAATGAATGTCGGAAAATGAATGAAATTTAGATTGAAGTGGGAGATTATTTATGAATGGTATTGTTTTATCAGAGGGTGTAAAAAATCAAATTCAACGGTATTCGGAAGATACGTTGACATCTATTGCACAGTTAGACCATGTCGGGGAATTGCTGTACTCGGATGCTTATAAGAATGCAAGCAACCAGCTTGCTGCCTATCTTTCCGGTACGGTAATGAGAAAAAAAGAAGCTGCTTACCATCAAAGTTTAAAGTGGTATGAAAAATGTGGCTTTCTGAGTTCTGGAAAGCAAGAGGTTTATCAGAGAAGCGTTGACCGTGCTGGAAAAACAACAGCTTTAGTAGTTAATCTTGCTACAACCGCAGTCCCTTATATTGCAAGTGCGATTGAGTCCGGCGTGAATAAAATGAATTTTGAAAAGTTCTTTATGACATGGATGGGCTATATCAATCAGGGAATGGAAGTTTCTCAGATTATGTTGGCAAATACACAGAGCATCTTAAAGGCTGCAAATCTCAATTTGAGCCATGAAAGGATTCGTGCTGGAATTAGAGCCGGTCAAGCTGCTTCTTCGCTGCCGTACTTATCGAAAAGAAATCGTTCTTCTTTAAATAGTGCTGGAGAAGAAAATATGCAGTCTATCGCAAAATTGATGGTTTCTACAGCAGATTTAACCAATCATCAAGTTCGTGACCGTGCACTGGAGTTTATGGAAGATATTTTTAATATTTCCTATTATGATGCAGAGCAGAAGATTGAAGATATTCAGTATGCACAGGATTATTTAAGTTCTTTTGTATCGTTTTCTTCTTTTGATTATATTTCCTTTTTTAAAGAATTTGTTGCTTCTTCTTCGGAAACTATAAAAATTGGAAGCTATGATGTGGATATGGATGTTTATGCTCAAAAGAGAGCAAACAACAAGAAAAATATCATTGAAGTTGCAAAGGATGTAGCGGAAATCGGCGTGAAAGCCGGAATGGCAGCAGCT
>OFMC01000421.1_pt1 | contig 45203 bp, 39 predicted proteins | sample 1541271 | NCBI WGS metagenome assembly OFMC01 (sample SAMN04209252, study PRJEB22552) | human gut metagenome | biome: gut; material: feces | host: Homo sapiens | place: USA: Oklahoma | reverse complement strand
TCCACGGACAGGCTTTTTTCTACCCTTCCGTGTCTACTTTTATAATAGCATCACCCATAACCCGATACTGACGGCGAGGGCTTTATCGATTTTCTGAATATAGGAATACGGCAGTCTGCCTAAACGGGCTTGCAGACGCTGCTTATCCAAAACACGTATTTGCTCAAGCAGAACGACGGAATCCGTGGTGAGATCGCCGAGCACGGGAATTTGTGCGTGCGTAGGAAGTCCCGCCTTTTTATGTCTTCGGCTTGTAATCGGCGCCGCGATGACGGTGGGGCCGTGCGTGTTGCCGAGGTTATTGGAAAGAATGAGCACAGGACGGCGTACCGCTCTGCACGCTCACCGCAAAGAGAACGTATTTGGCAAGTTGATATTCAGTTTTCAAGGTTCAGAAAGGGAAAACCGGCATGGCAGTTTTTTGCGGGACCGCGATCAGGATAATCGGCGCTGCCATACTGCCGAAAAAGTTCCCTTCACTATACACGACATTTTTCGGCGATTTATAAACGGGGTAAAGGCATTTGTTTACAGATTGTTTACATTTGATGCGCTTATGGGCTGGAAATTCAGAATTTGAAATATAAAGCTGCATGCAAAAAAAGGATCACAGTAAAATAAATTGCTGTGATCCTTTAAGCAGAATGTTGATTTATTTATGATTAAAGATCTCTTGTGAAGCCACAATTTGGAAAAGAGGAGCAGCCATAAAAGTCGCCCTTCTCACCTGTTCTTTTTACCAAAAGACCTTTACAAAGTTCGCATCTCATACTTGGATCAGGTGCTATCTCGATTTTTTGATAGACATTCAAATCGAGTAGTTCGGAAACTCTGTTCAGTACTTTTGGGCTGGCTATACGCTGCATTTGTTCCGTAGTAGATTTGTGACTCAACAAATTTAGACTGCCCTGCCAAACCACAACGTCATCAATCAGTATTACTTTTTCGTGCATTCCTTTACGGATTCGTACAGTAATACCGTCTCTTCGCATACCATCGATCAAATTTCGGGCTGCTTTTTGATAAAAGCCTGCATGCTCGTTTACTGATCGAGTGTAAACGATCACTTCTCCGCCTCTTTCGATAATTTGCTTAAATATAGGCAATAAAATTTCAATTCGACCCTTCCGAACAAAGGGACAAAAAATAATTAAGCGGGTACTGGTGCTTTTTAAATCCGGAATCACGTTGGCCCAAAAGCTGTTTTGGCTGTATTGACTCAATGCTTCAACCAACATACCTGAACGTAACTGACGAATCTTGTTTTCTTCGTTTGTAGTTTGAAAACCGATTCCGAGATCGGAAACGGACAACGTCGTTCCGCGTTGGCGCAAAATATTCAGCAGATCCTTGAAAATTTGTCCTGAGAAATTCTGTTCGACAAACTCTACATTTGCCAACAGAATAAACTTAGATTTTGCTCGTGTAACAGCAACATTCAACATGAGTGAAGCACTTGAATTTTTTCCGTTGTCGTCATCAAAAAAGAACCAGTTTGTGTCCATTCCTTCGCTTTCTACGGAATCGCAGATAATTATATCATATTCTCCGCCCTGAAAGCTATGTACAGTGTTCGCCTCGATGCGTTTCCTTTTTGTGCTGTCTTTACCCAGAGCTTCATCTAAAATATCATTAATCAAGTCTTTTTGTGGACGATACGGGACGACAACTCCGACCGAGGTCTCACTGCCGTTAGAATTTTTGGTGCCTAAATATTCTTGCGCTATGGTTGCTGCCAATGCGGCATGGTATAAGTTGCAGCGGCTTTGCCCGTTAGAACCTTGATTCATCCATGGAGTGCCTTCTGAAGTATCTACCAAAACCAACGGCTGTTCTCGTACCCAACGATCGGATAATACCTTGGATTTTGTGTTATCTCCACTTTTTAAAATACCGCCGTAGAATAATTTGTTAGAAATCAAGGCAATATCGGGATTCATGCGATATTGAATGCTCAACGGTTTTACGAATTCACAGGTTCTGGCTTTGTGTACCGTATTTATACCGACAATGTCGAAAAAGCTTCTGTTTTGCCAAGATTTCAGCAATTCATTTTTACTTTGCGTGCCGATGGGAGGTAATTGGAGAAAATCACCAATCAAGGTACAGGAGGAGTGAACAAGTCCCAGCGCAAAAAACATAGGCAGTAACGGAGCCATGCTGATCTCATCAATGAACAGCACATCATATCTTTGTGCCTGCAAATCGGCAGACATGTATGTCATGGATAATGTAGCGCCAATGACTACGGCTTCCTCGATCACATGCTTGCGCATAGAGGAGATTTGCTGCTTTAATGTATCGATTTGTTGTTCAAATGCATCTGCTTTTTTGGAAAGCTCTTTGATTTTATTTTCAAAGTTTGACTCAGTAAGACCGACGACCGTAAGATCAGACCGAATTGCTGATGTTTTAAGGCGGATAGTTTCTTCTAAGTCGGCAATTTTCAAAGAAAGAGTAGTTTGTTCACTTTGCAATAAACCAATAGTGTTTTGCTTTTCACTATAAGAAAACTCGGTGTAGCTAATTTTCTCTTTTATGGATAGAATTTTCTGTTTTGTGCGTTTGGTTTGGGAAAATTTGTTTTCCAATTTGAAGAGTTGAATGTTCAGAGATTGCAGTTTCATTTCATCTGATCGAAGTTCTGCTGTATATCGATCAAGTTTAGTTACTTGCTGTTTATATAGCACCTTTTCCTCAGACAATTTGTTCTGTATTTGCTGACGTTCTTCCAGTGCAGATTTAATTTTTAAAAGATAAGAGAGCATATCCTGCACCTGCTGCAATGCTGTTTCGATGTTTCCGATTTGGGTGCTAAGCTCATCTGACTTAATTTCAACTACTTTATCTAAGGAGAGCATAGGGTAATCATTCAGCTGCGAAGTTCCCATTCGAATTAAATGACCATTTTTATAAATTGATTCTTCACAGGAAATATTTGCCAGTTCTTCCATTGCACCGTCTACTGCAGTATTTGCATGGGAAAGAAGGAGAACACGGTGTCCCAGCTTTATTTGTTCTTTGATCGCAACTGCTATTGTATGTGTCTTTCCGGTACCCGGAGGTCCCCAAATGATGGTATCGCCTTGAAAAGAACGTATTACAGCAGCTTTTTGATATTCGTTTATTTGACCGTATCTTGTTAAGTTCGGTAAAGATTTAGTATAAGTTTGGAACTGGCCGTTAAATAGTCGTGCTGCGAGTGCATACCGTTGATCGGCGTTATTCAAGGTTTCTTGAAAGCACTGCAGAAGTTTCTTAGGCAGAGCGGTACGGTCCAGAAAGAGTATTATTTCCTGATTTAAAGATAGAGTACGTATTGTTCTCAAGCGAATTTGACAGTTTTGGGCGGAGACGAATTCACAATCCAAAGAATCAAAATCTGTTACGAGCTTGTATGCGACATTGCTTTGGTAGGAAAACGGATGCTCTGTGCGAAACTCGTATATATTGTACCTGCCGGTATTCTTATAGAGCGTACCGTTTTTCAAAATAATATTATTATCTTTTGCTTGTTTTAGCTCTTCAATTTCAATTTTTAATACTTCAATAAATTCTTGAATATAGTTTTTAGGCGTCATGGGGACCTTTCTTGTCATGTTTTGTCATCTTTTGTCAAATAAGCAATATTAAAAGCACAAATCTAAATAATTTGATATTCATATTACAATTCTACCAAATTTTAGTGTGAATTTCAATAGAAGATAAAAGGAGAAAGCACAAGAATTGGCCCTAAAAGAAACCTGCACTCAAAGAATCATGGCGGAGTAAAATGTCAAGATGCATTTTCAAGCAGCGCTTGACCTTTTGCCTTGCAAATATATAATATAAACGAGATTATCATAAACTAATTTATCATAAGAGCATACATAGAATGTTATTTTGGTATATTCAATAAAGATGGTGTTGGAGATTGCAAAGGAAAGCGCTGGTATTCTTCTGGTTAATGAAGATTATCTGGTATAATTGATAATTCATTGCAGATGCTTTCTGCCCTTGTGATGGTGGTTAAACGATAGGAGGCGGAGCAACTATGATCTATTATACTGCCGATACGCACTTCGGCCATGCTAATGTTGTAAAGATGTGCGAGCGACCATATCCCGATGTAGAAGCCATGAATGAAGCGATGATCGCGGCATGGAATGAACGCGTACACGGCAATGATACCATATACATCATCGGAGATATGTTCTTTCGCTGTGCGGATCCTGAAAGTATCTTAAGGCGGCTTAAGGGGAAAAAGCGGCTGATCGTTGGTAACCATGACGGCTCTTGGATGGGAAAAGTTGATTTGAGCCGCTATTTTCTCAGTGTAGATAATTTTCTTGAGATTTCGGATGGCGCACACGGTTTGACGCTTTGCCATTATCCGATGCTGACTTGGAAGCACGCCAAACGAACTTACATGATCCACGGTCATATCCACGCAGATACCTCGGCGGATTTCTGGCCGCTGATTCAATGCCGGGACCATGTATTGAATGCCGGTGTGGATCTGAACGGCTACTGTCCCGTCACCTTCGATGAGCTGGTAGAAAATAACCGTAAATTTAAGGCCGAGCATGATGTGTAGAAGGCTGAAATAAGCTTCATCACTTTTATCTCGAAGCAAAAAGAAAAAGACTTACCGGTTTATATAAAAAATTCCGTCGCAGTGAAAGCTGTAACGGAATTTTTTAGTATGGATTTATAGATCGTAATTCTTTTTCAATTTCTTTAAGCTGCGGTGGATGCTGTTGCAAACAGGAGGGCGAGTCTATTGGTTGTGCCAGTTCGATAACCGCAGGGGCAAACTGCACATAGGGACTGCTATTTCGCATTCAATCAAATCATCTTCAGAAATAGAAAAAGCCGAGTGATTTTCGTTAAGTGAAAACCACTCGGCTTTGTAAAACTTATGCTCCCCAAAAAACAGTATCAGGCAAATATTTAATTCTTATATCAGAAAAATGCTCTTTCATTTCTTTCTGCGCTGTTTCATTATGATAGTAATAAACAATCTCATAAATAGAACGGTTATTTATAATTGCACTCCAAAGATGTTCATCATTAAAAGGCGATATTCCTAACAAATGGATTTCTCCTTGAACTGCCTTAAATTCTTTCATTGGATACATTCGCATTTTTAGATTGGGGTTATTTACTACTGCGTTAATTATGCCAAATGCCAACTGTTCTCCTTGATTTGAAGATTGTTTTAATCTCTCTATCTTTTTCAAATCTTGGATACTCATTCCTTTCTCGTACATTTTCAGTATATTCTGCACTCCAAATTGACCATTGTCCATAATATCCATTATATGCTTCTTATATGTTCCCGAAAATCCCATTAAACCATTGCAATATATGTGTCTTGTGCTGTCGGTAACGGGGCTTTTAATTCCTTTTTGCTGACAGTACGCCCCAATCGGAGTGTTAGTGTCGTACTGGTCGAGTAATGTTTCAAAGTTGCCGTGAAGGTATTTAACTCTTCTTTCTGCAATTAACTCCACTGTTTTGTCGTAATTTACTGTATAGATGTTATCGTACTCATCAAATTTCTTCTTTAGGTACGCTCTATATGCAGGTAATACAGTATTAGCGATTGTCTGAATTTGACCTTCATTGTATATAGCATCAAGAAACTGCAAACAAAATCCATCGTGAGTGCTTTTAATCATGTCTGCATTATCATCGAATCGAATATGAAATAACCGTAAAATCACGAAGTAATCTTCCATACCTACTTCGTCTATTTTTACGGACATTGAATATCTTCCCTGAAGTAAGGAAATCATTTTCTTGTCTTCGTCTTTTTTGCAGTATCCATCATATTGACCATTTAATATTTTTTTGAGTTCTCTATACAGCCCATCCAAAAGACCAGCAAGTTCATAATTGCTAACAGTGTTATTGTAAAGCAATGCAGCGTAATCTTTTTCCTTTACATTTTTGATAAATCGGTTAATAATTGCGCTATTAAGATAGTCTGCTCCGCCTAATTCGATATTAAATCCATTTCCAACTAAAATGGTTTTCATTACAACAGCCCCTTTGATTTTTTATAATTATATCATTAGTTTGTGCTTTTTTCTACCCTCACCTATGTAAAGGCGGCACCAGCTTTTCGCCAATGCCGCCGTTCTCGATTATAAAACGCCTGCCTTTTTTCAGATAGTTCATGCTGTCATAGCAGCCTCGGAAATAAATTGCTTTCTGCTGCATGTTACAGAAACTCGCGGCTGGAAATTTTGAGTTCCAGAACAACTACGAGTCTCTATACTTATGCAATTAAATCATGTGTACCGAACGATACACGTGTTAATGTTTGGGGTTAGCCAAAAATCTATTCTCCGGCTTGATTGTGAATATTATAGATCGTAGTTCTTTTTCAATTTTTTGAGGCTGCGGTGGATGCTATTGCAAACGGCAGAAATCGTGCATCCTTCGGACTGGGAGATTTCCACATAACTCATACAAAGAAAGTACCTTTTATAGATGCGCCGCTGCTGGGAGGGGGTAAGTGTTCGGAACGCTTTTTGCAGCTTTCGGCGGCGCTCCTTTTGCTCTTGCAGGTCTTCGGGTGCTTCGTCGTCGAGCAAATCTCTTTCATTTTCCGCGGTCAGGGCGTAATCTAAAGAGTAGTAGGCCTGATACCGGCATAAGCGGCGCTGATACGCCTTTTCTTCCAATATGGAGCGGCGCATCATCTCCGCGATTTCATCCGAGACCGAAATTACAGAGTCTTCGGTGTAAAGCTCCGGGTAATATTCCCGCAGATTGATCTCTTTCATAGAAAATCAGGAGCGTTTGGCTTTCAGTCGGATAATGCCGTACAGAAACACGGATATTAAGAGAATGAGCAGAGCAAAAAGCAGCCCTTCCGTAAGCCCGTTTCGGTACTCGTTCGTCCATGTAGATCGGTGAACAGCCGTGTCGGTGTGCTCGGGCTTTGCTTCTGACGTTTTAGAAGAAGCGGAGCGCGTTTCGTCGGGAAAAATTCGATGCCCACGCACAAGCAGGCGGTGCGTATTCGTGCCGTATGGCGTACAGGTCAAAAGCGTCAGAAGGTCTTCGCCGTCGATGATCTGAATGGCGTCGGTGTCACCGGGCGTTGTGACCGTGATTTGATCTACTTCATACGTCAAGGTTTTATTCAGCACGTAAAGATAGACCAGATCGCCTTCTTTGACCTGATCCAGATCGGTGAACATTTTAGAATCTGCTCTGCCGGAGTGTGCGGCTAAAACAGCATGCGTGCTTTTTCCGCCGACAGGCAGAGAAGAACTCGGCAGGTGCCCTGCGCCTTTGCTGAGCTCGTTTTCCGTGCAGCCGTGATAGATCGGCAGGCGAATTTGAATGGATGGAATTTCCACATAGCCCATAATGCCGTTTTCGGTCGTGCAGAGAAGTTCGCCGTAGTCCGGGCGTTCTTCTTCATCGGTCTCGCCGGTAAAAAGGGCATCGTTATAGATTTCGGCTTGCTTGAATGCGTCGGTCAGATCGGCATCCTCAATTTTTGCAAGCGCTTTTTCGTACTCGGTCAGGACAACAGATTGCTTTTGTTCGGCATACCAGTTCCCGAACGCCGGATATGCGGCTGCCCCGATGCCGATGAGGAAAAGAACAAGAAAAAGAACGTGCAGCAAAATTCGCTTTTTGTGCATAAAAGTCTCCTTAATTAAACGGAGCCCGCCTGTAAGCTTCAACACAGGCGGGCTCGCTTGTTATGCTTTTTTAATCGTCAAACTTGTCTTTTTTCTTGAAAACCAGAAGCAGAGCAACCGCTGCGGCACTGAGCACGGCGAGGGTTATGCCGCCGGCTGCAAGAAGCGTGGTGCCGGCATCGCCGGTTTTCGGCAGGCGATACCCGCGCGTGTTCATCACACGAATCGGCACAATGGCGGAAGCCGAGCCGTTATCATCGTTCATGTCTTTGGCATTGCTGTTTTCAAACGCTTCGGCAGTCAGCTCGCTCTTTCCGCAGGTACCGCAGATCTTGCCGGACTCTTTCGCACGGATTTCCACGGTGATGAAATTTCCGAGCAGCGTGTAATTTGCATCCGTGTTGATCTCCGTCACGCGGTAGATGTCGTCTTCAAGACCTTTTAAGAAAAGATGCCCGGAACTGCCGGGAGTCAAAACGGAAGCATCGTCTTCCCTTTCGGCATGTCCGCTGACGAGGTAATTACCGTTATCATCGGAATTTGCGGTTACCCAATAACTGTCGGTCGTGTTGTAGAGCTTGAACTGCACCTTGGAATAATCGCCGAGGTTATCCGAGAACAGCTTTAAGAGGTCTAAGCCGTACACGTAGAAATGGCAGTCGTCCGTTAAAGTGTCCGAATACGCCGTGTTGGTGCGCGACCACGTTAAGGCGACTTCGTTCGGGTTGCCGATGTCGCCGTATACCGGCGTAGCGGAAACGGAAGCCGTGTACGTGATGCGCATGGGGCAGCCGGAGTAACCGCGGTATAAGCTTGTGTTCGGATCATAAACCGCATCGCTGTTGTTGAGCTCTTCTAAACCGGCGTCGGTCATTTTGATGCGCATGACGGATTCATCGCCCAAAGCGCTGTAAGAAACGGTGAATTTTCCGTCCTGCTCCGTCCAAACCGCCACGCAGCTTTCTTCGGTGCAGGATTTGTCGCTGAACCACTCCATGCGAACATCATTCTTACGGTACGAAAGCCCGGCGCTCAGTGTGTCCGTGTACGTATATTCGGAGAAAGAGGTGGCGCGGGATGTGATCGACGGCAGCGTAGAGAGAATCTGGTATTCGATCACGTCCCCGATGGAGCCGGTGGCGGTGTGTACATAGCCGTCTGTGATTGAATCCGTGCCGTCGTTTTTGCCGGTATCGGTTTTGGACTCGCGCAGCGTCTTTTCAAGTGTCGGCGCGGTGCGCTCGTTTTTGGGGTAAACGGTAACGTCGTAGTTCCAGTTCATACCGTCAATGCTCGTCATCGGCAGTGAAAGCAGGAACGGTGCGGTGGTGTTGGAAACCGTTTCGGGAACCTGCGTTTCCACAAACAGGTATAATCCCTGTTCGAGTTCCGCGGCCGAGGTGTGCCCTGTGCCATCCGTTTTCGGCATAGAGGTGCCGTTTTGGAGGATAAAAGCTTCCAGTGCGTTTTTCGTCCGGCTTTCCGCTGTGTTCAGATGATCGGAAAGCGCATCGATCAAGGTATCCGAAGTGAAATACAGGTCGCCGCGGTCGGTTTTGTAGGCGTCTTCGGAAGTGAGATCAAGGCAATTTATAAGCGCGGTCGTTTTGTCGCCGCCCGGCAATTTATACAGCAGCATATTTTGATGTTCGCCGTCCTTTGTTTCGGCATGTACCGCAAGATCGGCGATTTTGGCATAGCTGAATACAACGCCTTCGATGGCGTACGGCATCAGGGTGTTTTCCACGTTTTCGTCGGCATAACCGGTTGAAATGTACGTGTTGTCCCCCAGAACACCGTCTGCGTGCGCGGAGGTGAAATCGTATTTATAAAGCGATACGGATGCTTTTCTGCCGGTGTCGATCACGGCCTGCGGAACAGAAGCCGCCGAAACCGACAGGATGCCGGAGAGTAAAACCAGTGCGGCGGAGAGAACCGCGCCGAGCTTTGTGAGTCGTTTTGTTTTCATAGCGTTGTCCTTTCAAAATTTTTCTTTCTGAATATACAGAAGACCGAATAAACCGATCACGGTAAAAATCGTACCGAGTGCGGCAGATTGCATCCCGTTTCCGCCCGCGGCGGGAAGCTCAAATTGATGCCCGTTGACGGCGGTGATCGTAATATCCCGCTGCGGGGTGCCGTTTACGTCCTGCGGCAAACTGCCTTCAAACAGCGGCTCGCCCAAAAGCTGAAAGCCGTCTTTAGTGCGCACTTCCGTGATGCGGTATAGGACGGTGACATTTTGGTTTTTAACTTGCAAACCGCTAAACGTAACCTTGCCGTCCTCACCTGTTGTGAGCACACCGTCGGAAATTCCTGTGGACGTGCAGCTGCCGACGGAGATCAGATCCGTTTCTTTTCTGGTGCGGACCGGAGACCATGCCGTGCCACCGTCTATCGAGTATTGCAGCAGAAAAGAAACATCATTTAAGGCAGTGCCGTCCGGTGTGATTTTTCGGACGGAAACAGAGCCGGCGCTCGGTGTGTTCTTGCGAGTGATTTGAATGATCTGCCGGTCTTTTTCAACGGTAAACGGGTACACGGTGGAATCCAATTCATACCCCTGCGGCGCGGAGATTTCGCGGTAGTACCCGGAGCGCAGGTCGGATACGATAATTTTGCCGTCTTTGCCGGTGGTTTTGGTCGCGATGACATTTTTGTCGCTGTCCATGATCTCGAACACGGCGCCTGCAAGCGGTGTTTTGCCGTCTGCATCGACTTTGCAGATTTCGAGTGTGCCGCGGATCAGCATGTTTTCAAACTGGACGGTCACACTGCTTTTGGAGGTCAATGTGATCGTCTGCGGTTTCGGTTGGCGGTAAGAAGACGGCGTGTTGACCTCGGTCACGGTGTACTGAATCGGCGTGCTCGTGCCTTCGCGAAAGACCGGCAGCTCGCTGATTTTGGCTGTACCGTTGTCGTACGTTTTGACCGTTGCGCTCCAGTTGTCGGTATCTCTCGTGACTTTGAAAGTGAAGCCGCTCTTCTTTCCGTCTTCGGAGGTCTTTTGAATGATCAGCTCACCGTAATTGACGCGTTCTGTTTGAAGGCGCAGATAGGCAGAAACGGTGGTTTGCCCGCCCGTAAAAGTCGCCATGCGCTGAATGGCGCTGTCTGCGCATTTCCAAACGGCAACGGCATTGGAGTTCCCGATGGAATAGCTTGCCGAATCGGTCACAATGCCGTTCGCGAACTCCTTTTGCGTTGTGACGGTGAGTTTATCTCCGCTGCGGGAGAAATTCACACCGCTTAGGGAAAAATCAAAGTGGCTCAGCACGTGGTTGCTGTCTGTCACGGTGGCAGTGTAGGCGGAACCGTTCCATTTGAGCTGGATCGCCGCAGCCTTTTGCGGATCGGCATTTGCGAAGCTTGGAATTTTGCATCCGTTCAGCAGCGCGTCTTTCAGCTCTGCATAGTACGTGCGAAATGCCGTGGGATTATAAGCGTGCTTTGCTACGGTTTCCATTTCGGTATCTACGGTGCTGCTCCATGTCCAGTCGGTCGCACTGTTTCGTACGATATAGTTTTTGCAGGCAGCCCAGACCAAAAGCTGCGTCACAGCCCATTTGGCGGTGTTTGCCTCATAGTTGCCGACTTTGCCGCCGCTTGGGTGAGTGTCACCCCAGCCGCTTTTGCTTAGACCGTTTGTTTCAGAAAAGCCTTGTGCGATGATCTGCCGAACGGTCTCCTGATTTGCAAAAGAGAGATCGGTCCAGCTGTAATCGATGTCGCCCCATTGCAGAAGCTCCTTATCCAAGCAATACGCCGGATAATAAACGGAATTCGTGAGCATCGCTTTTGCGGGCAGCCCGCCCAATGTGCCGAAGATCGTGGTGGTTACGGAGGATTTCAGGGAGTAAAAATGCACTTTGGAGATACCGGCCAGTTGATTTGCCGCGGCGTAGGCGGCAACTTCCGAATCTTCCAAGTAGAAATCCCGGTCGCTTAACGCGGCATCTTCCTGCTGGGTTTCTTCCGGCGGAGCTTCGGATTCCGGCATACCGGCTTCGTCTGCAAGCGCCGAGATCGACGCGGACCAGAGCAGCAGGCAGGCGGAAAGAAGCGCGCCGAGCCGCTTAGCAGTCGTTATCATTTGCATCACCTCTGGTTTTCTTTTTAATTAGGATATAATCCATGCCCCTGCGCACCTGACAATAGGTGCAGATGTCTTTTACGACCTGCATCTCGTCTGCTTTTCGGATGGTGTACTTCCCGGAAAGGTAGAAGTCTGCGGCGCAGATCGGGCAAAGGCAGAGGAATTCCGTTTTGCGGGACCCTCTGTCGTTCGGCGATTTGTTCATTCCATGCGTTTCACCCCGCTTATAGTAAATTGGCAGTTCAATTTGCCCCGCCCCCGAGCTGCCAAGAGGAATTCTCAAGTCCGAAACCCGAGAATTGCCTATTCGGTTTTCAAGGTGCAGGAGGTCAAAATGACCTCTCACTTTTTACAAAGGAAAAATTTAACCATGTGTGCGCAGAAATTTTATTTTTCCATCAACTTTTTTAGTTTTTCGAGGATTTTAGCGGCTTTTCGGCTGATGTTGGACGGATGTACACCGTATTTCTTGGCGAGTTCTTTGCGGGAAACATGCTGAAAGAAGTACATGCGGATGAATTCGGCATCGTCCGGGTCGAGTAAACGAAGGCAGGAATACATCTTTTCAATCATGAGCCGGTCTTCGGTTTGCTGTTCAATGTCCGTGTTTTCATCGCGCAGTGGGATTTCCTCGGATTTAAGGTCTAAATTGTATAAAAAAAGAGCGCTATCTAATTTTCTTAGATAGCGCTCACGTTCCTTCTCTCGGTAGAAGGCTTTGTAGGCGTCTTTTGGAACTTCCAGCAGAACGCCTTGTACCGGTATGAACCAGTGCGAAGTTTTGTAATTTTCAGTTGTGTTTCGTATGCGGCAAAATTCCGCATATGTGATTTGTACATATCCAACGTCTGTTTTGATATAGACGCATTTAGGCTCGTTTGACAATAGAATAACCTCCGATCAATTTGAATTCGATTTCAAATTGATCGGAGGCGGGGCGCGGGGGTGAGAAAAAGTAAATCGGTGAATCTTCAGAAAGTATTTCACAGTTGATTTGAATCTTTTTTAGCTCAATATGTCTTATGAAGTTGGTTTTTTGTTTCTTCTAAATAGGCATGGAATTTGAAGAAGAGCAGGAATAACGATGCCAACGCCAACAGAAGCGGCACAGTTCCATATTTTTAGCATTAAAAGAATGAAATATATGCCTAAGAAAAAAAGCGAAAGCAAAATAGAGACCTTCTTGAAAAGTTTCTGCTCTGCTAAAGAGAGTTTTCGTTCGTCGGAATCAATAGGACTTAGAACGATAATAATGAACGTGGATATGACTGCTAAAATTGAGCAGAAAAGGAAAGACTTATGCATGAGAATGAGTTTTATGAATTCAATAGAAAGTGCCAAAAACAAACTTGAAACAAAAAAGCAGACACGAGATGATTTTAGATGAAAACCTCCGCTGAACTTTCTTATTAAGACGAAAGGCAGAATCATAAGAAGTGCTTCGAAGAACATATGCAAAAGTGCGCCGAGACAAATAGATACTGTAAGCGGTGACATCGAAAAGAAGAATGTGTATACGGCGTACTCATAAAGGGCAACATCATTATGTGAAATGGCTCCTGCTTTCAGGAGCCATTTCGTGACAGATTTAGACAGGGAATGAAGCATGTTATCTGATTTTGCTAAAACGTTTTATCTCTTCTGGGGCCTTTTCTTGATGCATCATTAAACTGGAATTTGAATTTGCACCTATAATGAGCATTAGAGTAAAAAAAGTTGAGCAAAGGGTAACAATTTTCTTAAAAGCGTTTTTTTTCATTGAGTACAACTCCTTTATTTGATTTGCGTAGATAATGTCTACGATGTAAGTAATTATATCAAATTTTTCGAGAAAAAATCCACATAAATGCACCAATGACAATAAATGTGAAGAAATTGTCGAATATTGAAGAATTGAATACATATTATACAGGTTACATAGAAGAAATAATTTTATAAAGAATTTTTTAAAAACATAATCTATTAGATTATTTGTTCTAAATTAGTTTGTTAAATACAAGGCCGCTATTTGATACCATAAGTTCGGTGATAGATTATGAATTTAAACATGAAGGAAATTGGGAAAAGAATACCTGACAGACGAAAGAAGTTAGGGATAAAGCAAAATATTTTGGCAGAAAAACTGGATATTTCAAACAACCATATGTCTGGAATTGAAAACGGAAAGGCAACTCCCAGTGTCGCGCTATTTGTGAAAATTTGCGATGAACTTAATGTGACACCTGATTTTTTGCTGCTGGGGAGTATGCATTCAAATCGAGTTTCAAAGGATGCTTCTGACTTGTTGCAAAAGTGCTCAGATCAAGAAATAGAGATGATTATGCAGCTTGTGCAACATTTTGTAGAGTTGAGAGAACAGAAAGTAGAAAGTGACAAAATCTCCAAGTCATGATATAATCAAATATCATGTAGGAGGAAGGTATGTAGCTTTGCGAATTCTTTTTTGTGATGATGATTCGAAAATTTTAGCTCAACTTCAGAAATACGTTTGCGAATATTTTGAAAAGGGAAAGCTGAAACGTCCGGAGATGAAAGTGTATGTAAGCGGCGAAGAACTACTCAAAGCAGAACAAAAGGCAGATATTGCGTTTTTGGATGTTGAAATGCCGGGACGAAGCGGAATTTATGTTGGGGCAGAATTAATGAAAAGAAACCCTAGAACAAAAATCGTTATTGTGACGTCCTATCCGGATTATTTAGACGAAGCTATGCGTTTCCGTGTTTTTCGTTACCTTTCTAAACCAATTAATAAAAATCGACTTTTTGAGAATTTAAAGGATGCTATATATCAATATAATATCGAAAGTATTCGTATCCCAGTTGAAACAAAGGATGGAGTGGTAACACTTTCATCAGAAGATGTTATTTGTTTTGAAGGGCAAAAGAGGGTAACGAAAATTTGTACGGTAGACGGTGAGGTGATTTCAGTAAAAGGAATCCAATCCTGGCAAGAAGAACTCAAAATTCCTAGCTTTTATGCTTCATATCGAAATTATATTGTCAATATGAAGTATGTAGCATCATTTAGTAAAGATATAATTAAATTGAAATATAAGGATATGGAAATTAATGCATATTTAGCAAGTCGGCGATATTCCGAATTTAAAAACAAGTATCTTGTGTATATGGAGGGCATGCAGTGATGTGGGCTTTAATCTGTTATGCATTTGTTTTTATTTCTGAAGGTTTTACAGCTTGGATATATTTTGAACAAGTATTCAAGCGTAAAAGCAAACTTAGAATATTGCTTGTTTCATTTTTAATAGGATACTTCGCGTTATTCGTAATATCTCAGATAGAAGATGTGCTTATCAATTTGCTTTCTTTTTTTGTTATAAATTGTGTTTTACTTTTTTTGAATTTTACTTGCAAAAAATGGATAGGGTTTCTCCAAATTGGATATTTAACATCTGTTATGGGGGGGACTGAGATTTTAGCTGCAGTATTGTTATCACTAATTTCTCATGATTTTGGTGCATATCGTTATGATCTTCCGGTAATGATTGCTTTTGCGGTCTTGGGAAGACTTTTATATTTCTTTGCGATGCAAATAGGTGTGCATATTACTAAGCCAACCAGAAGTATTATTGATGGAAGCATGGTTCTTTTACTTGCCATACTACCAATTGTGTCAGCGATTATTGTTACAACAATTGTTTATATCGGAATGACAACGAAGATAGAGCCGGTCACTGGTGTTTTAATGATTGTTAGCGTTCTTGCTTTATTGCTAGTTAACATTTCGGTAACTGTTGTTTATAATCATATACAAAAAATATATAATGATCGTTTGAAGTTGGAATTAATTGCTCAGAAAGCTGAAATAAATACAAAAAACTATAAAATACTGGAAGAGCATTACGATCATCAGCGTGTTTTAATACATGATATACGCGGCCATATGCAGGTAATGAAAGGTCTTCTTGAATCAAAAAATTACAGTGAACTTGAAGATTATCTTTCAGGCATGGAACAGGATCCAGCATTACAAAAAATTGTTCGATGGAGTGATAACTCTGTTTTAAATGTGATTTTAATTCATCATGCTGCTATTTGCAAGTCATTAGGAATTGATATTAGTTTTGATATTCGACAGCATTCAGTAGATTTTATATCAGCTTATGATATTACAGCAATTTTTGATAACCTGCTTACTAATGCTGAGGAGGCAGCAAAAAATACCAGTGAGAAATATATTAAACTTTCTGCTACGCAGCAAGGGGAAACTGGAGTGTTGATTACGGTTATTAATTCTTGTAATTCTGCTCCGGATATGGATGAAGATGGAAATATAAAAACGAAGAAAAAAGATAAAGAACACCACGGTGTAGGTCTAAAAAGTGTCAAACAAGCGGTACAGCGTTATCACGGAGTATCGAGAATGTATTATAGCAATGAGGAAAATAGATTTCACAGTGTGATTCATTTGACCAAATAAAACTCATAGTATTTAATGAACAGCTCAAGAATCTGATTGAAATGTCGGGTTCTTGAGCTGTTTTTCTGTTTTGAGTCACTATTAGATATATAAGCAAAAATTTAAGCTGTGAGTTTGGGTGCAAATATTCATCAATACGTAATTTCATGTTTTGTTTTTGTCATTTTGTGTATTAGATATTGACTTAATATGAATTCACTATATAGTTAAATCACAGATTGCAACGACTATGTGGCTAATTTTTGTGGAGGATATATGCTGATGTTTGAACATAACATCGTGGACACAGGATGAGTGTGACGATCTATTAGCCATTGTGATTCAGGATAGCCAAGTTTACTATATTCTGAATAATATTGATGGGCTCAGATTTTATCAAAGAGTATTAAGAGAAAGCGATAATTTGACTAAGAATGCAAAAAGTGAAAGGAAGTTTGGAAAAATAGAAACACGATCAAAACCGTAAAGGCTACATAAATTATCTTTGATATGGAAGAAATAGTGAAGATAGAATTATAACGTGAGAGGGTAGCAGGTGAATTTATTTGACAAAAGAAGAAGTGTATCAATATTATTTGCAATGGAAAAGAGGTGAAAAAACTTGGACAATGAATGAAATCTTGAATACTCCTATTACAAATGTAAATATTTTCGAGAATGAGCAAATGTTAACCAATCGATTGTTTTATGTAGTTACAGATTTTTATGAAAACAAATTAAGAGTGCTTATTTTTTATGAAGAAAATGTGTTTTTGAAAGAAATAAACGATGAATTAATGCTTGTTCAAGATATTTGGGGAATTCAATGAAAATAGGTGAATAAAGGAACAAGTATGATTTTAGTTATTTTGAGGGAGGAACCAAAGTGAAAAAATTCATGCGCCCATGCGCAATATTCCTTAGTGTCGTCATGTTTTTGAATATGATGGACTTAGGCGTATTTGCGGAAACCGTACAAAAGGTGATGGACGAAAGTAACAATCCCTATTATATTGCGGATGGGGATAAAATTTATGATGAGGAATTAAGCTCAAATTCCGCCTGTATTGTGATGGAGCTGGAAGATAAGAGAGATGAAAACGCCAAACAATTCCTCTTAAGTGATCATAGCGTTCAGGCAGTCATATATGCCCAGCCTGTTCATTATTTGGAAAACGGAGAATGGAAAGATATCGACAATTCGCTGCAATATGAAGGTAAAGCCTTTGAAGATGCGGCGGGATATACAAATGCGGCAAATGATTTTCAGGTTCGTTTTGCGGAACAAACGCTTCAGAATAAATTTATTTCGGTTCAGCAAGGCGAATATAAATTGGATTGGAAATATGTAGGGGCAACTGATGAAGTTACGCCAACTCCTACTTCTGTTCCTACTCCTGAGCCTACGGAAGAACCTGAATCCGAGATGCCGACGGAAAATGATGCGGAGAATAGTGCATCGGATCAGCCGTTCGACGAGGAGGAACCGGCTGATACAGACGAAGAAACTACGGTGGATCCTTTACTTGAGGATCAACAGACGATAAATGCTGCGGATGATGAAGCAACTGCTGTAACAGAAACAGACACCGACAAAATCGAATCATCCGAGACGGAATTCACAGACGAGTCTGCGTCATCAGAAATGCCGACGGCAGAACCGAGTTTTACACCGGAGCCAACGGAAACTCCAAATCCGGTGGCCTCTCCGGAGCCGATGGAGACACTACGCCCGGAAAGCTCACCGAAACCAAGTGGACCTCCGCTGCTTTTAAGCCGTATTACAATATTGGATGAGCCTGCGTTAATGATGGCAGCACGTGAAGATGAATCGGGGAAAACAGTTGATGAAGCTGTTGCAGGCACAATGAAGGATGTTGAATCTAATGTGGTTTATAAAGAAGCATTGGAAGATACAGATTTCAAATATCAGTTGGTAGGCAAAACACTAAAAGAAAATATTGTTGTGCATGAACGCAAAGACAGCTATGCTTATACATTTGAGCTGACGGCACAAGGCGTCACTTTATACTTAAACGAAGAAGAACGGACGATTTATGCGATTGACTCAAACACGGAGGAAAATGTATTCACCATTCCGGCTCCGATTATGTATGATGCAAGCGGAGTAAGCAGTACGGATGTTTCCTATGAACTAAAAGAGGCAGAAAACGGCAGCTATTTGTTTACGATTATTGCGGACAGCGAATGGATCAACAGTAATGATCGTCAGTTCCCTGTATCTATTGATCCGGTAGTTGCGACGGAAACGAAAGCATCGGTAAAAACGACCATGGTGGCTTCTGCGGTGCCGAATGAGAATTGCAGCGACCGATATGAGTGGTTTGTCGGAACAGATTCTTATTATTATGGAAGATGCTGGGATCTTTTGAATTTTGATATTCCTGCCTTAAATCCCGGTGATGTTGTAATCGATGCACAGATGCTGTTGGTATTGCGCAGTAAGAGTTTCAGTAATACCGCAAGAGATATTCAAGTTAACGCTCATGAGGTTACAAGCAGTTGGACACGCAATACTGTAACTTGGAACACAAAACCGTCTTATAATCCGCTTGTATACGATTATGATCTTGTAAAGACTACCGATCCCGAAGAAGGTTATACGCAAAAACGTTTCAATATTACAAAGGCTGTGCGCGGCTGGTATGCCGGGACAGCAAATAACGGTATTCTTTTAAAAGCAGAAGATGAATCTGTGGAAAATACCGGTAAGTTTATTCCGGAGAGGAATAATAATTATCCTGCCGGTTATTATCCGTATGTTTCCATTACATACAGAAACAATAAAGGCATAGAGCCGTATTGGGACTATACTACGGCAAGTGCCGGTACAGCTGGAACACTTTCGGTTAATGATTTTACCGGAAACGCTGTTTTATCTCATACCGATGCGGCAACGAGCGGTCTTTTAATGCCGATATCGGTAACGCATGTGTACAACGGTTACATGGCAGGGCAGGATTTTACCGCACCTACGAAGTTTACGGATAAAATCAAACCTTTTGCCGGATACGGATGGAAGCTCAATCTATATCAGATGGTGCGTTCTTCATCTGTGTACGGATTAAGCGGAGATTATCAAACCAAATGGCCGTATGTTTATACTGATGGCGACGGAACCGAACACTATTTCATGAAGACCAGCGATGGCAAATATAAAGATGAAGATGGTCTCGGTTTGGAACTGAAAACGATCAGCGGTGGGTATACGATCGGCGATGACAAAGGCGGGTTGATGACCTTTGACAGCAAAGGCAATCTGACCAGAATTCAGGATGCAAACGGCAATACGGCATCACTGACCTATTCAAATGGCTTTATTACTCAAATCACAGATGGAGCAGGGCATGTTATTAAATTGGAGAATAACGGAACAAACCTGACCAAGGTTACAGACCCTTCCGGAAAGGCAACGACCTATACCTATTCCGGCGGTCTGCTCACGCGCATTACATATCCGGATGGTACACACAGCGACTACGCATATGATGGAGACAATGCGCTTATTACGGCACAGTCTAAAAGCGGTGCGAAAATTACGTTGGCATATACCGATAAGACTTCCGGCAAACGCGTTTCTTCTTTGGAAGAATATGGTGTAGGTGGAGCGTCAGGTCAAAAACTAACATTTGATCGTGCTGAGTATAACACAACAAAAATACGCAGCAGCGGAACAGACGGCGTATTCGGAAATGATGACGATATTATCACAACTATACGGTTTGATAATGCAGGCCGCACAACCGGGACGAGCGTTTCTACCGTTGGCGGAATTGATCTTGGTGCTTCTTCAAGTGTTCTTACCGCTGCAAACCCAAACAGCACAGGCAGTGATATTAAAACACTTAACCGCCTTTCCCGTGCGGCTTCTATTGGACAGTATACGGATAATCTGGTTAAGAACAGCAATTTCGATTCACTTACAGATTGGAACAGCGCAGCAATCGGAAGTGCGGCACAGACAGCTTCTGTAAGTACCTCAGAGCATTATATCGGAACAAGTGCTTTGTCGATTGTTACAACAAGCTGTCCGGCTAATGGAGCCGGGCGCGTTGGGCAAACCTTTACCACATCTGTTCTGAAACCGGGACAGACATATACGGCCTCAGCCTATGTAAAAGTCCCAAAGAATATTACTGCGTCGCAAAGCGGAGATTATGGCGCTGGTATCGGTGTTACGATGAACCGTTCCGGTGGCAGCGCACAAAATGCGTATTCAGAGTATATTCATACGCAAACCGATACAGCTATCAACAATGGTTGGCGCCGCGTTTCCGTAACATTTACTGTGCCGCAGGATACGACGAATACACAGATTTCAATGTTGCTTTCCAATGGTATTGGTACAGCGTATTTTGATGCCGTGCAGGTTGAACGCGGTGAAACGGCGAGTCCGTACAATATGTTCCAGAATTCAGGCTTTGAATGCGGAGACGGAACAAACTGGTTTCCGGTCAGCATGGCATCCGGAGACGGTGTCAGTTCGGATGCGGCACATAGCGGCAGCTATTCTTATAAAGTTTCCGGCAGCGGTAAGACGAATAAATATTTTGTTCAGGAAGTGCCTGTGACCGGTTCTGTATATGACAGCTATATTGTCAGTGCTTGGGCAAAAGCAGATGCAGTGGCAGACCGAGATACAGAACGTGAATTCAAAGTAGATATCAAAATCACATATACAGACGGCACAACACTTTGGAAAAAAGCGAGCTTTAATGCGACGGTTTCCGGCTGGCAACAGCTTGTTTTTGCGTTTGATTTGAACGGAACGGGCAACAGTGGAAAAACACCGAAAAGTGTTCGTGCGGATATTTGCTATGAAAATCAGGCAAATGCAGTTTATTTTGATGACATTCAGCTGATTAAAGACGAATCGCAGGCATATACGTATGACAGCGACGGTAACTTGATTTCGGTGGTTAAAAATGCGGATCAGAAAGGCACAATGGAGTATTCCAACAACAATCTGATCAAAGAAACGGATGCCAAAGGTTATTCGTTTACGTATACCTATGATGCGCACCACAATATGACAAGTGCTACGTCGCAGAATAATGTAAAGTATACCTATACGTATGATTCTAAGGGTAATGCGACGGATTTAAGTGTTACGAATAAAGCGGATTCCATGGAAATCAAAACGGAAGTGGAATATACGGCAAACGGAGCCTACGTGCAAAAACAGGTCGATGCACTCGGTGTGGCAAGTGCTGTGTACGATTATGATCAGACTTCCGGGCTATTGAAATCCGTTACAGACGGCAACGGTGTTTTGACCGGTTATAAGTACGACAGTAATGATCGGTTGACCAGTGTAACGCGCGGCGGCACAATGATTGGTTATACGTATGATAACAATACCAATCTTCTTTCCGCAATCGATCATAACGGATTCCAATATACATTTGGCTATGATGCTTTCGGAAACCGCACGCAGGTTCGCGCCGGTGAAAATTTGCTGAGCACTTATACTTATGGCGAAAATAACGGTGCGCTGCAAAGTGTAACTTACGGCAACGGGTTTACTGCGGGTTATAATTACAATGCGGCGGGACAGCTTGTGTCCAAGAGCTATAACGGCGAGACCGTATATACTTGGAAATACGGAACGGCCGGAGAAGCGCAGGAACACGTTGACATCGCAAATTCTTTGCTCTATAATTACGATTATGACAGCACGGGAAGATTTATCCGTGAGGCTGCGTTTGAAAACGGTACGCGTCTGTATACTACGGAATACGGATACGATCTGCTGAATAACGTAACCAAAATTTCCAATGATGCGTATGGTTCCGTTATTACACAGAATTATACCTACGGAAAAGATAATCTGCCGACAAGCTATACGACATCGACGGGAATCCGTGTGGATTATCACAGAGATTCTTTGAATCGAATGTATGAGCAGGTGGTAAACACCGAGTCGAAGATCTATTCGTCGTATGCAAGATATTCTGCGACAGACAGAGGTTCAAGCCGGTACAGAAGCTATCTTGTCGGCTGGCAGTATATCGGCAACACTGCGATTCGCTACACGCGCGATAATAACGGCAATATCACGAAGATCGAAGAAGGCGTGCGAGACGGGCAGACATCAAACGGAAAGAACTATGCTGCCAAAGCATATTATCGGTATGATGACAACAATCAGCTGATTTGGGAGACAAGCGCTTACTCTAACAAAACACGCGAGTATACGTACTCCGGCGGAAACCTTGTTCAGGTTAAAGAGTGGGACAGCTTCATGCCGCCGAGCAGCGCAGCGATGCAGACCTTTGCTCTCGGTTCGGAAGAACCGGAAAACAAGGAAATGCTCCCCTGCGATGAAAAATCCGGTTACGAAGTTACGGATACGGAAGTCATTGCCGATGAGCAGTCGGCAGAAGCTGTGAACGAAGCACCTGCCGAAGAAGTGGAAGAAGGCACTTTTGCCGAGTCGGAAGCGGAAACGCTTGCTGCCCGCGCGGCAACGGTTACGGGCAAAATTATTGCACCGGATGGCTTAAACATGCGTTCCGGCCCCGGCACAAGCTATGGCATACTGGTTTCTATTCCGTTTGGCGCTTCTGTAACGGTGTTGGATTCTTCTTCCAGCTGGTACAAAGTAACATACAGCGGAAAAACCGGGTATGTTCTCGGGCAGTATGTGCAGATCACATCGACAACGCCTACACCGAAACCCACGGCGGCGCCGACGGTCATCGGCACGGGCAAAATCACGGCGTCTGCCGGATTGAATATGCGTTCGGGGCCGGGAACAAGCTACGGCATTCTGATCTCTATTCCGTTCGGCGCGACGGTATCGGTACTGGATATATCGAACTCCAGTTGGTACAAGGTGACGTACAGCGGCAAGACGGGTTATGTATCTTCGCAGTACATACAGGTCACGCTGAACCCCACTCCAACACCGAAGCCGACCCCGACGCCCACGCCAAAGCCAACACCTACGCCGACTCCGAAGCCAACGCCGACCCCAACGCCGAAACCGACTTCCACGCCTACGCCAAAGCCCACGCCGGTACCGGCGGCGAGAACGATACAGTACGGGTATGCGCAGACAGGTTGGAAAGACCTGATGACGTCCTACAACGGGCAGAGCATCACGTATGATGAGATCGGCAATCCGCTGACCTACCGCGACGGCATGACGATGACGTGGACGGGACGGCAGCTGGCAACGCTGACGCAAAACGGCAAGCAGAACACATATAAATACGACGTTGACGGTCTGCGCCTTGAAAAAACAGCGGGTGGCGTTACAACGCAGTATCAGTATGTGAACGGGCAGCTGTTGGGCGAAAAACGCTCGAACGGCGTGATTTTGCGGTATACTTATGATGCGCTCGGAGCGTTGAGCGGTATCCAGTATAAAAATGCGGCAGGCGTTACGACGAACTACATTGTTCGCTGCACACTTTCCGGCGACGTAGATCAGATTTTCGATACGAAGGGCAGCCTTGTCGCAAGGTATATTTACGACACATGGGGCAACACACTCTCCGTTACCGATGCAAGCGGCAAAGCCATAACAGACCCGCTCCACATAGCCAGCATCAACCCCATCCGCTACCGCGGCTACTACTACGACGCAGAAACCGGGCTGTACTACTTGCAGTCGAGGTATTATGATACCGTAACCAAGCGCTATATCAACCCGGATGGCTACGTCTTTACCGGTCAAGATATGCAAAGTGGCAATATGTTTGCTTATTGCGGAAATCAGCCTGTAAATAGGTTTGATAATACTGGTTCTATGTGGTTAGATGCAGCTGGCGGCGGTGGTGACGGAAGTAATTCCAACAAAGCTGCACATGAGCGTATAAGAAAAGAAACTATTGCTAAAATGAAATACAATAGAAGCACAGTGAATATTTGTAGCAGCTCTGATCAATATGAAAACGGAAAACTAAATATACTGATTAATCCCAATAATATTGGGCGTTCTGGTAACATTGATCCAGATATATCCATTCAGGACTCGTATACTGTAAAAAGTCGAACTGAAATGAAAGTGATACTTGATTTGGTTATGTCAAGTTCGCTTTATGATTCATCTGTTTTTCATAGAAGTCAAGAGAGCTATATATACGAATGGGATGCTCATAATTTTGCTTACAATATTTTTAAGGGCTTTAGAATTGGACCTTTTAATGATCTTAAAAACAGAGCCAAAGATGTTGATTTAAACGAGGAAGATGAGAGCTTCTATTACGTATTTTGGGCTACTTCTATAACATATAGATACAAATTCTGCAAATCTGATCAGAGCACTCGGCACAAATTTGGGATACTCTACTATTAATTAATAACATTATTAGAGGTAACCTATGAGAAAAATCATAAAATTTCTTTCGTCTTTGTTGATCTTTTTATTTGAAATATTTTTAGTGATAGTTTTTATCGTGGAAGTTGCTGTATCATCGTTGATTATGCAGACGATTGAACCTTGGGTTAATACTACGATGTGGAGCAACTTGATAGAAATTGTGATATATTTGCTGCTTTTTGTATCTGTAACGATTGCTTCAGGAGTTATTGCTGCATATATAAACTGGCAATTCTTCAAGAGTGAGCACTTTATCGCAAAAATAGTAAATGTGTCATTAGCAGGAGCATTATATACCTCTTTTTATTTGTATCTGTACTTTACCTGTGAAATTTATATGTCAGATACATTATATCCGGGAGTATTTACGGTATTTATTGCACCCTATCAGATTGTGGGATTAGTAGTTTTAATTGTTATTTACGTGAGCTTGTATTTCTATAAAAGAAGAAAGCTCAAAGATAACGATCGAAGAAATCAAGCAAACATAAGGAGTTGCTAAATGAACCGAACCATAATGATATGTTTAGCGGTTCTGTTGGTTTTGGGACTGTCCGCCTGTGCGCAGGCGGACAGCAAAGCCGCCGCAGAGCAAAGCGCGGTGCCGAGTGCTGTGGACAGTACGGAACAAAATGTACTGCCGGAAAGCACGGAACCGCCCGCGCCGGAAATGATTGATTTTGAAGTGAACCGATATGCCGTAACTGTCGGTGCCGCTGCGTATTTAGGCGGCGCGGAAGAACAATACAAGGCGCTTGTGGATGCGGTTTGCAGCAAGAAAGAAACGGAACCCTATACGGATGAAGATGCCGCAAAGCGTGCGGCGGAGGTCTTTGCCGAAACGCCGTACAGCGCTTTTGCCGATGTGACAGCGCAGAACGGTGCGTTTCAAATCACGTATAACGAAACCGGAGATGCAGATACCTTTGATACAGCCGTGAAAGAACTGATAGAAGGCTGTGTGTATAAGGACGCAAACGAGCTGGAAAAAGCACTGCTTCTTTACCGCACGGTAGCTTCCGAGTTTGCGCAGGAAGGCGGCGAAAACGGTTCGCTCTATAAAACCATCACAGAGCAAAAAGGCAGTGCGGAAGATTTAGCAAATGTGCTTACCTATTTGTTCTTGCAAAACGGGATTTCGGCTGACCGAGTTTCCGGCATGGTGGGCGAATCCGAACGCAGCTGGACAGCCGCAAAGCTAAGCGGAAATCGGTATCACTTTGATGCCGCAGCGGAAAAACACGCAACGGACGGGCACGGTTTGCAGTATTTCGGCATGAGCGATGAAGCAAGAAGCAAAGCCGGAAGCCCTGCACCGTATACGGTCGGTGAAGGCAACTATGCAGTTCAGCAAGACACGCTCAGCACAGACACAAAATTCGACGCTGTTTTTGCCGATGTAAAAGATTTCACCGTTGATGTCTACGGTCATTTTGTCTATCTTTCTACCGAGTCTTCCGAAGACGGCTACCAAAATTCCATCGGCACCGAAAGCTTTACGGCTGCGGTGGGGTGAGTGCTTTTTGAAAATCAAATAGCTAAAAGCAAATCAGGGGACTGTGAATGAACGGTACCCTGATTTTTATGTACCAGCCGCTCAAATCAGGCGGCTGTTTTCCTATGGGTTCAAGACTCCATATCCAAGGATCTCATAATACCCGACGGGATATTGGTTCTGGCGGCAGGCATCGCCGGAGTTGCCCTCGATGGTGTAGACGATGCCGTTTTCGCATTTTTCCACAATGCCGACGTGATCGGCTTCGCCGTCCTGCGGGCCGGATGCGCCGTTCGGGTCATTCCAGTCGAAGAAAACGATCATGCCGGGAGAGGGGTTAACCGAGTTAGCCGCCCATTGCTCGCGGCTGCGGAACCATTCAACGCCGCCGACGCACCCGGCAAATTTCGGGGCGGTTCCCGTATCGAGATAGCCGCATTCGTTAAAGCACCAAGAAACAAAGCAGGCGCACCATTCCACACGGCTTTCAAAACCATACCACAACCAATAGGGCTCACCGCCCACATTGCCGACTTGCGACAGTGCCACCTTGACGATGGCATCATCCCCGGAATAAATGCCGTAAAGGACGGCAGACCACAACCTGCGGTTTTCCTCGGCAAGCAGTTCCGAAAGCTGCTTCCGCTGGTCGGCGGTAAAGTTGAAATGGTCGGCCATTTCCTCGACCGTCTTGTGGCTGACCGTGATATAAAGGTAGGTGTGCGTGACCGTCTTAGTGGTTTCCACGATGTTCCCGTGGCCGTCGTCAGTTTCGGTAATGACCTCCTCGGTCTTGCTCTCGGTGCGGGAGGATATTTCGTTCATCTGCCAGAAAATATCTTTGAGGATGGCTTTCTTGCTGTCATCCACCGTGGCGACCTCTTGCGGAGCGTCGGGGTTGGTGGTGGTTTTCACGGCATACACCGCCAGCACCTCCGGCCAAACGGCACGGGAGCCGGACATTTCCAACTCGTCATAGGTGACATTTGCCCTTGTAGTGTCGATCTGCGATTGATAGTCGGCGTTGATCTCCTGCACGGCCTGCCGCATGGTCTGTCCCGTGCCGCTGTCCTCGCTGGAGAAGAAAATGCCAAAGCAAGAGCCGACGATCAGCCCAATCAGACAAACAACGATAATCACGACAACGGCGATCCACCCGCCCGCAGCAATAGCGGCGATCAGCGCCTTTGTTCCGGCAATGATGGCTTTGACGGCGGCAGCAGTAGCCTTGACCGCCGCCTTAATGCCTGCCGCAGTTGCTTTTGCGGTCGCACGGGCGGTATGCGCCGCAGTTTTAGCGGCTTTTGCCGTGACCTGTGCGGTTTCCTGCGCCGTTTTTGCCGCAGCCTGCGTCGTTTTTATAGTCGTCCGGGCGGTCTGCTCGGCGGTCTTGATGGTTTTCTGCGTGGTCTTGACGGCCGCCTTGCCCGTGGATTTTGCCGTCTGCTTGATGGTCTTGCTGCTGCGGTCTACCGTTTTGATCGTCTTTTGCGTAGCATCGGCAGAGCGGCGCACCCGCCGCATGGCGTCCTGCGCCTGCTTTTTCGGCAAGTCGGTTCTTCTTCGCTGAAAATAGTCCTTTGCCTTGGAGATATTCTCCTTGGTGTTTTTTACACCCTTGCGGCCGAACTTATCCAGCCCGTGAACAGTTTCGTGCGCCGCCGTTTCCGTCCCAGTCAAAGTGCGGTCGGCAGCGTATTCTTCGGGAGAGGATTCCGCCGCAAAAATGCCGTGCTCCGCCTTGTCCTTGGTGCGGACATAGGCGTCCTTCATCCGCTCGGCGGCTACCGCCGATTTGTCAATCACCTTTACCGTTTTCTTGACCGCATCTCTCGTCTTGATGTCGGGCATGGCTTTACCTCTGCGCATTGCCGAACACGCCCTCGCCGGGGCGCGTCGTCATCAAGCGGTAAAGCTCGGTATCTTTGGGAAAACGGTTGATAAACGGCACCAGCGCCGAGCCGTACTTGATCAGCCCGCAGCCTGCGTCGGCATTGGTGACATAGCTCATCTGCTCGTCGGAAATGTTCAGGAGCTTCGAGAGCTTGGCACGGTCGGAGAACGCCTGATTGAGCATGACCACGAACTCGGAGTTGGAGAGCATCGTGCTTGCCTGCACGGAATCCAGAAGATATTCGACATTTTGCGTGATGGCGGTGGGATAACCGTTGCGCTTACGGAACTGCCGCCATGCAGAGTTGAAGAAAATTCCGCTCTGCTCATTTTCAAAAACGACATGAAATTCGTCGATAAAGATGTGGGTACGCTTGCCCTTCTTCCAGTTGAGGGTGACACGGTTGAGGATGGTGTCGGTGATCACCAACAGTCCCGTAGGCTTCAACTGCTCGCCAAGACCGTGAATATCAAATACGACGATGCGCTTGTCGAGGTCAACAGTGCTTTCGTGACCGAAAATGTCTAGCGAACCGGTGGTGAACAGCTCCAGCGACAAGGCGATTTCTTTTGCTTTTTCTTCGGGCTGCTCCAGCAGCTTGTTTCGAAGGTCGCAGAGTGTGGCGGGCTTGCCCGTTCGCTCGGCGTCCTGATACACCAGCGCCGTGCAGCGGTCGATGATGGATTTTTGCTGCGGGCCGACACCGGCCTTGTCGATCTGCTCCACAAGGGACATGATGAACTGCGATTTCTCCACGATAGGATTGTTCTCACCGTAACCGTCCACCATATACATAGCGTTCAAGCGGTCTTTGCCGCCCGCCGCCATATGAATGACGGTCGCCGTTTCCTTGCCCAAAGCCGCCGCCAGCGCACCAAATTCGTTTTCCGGGTCGCAGACCAGTACATCATCGGCAGTGTTGAGAATAAGAAAAGCGATCAGTTCCTTAGCGCTGAACGATTTGCCCGAACCGGGCACGCCCAACAGGAACGCCGATTGGTTCAGAAGATTTGCTTTGTTACACATGATGAGGTTGTGGGAGATGGCGTTCTCTCCGAAGTAAATGCCGCCCTTGTCCTGCACCTCCTGCACCTTAAAGGGCATGAACACTGCAAGGCTCTCGGTGGTGAGGGTACGGAACACGTTGATTCTCCGTGTGCCGATGGGAAGAACAGTGTTCAGCCCGTCGAACTGCTGAAATTTCAGCACGGCAAGCTGACACATATGCTTTCGCGCCACGGCAAGTACCGTTTCGGTGTCGCTGTCGAGCTGCTTTTTGTCGTCGGCGGTAATAACCATCGTAATAACGGCAAGCATCATCCGCTGATCTCTTGTGGTCAGGTCGTCCAGAAATTCCTTGCTCTCTTTGCGCTGGAGCTCCATATCATAGGGGACGACGGCGGAGAAATTGTTGTTGGCATTCTGCCTGCGCTGCCAGTTGGTGATGTTGGTTTCGATGCCGAGTAGACGGTTTTCCACCTCCCGCACGGCCTCGTCGGTGGGGATCGGCACAACATCGATCGACAGCATCATATTTCGGTTGAAGTCGGTCAGTTCCGTAACCATGCTGTCTTTGATATACGAAGCGTAGTCTTTCAGAAACAGGACTCGGCAGTATTTCTCGCCCAGCTTCAGGCAGTCGCTGCTTTTCTCCAAAGAGTCGGGGCAGATATAGTCCTTGAAATCATGCCCCTTGCGCATCATATCCTGCGGGTCAAAGTGAAACGCCGCTTCCTCGCCCTGACGGTAGAAGTCGTGGAGCACCCGCAGCTTTTCGGCGGCGTCCAGCTCGGTACACTTGGAGCCGAGGGCGGCGAAATGAGCGATCAGGTCGGCGCCGATCCGGGCAAAGTAGGTGCGGGCTTCTTCGATGTCCTTCTTGCAGACTGACACCGTGATATACTTCTCCTGAATGATGCCGTTGGCGCCGGTGGCCTTATTAAGCAGCATTTGATTGTATTCCCGGCGGTACACATCGCAGGCGTCGCCCTGCATGGGCATCAAGATCGACTGCTCGAAATTTGCCCGGTTCAGCCTGCGGTTGTTGATGGTGATCTTCGTTGTCGCCCCGGAATCCAAACTGTTCAGTAGCTCCGAATAGGCAAGGAACATCTGCTCCTTGTCCTCGCGGCTTGCCACAAGGTAGTTGATGTCGGTAAACTGATAGGTCTTGGAAAAGCGACCGCCTACTTGAAAAATACCATCCTTCCAGATGCGGCGGATAGGGATCACATCTTGCACCTTGCGGGGCACGGTGTATCGCTCCTTGTCCTGTTTCAGCAAGTTTTTCAGCGTTTTGATCATGATTTTCCTCCCTCCAATTTGTCTTTGAGCGCTTCGTAGTAGAGATTTGATGCCTCAAAGCGAAGCTTTTTCGGCTCTAACAGCTCCGAGCGCAGCCACGCCCAGAGAAATTGCTCGGCGGTCATGCCGTGATAAGTGATAAAGCCCAGCGCCGCAAAGGGGGCAGCGCCGAGAATACACATCCACGATACGGTTTCCGTCCCGAAGTGGGGGTTCAGCAGAAAGTACAGTCCCACGGCGACGAGAATCGCCAAGGCAGAAAAAATGAACTGCCGCATGGACAGTCCGAAAAACATGGATTCCGTATAATTGCGGATCTCCCGATTGATTTTCACTTCCAAAATAATACCTCCTTGTGATTTGGGCATAAGAAAAACGCCTCCCGTACGGAAGGCGTTTAACTGTTGTTTATTGTAAGCTGGTTAAAAATTCAATGGCTTCATAGACGTTTGAAAAAGTCAGGCATTTCTGACAAAGCCAACGATTTCGCTCATCTGTATCCTCTAAACCGGGGAGTCCTTGTGACAATAAATTCAGAACGGTTTGCTTTGAATGAATAACGGCCTTCGGATAATTTTGCGCGATTCTTGCTGTTGTCGCAGTATCACCTTTTTGGTAATTCGGCTCTTTAGAAAGCAAACGTTCTATTACTCGCTGCTTTTCAGCGACGGTTTGGATCGGTGGCGTATACATTTCATAATGCAGCATCAGCCAATACTCAATGCAGCCGGTCGTCATCAGAAGCCGAATTTTGATCCCAGGCTTTTTACGCAGTGAACGAAGGCTCTTGATGATCTTCATGCGGGCATCCCATAAGCCAATGTCTTTCGTTTCTACATCGAAGAAAAACCAGATCTCGTCTGTAACTTCGGCATAGTCTCGGTAGGCTTTGTCCTTTTTGAATTTCCCGTCTGCTTCCTCAAAAAGTCCGGTAGCGCTTGGCCGCTTGATGGACGCAACATCTTTGAATTCTTTCTTCAAAAAATCCGTATAAGCCTGTTCACTTTCTCCTTCACAGAACACCACAATATATGGCTTTCTTCGTCTGACAGGACGTGGCATTTACTCCACCTCCTCGATCTCAATATCCGGCGTGGCACCGTATTTTCCGACAAGGTAGCCTTTCCGAATATTCTCTGTTGTCCGGGTGGAAAATTCGCTGATGGTATACAGCTCAGAGGTTCCGTCCTTATCACGTTTATCCACAAAGTACAGCTGATCTTTTCGGAGAAGTTCCAGATTCATCAATTCTGTATTGTGGGTCGTAAAGACAATCTGTGCGCCGTTGGGATTAGAAGCCTTGCTCTGAAATTTCGCAACGATACAATTTACCAGCATGGGGTGAAGCTCACGCTCCAGTTCATCCACCAATAAGATACCGCCGATGCGCAGGGCAGATTCGATTGCAGGAGCCAGTGCCATCAATTTACGTGTACCGTCTGACTCATCGGAAAGTTCCAGCGCGTAAGTCGCTTTCTGCCCGTTGCGATTTTCACCTTGGTGATTGGCCTTAGCAGAAACTTCACCCATTTTCAGACGTATTTCACTGTTGTTGGAGGTTTCGGCGAGGGTGTGCATAAACTGAACCAGAGCAGCCTTGAGTTCCTCCGGGATATTATCCGGCAAGGATTCATTATCCTGAATCTCATTGCTGTTGACCTCAAACTGCATATCTTGAATGCCCAGATCTGCCGCTTTGGCATAGTCGGAAATCGCTTTCAGCATATTTTTATCTTCTGAATACTCAATCAGTTGACGGGGAATATCGGAATAATCCCGAGAGAAGAAAACCTGATCTCGAAACCAGCGCATCGCTGCAACACAAGCTACATCATTCATGGTGCACGCTACCGAGAAAAGCAGCTGATTTTCAGCGACCATTTCACCGATTAAGGATCGTTTGTTTTTATCTTCTGTAAAGGAGAACTGCTGGTTTGTACGATTAAAGATCAGAGCTTTCTGCCCCTTAGGCGCGTGATATAGATATTCCGAATAAACCTTTTCTCGCGTAGCGGCAAAACCATACCAATATCTTACTCCGCCGGAAGTATATTCAAAAGAAAACTCAGTAGGTTCTTCTTTGGAATAGTCATTTAGGGCAAACGGATTGACAGGAATCGTTGCACGTTCGTGCTGCGTTCTCTGCGCATTTCGGATAAACTGAACGGCCAGCCAAAAAGCGCGGATCACATTACTTTTTCCGCCGCCGTTCTTGCCGTAAATCGCAATAGCGGGAAGCAACTTGGATTTTGAGGATAACGGAATCAAACAGTTTTTAAACGAGCTTAGCCCGGTTGCTTCCATAGAAAGCACCGCTTCATCACGAAAAGAACGGTAATTTTTGAAGCGAAATTCAATCAGCATTAAAATCACCTCCATGGATATTCATATTCAGTATAACACAAATTGAGATAAATACAAGCGATAAAATCAAATATTTTGATTTTTTACCGTTGATTTATACAATTACACTTACAGCCCCATCATTTCACGCACAACACGGTCTGCCATTTTGACGGCGCCGACGAGCACCAGCATATTGAAGATCAGCTCGCCCACATACGACCACACCTGCGTTACCGCCGCAGCGTCGGGATCAACGACGGGCGGGCTGGATGCAAACAGGGAGAAGATGATGCAGGCCAGTACGATGATCGCACCTTCCAAGCAGACGGCGGCGTAACTCTTGATAAAGCTCTTGCCGATATTCTGCGACGGTTCGCCCGCAAAGGTCGAGAGCGGAACCGGCGCAATAGCCGTGTAAAGAAAGAGTTTGAAAAATCTGCCGTACACGGTCATGATCATGATAAACGACAAAACCGTGATAAACAGCCCGCCGATCAAGGTCACTGCCCACAATGGGATGCTTTCAAAGAAACCGCAGTCCTCCACGGCGGTCACGATCTCGGCGGGCAGCACGGTTTCCTGCGCCGCGCCGAAGCCTGCGGCGTTCATGATGGTAGAGATCAGCCCCTGCACGATGTTGAACAGGGCGATCATCAGCTCCAAGCCGTATGTGACGGCGGCTTTGGCAAGGGCAAAACGGATAAACACTTTGAGGGCGTGTTCCGGCCGCTTCAGTTCCGCAAAGCTGCCGCAGGTTTTCATCACGCCCACCACAAAGAATAAAACGAGCAGCGCAAGGCCGATGGCCTGCACCGCACCGTGGATGCCGACGATCACATTCCAGATCGTGCCGCCCTTGAACTGTTCCGGCGACTGCGTAATGAGCTGCCATATCTCCGCCAGCTTTTCGTTCCATGTTTCAAGCGCATTCTCCAAATTCTGCACGATCCAGTTATCCGACATTCGGCTCACCTCCCGTCAGCGCAATATCGCAGGCGACCTCGTTGCCCCAAACATCCCAGCCGTCCGCTTTCTGACGGGCGAACAGCTCAATGCGGGGCAGATCGCCCATCAGCTCGACGATGCGCCGCCTTGCTTCTTCCGGTTTCTTGCTGTGTTCCTCAATGTGGGAGAGAATGACTTGATGCACCCCGGTCGAGCGGCGCTTCGGGTGGCCTTTGGTGGCAAGCATACAGAACTCCGCATTGGCTCTCGTCCAGTGCCCCATGCCCCAAAACAGGCTGTCGGACTTGCGGTTCTGCTTGATCCACACGAAAGCCACCGTCTTATACGAAAAGCCCCATGCACGCATGACCGAAAAGCAGTCGTGCAGCAGCGGGATCGTTGTCCATAGAAACAATACGCAGTCGTCTGCGGCAAGTGTGCCGACCGGCAGCGCCCGTATATCTTCCAGCTCCATTGTCGGGTAGTGGGATTCGGCGGAGCGCCCAAGTCCCTTTTTAGAATAGACCTTGTACCGCCAAGGCGGGTCTGCGTAAATAATGCTGTATTTCTTCACAGCTTCCTCCTTTCCGGCAAATAGGGGCAGGCCGAAGTGGCCTGCCCCGTGCGCCGTATCATTTATCTGCTGTCCCGGTCGGGCGAACTGCGGATCACGCCGTACACATCGTCCACAAAGTAGCGTCCGGCAAAGGGGTTGAATATGGCGTGGCACTTCACGCCGTTGTATTCGGCAAGGTAGTCGTTGTCCCCGATGCGTTTGAGGATCGTCGCCTCACCGAGTACATGGTTTTCTCCCTGTTTCAGAGAGTGGATATAGCACTCACACTTTTCCATCCGTGGCCTCCTTTCAGCCCGTGATCAGGTTGAGAATTTCTTTGGCAAAGGTAATGACGATGCCGCCTGCAAGGGTGAGAAAGCCGTTGCTGTGCTGGCTGGGATCGTGGGACTGGAACGAAAGTCCCACCTGCACGATACCCCAGCCGAGCAGGATCAGTCCGACCGCACGGATCAGGCCGAAAATGAAATCGCTCAGGTTGTTCACAACGGCGATCGGGTCATTGGCGGCAAAGGCCGTAACGGAGCAGCCGAGCACAAGGGCCACCGACAGCACAGCGGCACAGTAGAAACGGAAGCCCTTTCTGACCTTGCTGGGCACAGGCAGCTTGGTTGCAGTCTTTTTGTTGTTCTTCATGGGTTTATCCTCCTTGAATTGAATTAAAAAAGAGCCTCTATATCCTCGTCGGACAGAAGCTCATAATCGGGTATGGGTTCACTTAGTTCAAACAGCGTTTCGGCGGCAGCGCCTGCAAACGAGAGCGTCGCAACGGCATTTTCCGTCCCGCCGTGTTCATAGGGTGCTGCGCCGCCGTCCTCGGTCAGCGCAATGTTCGGGTGCTTCAGAATGTCGTATTTTTCATCCATCACCGGCCGCTCACCACGGATAAACAAAAGAGCGTAACGGTTGTCCAGCATACGCACCTCGTCCGGCGTCAGAAGCTCTCTGCCGCTGATCTGATAGTTCGTGCTGTAATTGCCGTTGCGCCCGGATGATTTGCCGTAGGTGTTGGTGTCGATGGTGGATTTGCCGAGATAGGATTCCGAGATCAGCTTGTGGGTCGAAGTTTCGTTGCCGCCGAGGTAAAGGAACTCGTCGCAGTTGCCGAGTATCGACTCCCATTCCTTTTCAAACAGTGCTTTGAGTGCCGCTACATTTTGCAGAATGATCGATACATACACATTGCGGGAACGCATGACCGCAAGGATCTTGGAAAAGTCCTCCGGCAGACTGACATTGCTGAACTCGTCCATCAAGAAGTGGACGGGGGCGGGCAGACTGCCGCCGTATTTGTGGTCGGCCAGATAGAATAGCTGCTGAAAAAGCTGGGTGTACAGGATGCTGACCAAGAAATTAAAGCTGGTGTCATTGTCGGGGATCAGGGCAAAAAGCGCCACTTTCTTTTCTCCAAGGGACGGCAGATCCAGCTCGTCCGTAGCGGTCAGCGCTGCCAGTGAGGACAGGTTGAATTTTTCGAGCCTTGCCGCCAGCGTGATCTGAATGGATTTCAGCGTTTTGGCGCTGCCGGAGTGATAGTCCTTGTAATATTTCACGGCGATGTGGTCGGGTTCCCGCATCTCCAGCCGTTCAAACAGCTCGTCCAGCGGCGAGGTATATTCGTCGCAGTCCTCCCGCACATCCGCCGCACGCAGCATCTCCATGACCATCGGAAAGTTCTGCTCATCGGGCGGCGCTTCGTATTTCAGATAGAAAATGAGAGCCAGCAGAAGCATAGATGCAGCCGTATCCCAAAAGGGATCGTTGGACTGGCTGCCTTTCGGCGTGGTGCTCTTGAACAGATTGGTCACAAGCCGCTGCACATCGTTGTCGTCCCGCAGGTAGACAAACGGATTGTAGCAGTGGCTTTTTTCCATGTTCAGAAGATCCAGCACACGCACCTCATAACCCTTTTGCCGCAGCAGATGTCCCGTGCTTCGCAGCAGTTCTCCCTTCGGGTCCAGCACGGTAAAGCTCGTGTTGGCCTGACACAAATTCGGTTTTGCGTAAAACCTCGTTTTGCCTGCACCGCTGCCGCCGACCACGACCGTATTGAGGTTGCGGCGGTGCTTTCGTCCGTCCAGCCCCATACGGACATTCTGTGTGAAGATCTTGTTGTCCTCCGGAGCGGCTGCCCGGTATTTTCGGTTGACGGTTCGAGCCGAGCCCCACTTGGCCGAACCGTGTTCCTCGCCACGGCGGTAATTGCGGCGGGACGATAGAATGACACCCACCGCAAGCCCGTAAGCACAGAGCAGAACGAGAACAGTTTTCAGGCTGTCCCCGCAAAGTTCGATATGAAACAGGTCGTTCATCACCGCGGGAAACCGGGCGACGATCTCCGGCAGACCGCCGTGGGCGGCAGGGGCGATCAGTAGCCCCAGCCACACCACGGGGAGAATCCCGAACAGGCAGAGGATAAGAAAAGTGCTTTTATCGTTCTTCATCTCTGTCCCTTCCATATTTATATGGGGTCCCCGCAAAGTCGTCAGACTTTGTGGGGAGAGGAGGAGCGACGGAGTGGTCGAGCTTTCGCTCGCTTGCGTGCGAAACGAGTGAACGCAGTCCGCGACGACGAGGAGCATCGATCACCTTCAAAAGAACTTCATCTACAATGTCGGTGGGGCGTTCTTCCTCCAGCAGATCGTTCCGCATTTCATTGAGGGCATTGACCACAACGCCGTGCTCATAGCGGTCAAGGGTCAACACCCGCTTTTCCTGTTTTCCCATCGTCATCGCTCCTGTTCACTCTGGCGGGGCGCTTTGTTCTGTTCCAGCGACCGCATCATTCTTGCGGAAATGTCATAGGCGGTGTCCCGGATGTCGGTTAGCTCGGCACGGATCGTCTGCGGGTCATCGGTGCGCAGAAAGTCGGCAGGCGCTTCAAAGGCATAGCCGCTCACATCCACACCGAACTCTTTGCCGAGAATATAGGAAACGCACTGTGCCTTGAAACCGGCGCTTTCTTCGGTGTATTCCTCGCCGGTCCGGGCAAGTTCCGCCTGCGCCAACGCCTTGGACAGGCCGCAGAACAGGTCGTTTGCCGAAAGCCCGCGGCGGACAAAAACGGCGTTCTGCTCACGGTCATACACGGCATCTATGCCGTTCGGCAGCTCATCCACGGACTGCACCGGTGCGGGGCGCTTGTAGATCAGGGCGTTCAGCAGCGCCCGTGCATCATGGGAAGCCGCCTGCGGTGCTCTCGTTCGGGCGGTGGTCTGCGAGATGTCATAGACACGCTTGATGTTGTAGGACACGCCGATACTGCCGTCGTCGCGGGTGTATTCACCGTTGGACTCGACGATCTTGATGGGACGGCTAAACTCCTGCCGCTTGATATACACACCCTGATCCCGCCAGAAATCTTTATCGCCCAGTCTGCGGGCATCCGGCTTCGTGGCAAGGATCAGCAGGGCGTTGGTGGCAGAGTAGTTGCGGAAAGCCGCCTGCACATCCAGATAGTCACGGAACTTGCCGCCGTCTGCACAGACCGCCTCGGCGGTGGCGTCGGTCAAAGTGTAAACCTCGTCACGCTCTGCCTTTTTCTTTGCCGCCCACGCCTCCTTGTCAAATTCGTCGGTCTGCGGGGTAGATTCAAAAATATCGTCAAAATTGTTCATCGGTCATCGCTCCTTTGCTTTCTTCGGTTTCTTTCGGGAAGGCTGCTTGTGGGTGGTAGTCGGCTGCTTTTTCGGTTCTTTCGCCGGGGTGGATTCGGAAATGCCCGGCTCTGCCGCCTCTTTCTGCCTGCTCTCCCGAATTTCCCGCAGTTCCTCACGGACAGAGGGGCGTTCTTCGGGAGATTTAGCAGTACCCTCGGCGGTTCTGCTTTGCTTCTCGGAGGTAGGCGCGGACGGACGGGATTTCTCCGTCTTTGCCGCCGCAGGGTTTGGGGATGCGTGTTCCTCCTTTTGAACGGGTGCGCCCAGCAGGTCATCCAGCAGGCGGTCGTCCGCCGCCTTGTCGGGTTTCTCCTGCTCAGGCGCAGACGGGGCGGTTTTATCCACCTTGGCCTGTTCGATGTCCCGCTTGATGGAAACAGTATCGACTGTCGCCAGCTTGAAGCGCTCCACAATGCGGTTGATTTTGGACGCATCCTCGGCGCGCACCATAATGTCTACCATACCGTCAGCGGAACGCTCTTTGCCACGAAGGGCGCAGTAGACAACGCCGTACCGCTTGGCTTCCAACGCAAACTGTTTCAGATGTTCCTCGCTGACGGTGAACACTTTCAGCTCCTTGCCGCTTTTGAGCATGGCAGAAAGCCGCTGGTGGCCTTTGGTCTTGTTCTTATCTCGGTTTTTCCAGACAGCATAGAGCATGGCGGCGATATTCTTTGCCGCCGAGCCGGTCAGCTTCAGGGCAACTTCCGTACCCTCCAAGCTGATCCGCACGACTTGCTCCGCTGCGTCACCGGAATTGTACATGCTTCATCATCTCCTTTGCACTTAGAAAATTCGCTTGCGAATTTTGTGTGACCGCCGATCATCTGACGGTTTTCTGCTGTTCGGTGCGGTCACATTTCTCCTTCCTTTCGGGTTGCTCGTCCTCACGGACGGCTTTGATTTTCTCCTTAATCACGCCGGAGCGCTCGGCAATGGTGTTACATAAAACCACCTCCTTCCGCAGTGCGGCAAGCTCTTTGGAAAGTGCGGTGATCTGCGCCTTGGCCTCCGCTGCCTTTTCAGAATCAGATTTCACCGCCGCCGTCCGCTGTGCTTTATAGAGCTGCTTGCGTTTCTCGATCAGAGCGGTGATTTTTCCGCTTACCTCATCCCGGTAGCAAAAAAGCTGCTCGGCGGTATCGATCCGATGCCCTATGAGCAGCCTTGTTTCGGCGGTGATGGCGTCCAGCTTCAACAGATCCTCCCGCAAAAGAAAGTGCAGCCGTTTTCTGCTTTGCTGCAGGCGGTTCTTCGGGAAGATGCCTAGCAGATAGCAGTAGTGAACATACAGCGCCCGGAAGCCGGTCAGTTTTCGGGCGGTTTTCAGGCTGCCGATCAGCCTGACTCGCAGGATCTCCGGCTTTTGTTCGGGCCTTTTCCGTTCGGGGCGGTTCTGGGATAAAATGCGCTTGCGGATGCTGTCCAGAGAGTAGTCCTCACCGAAATTGCGCATCAGGCGCACAAATCGTTCCTTGCCCGGCGGTCTGACCGAAATATCCTTGCCGACCTTTACCGCATAGCCCTTTTTCCGCAGAGCGTCGAAAAACTGCCGCTCGGTCATGGCTTGCCGTATCGCCTCGTCAATGTCGCTGCGGATCAGCCCTCGCCAAGTGGGGCGCTGTTCCTGCTCGGCACGCCATTCACCGTATTGCTTGGCTTTCCCGTACTGTGGGTTTTCAATCACCGATAAACGGTACTCACGGCAAAGCTCATCGGAAACAGTCTGCATATCGTGATAATCCTTTTTGGTGCGGTGGTATTTGATTCCGTCCACAAAGGACACCGTATTCAGCACAAAATGATTATGCAGGTGATTTTCTTTGTCAAGGTGGGTCGCCACAATCACCTGATAACGGTCGCCCCAAAGCCGGGTCGCCAGTTTCACGCCGATCTCATGCGCCAGTTCGGGCGTGGCCTCGCCGGGGGCAAAGGACTGATAGCCGTGGTAGGCCACGGTGCCGTCCTTCTTGCCGAACCGCTTTTTCACCGCCAACATTTCGTCACGGGCGGTGTTGGGAGAGCAGTTGATGCCCGACACAAAGCGGTGGAGCGGTGTGCCGTCCTCGCCGCCCGTTTCCTGCGTTTTCTCGGAATTAACAGCGTAGCGGATCACATCGGAAAGCTGCTGTCCGTCCTGTTCGGTCAGCTCACGGTCGGCGTAGAATTTCGGGTTTGCCGTCTTTTCGGGATTTTCCGCATAGATCACCACCTTGCCGAGCCAGCCTTTTACCCGCCATATTGATGTCGTCGCCATAAGCGTCACTTCATCGGGCGGGGCAGAATGACCGCTGCGGTGATCGCCTTGACGGCTTCATCCAGTTTGCGGCAAGCCTCGTCGTACCGCTGCACATCCAGTGCGTTCAGGGTATGGGCTTTTGCGGCGATCTGATTGAGGTTGTTGCCGATCCTGTGCAGCTCCCGCATCATGGCGTAATAGTCGGGCGGTGGGGCGTCCTGCGGTTCAAGGCCGTTTACCAAATGCCGAAGATACGCTTCACGGGAAAGTCCGCTCTTTTTGACCTTCTTCTGAAACGCCTCGACTTCCTTTTTATCCAGCCAGAATTGAATGTGAACATTGCGTTTTCTCATAGGCTCTCCTTATCTAATTCATTTTGAATTTCCACGATCCGCTTGCCGACTGCGTACACAACGGGGATTGTCACGCCGTTGCCCGCCTGCTTGTAAAGCTGGGCATCGGAATTGACGGCGGCGGCCCGGTCAAACATATCATCCGAAAATCCTTGCAGCCGCCAGCACTCACGGGGTGTCAGTTTGCGGATGCGTCCGCAGCCGAGCGGAAGCGCAGAGCCGTTTTCAGGCTTGCTCTGATCCACCTTCTTTGCCTGTTTGACGGGCAAAGCGTATTCGCAGAAATCGCAGGCGCAGAGATAAACGCCGTGCTTGTCCTGCGTGTTCAGACAAAAGGCGGGTTCTCCGCACTCCTTGAAACGGCGGCCGTTCTGCCTCTTATTCTCACGGTCGGGGGTCAGTACAGCGCGGCAGCCATAAAAAACGCCGGAGCTTTCGCCCCGGTTGCTGACCCCGATTTTGTCATAGCCTGCGATCAGGCATTTGGTGTGATTCTGCTCTAAGATTTTCGGCGTACCCCGTTTTAGTTGGATGAGCGCCGTTTCTTCGGTGCGGTCCGGGCACTCGCCGCTCATGCAGAGAACGCCGCTTTTGTCGCCGCTGTGGTTGGTGATGCCGCTGTCATACCTTGCCTTGATACAGCGGGCGTGCTCGGTCAGCCTCGGTTCGCCTTTGCACAGGTCGATGAAGTACATCCCCGTGCGCCCGCTAAAGCCGCCGCCCTCGCTCATCAGCGTGCAGCTCACGCCTGCGGGATCATAGACCCGCTTGCCCTGCGTGCCGCCGATCAACTGTATAAGAGCCTTGCCGTCGCCTGCGGTGACAGGAAATACTTTTCGTCCACCCTCGGCTCTAAAATGTCGATAAGCGACAAGGTAGATGCGTTCTCGGTTTTGCGGAACGCCGTGGAAGCGTGAATTAAGCAGTCCGTATTCGATATGATAGCCGATTTCGGCCAACGAATGGAGAACGGTCGCAAAGTCCCATCCTCGATTAACGGAGAGCAGATTTTTAACATTTTCAAGGACAAGCCATTCGGGTCGATCCTCGGCAGGCGTGCCTTTGAGGAGTCTAATGATTTCAAAAAAGAGAGAGCTTCGCTTTCCGGCAAGCCCTCGTTGCCGGCCAGATACAGAAATGTCCTGACACGGGAATCCGCCTGCCCAGAGGTTGACTCTCGGCAAGTCGGCGGGCTCGGTTTTGGTGATGTCCTCGCCATACCACTCATCCTCCTTTACATCGTGGATCGCACGGTAGCTGCGGTCTGCGAATTTGTCGATCTCGCAGTGACCTTTGCAGACCATACCGCAAAGTTCAAAGCCCTTGCGGAAACCGCCGACGCCGCTGAAAAAGTCCAAAAAGGTCATGGGTTCGTTCACCGGCTTTTCTCCTTTCGGGTATAAAAATATCGCCCTCCGCATGGGCGGGGACGAAAAGGGTTTCAGGGATTTCCCTGACAAGTGCCGTTGTGGTATCACAACGGCGATGCTTGCTGGTACAGTGCATGGCGTTCGTCCCATAGGCCGAACATTTTGCCACCGACCGAAATAACATCATCGCTCCTGCTCCGGCTGCGGGCGGTACGGGATGCCGAGCAGCGTGCCGTTCACCCTCGCAAGGTGTTCGGGATAGCGGAACATCTTGCCGTAGCGGTCGATCTGCTCGTCGGAAAGGCTGTCCAGATTTTCGCCGCGGCAATCGCAGATAAAGGCGGGGCCGAAGATGAAATCCACCATCACGCCGTCGTCGTTCTTCACGCTGCGGTTTGGGCGCATTCCGTTGATCTTGCTTTCCTCATTGCAGACGATGCAGACCTGCTCCTCAAAGGGATAAAACGGCTCGATCAGACCGCCCACCACTTTCTGCATCCCGGCAAGGGATGCGTCGATCTCGGCAGTGCGGGAGAGCTTGCCCGGTTCCAGCAGAACTACGTTGATTTTCTTTTCATTTTCCATTGCAAATGTTCCTTTCGTTGTTTTCCGTAATCGTGATCGTCAGTCCGTATTCATCCTCCAGCGCAAGCAGCAGTTGGTTCAGCGCCGCACGGCTCTTGATGCGGGGAATGTCCAGCGCCGAGGGGAGAACACCCAACGCCTCTGCCAGCGTACAGAGCAGAGCGTGTTTCGGCGTTCTTGCGCCGGATTCGTACTGTGCGATGCGGATGTCGGCGGTTTCGGGCGAAAAGCCTGCGGCGATGCCCAGCGCCTTTTGTGTCATGCCCCGCAGCATACGATAGTGCCGGATGCGCCGTCCCGGACTCATAAAGTCGCTCACCGTTCTTTGCTCCTTTCTCCGCGCTTGGTGATAGGCAGACCCAGCCGCATACAAAGGCAGTCGTTGTAGTCCTTGCCCTGCGGGGGCGGCTGGATGTCCACCGTGACCGCATATTTTCTCGGCAGCAGCGCCTTGATGGTTTCTGCGGCGATCCGTCCCGTAGTGTCGTTGTCAAGCCGGAGCACCACACGGCGGATATGGGGATGCTCGGCAAGATACCGCACCAATGCGGCAGGCAGACTGCTTTCCTCGATTTTCGCCCTTGGCTTGTAGACCCCGGCGAGGGAGAGCAGATTTTCGCCGCGCCAGTCCTTGCCGTCCAGCTTTTGCAGCGTCCCGTAGGACAGCAGATCCACCGCCGACTCAAACAGGTGGAGCATATCGCTTGCGGTCGCCGCAGGGATTCCAAAGGAATAGTGCTTGTCGCTGCCGTTGGTGTCCCCGATGAAGTCCGAGCCGATCCCACGCTGATTAGCATAGCGGGGCTTTCCGTCCGCATCCATGCCGACAAACACTACATTGTGATAGGGATAGCTCTCGTAAAGGCGGCCAGTCTGGATGCAGAAATCGATCAGCTCGTAGTCGATGCCCCTGCGGTGCAGGTATTCGACGGCATGAGTGGCGCTGCGGTTGGCCTGCGGCAAAAGCAACACCTTTTCTTTCGGTACTTTCGGAGCCGGGGAAAAGGCGGGCGGCGTCGCTGACAGTTTCCCCATAATGGTTTCGGCTGCCTGCGTAAAAGGCATCTCTTTAACCTTGATAAGATAGTCCAGCGCCGAATAGCCGCAGATCCCACGGGAAAACCAGCACCATTTGCCGTTGGAGATTTTTAGGCTGTCGTGCTCACGGGTACAGTAGGTGCCGCCCCCGAAATGCACCAGCTCCTGCGGTTCATAAGTCCGCAAATAGGTTAGCAAGTCCATCTCGCGCACCCGCGCCACCACCTCCGGCGGGATATATGGCATATGTTTCACCTCCATTCTGACATAAAAATAGCCGAGGGGCTTTCAGAATGAAAACCTCTCGGCTATGTAGTTATCTGCATATACTTTGACCATTTTATATGCAGAAACCATATCACTTTGTGCAGATAAAGGCTGCCTTGATGTGGAATTGCATATCAGTGCTCACAATAGCTCCTTAGTTTTTCTTGCAAGATAGAGCGGAAGATTCGTTATCTCCCCATCCTTGCGGTAACCACGTTTAGAAAAGCGCAGTGCGTGTTTCGGATGATGATCTGCAACATATCGTTTGAACGAAGGGGCAGACTTATCCTCACCGCCTTTGGCTTCCACGGGAATGATTTCTGTCCCGTGTTGCAGGACAAAGTCAATCTCACTATTCTTGTCGGAGTAATATCGGGGAGCGACTTCAAATTGCCCTCGAAGTTGCTGTAAAACATAATTCTCCGTCAGCGGACCTTTGAACTGATAGTCCGCTTTTAGAAGAATCGCACTGTTGTCAATACCTGCCATATGCTTGAGCAACCCGGTGTCAAAGACGAAGAGTTTGAACTGATCCAGCTTATCAAATGCGGACAGCGGGTGCTCCATTTTGGAAACATTGTAGACTCGGTTCAGCATTCCGGCAGAAACGAGCCACTCAATGGCTTCTTCAAAGTCCCGTGCTCGGCCACCTTCCCGGACAGCGCCGTACATAAATTTTTCATTGGGCTTTGCAAGCTGCGCAACAATGCTGCGGAATACCATTAGGATACGTCCGCTGTTGACCTTGCCGTTGTGCTTGGAGAAGTCATTTTCATAGACTTCAATAAGTTCACGCTGGATCTGAGAAATTCTTGCGGGGTCTTTGTGATTGACCCAGGATGCCACACATTCCGGCATACCGCCGATAATGAGGTAGTTGTTATAGGCTTCCAGCAGCCGGTTATGGAAGATTTCCTCGATCTGCTGCTCCTTCTGAATGCTGTCGTAGTAGGCGTAAAGCACCGGGTCGGTTGCCTCCAGAAACTCCTCAAAGTTCAAAGGATAGATGTCGAGCAAATTGACCATACCCACCGGGTAGGACTTTGGTTTCGCCAAAAGTGTGCCGAGCAAACTTCCTGCCGCAATGACATGATACTCGTTTGCCTTTTCCTTAAAATATTTGAGTGTGTTCAGCGCCTCCGGGCATTCCTGTATCTCATCAAAGATGATCAGAGTCTCTCCCGGCAGAATCTTCTCTCCGCAAATCAGGGAGAGCAGTTCCAAGATGCGCTGCGGGTTTTTGTTCGCTTCGAAAATGGATTTCAGTTCGTCCTCTTCGTCGAAGTTGAAATAAACGAAGCTCTTATAATAGTTCTTTCCGAACTCCTTCATCAGCCATGTCTTACCGACCTGTCGTGCGCCTTTCAGGACAAGAGGTTTTCGTTCCTCGTCATTTTTCCAGTTGATCAAATCTTGAATCGCATTGCGTTTCATGGCGGCCACCATCCTTTCAGGGGGGATGATAAGAGTATAACACATTTTTCCGAAAATATCAATGCGATTATCTCACGTTTTTCCGTCTTTTCACAATGAAAATTCTCACATTTTTCATACTGAGCTATAAGGACTTGTAGTAGTCAAGAAAAGTAGACACGAAAAATATTTATTTTTGATTTGCTTTT
>OFMC01000402.1_pt1 | contig 46504 bp, 52 predicted proteins | sample 1541271 | NCBI WGS metagenome assembly OFMC01 (sample SAMN04209252, study PRJEB22552) | human gut metagenome | biome: gut; material: feces | host: Homo sapiens | place: USA: Oklahoma | reverse complement strand
AATGGTGGACCACTGTAGAAAACGGCGAACCCATAATAAAGCAGGCAGAAATGTCTGCTTTTTCTGTTGGACAAATCCGTCAGAAATGCAGTCAAAATCAAAAAAAAAATAAGAAGAAAGCGAAGCTTTCTTCTCAATGTAATACGTGAGGAGGTGAGAGCATTGAAGGCAGATATGGACAATACAGGAATGTATGTAAGATACATCCCTATTGCAAGGGAAGAGGTCATTGAATTCTGTAAGAATCCCGAAACTCTATCTGGAAGTGAAGGGTTTGCTGAGAAGATTGAGAAGCAGATTGAATACAAGGATCTGATTTCAAGAAAGTACAAGAAAGCAAGGATGACTTCAGATGGGATAAAAAAGACATATATGAACATATATGCCCATAAGCTTTATATGTTTGTTCCTCAGCCTGGAGAACTGAAAGGTCAGTGCTATAAGACACTGATCAAGAGTTTCATTAAGGACTGGACAGATAGTTATGTAGCAGAACGAATTGTGTACTGCTTTAAAGTGATACATAAGAAGACATATTCTCAGTGTGAATTGATAATCTTTTCTAGGCTACCTCTAGAAGAGGAGTTAAGAAAGTATCAGACATATCCTAATGACTACTACTGGGACCCAGTGAAGAAGAGAAGAGCATCAAGGAACTGTGAAGGTGCAGTCCTTCTCCATAAAAAAGGAGATTATATCCTTGATAAGGATGGAAACAAGAAGGAAATCATACTCCATGTAGAGGAGCATGATACTGGATTATTCTTCTTCAGAGAGTTTGACTCTTTCATCCAATCGATGAAACAGTCTCTTAGAAGGGCGATTGATCACCTGGGACTGAGCAGACATGTGTCTACAGTATTCCCATACATAACAGCTAGGAAAGGCTTCTCTCAAGCATCAATAGGTAAGGTGAGAATTAGAAATAAGCTCATCAGAAGAGTCAATGAAAGCATGTATTACATCAAAGAATCCTGTGAATATTTTGAGGATGATTTCCCAGAAATAAAGAAAAAATATTATTCATTTGTTCATTCAATGAATAATCATCTTTATGAGATGACAGGAAGCATTGAAGGTCTAGCCTATAATCTTACCTATTATCAGAGACAGGAATCCTTCAAGTTGCAGATGTCTATGCTTGAAAGAGGTATTGAAGAAAAGCTTGCAAAACTTCATAACTGGATGATTGATAATCTTTCTAATCTTACAATCGAAGATAAGAAAGTCCTCAAAAATAGAACATATTTATAAACCTGCTGATGGTTGATGCAGGAGCTGAAAAACTGACATAGAAGAATAAATGCTGAATGTCACAGCAATCCCATTCTGTTCATTATGTTTTTATATATTTTATTCCCTTCTAAATAAATCATACTTCAGCTTCTGCACCAGCCATTGGCTGGGAAAGATAGAACATTGAAAACTGAATGAAGGCGGTCTACAAAACATCGTCACTATCTGACACGGTCTCGCTAAGAATCATTGAATCCATAAGATCCTGAAGAAGGATATCTGATTTTTGAATTGAACATGAAAGAACAAACGGATTCAAACGGATTTGCGATAAAGATGACAGTGGAAGAGCAGACTGATCTACTGCTTAAAGGAAGAGATGATGACAATAACATCAACGTAGGTGAAGGAGGAAGTAGCGACCCTCTGAGACTGCATTTTATATTTATTTTATTCAATCTATGCGATTTAAGCTGTATGAACTGAGTGTCCACTCGAATACACATTCAGTTGATGCAGTTTGAACAATCACTTTTTAGTAAAGGAGAATTAGAATATGAGAATTATAAGCGTATTAAACCAAAAAGGCGGAGTAGGTAAGACAACCACAAGTGTCAACCTCGCTGTCGGATATGCCAATGACGGATATAAAGTATTGCTGATTGATGCAGATCCACAGGGTAATGCTTCAAGATGTTTCTTTGATGATTATCATAAGCTTGACTATAACAAGTTTGCAGAATTCAGCGTTGAAGACAGAACAGACCAGTATGAAACAGCCAATGAGCTTAGAAAGATGCTACTTTCATACACAAATAAGAAGGATATCAATGATTTGCTTCAGAAGGAAGCTGATGCAGAAGAATGCATCCATTCAACAAAGGTAGAGAATCTAGATATCGTACCATCATTCGGAGCACGACTCATTGAGACTGTCACATTTCTTCAGAATAATGGTGCTCAGGGAAAACCAGTCTATAACGTTCTTAAGGGAAGTCTTAGAAAGGCTTTGAAGAAGAATGGATATGATCTTGTCATCATTGACAATGCCCCAACATTCAATCTGATCACTGTCAACTCACTCTATGCGAGTAACGAGATACTCATTCCATTGAAGGTTGGAATCTATGAACTGGATGGATTCGTATCAACATGCAAGGAAATCAACAATTTCAACGATGCATATGGAAAGGATATTGACTTCAAAATCCTCATCACAATGATGCAGAGAGGAAACAGACCAGATTACAAGAAGTTTGTAGAAGAAATCAGATATCTCTTCCCTAATAGAGTCTATGCATCAACAATCGGTTATCAGGATGCTGTTGTTAATAGAACATCTATGAAACAGGAATTTCTAGTAAATCATGACAGCAATGTCGGAGACGACTATAGAAGTCTTGTCAAGGAACTTGAAGAAGAGAATATGAAGGAGGCACAGTAGAATGGCTTTAACAGATATCGAGGCTGGCTTATCAAGTCAGCCTGTAAATCAGAAACTAGAGAAAACAAATATCCTTAAGATTGATATTGATGACATCATCCCTAATGACAAGAATGTCCTGTCAACTGATGATATCGATGAACTTGCAGAGAGCATCCATAAGGATGGTTTATTAAATCCTCTAAAGGTTTATAAGAATGAAGATGGAACATATGAGCTTTTCGGAGGACACAGAAGATATCTTGCATTGAAAAAGATTGTTGACGAGGATAATGATTTTGATCCAGAAGTGAGCTGTATAGTATATAAGCGTCCTGTCGATCAGCTGAGAGAAAGACTACAGATCATTCAGGATAATGCTCAGCGTGCTATGACTCAGGAGGATAGAAAAAAATTATTCGTTGAGCTTAATAATATCTTTGATACTGCGAAAGCAGAAGGTAATTATGCTGTTACTGGTGGTCAATCAAAATCCGACTGGATAGCAGTTAAACTCGGTATCTGTAAGCGTACTGTTTTCAGATGGCTTAAGAAGACTGAAGACAAAACTTCAAAACCAGCAACACCAGAAAATCCAGATGCCCCAGATAAGGAAGATATTGCACAGGCAAAAGATATTCTTTCTTCTAAGTTTGCTTCAGTGAATGTGACAAAAGGAAAAATCACATTCAAGTTTGAGACTAAGGATGATTTAGCAGAACTTGTTGAAAGGCTTACAGATGCATCCATGGGATATCCAGTCAATCATAGATATGATTGACACAGTGAGCGTCAATGCCTGGTATGGACGCATTTCAGACTGTTCATTTCGCTGTGGAGACCAGCAGATTGACCTTAATGGACACTGTTATGAGAGTGGGTGGGAAAATTTCACTACTACTACAGAAATAAGAGAAAACGGCAAACTGCTTTTTGATATGGATTCTGACTGTGTAGGAAGTTATCATCTAGAACCATATGTAGAAGGAAAATTCACTGACATAAAAGATGTGAAGAAATATCTAGCTGAGAAATATCAGGACAGGACATTTGAATTCGTCACTGAACGTGTTCCAAAAGTGAAGGAATATTTTGACCATGTCTACCTGTATTATGTTCCACCGAAGAAGAAAAAAGAAACATTCATCAAAGAAGACGGTCCTTACGCAGAGATGAGAGAAGGCAAAATCCTTCTCAACAGATTTCCATACAATGAATGTAAGGATTTTAGAAGACGTTCACAGCACGAGAAGGAAAATCTTTATTTTCTAACGAATGATGATGGCTTCTTCATGAAAACACTTGAAGAAATTAATGGTTATCCAATGATTGATGAATTAGAAATCACAAGATATTATCCAGAGTCAAAAAATAAGGAAGTCAGAAGAATCGTATCTCAAAAGGATTCAAAAGGTTATGAAATGAATCTTGAGTTTGATGAATTATTTGAAAATATCGAGAATGTACCATATATAGAACGTAAGAATCCTGTTGATTATCTTATTGACGAAGACGGTTACGTATGCATTCAGCATGTATCCAGCTCAGGTATTATGGAAGAACTCAAAATAGTCTGTACTGCCAACTACTATCCTGAGGGATATATGGGTGAAGAGGAAGAGTTAACAAGCTATCTACTAAACGAGGCTATCAGGCTTCGTTCTTTACATGACCGAGAGGAAAATGATAAATCAGAAAGATTTCTGGTTGTGATTGCAGATGCTATGGACTGGAACAGTGAAGAGAAAATCCACAAAAATCCAGATGAGAATGAAAGACTTGAAGGCATCTACGATACCTATGATGAGGCATATAAAGTGCTTGAGGAAGCATCAAGAAGCGGTACTCCTAATCTAACAGTCGAAATTAGAAGAGAAATCCGTTCTGACAATGAGGGCAAATGGTACGGACTGACGGAACCACCTCTAGATGTCATGACAACAGATATACATGGTAATGTCTCTAATAATGAGACACTTCATTTTCCAGAATGTGAGGAACTTGATGCACTCAGAGACATAAGAGATTTCTGTCCTCCAGAAGAAGAATTTTTAGAAACACAGAAGGAAAAGCCTTTAACAAAACTAATAAGACGAGTAAGGGGACGATGAATCACAGAAGCAGAAATGGAGGTGTAGTCGATGAACGATTATAAAGAAATGAGAGAAGGTAAAATCCTTCTTAACAGATTTCCTTACAATGAATGTAAGGATTTCAGAAGACAATCACAGCACGAGAAGGAAAATCTTTACTTCCTGACAAATGAAGATGGGTTCTTCATGAAGATGTATGAAGCTGTCGGTAATCCAAAGCTTGATGAAGTGTGGATTGAAAAGTACTATCCAGAATCAAAAGTGACCGCAAGGAAATGCATACCCGCAAAAAAGCAATATGAAGATTGTGAAGTGCTCGAATTTGATACATTATTTGAAAATATCGAGAATGTACCATATCTGAATCTTAAGAATCCTGTAGATTTTCTTGTCAACAGAAACGGATGCCTATGTATTCAGCATGTATCCAACTCAGGCGTCATGGAAGAACTCAGGTTAAACTGTTATTCTGAAAAAGTAACAAACTATCTTCTTAAGGAAGCTAAGTTACTTCGTTCTTCACTTGATCAGGAGGTAAATAATATACCAGAAAGATTTCTAGTCGTGTTTGCTGATGCTATGGACTGGAACAATAAAGAGAAGCTACACAAATATCCTAATGAGAATGAAAGACTTGAAGGCATCTACGATACCTATGATGATGCGTATAAGGTTCTTGAAAAAGCCTCAAGAAGCGGTATTCATAATCTGACAGTCGAGCTCCGAAGAGAAGTCCAGTTTGAAGGCGAAGACAAGTGGTATGGACTGATGGAACCGCCACTAGATGTCATGACAACAGATATTCATGGCAATATCTCTGAAATAGAGACACTTCATTTTCCAGAACAGAAAGAAATAGAAGCAGTTAAAGAAAAAAGATGGAGATTTAATGAATCTTTTCCTCCAAGAAGAAGGAGAGGTCGATAAGTGATATGGAAAAGACAGCAACCCAATGGAAAAAGCTTGGATTCGTTCTTAAGGATGGAGTAACTGGAGTCGAGCGAACCCAGCAGTACGGTAGCAGATATACCTATTATACAGAGAATGAGGTTCGTCCATTGACTGAAGAAGAGAAGCTTCAGATAAAAGAGAAAGCAAGAGAGGAGAGAAGACTTCAAAGAATCCTACTGAAAGCCTACAAGGATTATGAAAGATATCCTGAAGATTCGAAAATCAACCTTCCTCTCTATTTTGATGAGCGATTCTATAAGAACCGCTATCTGCCATTCAAGGAAAAGCAGAAAGAAGTTAAGGAACTTATTGAAAAAGCATTGCAGAAGGAAGCTGTTCCTTGCAGTAATCCAAGTCGCATAATTGTCATTGATATTGAAACAACAGGATTTAATGAATATCACGAGGACGTATTGCAGATTTCCATTATTGATGGTGATGGCAATATAATGCTTAATTCATATGTCAAGCCTTATTACAATTCCCGCTGGTTTCTTGGTGCGGGACTCCACTATATTGCTCCAGAAATGGTGGCAGGTGCCCCTGAACTCCATGAACTGATTCCTCAGCTGAAGGGAATACTTGATAGCTGTGACACCGTGATTGGATATAATACAGGATTTGTGATATCGTTTCTGAATTTTCTGGATTATTCAGAAAAAAAAGAGGAAGACGTTATGGAAGACTTTGCTCCAATCTATGAGGAGTGGTTGCCTTCATTAGAATCACACAAGTGGCAGACTCTTGGAACATGTGCTGATTATTACGGATTTGACTGGAATTCAATGGAAGACTATGTATCTGGTTCATTAAGAGACTGCTATGCAATCCTTCACTGCTACAGATGCATGAAGAAACAGATGAAAACAATGATGAATATGTATAAATGGGAGAAATAACATGAAAGAAATGAGTAAAACAAAAAAGATAGTTGCAATAACAAGTGTCATTGTAGCTATCTTGATAGGAACTGTTGGGATATATTCGTTTACAAAAGAGCATACACCACAGTTTTCTTTAAGAAATAATAAAACCATTAAGTTGGAATATGGTGAAAAACATTCAACTGATGAAATGGATTTATTAGATACAAAAAAAATGAAAGATGAAGACAAGAAGATTTTAAAAAAAGGTCTGAAAGTTAGAACTAACTTCAAATATGAAGACGGGAAAGATTATCCAGCAATTGGAGATTATGAGATAACAATGCTTTTTAAGGAAAAGAAACTCGTTAAAAAAGTAAAAGTTGTTGATACAACACCTCCAGAAGTAAGTACAGATTTTGCTAGCATTGATATTGTAAAGGGTACAGATTTAACCAAATATGATTTCAATAGTCTTAACTTATTCAAAATTTCTGATCTTTCTCCTACTGAATTAGAATATGATTACAGTGCGATTGATGCAAATACAGAAGGAACATATGTATTAAAAGCTAATGTAAAAGATAGTTCTGGTAATCTTACAACTAAAGAATTAAGTGTAAATATTACCCAGGCACCTGAACAGAATCAGGAACTCGTAACTGAGACTATCACAAACAACGAAGGTAAAAAGATTACTCGTAATACTTTAAAAAATAAAGAGACAACACAAGAAAAAGTTGCTCAATCAAGTTCACAGACACATTCTCACAGTGTTTCTAAGCCACAGAAGCAGAATACTTCTACTTCTTCAAATAATTCTAATACATCAACTCAAACACAACCAGTAAATCAGAGTTTTGTTGCGAATATGTCAATATCACGTCAAACAACTCAGGCGATTACTGTAGTAGGTAATGGTGGGAACTATGCTACTCTAACAGTACACACAAAACGTAATGGTGTATGGACAGAAACATTAAGATGTTCTGCAAGAGTTGGCAAGAATGGAATTACTGGAAACAAACGTGAAGGAGATGGAAAGACTCCTAGAGGAATTTATAGTTTAGGTCAAGCTTTTGGTTTGGCAGGAAACCCTGGTACATCTAGAAGCTGGCTTCAAGTAAACAATAATCACTATTGGGTTGATGATGTGAATAGCTCATACTATAACAAATTAGTAGATGCTAGTCAGACAGGTATTCAATGGAACAGTGCTGAACATCTGATCAGTTATCCTACAGCATATAGATATGCAATCGCAGTTAACTATAATACTGCTTGCACTAGAGGAGCAGGCAGTGCAATCTTCCTACATTGCTCAACAGGTAGAGCTACAGCAGGATGTATCAGTGTATCTCAAAATGATATGGTCCGCATATTAAAGATGTTACAGGGAGATACTTTGATTGGAATCTATCAGAATAAAAACAGTTTATACTAGTTTGTAAAAGAACAAAGTATATATAGAAAGGAGAAATAACATGGATAGATTAACAGATGAAGAACTCAAAGAAGTTAGAATATATCCTGTAAGAGAAAAGGTGGATATCATAACAATGCCTCAGAAGAGGCAGTTGGAAGAGATCAGACGTCACCTGAAGGATGTTCTTGATTCCGATGTGGATGAAAAAGTACATAATATCCTGTCGGTTATGGACTACCAGAAAAGAACCACCAATTTTTCCTCAGCTAAGCAGGGCGAACACTGTATCAGAAACATCCTTATGAACTGGCAGTATGATACTATCGTATCTGTCAGAAAGAACCTCGAATCAAAAGGATATGACTATGACAGATTATATTCTGTTGTTGAAAAAAGACTTCCAACTGATGAAAAATATCTGTCAGATGAGCTACTATTCATAAGAAAGCATCTGAAGGATTATCTGGATTCAGATGTTTATGAACGAGCGGAAGAAGTATCTCTATATCCAGAAGATTCTGTTGAAAAATTGAAGGATAATCCTGAAAGACTTAAAGCAGAATTCAATGATATCTGTTTTGAATGGGAATACGATACAATCGAATCAGTTAGAAAGGATCTCAAGTCAAAGGGTTATGACCTTGATGGTCTTCTATCCCTGGAAATTGTAAAGGAGAAGGAAAGAATGGAAGAGAACAGAAAATCAGAGAATGAGATATACAGAGCAGTACCGAAGGATAAGATTCTATGTTTCGACGTAGAGACAACTGGCTTATCTCGTGAAGAAGATGAAATCGTTCAGCTGTCAATTGTCGATGGCACAGGAAAGACAGTATTCAATAAATGCATCAAGCCAACTCGTCATGAATCATGGGATGGAGCAGAAGCAATCCACGGCATTTCTCCAAGTGATGTTGCTGATGAGCTGACAATCGAGGAATACAGGGATGATCTCAACGCTATCTTCAAGAATGCAGAGCTTCTTGTTGGATACAACCACAAATACTTTGATAATGCATTCCTCAAGAAGGCAGGTATCCAGTTCCCAGAAGATATCAAAATGTATGACGTGATGCTAAAATTTGCACCAATCTATGGCGAGTGGAACGAAATGAGACAGGACTACAAGTGGCAGAAGCTTGCTAAATGTGCTGAATATTACGGCTTCCATGGAGATGGTCAATTCCACGACAGTCTGGAAGATGTAAGAGCAACACTATACTGCTTCAACAGCATGATCAGTGAGGGTCAGGTGAAAGAAAAAGAAGCTACTGCTGAAAAGGATGCTCCCCTCCCACCCAGAAGAAGAGGCATGAGTCGATGAGGTACATGAGATATGCATCAGGACAGTATGTAATGTCTATTGATGAAGCAGAAGATATATCAGAAATAAGAGAAAGTGGTGTGTATGCACTTGAAGGTTATGCTCATCCTGTTGCAGTACATATTATGAAGGATGATGATACAGAAGAGACTGCTGATGGTTCACAGATTTTCTACTCAGATAAGGGTATCAGATATCTTGTAAGAGAGCTGAAAAATGAATTCTGTGATAGAAACTATCATCTGAACCTGGAGGGATGCTCATGATCATTATTGATGGAAACAGATTCGTCACAACAGAAGGAGCACAGTCCTTCTATCTGGAAAGAAGAACGACTCATACAGGTGACTGGGATATATGGCTTATCAAGCAGGATGAATACTCTATTCATCTTGCTGTTCCTCCAGATGAGATGGAAAAGAATCTCTACAGACTCATCAAGAATTCAGAGACATTTCCAAAAGAAGAGGAAGAAGCTTATGAAGACATTCTTCATCAAAGCAACTATATCAGCCAGAGAATGCATGAAATAGACGAAGAAGAACGAATCGATGCCATAGAGGACAGAGAAGAAGCTGAGATGGTTGCTTATTACTGTGCATTATATGATATAGAGAACGGCATGTCTGAAGGAAAATCACTGGACAGGCTTCAGGATGAATATATGAGCATGCCTGCAGAGGAACTCCTATTCCAGTATCAGACAAAATATGAAGAGAAGCCTCTTCTCCATGAAACACAGGAAAGACTCAGAACTCGAACACATGGCGGACGAGTAAGAACCAAAGAAGAATAAATCAAGGAGGTGATTCTATGAATGATGTCAATATCATCGGTTATATCAATTCCAAGCCTAACATGAAGCAGAAGGATGGACAAACAACTGTTAATTTCCTAATCTCTCCAAGACATAAAAAGGATACTCCAGTTGAATTCATCCCATGTATCGTTTTTGGAAAGTATGCTGAAAGCGTATTTCAATATATCCACAAGGGAGACATGGTGGCAGTCGGTGGAAGACTGAGTGGAAGATATGTCAGCGAAGACAACAGTCTTATAAGAGTATCAGTCATTGCTGATAATATTGAATTCCTGAAAAAAGGGAAGCATTTTCCTGATGTACCAGAACCAGAAGAAACAGAAGAAGAGAGATTCACTGCAAACATTGATGAAAGAGTGATGTACGGTGCTCTCAATCGAGGAGGTGATTAATATGGATGCAACAGCATCTACACTAAGAATTCTGAATATACCTGAAGAGACAGTCAGGATTCTAAAAAAGGATGGAATACTATCAGTCAATCAGCTTGAGTCACTTTCGTATGATCAGCTGAGAGGTCTTGACGGCATGTCTGAGAAGAGATGCCGTACCGTCATTATCAGAATGGCTGAGAATGATGCATACCTTAGAGAATGCGATAAGAACAGGGATACAAAGAACTATATTGTATCGCTTTTGAAGGATTACTATGAAGGAAGACTCAGAGGTATTGCATTAAGGTTCCAGTAAGATTATCATAAAATATGAAAGAAGATGCAGAAACTGTCTCAGGACAGGTAACAACATCCGTAAGAAACAGCATACAGAGGAGATCACAGTCTTCTGGAAAGAAGGTCGTATCAAACAGTTCGAATGTGACAAGAAAGTCAACAGCTTCATCACAGTCTGCCTCAAGCAACAGAACTTCTGGAAACAGTAACAAGACATCTGGCTCCTCAAAAGGAAACAGCACTTCTGGAAGCAGTAACAAGAATTCAGGCAGTTCCTCATCAGGAAGCCATAAGGGGTCAATGACCTATGAAGATGATCCAAAGTATCATTGGGAAGGAGAAAACTCTTATGGAGATGGAGCAGAAATAAGTGGCGAAGACTTTGACAAGCTCACAGGCGGTGACTGGAAGAACTGGAATTATTAAAACAAATTAATATCTTTCCCTCAGGGAGGCTCGCTAAGGAGACCTCCCTTTTTCGTTCGAAAATTAACAGCAGGCATCACGCCTGACTGGTCTATATATAACCTCGCATGGCATAGATATATGCCTTTCTAATTCGGAAAGAGAGAAGAAAAATGAACCGAAATATATTGAAAAAACTCGGTGCTATTGCTTTATCTGCCCTCATGACGCTTGGTGTTACATCTCAGAGTATCAATATTGTTGAAGCATCAAGCAACAAACTTGATTACCTTGGGCAAACTACTGCATGGGGCACAGAATGTGGAAATTATCTCATTGACGGAAGAAGAGCATGGTGTATCGAACACAAAAAAGACTCACCTCCATCTGGTGTTATAAATGGAGATGTTTACAAAAGTACTGAAGAAAAATTCGCAAACATGAGAAAAATTATGTACTATGGCTGGTACGGCTATGAACAATGGAGTGGAATGGACAATCTTTCAGATATAGAAAGAAACACTATGATGTCAATTGCACTCTCTAAAGCCTATTCAGGTACAAAAATTAGACAGACAATCATCAATGATTTCTATAATTTTGCTGTATCTCAACCAGATCCATTAAACAAAAATGTTCTCAAATTCAGCAAGCAGATTGTAAATGTATGGTATGACAAAGATGCAAAAATTCAAAAGTCAGAGTCATCAACACTTAATGGTCCGAGCAAATATCATGTCACAATCAATCCTCAGACTAGCAAAGTAAGAGTTGTAAATGAAACCAGAGGGACTTCAGGTCAGGTCGTTGACGTATATGGCGGAGATACTGTTCACTATGAAGCTGATGCAGACTACACTGGAAATTCCTATTCAGGATGGCTCAAAGGTGGTTTCTCATTTGCACCTCTTATTGTACATAATGGGAACAGTGCTCAACAGCATATTAGTACATGGGTTACAACTGACCCAGATGAACCTACATGTTTGAATGCTGATTTTAAAGCTGTAGTTGGAAGTCTCAAACTCAGAAAGACAGATAAAGGTGGAAAGCTTCTTGATGGAGCGGTATTCCATGTATCTGGTAACGGCTATGAACAGGATGTCACTGTCGAAAATGGTGAAATCACTGTGAACGAATTACCAGCTGGTGATTATACAGTTACTGAAAAGACAGCACCAAATGGCTATCTTGTAAATGTTGCACCATTCAAGACTACAGTCGTCGCAGGTCAGACAGTAGAGACTACAATTACTGACGAAGCCCCAACAGGAAAGATCTATATCACGAAATCAGACTCAAAGGGCAATGTTCAGGGTGAAGCCTCACTTGAAGGTGCCGAATACACAGTATACGGTGCAGATGGTCAGGAAGTGGGTAAAATCACTACTGACAAGGACGGCAATGGCAGTCTAGAGAATCTAGTACTTGGTACTTACACTGTCAAGGAAACTAAGGCTCCAGAAGCATATGACTTAGACTGGAATACCTACACAGTAGAACTTACTTACAAGGACCAGAATACAGCAATCATTCTTGGTAACGTTGACTCAAAAGAAAACGTAAAGACAGGAAAGATTGAAATTAAGAAGACAGATACTGAAGGCAACCCTCTAAAGAGCGGTGAATTTGGTATCTATGCAAATGCTGATATGTATATCGGCGATACGCTTTATAAGAAAGGTCAGCTTGTTGTATCAATCAAGACTGACGACAGCGGTGTGGCAAGATCTGATGATTTACCATACGGCTCTTATTATGTAAAAGAAATCAGTGCTCCAACTCAGGAGGCTGGAAACAGCCATAACTTCGTATTATCTGATGATACTCAGTATGTGAAGATCAATGGCAAGAATAAGACTGATACAGTCACATTCGTTGATAAGAAGGTGACTGCAAGCAAGACTACAATCACTGGTACAGACGAAATCAAAGGAGCAGTCATGACTGTAACTGATAACGATGGCAAGGTAATTGACACATGGACTTCTGATGGAAATCCTCATTCTATCAAGGGATTACACGAAGGATGGGAATACACTCTAACAGAAACAACTGCTCCAAAGGGATACGTAAAGGCTGAACCTATCAAATTCACAGTATCTACAGACAAGAAAGACCAGACTCTTGTTATGAAGGACAAGCAGTTTACAGCATCTAAGAAGGATGTTTCTGGTAAGAATTATGTAGAAGGTGCAAAGCTTGAAGTCAGAGATGACCAGAACAGAGTCGTTGACTCATGGACATCTACTAAGGAAGACCACTACGTAAGTGGTCTTGAAGAAGGTAAGAAATATACTCTTATCGAAGAGACTGCTCCTGAAGGATATGTAAGAGCTGACGAAATCACATTCACTGTCACAAAAGAAAAGGTTGACCAGGAAGTCAACATGTTTGATGCACAAGTGAAGGTGACTAAGACTGATGCATTGACTGGCGATGCAGTTAAAGGTGCTGAATTCACAGTATTCGACAAGGATGGAAATATCGTTGACAAGTGGACTACAGACGGCACTGCTCATGCAGTAAGTGGATTGGATGCAGGATGCGAATATATCTTAAAGGAAACTAAGACTCCTGAAGGATATATGACTGCTCCTGATAGAACTCTTGTTGTATCTGGTGAACAGAACATGGATGTAGAAATCAAGGAACAGCCTGTTCTAACAGATATCGAAGTCCAGAAAGTTGATGCTCAGACTAAGAAAGTCATCAGATCAAAGGATTTTGAATTCACTATGTATTCAGATGCAGAATGCAAGAATGCTATTACAACTGTCTCAGCTGACAAGAATGCTGGTACAGCCACATTCAAGGATTTAAGATATGGTACTTACTATATCAAGGAGACTAAGGCTCCAACAGGATACTTATTATCTAAGGAAGTCAAGAAGGTAGTTATTGATGACAATCTAGAAAATGTCGGCAAGACATATTCATTTGTTTATCAGGATACACCTATGCCAACAACAGGCGTTAAGACTGGTGATGGTACAGATATCAAGAAATTCACTGCTTTAACAGGCATTTCTGGTATCGTTCTTCTTATCTGCGTGATTCTTATCCTCAGAAAGAAGAAAAACGCTCAGTAGAGCATAATCAATGATTAAGGCTGGAGGTAATCTTCAGCCTTTTCATTATTTAATTACTAACAAATATTGATATAAGCATATGAATGAGAATTCATATGCTTATATTTCTACTTGTTGGATGAAGTAGAAAAGTAGATTGAATAGAAGGAGGAAGAAAGAAAAATGATTTTATCTACAGCTTTGACAAATCTCAAGACAGCAGTCATCATGACACCTTATGTGCTTGACGGCTTCAACAGCGGACTGGCACAGTCTACCGCTAAGAAGTATATTGACCCGATCACTACATTCTTGATGTGGGTAGTACCGCTTGTTGCAGTGATTGTATGTCTTATCTCATTCGTTAAATGGTTTGTTATGGATGAAGATGAGAAGGAAAGACACAAGCCTTTCAGAATGATTAAGAAAATCATCATCGTGACAATCATTGCGGAACTGATCACTACATTATTCAAAATCTTTGGATTACAGTAACAGAACATGAAGAATAAAGGAGTGATCATATGGACGTAGTTGGTTCAATCACAGGATTTTTCAGAAGCATTCTCTGGGCAATCATCTATCTGCTCCTATGGGTAACGGATACGATATGGCAGGTGGTAATGAAGATTGCTACACTAGATATCTTTGAGAAGGGCAATGTGGCAGAATGGTTTACAGCTATATCGGGCATTATCATCATGTTCGTGGTATTCAGGGTTGTAAAAATCATGGTTAAGTTCATGACTTCCGAAGAATACAGAACAAGACTGGACCCGATTCATCTTATCTTCATGATTGGCGTTGCTTCATTCAGCATTGCATTTGCTCCAATTGGATATCAGTATCTGAATAATGTGGCAATCACATCGGTGAAGCAAATGAGTAATTTTGCTCCATCAGATTCAGGTATCAATAACAGCAGAAATGCAAAGATATCAGACATACTTGTCGAAGCAAGTTCTATCAACTTGACAGGAGATTCTGAAACAGGTTCGCTTGACCAGCAGATAAAGCAACTTGATAAGGATATCGCTAGATATCAGAAAGAGATAGAACAAGCAGAAGCTGAGAAGAAGAAATCTCAGCCTGGTGATGTTGCATGGAATGGAGCAAATCAGGTCATCACAAAGAATAACGAACTCATTAAGGAAGCGAAAGCTACTAAAAAGGAACTCCAGAAGAAAAAGAATGGTGTTGATATCTATGACAGCAATGGATTTGATATCAATGCGGAGGATTCAGATGGGAACTATATGTACTTTCCTTCATGGACAAGCCTTTTCTTCATGATAGGTGTTGCATTCCTAGGATTCAGGACTTTCCTTGGTGTAGCACTCAGCATCGGCAAGAGAAGCATTCTCATATGCATCCAGTATCTGCTTGCTCCATACGCAATTGCTTCTCTAATAGATTCAGAATCAAAGGATTTTGAGACATGGGTACGAATGATTGCAGGAAACTTCATAATCAATTTTGTACAGATATATGGATGTTATTTTGTACTGTATATGATAAACAGCAACATCATACAGAGTGCACTTGGTGGTGATATGGTCGGTATTCTCGCTAAGATAATTCTGCTTATTGCAGGATTCATGGCAATTGAAAACATCCCATCCTATGTCGGCAGAATTCTTGGTGGCTCATCCGCAACGGTCGGTCAGGCTTGGAACGAAGCACAGGGTGTCGGAAAAATGGGACTTGGTGCAGGCTCATTTGCGACAGGAGCAATGCTTGGCTCAGTCGGAACAGTCGCATCCATGGTTGGCGGTGGAATTGCTGGATTCAGTTCTACTCAGGGTGCAGGTGCAAGAACTCTTGCCACAGCTAAGGGGTTAGCTTCTGGTGTTGCTAGAAGTGCATCAGATATTTCAGCAGGAATGAAAGGAAGAAAAAGTTCTGCTTCAATTGGAGCAGGAATACTGTCTTCTGGTGTAGGAGGCATAACTCAGGCAGTTAGAGGTACTGGCGGTCAGCAATCTTCTCAAGTATCCAGTACAGGAGAAACAGGTACTCCTCCAAGAGGCGGAGGTCATTCTACTAGTTATTCGGGAGATGGCGAATTATCTGATACACAGATAGCTGAAACTGAAAGTGCTGGAATGGATACGAGCGGTATGAATCGAGAAGAATATGATGCAGGTTCACAAGCCTTTGGCATCGAGCAGGGATATGTATCAGCAGAAGAACAGGTTCGAAACGAAAATAGCAATCCAGCAAGGTCCGCAGGACAGCAGGCATATAACGCTCAGGCACAGCAGAGACTTGGAAGTAAAAAAAGTCAGCATACAGCTGGCAATGTGAACACTCAGATTAAAAATCAGAGAATAGTTGATGATACAAACTATGGAAAGGAGAGATAGTGTATGGAAAAGAAAGAAGAAAGAAGATTCACTGAGGAGGAATTAGAACAGTGTCAAAAGGTTCTTGAAGATAGAGGCTATATAGCTTCTCTTGACCTTGATGATTCTGATTATGGTGAACCAGACAGTATTGTAATCGTTACAGAAGAAAATATTCTGAAAGGAGAGATCTGATATGGCAGTTGAAAGCAAGACTCGTGAACTGCTGGCAGATATCTTCATCAAGGCGCTTGATGAAGAGAAACTGCCCTGGAGCAAGGGATGGGATACAGACCATGTTCCATTTAGAGATAAGAATTATTCGACAGGATACGAATATAACGGCATCAACAAAGTAATGCTTGAAGTATGGGCAAACGAGCGTGGATATGCATCCAACGAATGGATGACACTGCCACAGGCAAACAAGCTTGGATTTTTTGTACAGAAAGGCGAGCATGGCGTTCCGATTGAAAAATTTGAATACTATGACCGCACAAAAGGCAAAGCGATGTCTATGAAGGAATATTACGAACGCAAGATGTCAGAAGATCCTGAGGTCAGAGATTCCTGCTATATGTTTATCAAAAACTATACTGTATTTAACGCACTACAGTTTCCAAAGTTAAGGGAGCAGATTGAAAAGGACCTTGCTGAGAAATACAAATCAGAAGAAGAAAAGAACATAGCATATGGAAGAATATCACATCAGAAATATGCGGAATCAGTCTTGATGGAATACTGCAAGAATGAAGGAATCAAGATTGATGTAAGCTACACAAATGATGCATCATTTTACGAACCGAAGAATGACAAGATTGTGCTACCTGAGAGATTCAAATTTCATTCAGATGTGGAGTATGTGCATACTTTGTGCCATGAAATAGCACATTCCACCTTGAAGGACACAAGACTCAACAGACCTTCATCTGCTAAATTCGGGTCACGTGATTACGCTATTGAAGAACTACGAGCAGAGATTGCCTCATCCTTCTATCTTGCTGAATTTGGACTAGTTGATGACATCCTGGATGACAGAAAAGCCTATATCCAAGGATGGAGCGAAAAAATCAAGAAAGATCACAAGGTGCTCTTTGAAGCAATCAAGGATGCCGAAAAGATTGTAGACTATATCAAGGAGAAGGGAGGATATGAACGTGCTCTAGAGGCGGAGAAGCGACTACAGGAGACTCGAACAGGACCTATGCCTGTTCCGCAAAGAAGAGGCAGAGGAAGATAGTCTTATTCTTCTGAGCATGGCTCATCTGGAAATTGAATGAAGAATGATAAGGAAGAATATAGAACCATATATATAGGAGGAAGCAGAAACTTCCTCCTTATTAAGTATGCTGATTCAAAAAAAGAATATCAATACATGGTTTATATCGATTACGAGAAGGCTGAAAGATGGAAATGGTCGGTGAAATGTAGAAATATCAATCAGGTACGACATGTCCTCTATGACATGTATGGCAATTCAGTCGAAAGATGTATGAAACTTTCAGAGCTCATCAACAGTAAAGAGGGAACTTCAGAAGGATTCCTCGAAACGATGCAGAAAAGAGAAATCATCAGTGATGATATGGTATCGCCATATGCATATGGACTAGGTGTCAGAACCAAGGAGAGACTTGAACCGCCTCTAGAAATCGTCAATCTTGAACAGACGGCAGATGAAAGCAGGCATCTTGATGGAAGCAGTTATATGAGAATTCTCCTTGACTGGAGAACAGGAGAACTAAGAACTACTCGTGCACAGAAAGATCCAATGCTTCTATTTCGTGAAGATTCCATCTACTGCGGTGATATAAACGAATCTATCACGGTTGACGAACTCAAGGCAATTGTTTCAATGGGTATCAGGACATTCTCAGCAGGACGAATCAATAAGATGAACTATGTATTCAAGAACTAAATAAAAAGGAGGTTCATCCTCCTAATTGATACCGCAAGACGACTTGCAGTATGAACTAAGTGGATGAATGAAAGGAGATAGAAATGAAGAAGGAATATAGGAAACCAGCCTATTCAATCAGAATCCTTGAGAAGATGACTCAGGAGGAACGAGAAGAATATGAGGAAGTCAAAAGAAAGATAAAGGAGGAAAAGAAAGATGGTATTTCAGTGTCCAAAGAACTTTAAACGAGGAAAATACCTATTTGGAAAGTACAGATGGATTGATCTCATCATCCTGTTTGGATGCGGTTGTGTAGGACTCTTCACGGCACTCGCTATGGTCAGTCTGGCATCAGCATTAAAAAGCTTTGTTTTAGGAGTGGTTGGACTCTGTGCAGGCATCCTCATCATGCTTGTGGGAGGACTGCTTACACTGCCAGTCAATCATTATCACAACATGCTGGAATGGCTCAATACAATCATTGATTATTATGCAAGAACCAGAAGATTCGTCTGGATTGGATTCAACTGGTCAGATGATGAAGAAGAAGATACACATATGATTGAAGGAGATGACGAATTTGAAGAAGAGAAATAAGAAGGAAGGGTTTAAGAGACTCTCTCCAAAACAGATTAAGAAGCAGAAGGAAAAAGAAGCAAAGGAACTCAAATCAACTCTTGACTGGATGGATATTGAAAGCATCTCAGCAGACGGAATAGTCCTTGCAAGAGGAAAGAAGAAACGCTATGTGAAGGGATTCCTTATCAAGCCAACCAACATACACCTTTTGCCTGAGACAGAAACGAAGCATGCAGTGCTCATGTGTGCAAATGCACTGGATCATATGAAATATCCAGTCTATTGGAAATTCATCAAGACACGTCCAGATGTCGGTGTCCAGCAACAGCGATATGCAGACATGATGAAGCATGCTGATAAGCCAGCAATTAGAAACCTCATGCAGAGCGAGATAGACAAGCTTGAATGGTTTGAGGAGACACATCGAGAGATCACATTTGTGGCACTCATTCAGGCGGATGAGATAAATTTCGAGAAGACATGGCACTCTCTTGCAGAGGAATTGTACAGAGCCTTTGGAAGAAAACCTGTGCCAATGCGACTCATGGATTATGAGAATCTTGTATCACAGGAATTCGAAAATGATAATGTCAACAGATACATGACGACACAGCTTGTACTGCCTGATGTGGCAGAGTCAGAGGAAGGAGTGGAAATCTAATGAGATTACTTAATAGACGTTCTACAATTGCTCCAACAGCATTTGCGGAACATGAAGATTACATGATAAAGGGTGACAAGTTCGAGAAGGTGCTGACATTCTGGGAGTATCCAACAGAATTCATCGAGGGCTATCTTGCTCCATTCCTTCTCAATTCGAACTATACAATGGATATGAGAACTGAGCAGATTGATTTGGATTATGCATCCCTCCTCAAGGGAGAAAGAAATGATCTTCAGGAGAAGCTGAACCGTTCAACAGACCCTTCAGAACAGACAAAGCTTTCTGAAAGAATCAGAGCACTAGATACTCATATCCGAGAATCCATCAGAACATCGTCCAGAACAATGAATGTAATCATAAATCTATACGTTCGTGGTGATACCTTGGAAGAATGCAGTGAACGAGCCAGAGATATCAAGGCGTGTTATGGCGGTCAGGAGTATCAGGTGAAGCTGAGAGGAATCAAGTTCCTACAGCAGGGACTCTATAAGCTTAATTCACCATTATTCATTGATGATGGACTGAGAAAAGAACCGAAATATCTGCAAGGTCAGCCGATGACAACGGCATCGGTCGCAGGCTTGTGGCCATGGATTTTTGATACACTTGAGGACCCCGAAGGAACGCTCATCGGACGTGAACTCACATCAGGCGGAAAAATCATATTTGACCAGTTCTACTATATGCATGATGTCCTTCAGGCACCGCTTGATGGAAGAGTGAATGGCAACATGATCATTGTTGGTACGACTGGTTCAGGAAAATCTACTTTGATGGGACTCATAATCAAAAATCACATCATGAATGGTCGCAAGATTGTGTGGATTGACCCAGAAAATAGAAATGAACGTCTTACAAGACGTGTCGGAGGGGATTTCATCTCACTAGGACGAAATGGGCACCTTATCAACATCTTCGACCTCAAGCCATGCAGTAGTGATGGTGACTCTTGGACAAAGAGAGAGATGTATGATACAAGACAGGCAGTAGCGAATGTCGTCGAAGAGATAAAGATAACATTCAAGATGCTTTTTGCGGATATCACACAGAATGAATTAGCAATGCTTCCATCACTTGTATCAAAGACTTATGAATATGTCGGTATCGACCCGACTGACGGCACTTTCGAGAAGCTTACAGTCAATGCATTCCCAACATTCCAGACGTTTGCGACAGTCGTGAAGCAGGAAATCAAAAAGTACACAAAAGAGGACAGCATTGCGAATGCTTTAGAAATCTCAGCACTAAGAGCACTTAACATGAAGATGAGACATCTTACATGCTATGACGGTGTGGATGGAGAATATGCTAAATACTTCAACGGTACAACAACAATTTCATCTGCACTTATGAAAGACAGCACTGTACTGTCTTTTGGTACAAAGGACCTATTCCAGGTAGATGATTCATTGAAGAACGCACTTCTTCGAATGATCTTCCAGTATGCATGGTCATTATGTCTAGGTAACGAAGACCAGGAATGTGTATTTGCAGTGGACGAGGAACATATGTTCATTCAGGAACCAAAATTAGCTGAAATCCTTGCAGTATTCCAGAGACGAAGCCGTAAGTATCATACAGTAACATTATCGAGTACTCAGGAAGTTGTAGAATATACAAACCCTGCCATCCTTAACCATGGCAAGGCGATATTCAATAACTCAGCATATCAGGTGTATATGACTCTTAAGAAGAACTCAGTTTCTGAACTATCGAAGCTAACAAGTCTCTATGACTATGAGATGATGCAGATAGAGCGACAGCCAGCACATCAGGCAATCATGGTGGTAGGTAACAGACACATCCCAATCGAAGTGCTTGCAACAAGACGTGATCTACAGCTACTTGAGTAAGGAGGATAAAGAATATGAGACTCATAATCGCAGAAAAGCCAGAACTTGGAAGAGCCATCGCTGATGCACTCTTTACACATCCAGAGACACATGATTCCGTGATAACTGAGGGTGATACCTCAGTTATCTGGTGTTTTGGGCATATGCTGTCACTAAAGGACCCGAAAGATATAGAAGAAGACAGAAACAGAACACTTGAACAGTTACCCATCTATCACAGGGACTGGGAAAAGGTGATCTCCTCAGGCAAGGAGAAAAGGACAAGACAGATAGGAAGCCTTATGAAGAAGGCGGATGAAATCATCAATGCTGGTGACCCTGATGATGAAGGACAGCTACTCATTGATGAACTCATTAAATATTTCAACTACCGAGGACCTGTTAAAAGAGTCCTTATCAATGACAACCTTCCAGATAAGATAAGACAGGCATTTGCAGGTTTAAGAGACAACAGAGATTTTGAATCACTAGGCAGTTCAGCCAATGCGAGAGCGATGGCTGATCTGTGTTTTGGGGTGAACCATTCTAGAATCCTCAGTGCTACAATGAAGGCATCCATGAGTGTTGGACGAGTTATGACACCGACTCTTGGACTGGTAGTCGCAAGAGACTATGCAATCGAAAATCATGTAAAGCAGAAATACTATGACATCGAAGCAGTCTATGATGTCAGTGGAGAGTCAGCAGTCTTCACATTCAAAAAGGATGATGGCTCATATGTGATGGACAGTCAGGAGGCGGATGAAATAGCCTCAGCACTTCCTGAGAGCAGTGATCTGTCATTCACTAATGCAGTCAAGACTTCAGCACCGCCACTTCCATACAATCAGACTAAGCTTCAGGCGGATATGAACAAAATATACGGCTATTCACTTGATGAGACACTGGAAGCAACACAGACATTAAGAGATAAGTATAAGGCAATCACATACAACCGCAGTGACTGTCAGTATCTTGCTGAGGAGCATTTTAAAGAAGCACCAGAAGTAGTTGCAACAGCACTTTCAAATATCGGTCGCAGTGACCTGCCTGTGGAATATGACAGACACAGCCGATGCTTCAATGACAAAAATGTCTCAGCACATCATGCAATCATTCCGCAGAATAAGCATGTTGATATCTCATCCATGTCTGAAAGAGAGAGAAATGTCTATATTTCTGTAGTAGAAAGATATGCAATGCAGTTTCTTCCACCAGAAACCAGACTTGAATCAAAGTCCTCATTCAAGCTGAAGGACGGCTCATTCAAATACAGTGCATCAGCGGTTCAGGATGAAGGGTACAAAAGATACTTCAGAGATGATGACAAGGAACTTGTTTCAAAGAAACAGGCTGTCATTCCTTCAGGCACGTACAATTCTTCTCTCATTTCCTCACGAAAAGCTGAGAAATATACAAACCCGCCTAAACGATATACGCAGGGAACTTTGGTAGAGGATATGTCATCTATTGCAAAATATGTTACAGACCCAGAAATCAAGGCGATATTAAAAAAGAAGGATGAAGAAAAGAAGGGCGAGAATGGAAGCATCGGTACGACAGCTACACGTGCATCCATAGTCAAGAAACTGCTGGAAAGAGGATATCTGAAAGAAGAACGTAAACACATAGTATCTACAGACAAGGCAAGACAGCTGTGCAAACAGATACCAGATAGAATATCCAAGCCAGATGTGACAGCAAGATGGTGGCTTATTCAGGAAGAAATCAAAGAAGGCAGAAGAAATCAGAATGACCTCATGATGGAGGTTGCTGATGAAGTCAGGGAAATGCTCAGCAATGAATACAAAAATATCAGACCTATTGAAACAGCCATCAGTGCAGATGATATCATTGGAAGATGCCCTATTTGTGGTAAGGATGTTGTCAGAAGAAAGATGAAGAATGGCAAGTCATTTTATCCATGCAGTAACAAGGATTGTGGATTTGCATTATTCGAGGATATGAAGAGATTTAATGATACAGTACATATTACTGCCACATCTGCAAAGAGACTGCTGAAAGGCGGTAAAATGAAGGCAAAGCTCCATAATCGACAGGGCAGAGAGTATGAGGCTTATCTCAAGATGAAAATGAATGGGAAATATGTCAATCTGGAAATTGATGGATTTCCAGATAAGAAGTGATCAGGAGCAGTTTCTAACTGCTCCTTCATTATAAAAAACACGATTATACATATGACCTCAAAAAAGACAACGTAGACAAGTTCCAGGTTGTCTTTTTTGAATCCATATGTCCCATAGGAGGCGAGCAAGCCTTGATGAAGATTAGGAGGAAAAGAAGATGGAAGAATTAATGATTGAAATCATGCATGAAGATAACATCAATATGGCATGGTACAGCTTCATCCACGAAGGCATCGAATGCAGAGGCTATGTGGAATTTGAAGAAGATGAAGAAGAAAACGAAGCTGATGTAATCAGAAGAATTGAGGAGGAAAAGGTCTGGGAAAAACAAGCATTAACCAGCATGAGCCCATTCACGCAGTGGCTGGTATGTCGATGTGAGAATTCGGGAGCACTCATGAATTTCTATGAATCAGAAGATATGGAAAGAGATCTCAATGATGGTCTGTATACGCCTGAAGACCTGAATGCGTTCGAGAATGACAGCAAGGAACTAGAAGTGGAATATGATTATGAGATAGAGAAAGAGGATGGACGTTACGTAGTAAAGTCTGATGGTGCATCAATTACTATCTATGCATCTACATTATCAAAGTTCAATCTGGACTGTACGCTTAGACATGCGGAAGAGAAGCTACAGCACAGAGAACCAATGAGAAGAAGGGGAAGGGTGAGATAAGATGGCAAAAGACAAAGTGCAGACTGCTAGAAGAAATGCAGTACAAGGATATCCAATCAGTCAGCTTGCTGAGGAATATGGAATGACACTTGTGAAGAAGAGAGGAAGAAGACCTATCCTTTCAACAGTAGAACATGACTCTATCGTAATCTATGAAGATGATAACACGTATCATAGATACTCAAACGGTAATGGCGGTGATGCAGTCGCATTCATGATGGAATTCAGTGGAATTGATGAATCAGACCTGAACAAGCATGATCAAGTGAATGAATGCATCAGAATACTTGAGCAGAGACTTAAGATTAATCCAGAGCTTGCTGTACAGCAGGTCAGATATAAGAGGGAGAAGCCTAAATTCGTAATGCCTGAAAAAGCAGATACAAACAGAAAGGTAAGAGACTATCTATGCAGCACAAGAGGCATTGAAGAAAGGATTGTAGATAAGTGGATACATGAAGGACTTCTCTTTCAGGAGGCTGGCAGATACGGGAACTGTGTTTTTGTAAGCAGAGATGAGAACGGCAAGCCAGTTTATGGTGTCAAGCGTTCAGCTGATCCAAAACGTAAATTCGTTGTCGATGTGGAGGGAAGTGACTACAGCCAAGGATTTTTTATTAAAGGCAAACTTGATTATTACACAAAAGTATCCGATAATTTTGCTTCAGAACATTCATCACTCTTTGTAACAGAAGCAGTCATCGACCTCATGTCATTGCAGTCACTCTATCTAAGACGTAGAGATTACGAACTTCGCCAGCAGGGCAAGCTTGACTGTGATCCAGAAGATTATGAAAATAGATTTCTGAATTCAAACTGGTATTCACTCAATGGATGTCGAAAATATGACGGGCTTCTCAATACAATCGCATCACATAAGGGGATTAAAGATATATTTCTTGCCTTGGATAATGACGAGGCTGGAAGAAATGCCTCAAAGGCAATCAAGGAAGAGATTCAGAAGAGATTTCCTGACAGAAAGATAGATGTATCTATTAGGGTTCCTCCGACTGAAGGACGTGACTGGAATGATGAACTCAAGGCAGGATTCTCTCTTTCAGCACGTGATGATGCACTCGTGGATCTTCAGGAAAAATATGGTCGAGATGTTAATGAACTTTACCATCAGGATGAATATCGAGATGCAGTCAAATTTAGAATGTATCATCCTCGTAACAATATCCTGCCAGTCAATGCAAAAGACTATGTAGAGGAGATGATTGAAGGAATTGGATACTTCACAGCTGATACGCCAGTCTTCTCCGTACTGGAGAGTGACTATGAACCTGCAAGAAAGATTACAGGCATTCCAGTAGCAGAAGCAGATAAGATACTTAAAGAAATTACCAAGCGTATTGCGAATGATGACAAAGTAGAAAGTGCAGTAGCAAGATTCAGAATAGATTATGTCATTGACGGCATGCACCGAAATTATCAGGGGGATTTCCTTCTAAAGAGCGACTGGGCAGAGAGTCCTGGTATCATAGAGCATATCAGACAGTTCAACTATAGATGCATCCATGACAGCCGTTTTGATAAGATGGACCCTAAATACAAGGATTATCTGAATTATGCATATAATCGTCTTGTTCCCTATCTGGAAAAACATGTGCAGGTGTATGAGTTTGAGAAACTGAACGATAGAATTGCAGAAAAGGAGAAAAAGGGGGATATTCCAGATGATACTGACCCGAATTATTATCATGTTTATCTTGACATAGCTGACCAGTATGCAAGCCGTGCTAAAAGACTTCTGAACGAAGGATTTGAAAGCGAAATCAGAAGGATAGATACAAGCGGAGTTGAAAGAATGATTAAGTATGGCGTTAATCCTGGTGAACTTGATATCAACTATCAATATGTCATGGCGATTGGAGAACGAATGGAGATGGAAGAGGAAGATGATAATGTGAAATCATATGACATTGTCCCATCAACTGAAGCAGAAGTAAAAGATGAACAGAAAGTGAATCTAAAGAATGACAGAACAGTTCAGCAGGGATATAATAGACCATATCAATCCAGAAGAAGGAGATGATGTATTTGAAGAGAGAAAGCTACGTAGAAGTGAGGCATCAGGGATGCCTCTACTCCTATTTCTATGTGGATGGAGATGATAAGAACAGATATATGTCACTTTCAGAACTTCTGAGATATCATCCCGAAGCAGTGGAATATGTAGACAAACACCGCAGAGCTCTTGAAGAGGATTTCAACAATGGAAAGGTGGGAAAGAGATGAATCAGGAATTAAAGGATGTACAGGAAGAATTTAGAAGAAAGCTTGCAGAAGATAATAGAGATGGCCTAGATATGGTCAGACTCCAGTTCAAGAAGGAAAAGAAGTTTCTATCCGACAAGCCATGTCGTAATATAGCAGATACTCTTGATGTATTAGGACAAACCATTGCCCCATGGGACAAGGAAATATCGATGGCAGTTATGATGGACGAAAAACACAGAGTTATATGCGTGCAGGTATTATCGACAGGTACGGAATGCAACGCTGAGTTTATGGCAAGAGATTTTTTTGCAGGAGCACTTCTCTCCGATGCAAAACTAATCATACATGTACATAATCATCCAAGTGGTGACTGCACACCAAGCAGAAATGATAGACTGGTGCATGATCAGCTGGTAAATACTTCTAAATATCTTGGCTTTGGATATTTTGATTCAATAGTGCTTGGGTCTCAGACTTACTACTCATTCCGCCAGAAACGCATCAATCCGTATTGCAGAGATAAGAATGGTATTGAATATATCGGTCACAGTCTTCCAGAGAAGTGTCCATATCCACAGAAAAGGAGTCTGATACATTCATGAACAGTAACAACAGCATAGCAGTGAAGATAGCAGTCGCTTTCCTAGCGACTGCTATTTTAATTTGTGGAGCATTTGGAATCGGGGCTTCGACAACAGAAGCATCAGCAGGAACAATTGATGGAAGCATCATCGTACAGTCAGCACAGATGGAAATGGAGGAATACCAGTCAAAAGGAATGAGCGGTGGAGACAAATATAGAAAGTGGCTCACAGGCAGGGCAGACGGTGCCAGCTGGTGTGCTACATGGGTATCCTATGTGCTTGTTACCAGAGTGGGATTGTCAGAATCCAGTTTCCACAAGACTGGTTCCTGTCAGGAAATGTACGATGATTTCAGAAACGGGAAGTCGCTAGGTCAGATACATGACAAGAAGTATGTGCCATCGCCAGGAGATATCATATTCTTTGACTACAAGAATGAAGGGGAGACACATCATGTCGGTATTGTAACAGAAGCAGATAATACATCCATCAGATATATATCAGGCAACTCAGGAAGTAGACCTGGCACATGCAGAAAATCAAGCATTGCGACTGGAAGCAGTAAGATTTATGGATTCGCAACTCTCAGCTACTCCCAGCAGTCAGGCGTGACACTAGCAGGTGGAGCGAAGAATGCAGAAAAGGTTTACTACACTCTTCTTGCTAATGGTTGGACTAAGCAGTCAGCATCTGGAGTTATTGGAAATCTTCTTTGGGAGACAGGCGGTGCGAACAGCAAGAATCCTACCAATATCAGTGGTGATATCAACCCAGCTGATAAGTCAGCTACAAGACATGCAGGAAAGTATGCCTACGGAATTGTCCAGTGGGACGAGGGGGAATCGCCAGACAGAACGTCAAAGATGTTCCAATACTGTGCCTCAAGAGGAAAGGACTGGACAGACCTGGAATCGCAGGTCAGCTATATGCTCAATGAAATGGCAACTTTCAGCAAGGTGAAGAAGAACGGTGGTATACAGAAATGGAAGTCCATGACTTCGCCAGAAGAATCTGCTAAATTCGATGCAGACAACTATGAGATATGTGCCCAAAAACTCAGACCGAAGAGACAGATAACTGCCAGAGCATGGTATGAAGCATACAAGGATAAATAACACAAGGAGGAAAAGAAATGAATGCAGGTAGAATCAGATACATCATTGCAGGAGGACTTGTGGTGATGCTTATCTTAGCAACATTAGGAGGATTATATATCTATCATTATGCGGATGTGATCAGAAAGGAACAGCAGACATCTGAAGTTTCCAGAACGAAGACCACTTCAGACAGTCAGAAGAAGAAAACAGACAAGAAAACATCTACAGCAGTAACTGAAAAGAAAGAGACAGAAGACGAGGACTCTGCATATATCAATAAGAATGCTACGTGGAATCTTGGAACACTTCCAGTGACAAAGATTCAGGAAGAGAATATCAGAATCAGAATAAGTCGATACATTGCACAGCAGAATCTTGGCATGATCAGAAACGCCTATCTATGGAATGACAAGGGCATCCAGAAGAATGGTACATTGACTGAGTTCTATGTCATCTGTCAGCTTGAGGATGCATATTATGTGACATTCGATGTCAAGGCAGACAGCAGTACAAAAGAGCTTCATGTGGACAAGGTGCTTGCAGATTATGCTTCACCAGAATCTGCACCACCAGCAAGTGACGGCTCTCATTACACTACAGATTAGGGTGGTGATTTGAATGGGAATCAAGATACATAAGCTGAGGTTCCTGGTATACGGCTCCCAGCCTCCCAGAGGCTCAAGGTTCAAGGATACTCTTGATACTGATTCGCTCATAGGATATACAAAGTATACCGATAGAGATGTTGCAAAAGGAAATGAGAAGGAACTCGGCAGGAGAAAGGATGGATATCTTGGATATACATCCTCTCATCATAAGGATTCAACCATATCTTCTGAAGGGGTGATTGATACAAAAGAGAAGAGAGAAGAACTCTACAGGAAGCTGAGCAGTGCCTTTTCGAAGAAGGGTGATATCTTCTACGAGGAGATCATCTCCCTTGAGTCTCACGAAGAGGCAGAAAGACTCTCCCTTGGAGAGAGTGCCAGACAGTGGGAGCCTCTCCTGAGTGAGGTGCTACCAAAAGTCTTCAGACATAGAGGGTTCGACCCAGACAATATGCTGTGGACGGCAGACCTTCATACAAATACCCAGCACCCTCACGTGCATCTCCTATTCATGGAGAAGGAGCATACAATAGACCGTGGTAAATTCACAAAATCTGATATGAAATACCTGAAGAGACAGCTTCTCAGTGCACTTGAGAGAAGACAGTTATACTGTGACAGGCTGGAGGCATCGGTTGATGATGTCTTCAGGAACAAGGATAAGCAGTTCAGGCATCTCATGAGCGATGTTGGACAGTCGCTTCTCGACAACAAGAACATCCAGCTCACAGAACTCCTCAAAGCCCTTCCGAAAAGAGGAAGAATGCAGTATAACTCATATAACATGAAGGATTACAGACCGCTCATTGATAACTACATAGACCATCTCATCAGGACAGACAAAAAAGCAAAGGCATCCTTTGAAAAGCTAATGGAGACTATCGACAGGCTTGAAGCGAATATCAATGATGCTGGAAATGAGAAGATATCGACTCTCAAGGAAGCGGAAATGAGAAAGATATATGAGAGAATCGGCAACATGATTCTCCAGAAGGCGAAAGATCCAGATTATAAGGAAATCATGACCGTCAATAAAAGGACTGGAGAAACCCAGGTCAGAAGATACAGAAAGCCTCTTACAAACATATCCATAAGCAGGGCGATTGCTGATGTGGCGAATGCTCAGGAACAGGAGATGGAGGAGGCATTAGAAGAATTCTACTATCGTGCATCTCATACACGAATGGTTCAGTAAAGGAGATTATAAAATGAATATCATAGGAATAATCATTGCGACAGTCATATGCCTATTCCTCAGCTATACAGGATTCACGTGGCTTGCGAATATCCTGTATTTCAGGAGAATGAGCATCACATTCGATTACAGTCTTCTCTTCTTCAGAGGGGATATGAAGCTTTTCATCATTGCGACACTGCTTGCATTTCTTCCAATATTCTATTATGCATCGGTGAAGATTGGAGAAAGACTGATGGTGCTTGGAAGAAGTGATAGAAAGGACTTCAACAGGAAGATGAGCAAGTTCCATGCAAGGAAGCTTTTCCTTCCAGTCACTTTCGACAGCGAAAGAATCGTATACCCATGGTGGGATAGGATGTATATCAGACTGTTCCACCCGAAGAAGTATCAGATAGGGGAGAAGAAGGAATACAAAAGAGCAGGTCTTCCAGTCATGTCATCTAAGAACAGAATGTGGGTTGATTCGACAGATTCACATTCACTCATTCTTGGTACTACCAATTCTGGTAAGACAGTGACAATCATCCTTCCACTTATCAATATGGTGAGAATGGCTGGAGAATCAGCTGTAATAGTGGACCTTAAAGGTGAATTATCTCAGATGACATATGATGATTTCATAAGAGACGGCTACAGAGTCTATGTGCTCGACTTCATCGACCCACAGAAATCAGATGGATGGAATCCACTTCAGATGGCAAGCGAGCATTACTATAAGGAGAAGGAGAAGGCAGACAAGAAGAAGGAAGAACTTCAGAAGATACTTGATGAAGCCAGAAAGGAATATGTCAGAACATATGGCACAGCGGAAGGATTCGATGCTTCCGCTGCACTCGGCAGGGATGAGAACGGCAATCCGTATTTCGTTAATGGTGAGATAAACACATATCCAGATTATTCAGAAGCTCAGTCAGTAGTTGAAGATGTAGCCAATGCAATCTGTTCAGACCCTAACTCAAAAGATCAGGTGTGGAACAACTGGGCGTCTGATATCCTTAAAGGACTCATCTATCTTCTGCTTGAGGAAGGTGACCCTGAGGCAGTCAATATACCATCTGCAAAAAAAGTTCTTGATGTCGGTTCTCAGCCGTCAACGGCTGATGCTCCAAACTCATATGGAGAATATCCATCAATACTTAATCAGTACGTCAAGCTGAAAAGAACGCCAAATGATATGTCATACGTCAAGCTGAATACATATCTTGATTCAGCACCAGATACAGCAAAATCAATGCGTTCAACCTTCAACGAAAGGATTGATAAGGTCCTTCTTTCTCAGCAGGTACAGAATATCATGGCAACGAATGAAATCAACCTGCCTGACCTCGACAGACAGAAGACAGTCATATTTCTGAAGGTGCATGATGAGAAGAGTACATACTATCCTCTTGTCAACATCTTCATGCAACAGCTACAGCAGTCTCTCATCGCAATAGCACGTGAGCATGAGTCATTGAGACTGAACTATCCATTCAACTTCATCTGGGATGAATTTGGGAACTTCCCTAAGTATCCAGCAGTCACATCACTTCTTGGTGCGGGACGTTCAAGAGGCATCCGATTGGACCTTGTTGTTCAGGGATATGACCAGCTTGAAAGCACATATGGTCACGATACAGCCCGTTCAATCAAGAATGGATGCATGAACAAGATATATCTTCTTTCATCAGATACATCAACACTTGATGAGATATCCAAATCAGCAGGACACAAGCTGGTGAAGAAGGATGGAAAGTATGTCAAGGAACCGATATTCACTAATGAGAGACTGAGCAAATTCCAGTATGGGGAGGTCCTATTACTACGCCAGAAAGAGAATCCATTCTACACAAAGATGATACCGAACAATAAGTACGTATATTATCATAACAACAAGCATTTATTTGCAGACAACCCTAAGAAGGTGGCTGTGAAATTTGATGTCTCAGAAGCGTACGAAGAGTATCGTAAGACGCCTGAGTACAAAATCAAAAAGAAAAAACTAGAAGGAGAAAGTAAAAGATGACAAAGGAACAGATGATCACAGCAATTAGAGAAGTGATTGTAAGATACAATATCAGTGAACAGGGATTCAATACCAGAGCCTTCAATGATAAGGCATCTGAACGAATCGAAATCAAAAAGGCAGAACTACACTGCAACAATGATGAGAAGGTCAAGACATGCATGATAATCAATCGTGATATCTCAAACAAGCTCGAACCGTTCCGTTCAAAAATGAACAACTATGAAGAGATATCATTCAATAATGCAGATATCAGCAGTGCAGAATTCGTGAGTGACCAGTTCTACCAGGTACGATTTGAAGGTGGAAGAATCAGTGGAATATTCATCAACTGTCATTTTGACCAGGCTCTATTCAATAAGATGACATTCAGCAACGTGGCATTCGTCAACTGCTCGTTTGATGAAACGGTAAGCAGAAACTCAAGTTACAAGAATACTTACTTCATTGGCTGTCATTATGGTGAACTGATTGCAGAAGGAGAGAATGACACCGACACAATGCATGAATTCCCATTCTGTGATATAGAGCCATCTCCCTGTGAAGATGGCACAATCCATCATTCAGCAAATGTTGATGAACAGGAGATGCAGAACGAACTCGACAGGCACGAGGAAGAAGGACTACCTAAAGAAGTCACACAGGATACTAGCAATATGTTTGAAAACAATGATGATGAAAAAAATCAAAAACCCACAGGATTCCGCCAGCAGACAATTGATGACTATGCTGATGGACTAAGAGTGAAAGACCTATCTGATGGTAAAGAAAGTAACCCAGAAACAGAACAGAACAATACAGAAGATGATGAAGGAGAAGAAAACAACATGGAACAGACAGTAAGCACAGAAACACAGGCAATCGATATTGAAGGACAGACTTTCAATCAGGAAGATTTTGAAAAGGACTTCAAATTCAAGGGAAAGAGATTTGATAAATGCACATTCAATAATATCACAATCAGTGAATACCTTCCTACGGGGGCACCATTCAGTGAGTGCACATTTGAAAATGTGGTCTTTGATGTGGCAGTGGCTAACATGCAGTTTGCTAACTGCACATTCATCAATGTACTCTTCACAAAGATGGCGAAGAATGTACTCTTTGAAGGCTGTGACATCAGTTTCAGTTCAGAACAGATGAAGGAGGTATTCACTGCATGTTCATACATCACCAGTGAAGAGAAGCGTAACGAGACAGCAGAAAACATCATCTGTGGAGAGCCCAGAACAAAGGAACTGACTGAAGATGAAAAACAGGCACTCATCAAGGAAGAGGTTGAAAAGCGTGTTGGAGCGGAAAGAAAGACAGCATATGATGAAGGGATGAAGGCTGGAAAAGAATCAGCACAGCAGGAATCAGACAGCATCTCAAAAGAGAAACTGGTGGGTTCATTGAAAAATATCTCAGAATGCATGCTTGACGTGGTCAATGAGGTTAGTTCTCTTGTGGAGAAGGAAGCTGATAAGCATAAGATAATCGAAAAGGAAGTGGTCAGAGAACTGACTGAAGAGGAGATTAAGGATATGGTACTCAGATATATCCATGATCATAGTGATCAGGCATTTGAACTGATGACATCTGCAAAGAACTATAAGCCTCAGAAGTCTGAAAAAACTGAAGAGACCGAATCAGAACAGGGGTTTGGAAGACGTGAAGACAGATAGTCTAATAATATAATATATAGATTCTATAGTGATGAGTGACACGTGTCACTCATCATCTTTATATGAAAATATGTTGTAATAAAAATTTAAGGTGATAATGATGAATAATACGAATGGAACAGGGAAGAATGAATCAGGAAAGATACACATGATAATAAGTGATGGTGAGACACGTACCTACTATTGCAGAAGCGAACTCTATGATAAAGGATTCCGCTTCATCCGAAAGGATGAGAAGTGGCACAGAGATACGACTGATCCTTTATTCGTTGAGAAGTACAGAGACTATGCAAAAAGAAATGGTCTTTCATTCGTTGCATATGATTCCACCAGAACAAGATGCAAAAGCTACAGAGATACATTCTTCGAGGCAAATGAACCGATGATTGGAAAATATTATGTGTGTGCATACTGCTTCAAGCTATTAAAAAAGAATGATGTGACAGTGGACCATATCATATCGGTCAACAAATCACAGAAGAACAGGATGGCTAACTGGCTGATGAATAGGATGGAAATCAGCAATGTCAATGATGAAAGGAATCTATGCTGTGCCTGCAAGGAATGCAACTCTAGAAAAGGGAGTAAGGCAGGTCTGTGGCTTTTAAGAGGATTCCTTGGAAAGAAGAAGGAAGTCATCTGGGGCGTCTATATTGGAACAATCGCTATGCTGATTGTTCTGGTAGGGACAGTCATTCAGTTACTAAGTAAAGGATAGGAGGAAAATATGAAGACATTATCATTTAGACCATCTGATAATTTCATAAGCAAATATAATAAGATACTTTCTCTCGAGGAGCAGGAGGAGTACCCTTTGAAGAAGTCAGAGATATTTGATGAGATGATCGATCTATATTATGCCAAGAAAGTGCTAGGAGATAATACTGAAATTCTAGGAGAAGAAATTGACAGGATAATGAAGGATAATCTTTCGATGTTTTCTGAGCGTATTGCAGTCATGGTCAATTCTGTACATGGTGTGATGGATGAAATCAATGAAAAAGTATCGAAAGAATGATTACAAAAAGCAAAAAATCATGATTACACCATGATTACAAAAAAGTAATCATTTATCAAAACAAAAAAATATTGAAAAACAGAAGATAAACTGCCCGTTGGGCAGTTCTACAAGTCGAAGAAAGTAATCAAAATGTTTACTTTCTTCCTTATCCTGCTTTAGTTCAAATAATTACAAATGGACTAAAAAAATAATTACACGGCGAGGTGAAAAAGAATGTCAGTAAAAAAATCAACATGCTATAGAGTAACCGATAAAACGAATGAAAGAATTGTTAAGCTTTCAAAGATACTCGGTGTGAACAAAGGAGATATAGTAGATAATGCAGTCAGTAGTTATTATTCTGCAATAAAAAAAGAATCTGAAATGAATACGAGCATTGATGAGATGAAATATAAACTTGATGAAATGATGAATGAAATTAAGGTTATCAGAATGTATCATGTACTTGATACGTTGAAGTCAAGTGACTACAGCAATATCAAAAATGTGCCATCACTTGAAATTAGATTTGATGAAGACGGCAGGTATGGAAATAAAGGAGATTATGTGGTCAAGATAGAAGATGTAGATAAGCTTACAGAGTACTTATCCAAAACGACAAACTATTATGATAAGGCATTGAGTGAAGTAGTGATGAAATCTATTCAAACAGAAAAAAAGTAAATAATAGTTGTAAAACAAGATATATAGAAAAAATAGTGATGAGTGACATGTGTCACTCATCACTATTGAAAAACAATATCTTAAAATAAAACACACGCTGTGTGTTTTATTTTAAGATTCCAACAGGAGGGTATGGCAGTGAGTCAGCAATATGAGAAATACTGCGAAAAGTATGCTTACAGCACTCAGCAGAAGATGCAGTTGAAGAAGGCGGATGATGAAGGACTGGACCTCAGCTACATGTGTGACCCACGTTACGACTGGGAACAGATGAAGGAGATAAGACTATGTCTTTCACAGGGGATTGATCCAACGCCTTTCTGTCATCCTGATATTCCTTCAGAACAGATGAAGGGGATGCGACAGGGACTGTTTGAAAATAATGCAGTGTATGATGCTAAGCATGAAGAAGTGCAGAAGAAAAGACTGCTCAGATATATCATCGTTGCAGTCTTTATTGCAGTGCTTGTGTCGGTGTCAGCACTATGCTTCTGGAAGAAGGATACAATCACAAATATGTTTCAGAGTATACATCTGGAATTGAAGACAGATAATCTGTCAATCGGTGAGTCGAAGGCAGAAAGCATTGACTATATGGATTATATCAAATCCTACAGCAAAGACTGCCATCTGACTATTCCAAAAACAAAGCTTGATATGAAAGGAACGTATAGAGTTAAGTATGTTCTTTCCAACGAAATGAAGAAGATAGAGAAATATATGACAATCAGAGTGTATGATGATGTATCTCCAGTTCTATCTCTTTCAAAGACAGATGAAAGCATTGCGTATGGAAGTTCATTTAATTCAGAATCCTACATACAGAGTGCAGTCGATAATGAAGATGGCGACATAAAAGATAGAGTGAAGACAGAAGGAAGTGTTGACTGTTCTAAATCTGGAACGTATAAGATAAGATATTATGTAGAGGATGATGCAGGAAACATGACTGAGAAGTTTCTTAATGTATCAGTGGCAGAAAAGCCACAGCAGACAGTCACTTCATCAGCTGGTCAACAGTCTACATCGAATAGTTCTCAGCAGAGCAATCCACCCAAGACAGGTGGCTCAAGCAGTTCCAGAAAGGTGACTGCATCTTCAAGGGTGTTCAATTTCTCATCATCAAGCGACATGAACCAGACATATAACCAGGCAGTCCAGTATGCACAGAGTCAGATTAATGCAGGTCATGCAAATGGATATAATGTTGTTCCGATTCAGGGCAGTGATGGAATATATACAGGATACAGAGTAACGTTCTCATAGAGAGGAGATATCATGTCTCTTCTCTTTTTTTATTTAGCAGGAAACATCCATGTAATGTCCGTTGAATAGTATCTTGTAAAATACAGCCATCATGGAGATATAATCTGCATGGATGCCAGTCTCGTTTCTGACTGCTCTTTCAGTGCTTTTCGCCTTATAAGGACTGATCGTACCATTCAGTCTCTTATAGTAGTCATTAGTGATAAATTCTTTGTAAACAGGTTTTTCAGTTCCATCGGTGATGTATCCATCAATGACGGATATATCCTTACTGCCCTGAATCCTGATTCTATTTTCAATTACAGTAGCTAGTCTGATGCCTTTTCGATGGGCGATATCTATATCACTCATCCCTGAAGAGAACATCTCTTCATAACTCTTCTTTTCTGCTTCAACTGGGGATTTAAGATATGAAAGAAGTTCTTCTATGATGCTTTTTCGTAGATTCTGTGAAATCCAGTCTTTTTCCGCCTTGCTGAAGATATCTTTTCTGCTGATATCCTTTCTGTGTAGCATGTTGTTCATGTGTTCTGGAACAGGAATGATAGTCATATGCTGATACTGTGTGTGAGAGTTCATTTCATCCTCTGATTGAATGCCAGTAAAGATGTGAAGCCTATATTCCTCATCATAGGATACTCTTGCATAAGTGCATTCCTTCTTTATCCATTTAGATATCCTAGTTCTGATCTCATCATAATTTATAGTCATATAGCTGACTGAATGACTACCCTCAGTTTTTGCGATGAGATTAGTTGAACGTGAGCAGTATTCTGTGTCAATCCAGTTGATGATGCGAAAGAAGCTGTTTCTATCTTCTTTGTTAGCAATATCCTTTTCTGAAATTGTAGCGTGGCTGTCTTCTAGACGTTCTCTAAGAAGCAGGAATGTTCTAAGGATGATGAGTGCATCATCCTTAGCCTCATTTCCATTGACGGGAAAGCCGTATAATTTAGCAATGTCATTGATTGAAGGTCTGCTGACTGTGCCGTGTGATCTTCTATTGAAGTCGAAATCCGTATAGGATGAAATATCAATGAAATTATATGACTGAAGAGTGATGCCATGTTTCACGATGAAGCTGATAAGTGACTGTGGTTCATATCCAACAATGAAATCACAACCACTAAAAGCATGCTTAACATTCATGATGAATGCTTCATCTTCTGGAGAAGCATTGCAAAGCAGATTTCCCTTCATATCATAGACTGCCAGTCTTCCATCCTTTACATGCCCTGCAATTATTCTTTTTTTATCATTCATAATCATCACACCCCATTTCATATTCATAGCACATATAATCACGTAGCAGATCTTCGTATGCTTCTCTCAGTTCCCTGTATTCTTCACACAGAATATTATACTTCTTATAGAGTTCTTCATATCTTTCTTTATCTGTCATATGGTTTATTTTCCTCCAATCTCTCTAACTTTCAATTCCACCTCGCATCTCTTGCAGTAGAATAAATCTGAGTCTCTGACTAATTTGCATCTGGTTTTTCTTTTCCATGTTGCCCCGCAGACTGGGCAGTATACTTCATATTTATAAAGACTTTCCTGTTTTGACTCCTGAAGGAATACCGTCTCCTTTGATGTAATGCGATATAGCACTTTCTGTTACACCAGACAATTCAGCTAATTGTCTCTGTGTCATCTTTTTCTCATTAAGTAATGCTTTTATACGTTCTCCAGTATTTTTCATTTTACCATTTTCAACCTCCATTGTTACAAGGAAATTAGTGTTTAAGTGTTATCGCCTCACTTTTTTTAATTGCATTAGATTTTCTTTTTTACTGCATCTGGTAGTCTCTTCAAGATTCTCTTAAAAATAATGGCAGTTCCTCTTGGTGCTCTATAAAGATATTTATTGACTTTAAAACCATTTGAACAGATACTTTTCTTTTTTCCATTTTCTGAATACGCCCAATTACCGATGATTACTGCATATGCATTAACCTCTGTGGCTTTTGGATGGGCTCTAGTACCGCCCCATTCAAGATATGTTATATGTGCTTTTTTTGCTTCTAACTTTTTAATTTCTTTCTTTGGTTTTCTTTCTGGTGCATAGCGTTTCTTGATTTTTTCCAATTCTTCAATAGAGCCTTCCTCAGCTATATATTCATCAATCGAATAAAAATATGTCTTGTTGCAGTAAGAACTTGTATGATGCCAACTGCTTTCGAATAGAAAGTATTCTGCAAGAACTTTTTTAGGATACTTTTTCAGTTCTTCCTCGGTGAAGTGTTCGTGTTCCACTACCTCATTAATTATCATTTTTTTAGTCCATTTAGACAATGGCATTTCGCCATCTTCATAAGCATCAACTGCACGATTACTCATGCTGTAACCACTATATCCACTATTCATGTTCCACATTCATCTTTTCTCCTTGTTATCTAAAATTAGTGTTTTAAGTGTTATCGCCTCACTCTGATTTTTATGATATGAACAAATCAACATATGAGTTACAGAATAATCTTTCCGTTCCGTCCTTAAAGTGTAGAATTAGATATTCGTGACAATCGTCAATCATATCAGTATCTGATTCAATCATCTTTGCTTCTTCACCTCCAGAAATGATGTCCCATGATGTGAGCCCAGTGAAGTAAAGTCTTTCTTTTGCTTCACTCTGTCTATCATATTTATCTCTATCATATATGACCACTTTTACCTGTGCTTCTGGCAGATTATCTATAAACATTGTTCTATTAAAAGTTTTCTTCATAATCTCAGCATCCTTTCTTATATTTCTTTAAATACTGCATTAGGATTTCTGCAACAACGCTGTTGTCTTCATCTTCTTCAGCAACCATTTGAAGAAATTCCATATATTCATTGATGTATCTTCCATCATTTAAATCATAGATGATTTCATCAATATAATTATCTTCGTCCAAAAGATTGTCACGGTATTCATAAGGATCAAAATCCTCAGCCAGTGCATCAAGTTCTTCAGCTAAATGTTCTACTGTCATACCTTCACGGTATCTGTTGTCCCAGCACAAATTCTTGATTTCATTTACCATTGCTTCATGCGATACTAAATTTTCCATATTTTTATTCCTCCTAAATTTTAACGGCTTCTCAGCCTCGCCTCCTATAGGTGCACGCCCTTAAAGGCGAATGTCAAAGGAGGAGTCCTGAAAGGAAGCTCCTTGACAGAGACGAAGGGTGTGCAACAGGCATTTTCTTTTAATCTAGAACAGAATCAATGAAAATGAAAAAAAGATGCGGAGTCTGTACAGCAGTACAGGCGTAGCATCCGTGATGCAGATAGTCCGAGAGGCGACGAGGGCATCTGCATCTGATCTTTTGATTTTTTATTTTCTAGACCAAAAATAATGAAAATGATTTGGCGAGGAAGCAAAGCTGACGAGCCTGTGCGTGCGGTCGGAGAGGCAACGGAGGGTGCACGCACCAAAATTTAAAAAAAAGAAGACTTCCCATATAAAGAAATCTTCTTGAATTTTTCTCCTCTTTACAAAAGCATAAATAAACCATACTTTAGTAACTATAGCCAATACCATACTTACTGCTGAGATGTTCTATAACACTCATATCAATGTCATCTGCTTTGCAGATATCAGCAAAAACTGCAAATGAATTGTTGCTTGAATGATACATGATATTGATATATCCAGATTCTTCATCCTTGATAATATCTATATTATCAGCACTGTATTTATTCAATGCTTCTTCAATATAATCGGATAATAAAACATCATATCCTGTTCTTTTATGCTTATCACTCTTCATGGTGTTATTTGTATCATATTCCAGAATGTTCAGTTCAGTGCATTCATCATATCCAATGACTCTGCATCCAATGCCAGTGAATTTGTGTTCCTTTTCTTCACTACATTGTAACTGTATCACCTTGCAAGGAAACATTCTATGAAGTTCTGTAAAGATATATCTCAGATAACCGTTATATCGGAAGCAAGACATCAACTCCATCGCGACAGCAACTCCAACAGTTGGCGTATACGAGTCATATGTTTTACATACTCCTGTGTAGACATCATATGTGTATCTTTCCTCAGTTCTGACAGGGAATACATCTGTCAGTATCTTGAAATTACTCATATTCTTTTCGAGCCATTCAGCGTCTTTATTCATAGGTTCATTTATAACAAATCTACCAAAATTTAATATTTTATTCATCTTTCATTTCTCCTGATTCTAAAGATAGTTCTAATGAGTTTCATCAATCCCATATTAGAAGAGCTCGTTGATATAGTGTTAATATTAGAGACTAATACAAGCTTAGTTGGAATTTTTAAATGATTATTGAATGATTAGACTTTTGATAACTTGTAAAGATTTCTTACTCTTTTATATTAATCAATTCTTCAATCGCACAATCTAATGCCTGTGCGATTTTTAATAGGATAATGCCTTGAGCCTTATTGAGATCTCTTTCGCCTGTCTCATATTTTTGTATATGCCCAATAGGAACACCAGCCTTCTCCGCTAGTTCTGATTGAGTTAAGCCTTTTGCTTCTCTTAACTCTTTTAAAGTTCTTCCTTCTGTTACATTGAACAACTTTTCATAAGCTTCAGCTAGATTATTGTCTTCTAGCCATTTCTTCACTTCACTAACTGTTAAAGGTGTGATATTTTCAGAACCAGTAACCTCATTGTAGCTAACATTAACAGCCATGCGACTCATAGGACCTCCGCTTTCGTATAAGAAATATTCTCCAGTCTTTTTTTTATAGAGATCAGCCTTGTATTCTTCAAAGCTTCCGATTCCAGAATACACTCCATCAATAAACTTTGCTGTGTCTGTGTTGTACTGTCTTCCATTAATAATTTTTTTCATCTTTTTTTCTCCTTATTATATATAGTACCGTTCTTTTATCTATTCTCATTCAAAATATTTGAACGTCTACACTCTTCATAATATTCGATAGTATCTTCTAATGATTCATTCTCAGATACTTCAAGAACTTCACATGCTTCCTCTGCTGTGAGAAGCTCTCTTTCTCTAAAGTCATATTCCTCAGTTTCTAACCACTTCTGCGCATCTTCCATATTTTCGAAACTAGTGGCATACATAACTTGACCATCTTTGAATGATACTCCATAAATTTTTTCCATTTTCTTGAACTCCTTTATTTTTAAAATTAGTGTTGTTGTAAGTGTTATCGCTTCACTTTTTAATTAATCTTCATCTTCTGCAAACAGTTCGAAAGCTTCTTCTTCACCGCTTTCAGGGTCTAAGTATAACCAATAGTCATACATGTCATCTTGTTCGTAGTAAATGCCATCTACGAACTTGTCCGAATTCATTTTGATTTTATAAAGGTCCAGACTTTTAAAATATTCTCTACCTCTTGCCTTTAATGCTTCTTTGCTTACATAGTATTTCGTTCCCATTTTTCTTATCTCCTTTTTTAGTAATATCTCTTCTTTACAATATATAGTATACCACTACAGTGGTATATAGTCAATTGGTTTTAAAGATATTATAAAAATTCTATGTATTGGCATTTTGGTATCTGAAGTCACTAATCACATAGGATAAAATAAAGCAATCAACATGGTTACTTTGACAAAATGATACTATAATGATACCATAATGATACTATTTTTTTGCTGAGGGGGTATGAAGATGGGTTTTGGAGAAGTTATTAAACAAGCAAGACAAAAAATGTTTTTAACACAAGATGAATTTGCTTCTGAACTTAAAGTTAGTATTTCTACAGTAAAACGTTGGGAACTTAACAAAGCAAAACCGAATATGAAGGCGATGAAAGCAATTAAATCATTTTGTGATAAGAACAATATCGAATATAAACTAATTGAAAAAGAATGGCTTGATTATTAAAAGGGGTGTAAACAAATGGCGAAAAAAGAAATTAGGACTGACTTGTGGGTATATGATTTGTTAAAACAGGCTAAAATCAATTTTGATGCACAAGGGAGTAATATAAAAGAAATAGATAAAGCTTTAAAGACTGCCTCTAAAAAAGGTACTGGAAATGTAGGGTTTCCAGAGTATGTAGCAGTTGTTAAGGATTATTTACTTGTAATAGAAGATAAGGCTGATTTAAGCAAACATATTCAATTAAATGAAAAGAACTGTATAAGCCATGAAGTAAATGCAGTTTGTAATTATGCGGTAAATGGTGCTTTATTTTATGCTAAACATCTTGCAAAAAATACAACATATAAGAAAATATTTGCCTTTGGTGTATCGGGAGATGAAAGAAAGCATAAAATTTCTCCAATATATGTAGATGAAACAGAGTTTTACAGGGAACTTCCCGAAGTACAGTCTTTTATATCCTTTAACGAGGATAATATTGACGAATACTATACACGAGAAGTTCTGAAAGAAGATACTGATACTGAAAAGGAAACTGCTGAAATTTTGAAAGACGCTTCGATATTACATGAAGATCTAAGAAATTATGGAAATCTTCTTGATACTGAAAAACCGTTAATTGTGTCAGGAATTATGCTTGCACTTCGTGAAGCAGAGTTTAAAAATTTTTCCATTAGTGATTTAACGGGAGATACTATTAAAACAGACGGTCAAAAAATATATGATGCGATAGACGCTAATTTAAAAAGAGCAAATGTATCTCCTGCGGTAAAGAAAGATAAAATATTAGGACAGTTTGCATTCATAAAGGATACAGTAAAACTTAATGAAATTGATGAAAAATTAAACAAAACTCCATTGAAACATTTTACAGAATTTCTGTTTGAAAAAATTTATCGTTCAATAAGATATTCTAAATCGGCAGAAGATTATATTGGTCGATTTTACGGGGAATTTATGAGTTATTCAGGAGGAGATGGACAAACACTTGGTATAATCCTTACTCCTAAGCATATAACACAGTTGTTTTGTGATTTGGTCAATCTAAAACCAGATGATGTTGTTTTTGATCCTTGCTGTGGTACAGCTGGATTTTTGATTGCTGCAATGCACAATATGCTTAAGAAAACTGATGATGAGGCACAAAAGAAAAGTATAAGACAAAATCAACTACACGGAATAGAATTAAGACCTAATATGTTTACTATTGCAACAACAAATATGATTTTGCGTGGCGATGGAAAAAGTAATTTGATCAATGATGATTTCTTGAAGCAAGATCCAAATAAATTGCAATTAAAGCAAGCAACCGTTGGAATGATGAACCCACCATATTCGCAAGGCTCAAAATCTAATTCAGAACTATATGAGATTGCTTTTACTGAACATTTATTGGATTCATTATCTGTTGGAGCGAGATGTATTATTATTGTTCCGCAATCAACTATGACTGGCAAGTCAAAAGAAGAAATAGCAATCAAAGAAAATATATTTAAACATCATACGTTGGAGGGAGTTATAACATTAAATAAGGATACTTTTTATGGTGTTGGTACTATGCCTTGTATTGCTGTATTTACTGCTGGAGAGCCACATCCAGCTGATAAGCAATGTAAGTTTATCAATTTTGAAGATGATGGTTACAAGGTATCTCCACATATTGGCTTGTTAGAAACAGAGTCAGCGAAAGATAAAAAGCAACATTTACTTGATGTTTGGTTCGATAGAATAGAAGCTGAAACAAAATTCTGTGTAAAAACAACTGTTGAGGCAAGGGATGAGTGGTTGCACAGTTTTTACTATTTCAATGATGAATTACCTACTGAAGAAGATTTCGATAAAACTATTGGAGATTACTTATCATTTGAATTTGCAATGATAATGCAAGGGAAAAAATATTTATTTGAGGAGGTGAACGATGATGAAAGCACTGACAGATAAAAAATGGAAAGCTTTTTATATTTCGGATGAAAAAGAAAATGGGATTTTCAAACTTAGATCTTCACTTTCTGGGATAGATAAGAATAAATTGTTGGAGAGTAATGACAAAGAAACACCATATATTACCCGCTCTGATTTTAATAATGGAGTTGCATTGTTCGTTGGAAAGGAACAAAGAGAAAAGTTTAAAATTGACAAAGGAAATGTAATAACAATTGGTTTAGATACACAAACAGTATTTTATCAACCACATAGTTTTTATACTGGACAAAATGTTCAGGTTTTATACAATGAACATCTTAATAAATATACTGCAAAATTTATAATTCCACTCTTAAAAAAGCAAGTTTCAAAGCTCTCTTGGGGTGGAAATGGTGCAACTTTGGGAAGATTAAAGAGAATGCAACTATTATTGCCAATAGATCAAAATAATATGCCTGATTATGAATTCATGGAAGCCTATATCAAAGAGAAAGAAAAAATAAAAAGAGAAGAATATCTTGATTATTGTCAGAAACAACTGAAAATTATCGGGGGGGGGTACAATCTGATACCTCTGAAAGATAAACAATGGAAATCATTCTTTATTGGAGATATTTTTGATTATTTTGCTCCTGGAAAATCGAAAGGATTCAACCATCTTGAAGAAGATAAAGCATTCGGAAAATCATATATAGGTGCGACTAATCGCAATAATGGTGTTTTATCTTTTGTGCGAGCGGATAAAAAATTGTTACAAAAAGGGAATGCTGTTGGATTTATTAAGAATGGTAATGGTTCTGCTGGATATGCAATATACAAATATGAAAGTTTCATTTCTACTTCTGATGTAATATTTGCATATTCGGATTGGCTCAATAGATATATTGGATTGTTTATAACTACTTGTTCTGATATGTCGCAAGAAAAATATAGTCACGGATATAAATGGACTAAAGAGCGATTGCTTAGAAGTGGAATTATGTTACCTGTAAATGAATGTGGAACTCCTGACTATGAATATATGGAACAGTATAGTAAAAATCTATTATATAGGAAATTACAAAGCTATATAAACTTTTCAACAGATCAAAAAGAATAAGTAACTGAGGATAATTTTCAGCAGAAATTATATTAAGTCGTTACCGTATGGTCACAGGCTATAAGATTCACTTGAATTGCCCCAAGTCATAGTGTAAAATGATGATGCATAATTGAAGGACATATATATCCTTTAGAAGTCATCAGCTATTGGTAGTAGCTGGTGGCTTTTTTTAGTGTATAAGTTGATTGCTTTTTCACTCTTTATTTTGATATGTCATTGAATTTGTGTTAGTGTTATCTATAGGAACGGAAAGGTGGAATGTATTATGGCGTTGAAATCAGCGTACAATTATGTCAGGGAAAACATCGACAGCAACTTTGATAAATACGTTGCAGATAACGTATCTTATGGATGTGAAGAGGATATTGAAGATATTAAGAGATGGATATCTGAAGAAGGGGAAGACGCTCAGGTAGCTTTATATTACGCTCAGCATGAAGGAGCGTACGTATTCAACGACTTTGATATCTATGTTGAAGGAATGGACTTCACGTATGATAACTATCTTATTACAACTCTAAAGAAGGCATTAGCCGTGCTTGAGTTGCAGGATGAAATGTTTGATAATATGACAAACTGATAATAGACATGGGGTTGATCCTCATGCCTTTTTTATTCTGGATAAATAAAAAGCACCATATTACTGATATGATGACCTCCCAGTAGACAGTGTAAATAATTAAAAGCACTGTTTGCTGAGGAGGTTTTTCTTATGGGAAGAAAAAGCAAGTTTTCTAAAGAACAAAAAATTGAAATATGTAGAAGATACTTAGATGGCAGTGAATCAGTTTCTAGACTGGCAGAAGAAATAAATGTAAATAAAAGTACAGTTAAAAGGTGGATTAGAATCTTTAAAGCATATGGCGATTCTGCATTTGATGAGAAGCC
>OFMC01000363.1_pt1 | contig 48947 bp, 37 predicted proteins | sample 1541271 | NCBI WGS metagenome assembly OFMC01 (sample SAMN04209252, study PRJEB22552) | human gut metagenome | biome: gut; material: feces | host: Homo sapiens | place: USA: Oklahoma | reverse complement strand
TATTGCCCAGAAGCAGACACCCCCATTTCTGTTTCCCGTCACGATGCTTTGGACAACTACAACGGCGTAACTGCTGGGCTGTTTCTTTCTTATCAAGGGGAACTGTATGCAGCCATTGCAACTTATTCCTATCAAATCATGATTTTTGCTGTCAGAGAAGTGACCAACGCCAAAATCATCCTCAAATGTGTCCATGATACGCCAATTTTAGACCTGCAAACAGCTGGCAATACGCTATTTGCAGCCGGAGCAAATGGAAAAGTTTTTCAGTGGAATCTTGCTCAGCTGCTGCCCGTTTCAGATACGGAAAAGCCCTTGATTTTCCACAGCCAACCGGAAAACATCATCTTTGAAAATGTTTCTGGCTTTTTCATGAACCATGTGCGGTTTGCGGACAGTCACACGGACTGGAACGAGGACTTCAGAAAAAAAATCGAACAATATGCAGAAAACAGTTGACAAACGCTCCGTTTTATGCTACAATAACATTGTTTCGTGTGCGGTAAGAACGGTTTACCGCCTCGTTCTGCGGATGTGGTGAAATTGGCAGACACGCAAGATTTAGGTTCTTGTGCCGTAAGGTGTGCAGGTTCAAGTCCTGTCATCCGCACCAAAAAAGAAAACCAGTCGGAGCATTTTTGATCATCTGCTCTGACTGGTTTTTTGTCTATCCTCTTATATGATTTTATATCATTATGCTTCTCCCAGCAATGCCTTTAAATCTGCCTCCGGTGTGGTAATCGGTGCAATGCCATAGTGTTCTACCAGATATTGCAGCACGTTCGGAGAGAGAAACGCCGGCAGCGATGGGCCAAGCCGAATATTCTGAATGCCCAGATGCAGCAGCGTCAACAGAATGCAGACGGCTTTCTGCTCATACCAAGACAGCACATAGGACAGCGGCAATTCATTCACGGAACAGCCAAACGCCTGCGACAATGCGACAGCAACCTGAATGGCACCATATGCATCGTTACACTGTCCCATATCCATCAGCCGTGGTAAACCGCCAATTGTTCCCAAATCCAAATCGTTAAACCGATACTTTCCGCATGCCAGCGTCAAGACAATGGAATCTTTCGGGGTCTGCTTTACAAATTCCGTGTAATAATTCCGTCCGGTCTTTGCTCCGTCGCAACCGCCAACCAAGAAGAAATGCCGAATTGCTCCCGAACGAACGCCTGCAACTACCTGCTCTGCAACAGACAAAATCGTTCCATGTCCAAAGCCGGTTGTGACAGTCGTTCCGCCATTGATGCCAGTCATCTGCCGGTCTTCAGAATAACCGCCCAGTTCCAACGCTTTTTCAATCAGGGGCGTAAAGTCTTTTTCTTCCCCGATGTGTACGGCATCCGGAAAAGCAACCGCTTCTGTTGTAAACACGCGGTCGGCATAGCTGCCCTTCGGCGGCATTAAACAGTTGGTGGTAAAGAGAATCGGTGCTGGCAAATCTGCAAATTCTTTCTGCTGATTCTGCCATGCTGTTCCAAAGTTGCCCTTTAAATGCGGATACGCATTCAGTTTCGGGTAGGCATGTGCCGGAAGCATTTCTCCATGCGTATAGATGGAAATGCCCTTGTCTTTGGTCTGCTCTAACAGCAGCTGTAAATCTCGCAGGTCATGCCCGGTTACCACGATAAACGGCCCTTTTTCAATCTTCATCGAAACTGTTTTCGGGGACGGTGTTCCAAAGGTTTCCGTGTTGGCTTTGTCCAGCAGTGCCATGCATTGCAAGTTCACTTCACCGACTTTCAAAGCCGTTTGCAGCAGCTCTTCCATTGGGAATGTTTCGCCAACTTTACAAAGTGCCTCACTAAAGAAAGTGTCAATCGCTGCATCCCGATACCCCAGTACCATTGCATGATATGCATACGCTGCCATACCACGCAGACCAAACAGAATCAGAGATTTCAGCGAACGAATATCTTCATCCGGCTCTTCCCAAAGCTGCCGTAAATCATAATCATCATTTCTGCCACAAGGTGCTCCGCAGCTTTGGCACTGCGGTACTAAAGCATCTTTTGCCCGATGCACAGCGGAAATCTGTTCCCGAATGGCAGCATCGTCAAAGCTGACATTGGTCAGCGTTGCAAACAAGCCTGTAATCATGACATTCCACGTTTCTTCGGTTGCCAGCGTATCGCCAATGGTTGCTCGTGCTAAACCAATTAACGCCCCTGTCAATTCATCTTGCAGCTGAGCTGTCTGGGCTGTTTTTCCGCAAACGCCACGGCTGCCCGTACATCCGGTACATCCTGCGGTCTGTTCACACTGATAACAAAACATCTTCTGTTCCATTTCGATTCCTCCATTTTCATCTATGGTTTCCCATTGTTTTGATTTTATGCTTTTCGTCTGCCATCCGTGGAAAGAATCACCACTTCGCAAGGGATTTCTGCACCGCTTGCCGTTAATGCACGCTGTACCGCCTGCACCAGCCCACCGCAGCAAGGCACTTCCATTCGTACCACAGTAATGCTCCGGATGGAGCAGGTTGCAAAAATTTCAGTTAATTTCTCTGCATAATCCACGGTATCCAATTTCGGGCATCCAATCAAAGTGATTCGATTCCGCATAAACTGTTCGTGAAAGTCATGATATGCATAGGCGGTGCAGTCCGCAGCAATCAGCAAATCTGCCCCCTGCAAATACGGGGCTACTGGAGAAATCAACTGAATCTGCACCGGCCACTGTGCCAGACAGCTTTCTGTTTCTCTCTGCGGACAGACTGCCGGAGCGGCTGTTCGTTTCAGCTGTTTTGCCTGTGTGCCGGGACATCCGCACGGCAATGGTTTCGCCGCTGCTTTGGCAGCTTTCGCCGCTAAAACTGCCTGTTCATTATAAGCTGGAGCTTCTCGCTCTTCAAACGTAATCGCATTGGTTGGACAGGCTGGCAGGCAATCACCCAAACCGTCACAATAATCCTCCCGCAGCAGTTTTGCTTTTCCGTTTACCATGCCAATTGCTCCTTCATGGCAAGCCTCTGCACATGCTCCGCATCCAATGCAAGCAGCTTCATCAATCCGAATAATGGTTCGTTTCATCATTTTATCAACCTTTCCACGGGTGTTCCCGTTTGATTTTATCGGTGTGTGTTCGGTTCTTCTGGGTCTATTATAGAACAGAATCGAAAAAAAGTCTGTTGAATTTTCAACAAAAAGGAGATTTTCATGCAACAATATCTGGAAATTTTACAAACCTGCCGCCTGTTTGCAGAAATTCCGCCGGATTCTCTGAAAACCATGCTGGAATGTTTTGCCCCAACGATTCAAACCTATGCCAAACAGCAGACGCTATTACATGCCGGAGAACCGCTGCATCATCTGGGCATTGTTCTCACAGGAAAAGTGCAGCTTGTCCGTCTGGACTACGACGGAAACCGCAGTATCACCGCCAGTCTGTCCCCTGCACAGCCATTCGGGGAGGCATTTGTCTGTGCTGGTGTTGATGCTGCCCCGATCAGTGTCATTGCAGCCACAGAAAGCACGATTCTATGGCTGGAGGGGGAAAAACTTCTGCATCCCTGCTGCAATGCCTGCGGCTTTCACCAGCAGTTACTATTCAACGTCATTCAATTGCTGGCAAGGAAAAATGTTTTGTTTCACCAGAAACTCGAAATCACCGCAAAACGTACCACCCGAGAAAAACTGCTTGCCTATCTCTTTCAGCAGGCGAAGCAGGAAAACAGCAATACTTTTGTGATTCCATATGACCGGCAGGGGCTGGCGGATTATCTGGAGGTTGACCGGAGCGGACTTTCTGCGGAAATCAGCAAGCTGCGAAAAGAGGGAATCCTAGAGAGCAAAAAGAATTGGTTTTGCCTGCATCTATAAACAAAAACAGCCCGTATGGTTTCCCATACGAGCCGCTTTTTTGTATTTGCTTTGGAGTCGTTTTTTATGCGATGAGCTGCTTGCCCAGTTCCTTGCAGGTTTCCAAGTCTTCATCAGACGGCGTTTCGTTGACAATCAGACCTTCGCCGTTCACCAGAACAGCACCGTCTGCCTTTGCCCGTTCTTCCCAGTTCCGCATCCATTCGCCGTCGCCCCAGCCATAAGAACCAAACAGTGCGATGGTCTTTCCGCTCAGTGCACCTTCAATTGCAGTGAAGAACGGTTCGAATTCGGATTCTTCCAGAACTTCATCTCCCATTGCAGAACAGCCAAATGCAATTCTGTCATAATCGGCAATATCACCTGTAAAATCGGATACGCTGAACAGTTCTGCACCTGCTCCTTCTGCGATTGCATTTGCCATCTGTTCGGTATTACCGGTACCACTCCAATAAATTACTGCTGCCTTCATGTTCATTTCCTCCTCAAGAAATTTTCAGTGCCTGATAAAGATCATAGCCCTGATTCAGCTGATTGCACAGAAATGCTCTGCAACGATCATAGCTTTCAAAAGTATGCTTTGCCCGTTCAGCATGGTGATATACCTTCCAATATTTGCAAAGCACATAATTTTTGCCTTTGTTCTCCATGAACCCAATCACATCTTCCACGGGATAGCCCAGAAATACGCCGATTTCGTGGGGGAATTCCCCTGAACAGCGGATGCGTTCGGAAAGCTGCTGCAACGCTGCCTCCAAATTGACAGGTTCTGCATATCCCTGCTGCCGTAAAATCAATTGTACTTGTGGGTTTTGCAACTGCTGCTGTAACAAGGTTTCCTGATAGAGCAGGATTAACGCACGATTGGTGCAGTCACACAGCAACCGCAATTTCAACCCTTTTGCATGAGCTCTTGCATTGAATCGCTCCAAATGTTCCAAAACAGAAAATTCTGTTTTGTTGATGGACATCAGACTGGCACACTTGATTCCCAACAACGATGGTGCCATAAAATACGCCAGTTTCTGTTCAAATTTTACACATTCGGAAACGGACATGCAACCCCTCCTATTCTTGTTTTTGTGGACAGCGGATCTTCGCCGGCAAATTGTTAGTTTTAACTAACCGAGAAACGGAAAAAATCGGGAAATCCGGATGCTTCCCGTACTTTTACAGTTAGTGTTCTCTAACTAACGAACTCATTCTACCACACAATTTCAAATTTGTCAAGAGCTTTTTTCATTTTTTTTGAATCTTTTTCAAAGTATGTTATCCCAAGGCAGTATCCAAAATCATCATCGCAACAAATCCCACTGCAAATGAAATTGTTCCGACATTGGAATGCTTCCCCTCGGACATCTCTGGAATCAGTTCCTCCACGACTACATACAGCATTGCTCCGGCGGCAAAACTCAGCAGATACGGCATTAACGGGATAAAAAAGCCGGATGCTAAAATCGTCAGCAATGCTCCCAGCGGTTCGACAACGCCGGACAACGTACCGTATAAAAACGCTTTCGATTTTCGCATACCTTCTGCACGCAACGGCATTGAAATAATTGCTCCCTCCGGAAAGTTCTGGATGGCAATGCCGAGCGACAATGCCAGTGCTCCGGCGGCAGTAATCGAAGCCTGATGCCCATACAAGACACCCGCATAGACAACCCCGACTGCCATTCCCTCCGGAATGTTATGCAATGTCACTGCAAAAACCAGCATGGTTGTCTTTTTCAAGCGTGCCGGAATGCCTTCTGCCTCCTTGCTATTCATATGCAGATGCGGAATCAGCCGATCCAACAGCAGCAAAAACGCAATTCCAACCAAAAAGCCAATGGCTGCCGGTAAAAATGCAAGCCGTCCCCGGTCAGATTCCTGCTCTAAAGCTGGAATCAACAGACTCCAAACAGAGGCAGCGGTCATAATTCCAGCAGCAAAGCCCGTTAAAATCCGCTGTACACTGGTTGGAAGATTGTTTTTCAAAAACAATGCACACGCTGCCCCCAGTGTTGTGCCCAAAAACGGGATTAAAATTCCCTGTACAACTTGTGTCATCATAATTCTCCTTTCTCTGATGCTCATGGTTAATTGATTAGTTATAACTAACTATAAAATAGTATACACAGCTTTTCTCTTTTTGTCAATCCTTTTCCCTGACGAATTTTTTCAACAAATCAACACAGACTACAAGAACAGGAGGTGTATCCAAATGCCATTCCCCGATTTACAAACATTATTACAGGCAAGCAATTCTTCTCGGCAGTTTCTGCTTTCGCTGCCTGTAGATGTGCAATTGCAGCTGCATGAACAGAACGAATGGATTCACACACAGGCAGATTTACGGCGATATGCTGCTTATTATCATATAAATTAAATCGCAAAAAAAGGCGGTGCTCCGGTTGGAACATCGCCCTTTTCATACATCTTGATTTTTATTTCCGGTCTTCCTGCTTCAGCAATGGTGTCATGCTCTTTGCACAAATTGCCATAGTAGACGCATTGTGTAAAAAGGCGGACGTTGCCGGCGGAAGTACGCTTAACAAGCCCAACAGCAACAGTGTGGAATTAAAGCCCAGAATAAAGCGATAGTTAGAATGAATCCGCTTCATCAGACGTTCGCTCAATTTCCGCAGGATTGCCAGTTCGGTCAGATTTGCTCCACGCAAAGTAATATCTGCTGCTTCACGGGCAATATCCGAGGCATCGCTCATTGCAACGGAAACATTCGCTGCTGCAAGTGCTGGTGCATCGTTGATACCGTCACCAACCATAATGACCCGTTTTCCCTCTGCTTTCAGTTCTTCGACATAACGGTGCTTGTCCTCCGGCAGAACCTGTGCATGATACTGCGTAATGCCCAGCATTTCTGCAGTTCGGCTGGCTGCCTGTTCGCTGTCACCCGTCAACATGACAAGGTTGCTGATACCAGCATCTCGCAGCATGGTAATTGCCTGCTTTGCCTCTGCTCTTGGCGGGTCTGCAATGCAGAGCACCCCTGCCAATTCTGAACCGATTGCCAGATAGACGACGGAGCATGCTCCAGATTTTGCATCAATTTCCGCCTGCTGTTCCGGCGTAATCACAATGCCTTCATCTTCTGCAACAAAATGCTTGCTGCCGATAATCGCACGTTCTCCATGCAGCGTGGTTGCAATACCATGTGCAACGATATACTGCACTTCTGCGTGTTCTTCTTCGTGATGCAGGTTCTGTTCCGCAGCACCCTTTACAATGGCTCTTGCGACGCTGTGCGGAAAATGCTCTTCCAGACAAGCTGCTGTTTTCAGCACTTCTGATTCTGTATATGCTCCAAACGGAATGACCTTTTCCAGAACGGGTTCTGCATTCGTCAACGTGCCAGTCTTATCAAAGACAATCGTATCTGCCTCAGCAAACGCTTCGAGATACTTTCCGCCCTTGATGGTAATATCACAGTCCGCTGCTTCCCGAATTGCCGAAATCACAGAAATTGGCGTGGAGAGCTTGATGGCACAGGAATAGTCCACCATTAAAATGGAAACTGCCTTTGTAATATTCCGTGTCAGCAGCAAGGTCAATCCAAAGCCTAAGAAGCTAAACGGGACAATGCTGTCCGCCAGATGTTCTGCACGGCTCTGAACGCCTGCTTTCAGATTTTCGGAATGGTCAATCAATTCAATGATTTTTTGCAGCTTGGTATTTCCGCTAACGGCTTTTACCTGAATGACAATCGTTCCTTCTTCGACAACCGTTCCGGCAAATACCGTTGCTCCAGCGGATTTCATCACGCTCAGCGGTTCGCCTGTCATAGAGGATTCGTTGATATTGGCTTCGCCGTCTACAATCGTACCATCAACCGGAATGATGCTGCCCGTCCGAACACGGATGCAGTCATCTACCTGCAAGTCTGCCATTGGCATCAGCCGCTCTACATCGCCGTCAACAACCCAAACTTGTTCGGTCTTAATCGCTAAACTATCTGTCAAAGCAGCCTTTGTTCTAGCTCTGGTATAATCTTCCAGCAAGGAGGAAACAGACAGCAAGAACATAACCGTTCCAGCAGTCTTATAGTTCTTTTGCAGCAGACAAGCTGCCACAGAAGTACCATCCAGCACTTCTACATTCAGATGGCAGTCAAATAAGTTCTTCACTGCCCGTCCGACATACCGCAATCCTCTCAGGAAAATCATTGCGTTTCCGATGGGGGTCGGCAGCAATGCTTTATATAGAACCCGTTTTGCAACCAGTTTTGCCAAATCATTCTTGAAATCAGAATCAATCTGTTCCGTTCCAATCTGATTTTCCAACGGCTGCATGGTGCGAGGATTCATTCTTGCAACCAGACGGATGACATCCAAGCGATGTCCATTCCGGTAATGTACCAGAATACCGCCGTTTTGTGCATGGACTTCTACCTGCAATACAAACCGATTCCGCAGCAATGCTTCCTGAATGGCGGTTTCCAGTTCCCGTTCAAATGCATATGCACCGCAACGAAACCGGATTCTGCCGGGTTTGTCATAAACGATTTTGCCATTCATGGTACAATCACTTCGTTTCTTCTTCAGTTGCAGCTTCTTCTGCGATGTCTGCCAGTCCAGCTTCTTCCTTTGCATCACAGCAAATATCAGATGCTTCATCTTTCATGTTCTGGAAGGTTGCCTTTGCATCGCTCTGGAGCTTCATGCCCTTTGCCAGACCGCTGACTGCCAGCTTCCGAGTGGTTTCCGCTGTTATAATCTTCTTACCGATTACCAGAGCAGCTGCACCGCCGATTGCACACCACAGTTTTTCATTTTTAAAACATTTCCACATATGTAACACTCCTTTAATTTTATGAAAGTTCTCTTTGCTTTTGGTAAACTCTACGTGAGTTCCTGTGATTTTATTATACGACAAACACCCTAAAAAGTCAATAGAATCCGACAAAAATTAGACTTTACAAACCGCAGTTTTTAAAAAGAAAAGGTTAGTCAAAACTTTTCAAAACCTATTTGCAGCGTTTCATTTTAAAAGAAAATCCTACAAGCCGTTTTCATATGGCTTTTCAAAAAAATAACAAAAAATCAATGCTGCTTTTTCAAATTTAACCGGATAGTTGCAGGAAGTTCCAAAGTATGTTATACTATAAAAAGCACATATCGGGTAACCCTTACAGCACTCTGGAAAGGTGGTTTGATTTCTTGTACCCATTTCTTGAAAAGAGCATTCTATTCTGGATGATTCTCATTTCTGTTGCATCCACAATTGACACCATTCACCCACTCCCTGTGATTTCTCTTTTGCTTGCCCTGACGATTTCCGCCCTTGCACAAGCATTCCCGAAAAATTGGCTGTCCAGCGTCTGCCTTGGCGGTTACTTTCTGCTTTGCAGCTGTTATCCGCCGATTCTCTTGACGATGCCGCTGCTCTTATATGATGCAATTCGGGCGAAAAAATGGTATCTTTCTATTTTTGCCGTGGGTGCTCTGCTGCACATTGCTACATTTTCCGTGCTGCAAATCTGTTTATTCTGCGGACTGATTCCGCTTTCGATTCTATTGGGCTGGAGGACTCAACAATGGGAAACCTGGGTACAGACTGCCCACCAGCAGCATGACCATGCAAGCGAATTGCAGCAAAAATTGACCCAGCGAAACCGCCAGTTGCAAACGGCACAGAATGATGCGGTACGCATGGCAACGCTGCAAGAACGCAACCGCATTGCCAGAGAAATTCATGACAATGTAGGGCATATGCTGACCCGTGCTCTGCTACAAACGGGAGCACTTGCCGTTTGTGTCAAAGAAGAGCCGTTGAAAGCCTCTGTTGCTGCCCTACAGGAAACATTAGACAGTGCCATGACCAGTATCCGCAGCAGCGTGCACAAGCTGCATGATGATGCCATCCCATTGGAAAAGTCTGTACAAGACTGCTTGCAACCTCTGAAAGATACTTACCACATCACCTTGACTTATGATATTTCCGAACAGATTCCCAGCATTGTAAAGCTGTGTTTGCTGGGCGTTTTAAAGGAAAGCTTGTCGAATGTTGTCAAGCACTCCAACGGCGACGCCATTCAAATTGTCCTTCGGGAACATCCGGCTTTTTATCAGCTTTCCATTACAGACAACGGAACAGGCTCGCACTTGCAGCAAACCGGAATCGGTCTGGAAACCATGCAAGACCGAGCCGAACAAGTTCACGGGCTGATTCGATTCTTTCCAGAAAAAGATTCGTTTCGGGTGTTTCTCTCTATTCCAAAGTCATAAATCGCCCACCCTACCATTATAATGTAAAGAAAGGAATCTTCTCCTATGCGTATTATTCTCATTGATGACGACCAGCTTGTGACGCTCTCGCTGAAAACCATCCTCGAAAGCACCGGCTCTGTACAGGTTCTGGCAACCGGAACATCTGGAGCGGAAGCGATTGCTCTCTATCAGCAGTGGAAACCGGATGTCCTGCTGCTGGACATTCAAATGCCGAATGGAAGCGGACTGGATGCCGGCGAACAGATTCTGCAACAAGACCCGAACGCTCGCATTCTATTTCTGACCACATTCTCCGATGATGCCTACATTGCAAAGGCGTTGGAACTCGGAGCAAAGGGATACTTGTTAAAACAGGACTTCGCCGGAATCGTTCCGGCTCTTGAAGCGGTCATGCAGGGGCAACACGTATTCGGGGAGCAGGTTGTTTCCTGTTTCTCCAAACAGTTCAAAAAGAAATCCACGTTCGACTATGCCAAATATGACATTACAGAGAAAGAACAGGAAATCATTGCACAGGTTGTAAAGGGATACAGCAACAAGGAAATCGCTGCGGCACTCTGTTTCAGCGAGGGAACAATTCGGAATTATCTCAGCAGCATTCTGGAAAAATTGCAGCTGCGTGACCGGACACAGCTGGTAGTTTACTACTATCATCACCAGATGGACGTGTAAAATTCCGAAATTTGTGCAACTTGCATAAAATCTAGATTCAATTTACATTTTCTTTTTACGTAAAAAAGTCGAAAAACCGCTTGACAATCCTGCGGATTTCTGCTATAATAATAAAGCACTGAGGCGAGATACCAAAACGTAAGATAATGAAAACGTGATATCGTATCTTGTTAAAATATGCGAGTGTGCTGGAATTGGCAGACAGGCACGTTTGAGGGGCGTGTGTTTCGACGTACGGGTTCAAGTCCCGTCACTCGCACCACATGCACACAGTGCAGAATACGGATGGAAAGATGGCTGAGCTGGTCTAAGGCGCACGACTGGAACTCGTGTGTACGTTAATAGCGTACCGAGGGTTCGAATCCCTCTCTTTCCGCCAAATATTTTACGGAAAAGCGGTAGATGGTTTTACATTTACCGCTTTTTTGTGTATTCTATGATTATAATTTCAGGAAAGGAAAAGCAAACAAATTTGAGTTTGTAGATGGATTTATGAAAGCAAGATTAGGCGATTATATTCGAGAATATTCTGTCAGAAATAAAATAAATGAAGATATTCCAGTTTATAGTGTTACAAATAGTCAAGGATTTTGCAAAGATTATTTTGGAAAAGAAGTCGCAAGCAAAGATAAATCAACATATAAAATTGTACCAAAAGGCTGCTTTGCATATAATCCATCAAGAATCAATGTTGGTTCTGTTGATTGGCAAAGAAATGAAGAAAGAGTCATTGTAAGCCCTCTTTACAATGTGTTTTCTGTATCATCTGACTTAGACAATCAATACTTATACTATTTTTTGAAAAGTGATATTGCTCTTTGTTTGATTAAAAATATTGCAACTGGCAGCGTAAGAGATAATTTAAAATTGTCCATGCTTTATGAATTTCCTATTAATTTGCCAAACATAGAAAGACAAAAAGAAATCGTTTCCACACTCGACAAACTTCAATCCATCATCACCCATCTCCGCATCCAGCTTGAAAAGCTTGACTTGCTTGTAAAAGCCCGATTTGTCGAGATGTTTGGGGATATTTACACAAATAAATATGATTTGCCAATATGCCCATTATCAGACTATATTACTTTTTTGACTTCCGGTTCTCGTGGTTGGGCGAAATACTGCACAGAAAATGGGACAGATTGGTTTATAACAATAAAAAATGTTAAGGCGTGCAAAATTACAACACATAACATACAACAATTAAATGCTCCAGATAATATGGAAGCAAAACGAACAAAAGTTCAAGAAGATGATCTCTTAATTAGTATTACTGCTGATTTAGGCAGAACTGGTGTGGTTACAAAAGAAATAGCAGAACATGGTGCATATATCAATCAACATCTTACTTGTGTACGATTAAATAAATCAAAGATCACTCCAATATATGCTGCTTATTTTATGGAAAGCAATTCAGGAAGACCTCAGTTTGAAGCTAAAAATCAAACTGGCGTAAAGGCAGGGTTAAATTTTGATTCTATAAAATCTTTAAAAATATCAGTTCCACCGCTTACCCTTCAAAATCAATTCGCCGACTTTGTAAAGCAAATAGACAAATCAAAATCCATCCTGCAACAGGAACTCGACAAGGCTCAAATGCTCTTTGATTCTTTGATGCAGGAATATTTCGGATAATAGCATATAAACACAAAAACAGCCACCCCCTACCGTTTCGGTAAGAGATGGCTGTTTCTCGTTTCACCAAAAATCAAATTTACAGTGCCTGCTTCAAAATTGCAACCACATCTTCATGGTTCAATACCTGATAACCGCCAGTCATAATCAGCGTTGCATCTGCAATGCCCTCCAGCATATCTTCTGTCACGCCCAAGTCCGTCAGATTCATTACCAGACCCAATTGCTTCATATAGGCTTCCATACAAGCAAGTCCTTCTTCTGCAATCTGTTCATCGGTCTTTTCATCAGGGCATACATCCCAAACATTCATCGCATACCGCTTGAACTTCGGCAAGCCAGCCTGCAAAATATACCGATAATACGGCAGCGAAACAGCAGACAACGTCATGCCATGGGTTGCATCGGTATACGCACCGACTGCTTGCCCAATCATATGCACTTCCCAGTCGGTTGTCTTGCCCTTTTCTACCAGCGTATTCAGTGCCCATGTTGCAATCCACATGATATTGCTTCTTGCTTCGTAGTCTTTCGGATTCTCTACTGCAATCTTTGCACTGTGAATCAGCGATTTCAGCAGCCCTTCCATCAGATAATCCGAAGTGTTGTCATCTGTTCCAGAGAAGTACTGTTCCAGAATGTGCGACATAATATCAAAGAATCCAGCAATCATCTGATACTTTGGCAGTGTAAAGGTAAAGGTCGGATTCAGAATGGAGAACTTCGGCATCACTTCTTCCCCGAATACATGCCCGATTTTCAGCTTCTGTTCATGGTTGGTGATAACCGAGCCTGCATTCATTTCTGAACCAGTTCCGACCATCGTCAGCACACAGCCCACCGGAATAATTTCGTTTTCTGGCTCTTCAAAGCGAATATAGAACTTTTCCCACGGGTCTTCCGGACAGTGCACGGAAACAGAAACGGCTTTCGCATAGTCGCAGACAGAACCGCCGCCAACTGCCAGAATAAAATCAACTTTTCCGGCTCTTGCCCGTTCGCAGCCCTCTTTCAGCTTTTCTACAGTCGGGTTCGGCATAACGCCAGCATCTTCTACGATTGTCTTGCCGCATTCCTGCAAGATGGAAACGACTTGGTCATAAATGCCGTTTTTCTGAATCGAACCGCCGCCATAAACCAGCAGAACATTTTTCCCATACTTCGGCAATTCTTTCCGCAAACCATCAAGTGCCTGCTCCCCGAAATACAATTTGGTCGGATTGTAATATTCAAAATTTCCTAACATGAGAGATTCCTCCTCTTTTATTTGTATCTACTTACTTCAAAATGCTGTCTACCCAGCTTTTCAGCCCTGCAACACTCTGTGTTCCGTTCAGCAGCTTGCCTTCTACAATCGTTGCACCCGGTGCACTGTCTTTCAGGTTGGCAACGGTCTTGCCGAATCCACTGCCGCCGGAAGTTGCAAACAGAACAATCTTCTTTCCAGAGAAATCGCCGCTTTCCAAAAATGTATTGATGATGGTCGGTGCAACATACCACCAAATCGGGAAGCCTACAAAAATCGTGTCATAGTCTGCCAGATTGCTGCACGGAGCTGCAATTGCTGGACGAGAGCTTTTATCCTGCATTTCAACCGTGCTGCGGCTCTTCTTGTCCATCCAGTTCAAGTCCGCATTGGTATACGGAACAGCCGGCTTGATTTCAAATAAGTCTGCTCCTGCTGCCTCGGCCAGCAACTTCGCAACATTTGCAGTAACGCCACTTGCGGAAAAATAAGCAACCAATGTTTTCATGAGAAATTCCTCCTATCATAAAAATAACAATTTTTTACTTTTCAAAATGAATGATGCATGACATGAATAGTTCAATGCTACAAATTTCATTTTGTTTCGTCCTCCTTCAAGGCAGCATACTGTTCATCGGTTACAGCTTCTAACCATTCATTGCTGGTCTCTTCGCCCGGGCATTCAATTGCAAGGTGGCTGAACCAACTGTTTGCCTTTGCACCATGCCAATGCTTAACTTCCGGCGGAATCACAACAACATCTCCCGGGTGCAGACTTTGTGCTGGCTTTCCATCTTCCTGATACCAGCCTTCCCCATCGACACAAAGCAGAATCTGCCCACCACCGCTCTTTGCGTGGTGAATGTGCCAGTTGTTCCGGCAGCCCGGCTCAAAGGTTACATTTGCAATGAAAACGGTTTCCTTTGGATTGGTCAGCGGTTTCAGATAGGATCGTCCGATGAAATACTTTGCAAATGCGGTATTTGGTTCACCTTGTCCGAAAAATCCGCCGTGTTCTTCGGTCGCATCGTCTGCATAAACTTCCTTTGCCATCCGGAACGCAGCCCATGCATTCGGCCAGCCTGCATAAAATGCAACCTGTGTCAGAATTTCCACCATTTCAGACTTGCTGACACCGTTTTTCTTTGCGGTTGCCAGATGATATTGCAGCGAACTGTCTACAATGCCCTTACTAATCAAGGAAGTAATCGTCACAATCGAACGCAACTTCAGCGGAAGTTGTGCCTCTCTCGACCAAACTTCTCCAAACAATACATCATCGTTCAATGCTGCAAACTGCGGTGCAAATGTTCCAAGGGTATCTCTGCCGGCGGTCTGTTTTACCACGAAAAAAACCTCCTATTTTCTGTTTGTTTTTATATCTGTTTTCCGAGCTGATAAGCCTGCTCTTCGTAATCGGTTCGTTCCAGTGCCGGAACATCCATACAATCTGCACCAATCACCATGCCAGCAATGTCCCAATCCAAGAACTTTGCCATGCCCTGAAAAGAAGCAATTGCTCCAGCTGCGGATTCCATGGTATTATCTGCCATCGTCACCAACAGAGCCGTTTTCTTGTTATGGTGCAACTGGGCATCACAGGCATAGAATCGGTCAATGACTGCCCGGATCTGTGCATTCATTGCATAATAATAAATCGGCGTTGCAAAGACAACCGCATCCGCTGCCAATAATTCCGGATACAGCGTTTTCATATCATCTGCAAAGACACAGCCCCGGTTCGTATTGTGGCAAGTTTCACAGGCAATACAAGGATGTACCTGCCGAAAGGCAGCATCAAACCGACAGACTTCGTGTCCGGTTTCCTCTGCACCTCGAATGAAGGCAGCTGCCAAGTGGGCGGACGTTCCATTTTTATGATGGCTTCCGGTAATTACAACAATTTTCATACGGTTTCCTCCTGTGTTTCGTCTGCACAAATTGCAGCAATCCATGCTTTGATTTCCTGCATCGGGGTTTCCAGATGGTCACCGCCGTTGGAGTCAAACTGAATTTCTTTTTCGTGTGCAAATGCAGCACCTCGACAGGCGATTTTCATATCTGCAATCGTATGCCCCGGCCATCCGCCGTTTGTCATAAACGGAATCACGGCCTTTCCGCTGAAATTCTGCTGGTGCAGGAATGTCCGAACGGCTGGTGCCATGGTATACCACCAAGTCGGCGTTCCAATGAAAATCCGGTCATAATCTGCAACGGACACCGAAAGCGGTTGAATCTCCGGTTCATATCCCCGGTTGACTTCCTCCTGTCCCTGTGCAACAACGGCATCATATCCGCCTGTGTAAGGCGTAACTGTTTGAATCTCGGCAATGTCTGCCTGCGTTGCCTGTTGCAGCATCTCTGCAATTCGTTTCGTGTTGCCGTTTGTCAGAGAATAATAAACAATCAGCGATTTCATATTGTTGTTCGCTCCTTATCGAATAAAATTCGTTCCTTGCCGTGGTTCTTGTTCCGGCAAGCCATAGGCTTCCTTACCCAGTGCAATGCTTTTCATCAGGAACGTCATATTTCTTGCAAGGGTTCGCATCGTTTGCAATCCCTCTGCATCCTGTTTGGCTTCGCCCGGCTCTCTGCCGTGAATGCTGTTCCAATACTGACTAGAGGCAACCGGCATACCGGAAATCGTGAAGAACTTGTTCAGTTCGTCAAATGTTGCAGACAAACCGCCTCTTCTGGCTGCAACCACGCTTGCACCCACTTTCATCCGTTTGTCAAATGGCGTGCTATAAAACAGCCGATGCAAAAACGCAACCAAGGTTGCATTTGCAGAGGCATAATAAACCGGACTGCCAATGACCATTCCATCACAGGCTTCAAACTTCGGAGCGGTTTCGTTGACCAAATCATCGAACACACACGCTCCCTTTTTCGTACATCCATAGCAGGCAACACAGCCCCGAATGTCCTTGTTTCCAACCTGAATCCACTCTGTTTCCACTTGATTTTCCTGAAAAATCCGTTCCATTTCTCGCAGAGCAACGGCAGTGTTGCCGTTTGCATGCGGACTTCCGTTAATCAATAATACGTTCATGATTTTTACTCCTCTTTCCATGTGGAATTGATTCCTGATTGCCGTGGCAAGCGGCGGCTGTCGCTCCGCCGTCTGCCAAGGGCATCAATCCCACGTCAATTTCCCCGTTTCCACGGCGATTTCATAGCGTTCAATCTTGTAGTTCAACCGTTTCAATGTGGTATCAATTTTTTCTTTCTGCTCCAACAGCAATTCTCGCTGTTCTGTCAAAAGCTGCAATCTTGCCGGAATGGTATGTTCGCCTTCCTGTGTTAGCTTTACATATTCAATAATCGCTTCTACTGGAAGTCCTGCTCCTCGCATACACTTTGCCAGCTCAATCCAACCCAAATCATCCGGCTGATAATCTCGAATACCGCTTGCAGTTCGATGAACCGACGGAATCATTCCTACACGCTCATAATACCGCAAAGTATCCTGTGATAAGTCGTAGCGTTCACTCACTTCTTTGATGGTTATGACAAACACCTCCGTTTTTTCGTTTTTTTCATTATAGACCCTGGAGTTCACTCCAAGTCAAGCGTTTTTGAAATTTTCTGCGAAATTCACAAAAAATGAGAATGCTTTTCATATAATACCACGGATTTTGTGAAAATTATCCACAAAAAAGCAGCCGTGAACGCATTTGTCCACAGCTGCCATTGAATCATATTCTATTTTTGCGATGGGATTTTTATCCCTGCATGCCACGCAGAATCCAGTCATACATACCCTGATACTGCAATGCAGAGCTTCCCCAAGAGAAATCTTTTTCCATACCACGCTGAATAATGTCGTTCCAATCTTCCCGATGGTTGAAATAGATGTTCTTTGCATAGTTGATGGTATACAGCAAATCATCTGCATTGTAATTGTGGAACGTAAAGCCTGTTCCGCACTTTTCAAATTCGTTGTATGGCTCTACGGTATCCTTCAGACCGCCTGTTTCCCGTACAATCGGAACCGTACCGTAACGGAGCGAAATCAGCTGTGTCAGACCGCATGGTTCAAAGCGAGATGGTACTAACATGGCATCTGCTGCCGCATAGAGCTTATGAGCCAGTGCATCGGAATAGAAAATATTTGCAGAAACACGGTCTGGGAAACGTCCCTGATAATACCGGAACATATCTTCATACCGAGATTCTCCCGTTCCAATGATGACAAACTGCGTAAATTCATCCACAATGCGTTCGGTAATCCAGTCAACCAAATCCAGACCCTTCTGGTCGGTCAGACGAGAAATGATTGCAATCATGAATTTACTGTCGTCCACAGGCAGACCCAGTTCTTTTTGCAATGCCCGCTTTGCTTCTTTTTTCTTTTCAACGGCATTCTTTTCGTTGTAATGCACTGCAATCTTCGGGTCAGTTTCCGGATTATAAACAGAATAGTCAATGCCGTTCAAAATACCACGCAGCGACCGGGAACGAGCACACAGCAGACCATCCAGCTGTTCGCCGTAATACGGGGTCTTGATTTCTTCTGCATAGGTTTCGCTGACGGTTGTGATGTAATCTGCATAAACCAAGCCGCCCTTGAGCATATTTGCATCCTTTTTAAATTCCAGCTTGTCCGGCGTGAACATATAGCCCGGCAGGTTGGTGTTATAAATAAAGTGGTCGATGTCCCAAACGCCCTGGAATTTCAGGTTGTGAATGGTCATAATCGACTTTGTGTCCCAATAAAAGCTATGGGTTGCAAAGGTGCTCTTGAGGAATACCGGAATCATACCCGTCTGCCAGTCGTGGCAGTGAATAATGTCCGGATGGAATCCGATAACGGGCATGGCTGCTAAAACTGCCTTACAGAAGAAAATATAGCGTTCAATATCCCAGCGAACAGAATCGGTATAAGGCTTGTCGCACTTAAAGTAATATTCGTTATCAATAAAGTAGAAGGTAATGCCCTCGTATTCATATTCCATGATGCCGACAAACATCGGTTCACTTCTCTGACCATAGTCCATGTAGAAGTTGGAAACAAACTTGAATTTTCCACGGTATTCCCACGGAATACAAGTATAGTTCGGCAGAATAACCCGCACGTCATAATCCCCTTTATACAGGGCTTTCGGCAGTGCACCAACGACATCTGCCAGACCGCCGGTTTTGACGAATGGAACACATTCAGAAGCTGCAAATAAAATATTTTTCATCTTGCTTTTACCAACCGTGCTGCAAAGGACACGGTTTCTCCTTCCGTATCAAAATGCTGCAACCCAAACGATTGCAGGGAATGCAGTGCATCCAGAAATGCTGGTTTTGCAGCTGCTAAAAACATTATACAATATTTTTTCAAAATCGTCAAGTGGAATTTTCTTAAAAACTATAAAAATCGCACAAAATAAAAGAAAATTTCCGGTAAAATGTTGTGGAAAGCGTTTGTGCCGTTCGGCTCATTGCTGCAATTCCTGCACAAATCGTGGACTTTCGGTGATGTCCGCTCATAATCTTCTCATTTTTCATACAGGAAAATTTTTTGTGAAATATAGAAAAAATAGTTTCCAATGCGGAAAAAATATGGTATAATAAAGAAAGCTGAATCGAAAGGAGACTGCTTGGATTTTATGGCAGAACAGATACTTCACATGCAAGACCCTGCACAATGGCAGGCACTTTGCGGAAATTTTGACGAAAATATCCGCACGCTGGAACAGCTCTATGAAGTGACCATTGTTTGTCGGGATACAGAAATCAAAGTCAATGGAGCAGAAGCCAAAGCAGCACAGGCAGCTGCGGTATTGCAATCCCTGCTGCAAATGCTGGAAACCGGTCAGCCCATCTCCCTGCAAACCGTCCGCTATGCGGCAATGATGGTCAGTGAGGGCGAAGGACAGGAATTGCAGGCACTTGCAGACGGCGGCATTTGCCTCACCGCAACCGGAAAAGTGGTGCGTGCCCGAACTGTTGGACAAAAACGCTACGTCACTGCCATTCAGAAAAATACCATTGTCTTTGGCATCGGCCCTGCCGGAACCGGAAAAACCTATCTTGCCGTTGCCATGGCAGTCAAAGCGTTCAAGCAGCATACCGTCAGCCGGATTATTTTGACCCGTCCGGCGGTGGAAGCCGGAGAAAAACTTGGGTTCTTGCCGGGTGACCTCCAAAACAAGGTAGACCCTTATTTAAGACCGCTGTATGATGCCCTCTTTGAAATGATGGGAGCAGAAGCGTTCCAGCGAAATCTGGAACGGGGCGTGATTGAAGTTGCACCGCTCGCCTATATGCGTGGCAGAACCCTCGACCATGCTTTCATCATTTTGGACGAAGCACAAAATACAACGTCCGAACAGCTGAAAATGTTCCTGACCCGTCTGGGTGAGGACAGCCGTATGGTCATCACCGGGGATATTACTCAGATTGACCTGCCGGATAAACGGAAATGCGGATTGCTGGAGGCAATGCAGGTGTTAAAACACGTCAACGACATCGCCATTCAGGAATTTACAAATAAAGATGTGGTACGCCATCGCTTGGTACAGGATATTATCCGTGCTTATGAAACGTATCATCATCGAGAGAGAAAGGTTGAGAAATGATGCGTGTAAAGGTTATGGTGAAAAACAATCAGAAGACAATCAAAGTGCCAGTGGGGATTCGGATGCTGATTCGCCGCTGCTGTCAGGCAGTTCTGGTGATGGAACAGTTTCCACATGATGCGGAAGTAAGCGTTTCGTTTGTCAGCAATGCCGAAATTCGGAATTTGAACAGAATTTACCGGAAAAAAGACAGTGTGACGGACGTGCTCTCGTTCCCGCTCGGCGTAGACGGAAAGTATGACATCAGCAAGGAAACCGGCTGTGCCCTGCTCGGCGATGTGGTCATCTCTCTGGAAACCGCTATGCGGCAGGCAGACTTGTACGGACACTCCCTCGAACGGGAAATCGGTTTCCTGACCGTGCATTCCATGCTGCACCTGCTGGGCTATGACCACGAAACTTCTCCGCTCGAAGCCCGGAAGATGCGGGAAAAGGAAGAACAGGTGCTCGGCGAACTGGGCATCTCCAGAGAAGAAACCTTTGTTTCAGAGGAGTAACACATGACAAAAACGGTATTTGTAACCATCTCCGGCAGAACGAATGTCGGAAAATCCTCCCTGCTGAATGCCATTGTCGGCGAACGGATTGCCTCGGTCAGCAATAAGCCGCAGACAACCCGTACCCGTATCACGGGCATTAAAACCGTTGGAGAAATCCAAATGGTGTTCATGGACACGCCGGGGCTGCATAAGCCGAAAAACAAATTGAGCACTTATATGCTGCAAGCAGCAAAAGAGGCAGTCAATGACATGGATGTTGTCTTGTTTGTAGCAGACTGCACCCGACAGCCCACCGAACAGGAACTGGAATTTTTACAGCCACTGAAAGCCTCTAAAACCAAAGTGATGCTGGTGCTGAATAAAATTGACCTGCTCGAAGAAAAAAATGTTCTGATGCAGCGAATTGCAGAATGGAACGCAGCGTTTCCGTTTGCAGAAAGTTTCCCCATCAGCGTTTCTGAAAATGACGGCGTGGATTTGGTGGAAGAAGCCGTCTGTCACTGTGCGATTCCTGCTCCGCACTACTTCCCGGATGACAAAATCACCGACCAGCCGGAACAAGTGCTGATTGCCGAAATGATTCGGGAACAGGTGCTGCGGCTGCTGCGGGATGAAGTGCCGCACGGCGTTGCAGTTGCAGTGGAACGGCTCTCCGAACGGGACGACAAAGACTTACTGGACATTGATGCAACCATTTACTGTGAACGGGAATCCCACAAGGGCATTCTCATCGGCAAAAAGGGAGCAATGCTGAAACGGATTGCCAGTCAGGCAAGAGCCCAGCTCGAACAGTTCTTTCAGATTCAAGTCAACCTGCAATGCTGGGTCAAAGTCAAAGAGGACTGGAGAAATCGGGATGGACTCATCCGGAACTTTGGCTTGAACAACCTCGACAAGTAATCCCCTGCACAGAAATTTCCATGGATAACCGGCATTTGTTTTTGCAATCCTATTGGTAGAGGTGAAAACAGATGCAAGCAAATCTTTGGACACGATTTTGCCAGACCGGAAAAATCTCGGACTATCTGGCTTGGAAACAAACGGCACAGGCTGCCGAACAACCCAAAAAGGATACCATCGAACCATGCTCACAAAACGATGCTTGATTCTACAGGAACGGCAGGCAGGTGATGCCGGCAGATTTCTGGATATTTTAACAAAAACAGAAGGCGTTCTGGAAGTGTTCGTGCGAGGCTCGAAAAAAGCCAACAGCAAACACCTTGCTGCAACACAGCCATTCGCCTATTCCAAACTCTGTTTGGCAGAGAAAAACGGCAGGTACTATGTGGAAAGTGCTGAGCCGATTCATTTATTTTACGGGCTGCGGGAACATTTGACGCAGCTCGCTTTGGCAGCTTACTTTTTTGACCTCATCCGGTATGCCGTCCCTACCGGACAGCAGCAGAATTTTATTTTACGGCTAACCCTCAATACGTTATATTATCTCACCACGGGAAACCGCAGCGAAGCATTCCTGAAAAGCGTCTTTGAACTGCGGTTTCTATCCGAACTGGGAATGATGCCGGATGTATTGGTCTGTCTGGTCTGTATGGAGTACTTACCGCAATCCCTGTTCTATTCCGCCAGAACAGGGCATTTTTATTGTCAGAAGTGTTATACCCCCCAAGAAGAAGATTATGCTGTTCCGATGTCGCTGGGCGGCTTACAGGCGATTCGACATATTGTCCTGACCGAACCGGAACGCCTCTTTCAATTCCGGCTGGGTGCGGAAACACAACAGGCAGTCAATCAGTTCTCGGAAACCTTTGTTCGCTACCAACTGGACTACCAACCACAGACCCTGCAATTCTACAAACGGCTGCTATCCACACAACCACCCCTTCCCCGTCCGTCCTCAACAACGGACAGATGACAAATTGTTTTCCAAAAACAAGGAGGCATTATGAATCCAAACGAACGTACATTAGAATTAGATAAAATCTTAGAGCTGCTTGCCAACGAAACCGCCAACGACCTCACCAGAGAACAGGCTCGCCACTTACAGCCACAGACGGATTTGGCTGTAGTACAAGCAGAACTGGAAAAAACAGACTCTGCCCTTGCCTTGGCAGTACAGTTCGGCACACCGCCCTTTTATGCCTTTCAGGATATGTGCACGTCCCTACAGCGTGCCAAATCCGGAGCAAAGCTCTCCCTCAAAGACCTGCTGGAAATCGCACGCATTCTGCGACAGGTACAGGCACTAAGTGACTGGTACGACCACTGTTCCGGTGTCGAAACACCGCTGGACGATTTGTTCAGCCGGCTTGCTCCTGTTCCGTTCCTGCTGGAAAAGCTTGACCGCTGCATTCTCTCTGAAGAAGAATTGGCGGACGCTGCCAGCCCAGCCCTTGCCGACATTCGCCGGAAGATTCTCCGTTCCGGTCAACGGCTTCGGGAAACTCTGGATAAAATGGTACGCAATCAGGACGTGCAGAAATGCTTGCAGGATGCACGGGTAACGATGCGAGATGGTCGGTTTGTTCTGCCCGTCAAGGCGGAACATCGGGGACAGGTGCAAGGCTTGATTCACGACACTTCTGCCTCTGGTCAGACGTTATTCATCGAACCGCTGGCAGTCGTAGAAGCCAACAACGATATGCGGTTGCTGGAAAGCTTAGAGCAAGAAGAAATCGAACGGATTATTACGGAACTCTGTGCCGACTGCGGAACATGGGCGGATGCCATCATTGCAGACCATGCCGTCTGTGCAGAACTGAACCTCTATTTTGCAAAGGCAAATTTAGCAGCAAAAATGCATGCCTTCCGTCCGATTGTCACTGATGACGGCGTGCTAGATTTGAAGAACGCTCGCCACCCTCTGATTCCGGCAGAAAAAGTTGTTCCCATTTCCTTTTCACTCGGACGGGAACAGAAAACCTTGATTATTACAGGCCCAAATACGGGCGGTAAAACGGTCGCCTTAAAGACTGCTGGTCTGCTGACTTTAATGGCAATGTGTGGCTTGCTGATTCCAGCAGCGGAAGGCAGTCAGATTTCTGTCTTTGAAACCGTTTTCGCCAACATCGGCGACACCCAGAGCATTGAACAGAACCTCTCGACCTTCTCAGCCCACATGAAGCAAGTCATTGAAATCCTACAGCAGGCAGATGACCGCTCATTGGTATTGCTGGATGAGCTTGGCTCTGGAACAGACCCGGTAGAGGGTGCAGCTTTAGCCGTTGCCATCATTGAACGCCTGCACAACAATGGGGCAAAGATGATGATTACCACCCACTATCAGGAATTGAAACTCTATGCAACCGAACACCCAGAAGTGGAAAATGCATCGTGTGAATTCGACTTGGTACATCTCAAGCCAACCTATCGCTTAATTTTAGGTTCTCCGGGAAAATCCAATGCATTCGCCATCACAGAGGGCTTGGGTATGGACCCATCCATCATTCAGCAGGCTCAAACGCTTGTCAGCGAAGAAAATGTACGGTTTGAACGGGCAGTGGAAAAGCTGGAACAGACTCGCCAGACACTCGAAGACCAGTTGCAGGCGATTCAGGTGGAAAAACAGCAGGCAGATGAAGCGGCTGCAAAGGCAAAACAGGAACTGGAAGAGATTCGGGCAGAGCGTGCCGAAAAAATCGAACAGGCTCGCTTGCAAGCCATGCAGATTGTCGAGCAGACCCGTGCAGAATCCAATGCCTTGTTGGAAGAACTGGACAAGCTGCGAAAAGAAAAAGAACGGGCAACATTCTCAGAAGATGTCATCTCTGCAAAATCCAGCAGCAAACGGCGATTCCGCCATATGTACGAAACGGCAAACCCACTCGAAGAAGCCACTGCAACAGATGCTTCTTACCAGCTGCCGAGAGCGTTGAAAGTCGGGGATACCGTCATGGTTGCCGACACCAAACAAAAGGGAAAGGTCGTCAGCCTGCCGGACAGCAGCAATCGCCTGTTGGTACAGTTCGGAGCAATGAAAACCAAAATGCAGCTGGAACGGCTGCGTTTGGTCAACAGTCAACCCGAAAAACAGCCTCAGAAAAAGAATGCTCCCCGTACCGGAAAGGTTTCTGCAAAAACCGAACGCAGCGGTTCGATGGAACTGGACATTCGTGGCTGCACCTGCGATGATGGCGTTTACCAGATGGATGCATTCTTAGACCGTGCGGTCTTATCTCACGTTTCTACCGTGACCATCATTCACGGAAAAGGAACGGGACTACTGCGGAAAGCCGTTCATCAGCGGCTGAAACAATTGAAATATGTCAAAAGTTTTCGGCTGGGTGTCTTTGGCGAGGGCGAAGACGGCGTTACCATTGTAACATTGGCATAAATACACCTATTGCATTAAAAAGGAGGAATTTTCATGACAGAAACAGAAAAAATGTTGGCAGGGAAAATTTATGATGCTTCGGATTCCCATCTGGCAGACCGCCGAATCGTAGCACATCGGCTCTCCAAACAATACAATGACACCTTTGAGGATGAAGCAGAAAAGCGAACTGCCATTTTAAAAGAACTGATTCCCAACTTGGGCGAAGATACCTACTTGCAAGGGCCGATTCAAGTTGACTACGGTCTTTATACCACATTCGGTACACGCTGCTATGCCAATTTCAACTTTGTTGTGTTAGATACCTGCCCGATTACGATTGGAAACAACGTCTTTTTTGGACCCAACTGCACCTTGGCAACCCCGCTACACCCATACTTACCGGAAGAACGCAACCTTCGGGAAAAAGAGGACGGCACGCTTTACACCTTGGAATATGGTGCACCGATTCACATCGGGGATGACTGCTGGCTTGCCGCAAATGTCACGGTCTGCGGTGGTGTTACCATCGGAGCAGGCTGCATCATTGGTGCAGGCAGCGTGGTAACTCGTGACATTCCGACTGGCTCTCTGGCTGCCGGCAACCCGTGCCGAGTGATTCGCCCCATTACTGAACAGGACTCGATTTATTTGAAGAAACAACTCTTCTAAACCAGAAAGGATTTTTTATGGAAGCAAACCAGACCCAAACCGCTGCTTTTGCAGACTTGTCGCTGTCAGCAGAAACCATTGCCGAACTGCAAACGTATCTGCTGGCAGTCGCAAATTATTATCACATTCTCCCGATTGAAAAGCTCTATTCGATTTTGTGCGAACAGAATCCGGAGTTTCTCTCGAAAGAAGATTTTCTCTCTTTCTTACAGGCTCAGAAAACACAGCCCACCTGCTACCAGATTTTAAAGCCGGGCGAACTGTTTGAAGGCGTTCCAGCAAATTTGAATCTGCTCTGGAATGGCATGCTCGTACATGAATGCTTGCTGGTTGACCAAGATGAATGCTATGCCTTTCTGGAATTCTCCGAGGGAAAGCCGTATCATGTACCGGAAAAAGAATTGCTGCTGCAATATGCAAACGAAGAATTCTATGAAGAAACGCCGGAAGTCACGGCAATGCGTGCCGTCTTTACAGATATGGGCATGTCCCCAACCAAACAGGAAAATGAATTGCTGGAAGTGCTTGTATTTGCACGGGAAAATGCAGAACTGCCGGAGGTTTTCGATGACATCCAACGCCGAAAACTGACATTCAATGACCGGACACTGCGAAAATTCGTTCGGGCTTACCGGAACTTGCACAATCATTTGCCGCTGCCGTTGATTCACGGCTGCACGCCAGTGGAATTGCTGGAAGTCTTTCCGGAAATGCCGGGAGAGATTTTGTATTGGACAGAAGAGGTCTACAAGACACCAGAGGTACAAAAGCGAATGGAACAATTGGTTTCTGCTGCTGCAACGCAGCCGAAGCAGAGCCTGGCAGACTTCATGCAAAGGCAGATTGACTTGAAAAAGATACTGGAAGATATGCCGGGACAGATGCCGTCTTAACAGGAACAGATTTATTAGACCCCGGAGAAATCTGCCTGTTTCTTTCTGTGAATCAGCAATCACTATCCATCACCATAGAAGAGGCTTGTAGGAGAAACGAATCAAATTTGATATTAGAGGATTTGCTTCAAAAAATACACGCCATTCTTTCCCCGTATCACTTATTTCAATTTCAAGCATAAAACAAAACGCTGCCATCTCGAACAGCAATCGAGGTGACAGCGTTTTTCTATCTTACGAATTATAATTCGTTAATTTTTCTTTGCAAAATCTTCTTTCCGAATCTGTGCCCGCTTAATCTTACCGCCCAGTGTCTTTGGCAGTTCTTCCACGTATTCAATGATTCTCGGGTACTTGTACGGTGCAGTGGTATGCTTTACATGGTTTTGCAGTTCCTTGGTCAGGGCTTCGCTTGGCTCGTAACCCTTTGCCAGAACAACCGTTGCCTTTACAACATTACCACGAATCGGGTCTGGTGCAGCCGTTACAGCACACTCTACAACTGCCGGATGTGCAACCAATGCACTTTCAACTTCAAATGGTCCAATTCGATAACCAGAGCACTTAATCACATCGTCATTTCTGCCGACAAACCAGAAGTATCCATCTTCATCCGGTTCAAATACATCGTGCGAACAATACGTTCCATCGCCCAGAATCTCGTTGGTCATCTCCGGATTGTGATAATAACCGGTAAACAGTCCGATTGGATAGGATTCTTTCAGGTGCAACATCGTCAATGCACCGTGTTCGCCAGCCTTTGCGTCAACACCTTCATCCGTAATCAAATGAATATCATACAACGGGGACGGTTTCCCAGTCGAACCCGGCTTTGGTGTCAGCCACGGGAAGTTTGCAATCAGAACAGAACCTTCTGTCTGTCCGAAGCCTTCCCGAATTTCCTTACCCGTCAGTTCCTTCCACTTGTTGAATACTTCCGGATTCAGCGGTTCGCCTGCGGTTGCAAAAGTTTCAATGCTGGAAAGGTCATATGCCTTGACATCTTCCTGCAACATGAACCGATACATGGTCGGCGGTGCACAGAACGTGGTCAGCTTGTAATCCTGCATCTTTTGCAGCAGATGGGTCGGGATAAACTTCTTCATATCATAGGCAAAAATCACTGCCCCGCAAATCCACTGTCCGTAAATCTTACCCCAGCCAAACTTTGCCCAGCCAGAGTCAGAAACGCTCATGTGCAGCTTGTTTTCCTGTACCTGCTGCCAATACTTCGCCGTTACAATGTGTCCCAGCGGATGAGCATGGTTGTGCTGTACCATCTTCGGGTCACCGGTTGTACCGGAAGTAAAGTAAACAATGGCGGTTTCATTTGCCTTCGTTGCAGCTGCTCCGGTCGGTCTTGGGAATACGTCAGAATACTTGGCAATCTCTTCTTCAAAATCCTGCCAGCCGTCCCGCTTTCCGGCAACCAAAACCCGATGCTGAATGCTCGGAACTTCGCTTTGTGCAGCTTCTACCTGCTCGATAACATAGGCGTCATCCACACAAATCATGGTATGAATGCCGGCACTGTTGCCACGGTAAACCAAATCCTTTTTGGAAAGCTGCAAAGAACCAGGAATCAGAATTGCTCCGATTTTATGCAGGGCAACTGCACAAACCCAGTATTCCCAGCGGCGGCGGAGAATCAGCATGACAACCGTTCCCTTGCGAATGCCCAGATGCTGAAAATAGTTTGCGGTCTGATTCGACAGACGGGAGATTTCCGTGAAAGTAAAGGTTCGTTCGTTTCCATCATCATCGCACCAAACGAGTGCTTTCTTTTCCGGTTCCTGCTTTGCCCATTCATCTACGATGTCAAACCCAAAGTTAAAGGTTTCCGGTACGTTGACACGATAATTCTGCTTGAAGTCCTCGTAACTGTCAAATTCAATCCGAGGGAGATACTTGTCCAACAACATAATCAAAAACATCCTTTATCTGAATTGTAGTCTGGAATTTCGCTCCAAATATACACTTTCTATTATAAGCAAAAATTTTGACAGTGTCAAGAACTCTTTGTATTTTTTTATCATTCCAAAAAAAGAACAAATCAAAAAGCAAACGGGTACAGTTCGGCTTAACAATGCAAAAGTTTGTGGCATTTCCCAGCAGGAAAGAAACTGCATACAGGAAAACAGTACCTGCTCCGGAAGATTTCTCCCGAAACAGGTACGATTTGGAATGCTAAAATCTTAACTGATGTCTGCCAGTTCTAAATAAGCGTGTCCATATTCTGCAATAAACTGCTTTCTGCCCTGTAAATCGTCCCCAAGCAGCAAATCGAACATGGCTGCGGTTTCTTCCACACCAGCAGGCGTTACCCGAATCAGACGGCGGGTTTCCGGATTCATGGTCGTCAGAGCCATCATATCCGCTTCGTTCTCGCCCAACCCTTTTGAACGCTGGAGGGTTGCCGGTTCTTTGCCAATTTTTTGCAGGATTTCGACCTTTTCCTTTTCTGTATAGGCGAAATACGTCCGCTTCTTCGTGGTGATTTCAAACAGCGGCGATTCTGCGATATAGACATAGCCGTTTTCAATCAGCGTTGGAGTCAGCCGATAGAGCATGGTTAAAATCAGCGTCCGAATCTGGAAGCCGTCTACATCGGCATCGGTACAAATGACAATCTTATTCCAACGCAGCCCATCCAGATGAAACATAGAGAGTTCCTTGTTGGCTTTTGTCTTGACTTCTACTCCACAGCCCAGCAGCTTGATGATGTCCGTGATAATCTCATTCTTGAAAATGCGGTTGTAGTCGGCTTTCAGGCAATTCAGAATCTTTCCTCGAACCGGAATGACTGCTTGAAACTCTGCATCTCGTGCCATCTTAACAGAACCCAACGCAGAATCACCTTCCACAATATAGAGTTCCCGTCTGGAAACGTCCTTGCTCCGGCAGTCTACAAACTTCTCTACCCGATTCACCAGGTCGATGTTGCCGGCTAAGTTCTTCTTGATATTCAGACGGGTTTTCTCTGCATTTTCCCGGCTGCGTTTGTTGATAAGCACTTGTTCGGCAATCTTGACGGCTTCATCTGGATTCTCAATGAAATAAATCTCCAGCTGATGCTTGAGAAACTCTGTCATTGCCTCATAGATAAACTTATTGGTGATTGCCTTTTTGGTCTGGTTTTCATAGGAAGTCTGGGTGGAAAAGCTGGAGGAAACCAGAATCAAACAGTCCTCCACGTCTGCGAAGGTCAGCTTGCTTTCGTTTTTCAGATACTTTCCGTTCTGTTTCAAGTAGCTGTCAATCTGAGACACAAACGCCTGCTTCACTGCCCGTTCCGGAGAACCGCCGTGTTCCAGGAAGCTGGAGTTGTGATAGTATTCAATCCGCTGCACCCGATTGGAGAACGTAAAGGAAACGGATAGCTTGACTTTATAGTCCGGCTTATCCTCTCGGTCACGTCCCTCTCGCTGGCAGTCCCATGTCTGAATACTCGTCAGAGCCGTTTCTCCGGCGAGTTCCTGCACATAGTCGGCGATTCCGTTTTCATACAAGAACCGCAGTTCTTCCATGCTGCCATCTTCCTGCTGATGCCGATAGAGGAACAGTAAATTCGGGTTGACAACCGCCTGCCGTTTCAGGACATCTCGGAAATACTCGGACGGGATGCTGATTTCAGTAAAGACTTCCAAGTCCGGCAGCCAGTGAATTTTTGTACCGGTTTTCTTTGTTTTGACAGGGGTCTTTTTCAAGCCGCCGATATTGATACCCTTTTCAAAATGCAGCTCGTAACAGAAGCCATCCCGATAGATTTCCACGTCCATATAGGCAGAGGAAAACTGCGTTGCACACAGCCCCAAGCCGTTCAAGCCCAGAGAATAGGCGTAGTTGTCGCCATCGGCGTTATACTTTCCGCCGGCATACAGTTCACAGAACACCAGTTCCCAGTTATAGCGATTTTCCTTGCTGTTAAAGTCCACGGGGCAGCCTCGCCCGAAGTCCTCGACCGTGATGGAATGGTCGTTGTACTGGGTGACGATGATTTTATCGCCAAAGCCGGAACGGGCTTCATCAATGGAGTTGGAGACGATTTCAAATACCGAGTGTGCACAGCCATCCACGCCGTCTGAGCCAAAAATAACGCCCGGACGTTTTCTAACTTTGTCCGGACCTTTCAGCATGGTGATACTCTCGTTGTTATAGATTTCTTTTTTTGCCATAATTTCATCCTTATCTATTTTGTTGCGGTTGTTTTCCGCCGTTGTTTTCTCTTTATTATACGACAAGACCACCAAAAAAGTCAAGCGGCAAAGAGGTTTCTGTTTCGTGTGGGAGAAGCTTCTTTCCTCCAGGCGATGAAAAAAAGATAATGTAGGGCGATGTTGGTCATTTCCATACCTTTCTATGTAGAAAAAAAATTACTTTTTTTCTCGCGTGCGTAAGGTAGGAATATGAGGTTCATGCACCTACATTCTCCCAGTTTTTCGGGCTTTTTTGCATCTTTTTGATGTAGGTCGAATGTCGGTCAATGTCGGTCAAAAACAAACCTTTCCCAAAAATCTAAAAATTTTTTGCGTGTTCCCTTTTCTGCACTGCCGTCTTTTCTTCCCAGTTTTCGGGCTTTTTTGCACTTTTTTGTGACAGTCGAGGATTCTAAAAGTCGCTTACGGGGGGTGTGGATGGAACGGCTATAAAAATTGCATGGCTTTTTGTGCCTGTATTTGTTGCAGCCTGCGAGGAATCTTGTAACAAATCCCGTCCTTTTCAAAACGTGCTCCGGTCTGTTTGAAGACGAATGGAACATTTGCAGCACGACACTGTGCCGCAAGGGACGTGACCCATTCCCAGCGGCAGAGCCTTGCCTGCTCGCCGGATTCGCCGCCGACCGTGACACGGGAGATTTGTGGCTGTAGGTAGGGTTGTAACTGTATGGGCGTTAAAAGCGGCTCGCAGATGATTTCTTTTCTGCAAATTGGCAATTGCAGCAGAACGGGCAGCCGTTCGTCTGCGGTCTGTTGGTTTTCGGCGGTGCAGCAGATGGTTACATTGGGGTAGCCCGTTCCCCAGTCGGGCGGAAAGCAGGCAGCCGCACGCACAATGCGTTTGGTGATAATAAAAAATTGCAAGTCCGAACGATAGCGAATCATTGCCCAGATATCCGGTCGCCAGTCGTCGGCAGCTGCTAAGAAAAAGTCGGAACTTAGACAGGTGTAGACGGGTTCGCCCGTCGGCTGTAATTTTAGCGTGCCGCCTCGTGTTCGTTGCATCGGAAGAGAAAAGGCGGCTGTTTTCTGCACGGTGGTGCTGTTGTGTCCATGCGTTGCATCGATGCGATAGACATAGCAATTTTGGCAGCCGGCACTATATTTTGTGCAGCCATGCCAGGGATTCCAAATAGGCGTGAAAAACCCTCCTCTCTTGTCTGTTCTATGGGTGAAGGTCGGTGCAGGTTGTTTCCGTACCTTCTATATAGAGAAAAATTTTACTTTTTTTCTGCCATGTGTTAAGTATGTATTTGACTTTCACCGACCTGCACCTCCCAGTTTTCGGGCTTTGTCGCCTACGGGGCGTGGATGGAATCGAAAGATTGACACTCTAAGACAGTCGTTTACAAACCTTATATATAGAGAGAAAATTTTTACTTTTTTTCCCTCTGCGTAAAGACTGTATTTGAGTGTCTTAGAGTGTCATAGCCCAGTTTTTCGGGCTTTTTGCATTTTTTAATGACGGTCGATTGGGTCAGGAGACACCCAACAAACAAAAGGAACTTATGGAAGCACAATCTGGGAGAGTACTGCTCCGATTTTATCCCGTATACAAAGGTCTGCTTGCTCGTCGATTTGTGTAGCGTCCCGATTTAACACAACCAGATGCTCCCCACGAAAATACCGGAGCAGGCTGCACGCTGGATACACGGTCAGGGACGTTCCGCCAATGAGAAGCACGTCTGCCGCAGCGATGGCACGGACTGCCTGCTCCACTGTCTGTTCCGGCAAGGATTCCTCATAGAGAACCACGTCCGGCTTGACCAGTCCGCCGCAGTGTGGACAGTGGGGAACGCCCTCCGTCTGCAAAATCCATTCCGCATCGTAGCAGGCGTGACAGCGTTCGCAGTAGTTGCGGTGAACACTGCCGTGCAATTCATAGACCGTTTTACTGCCAGCCATTTGATGCAGCCCGTCAATGTTTTGCGTGACAACGGCGGACAGAATGCCTTTCTGCTCCAGTTCGGCAAGTTTTTTGTGGGCAGCGTTGGGCTTTGCGGAAAGGCAAATCATCTTGTCCCGATAAAAGCGATAAAATGCCTCGGTGTGCCGAACGAAATACGAGTGGCTGAGAATGGTTTCCGGCGGAACGTCATACTTTTGGTGATACAGTCCATCTTGGCTGCGAAAGTCGGGAATACCGCTCTCCGTGGACACGCCTGCACCGCCAAAGAATACAAGGCGGTGGGCATGGTTGATGATGGTTTGTAAGGTTGAAACGTCTGCTGTCATTGTGATTCCCTCCTGTTTTTCTCTGCTGCATCTGCGAGAATCTTGACGTAAAATGTCCGGTTGCGAACGCCGTCAAACTCGCAAAAATAAATGCCTTGCCACGTGCCCAGCAGCAGCTTTCCCTGCTCAACAATAACCGTGGCACTGCTGCCCATGGCAGCCGCCTTTGCGTGTGCGGCGGAGTTGCCCTCGGCGTGACGGAACGCCTTGCGGTCAGGGAATGCCTCTGCATAGGCAAGCAGCAAATCCCGCTGCACGTCTGGGTCAGCGTTTTCGTTAATGGTAATGCCGGCAGTCGTGTGGGGGCAGTACACCACACAAATGCCGCTCTGGACACCGCTTTCTGCCACCGCTCCTTTGACTTGTGCCGTTATCGAAACGAAGCCCGTGACAGGCGTGGTGAGATGGTACGTATAGAGCATGATAGCCCTCCTTATCGTTATGCTTATCTATATTATAACACAATTTTTTGTTTTGCAAGAGAGGGCAAACCCAACAAAAAAAAGCAGAAAAAATTGTGGAAGATGACAGTTGACTTTTTGGAACACGTAATGTATACTATATTTAGTGGTGCACAAAAAGTGAGGTGATTTTGTGAGTCCACGCACTGGCAGACCAAAAATAGACAATCCTAAGTCCATCAGCTTAAAAATCCGGATTGATGCAGACACGCACCGGGCACTTTTGCAATACTGTAAAGACAACAAACTTACAAAAGCAGCAGCGGTTAGACAGGGGATTGCACTTATTTTGGGCAAAAAAAAATAAGGCTGTAAGTGCCCGTCTACCTAACCGATGCACTTACAACCCAACACAACGCCGAAACGCTGCGAAATCTATGATAGCAGACGAGACGGTAAAAGTCAAGGGGGGAACGATGAAACCAAAATTAGAAGCCCTGTATGAGGGGCTATGCAGGCGTGAGCTGGCGTTATTTGAGCCGGAAGCCCTGCACAAACAGTTGGATGCCCTCACATCAGCCGTCAGCAAAGAGGCTCTGGAAGCCCTGTTGCAGCTGTGTGAGGACTGGCAGAAGCACGCCTTTGCGGTGGGGTTTACGGCTGCCGTCCGTCTGTTGACCAAATAACACCGCTTGTCGCCCCCTTATGGGGTGTGGATTGAAAACAGATGTCCGGTGATAATATATTGTCTGCCGTTGTCGCCCCTTGCACAGGGGCGTGGATTGAAAAAAGGTGGAGGTCGGTGGAGGTCGTTTACATACCTTTCTATGTGAGAGAAAAAATATACTTTTTTTACTCCGTGTGTTAAGTATGTATTTGACTTCCACCGACCTCCACTTCCCAGTTTTTCGGGCTTTTTTGCCCTTTTTTTGTGACGGTCGGTGACGGTCGACCAGATAATCACCACTTGTCACCCTTACGCAGGGAGTGAATTGAAAATAGGCTCAATCATCCTCTCGCTCCTCGCAATCCTCGCACTCGCAATCCGGGTCGTGAAACATCGGTCGGGGCTTTGCAGGCTTGGGAGAACGCCTTGCCGGCTTTGAAGCAGGCTTTTTGCGGCTTTGCAGGAGAATCCACGCATCTTCGTCCACCGTGGAACGCCGCTGCTTTGGAACGGTCTTAACGGGATACGCTGGCTTTTTGCTGCTGCTTTGCGTGTGGCTGCTTTTGGAGGAAGTGGGCGGTTTTTTATCCTTGTCTAAAATGGCTTTGCTGACAGCAAGAATGGCAAACAGAAGACCATAAACAAGAATCAGGCCAATGAATACAAGCATTTTTGTTGCTCCTCTCTGTCCGTTTTGGTGTGGAGTAAAAATTATAGATTCTTGTAGTAGGTTTCTATCATTCTTGCCATCAAATGACGACGCTTATAGAGAAACGCTTCATAATCAACTACTGTCATCTCTGTAATTTCCGGCGGAATTGCATTTTCCGCAAGATTGTCTTTTAAAGCGGCTGCATCCATAAGGTTGCCAATCACACCAACGCCAGAATCAAACTGCTGCAAAATTTTCTGGAAATACGTTGCAGGGGCATCCTCCCCAATCGCTTTATTTACTTGTGTATCTAAATACGTATAATTTGCCACCTGATTGTATTTTGATTTGGCGGTAATACCATTGGCTTTGAGATAGGCTCTTGGAAAAATATGATGGACATCGCCAGAAAGATTCAGCAAGTCAGAAATCATGGTACCATGTACCAAAAAAGAGTTCCGATTCTGATTGATTTGTGCCGCAAGAAACGTACTAAAAGCCGGACTATTCACAGATGAGGTTTCCAAAATTTGCGGCAAGGTTACGCCCCAAAAAGTATCTGAAAGCACGGACGGTTCAATCTCATGGAAGAAGGACACAAACCCTTTTTCCTCGATGCTGCGAATATCCCGACTCATAACCGATTCCGGCGAGCCAATATAGCGTCCTGTTAAGGTAGATAACACAAACCACTTTTGAACACACCGTTTCACCTGGTTTTTCGGGATGGTGGCATCATCTGAAAGTTTCAGAAAAAGATAATAGGCAAAGTTCAATGTCATCTTTGAATTGAGCAGGCGGTTTGATTGAAAACCTGCTCCTTTTATTGCAAGAAGAAACTGCTCATAATGATACGCATTGATAAAGGCAAGAATGCCCTTTTCCAGCTTCTGATAAGAGTCTGCAACAATCTCATCTTTAAATTCTCTCGTTTCAAAATCACGTCCCGAAAGCAGACTGACCATATCTGACAATTTTCCTCTGCTAAAGCTGTACATGAAAGCAACTCGCAGCATATCTCCATAATCAGGCGTATAAATATCTTCATTACAGTCTGCCATCCACTGCATTTTTGCTGCATAAGGCGTGGCTGCAAAATCGGCATCTTTTTTCATTTGTGCATAAAAGTTCGGCTTCACGGCAAGATGACAGAAATAATCAACCACTTTACGCAGCATATTCCCATTGTGTGTGGTATCTGATGCCATCTTAGACATTACAAAATCAGACTGACTCAGCGGTGTTCCCTTTGAATTGATTCGAATGAAAATTTCTGTTACCTCATTAATTTCAAGCGTATGATCCAATTCAATCACACCAATCTGTCGATTTGCGATGGATTTCAGTTTTGTAAGTTCTTCAGAAACTTCATCAAGGTCAACGCCTTCATTACAAGCTGCATACTGATTTTCAAAAGCCCGTTGTCTAAAATCTGGTTTGAACAGAACAGAAATATCCGGAATCCACTTTTTATCTTTCAAATGAGAAGCATCTTGTACTTCAAATCGTTTTGTAGGGTCGGTAGCAAGAGGATTAAAAGCAATCCGAATGCGGTCTTGATTGAAATCCTGGTCTAAAACAGAAAGCCCAGAGATTGCAGCCATTAGAGCTGTAATTCTCTGCTGCCCATCAATTAACACATGCTTGCCGCCTGCAATCGTACCGTCTTTTGTTTTGACATCTGGATTTTTCCAAGTAATGATATACCCTGTTGGGTAGCCGTTGTACAGCGAATCAATCAAATCACGAACTTGTTTTCGTTTCCAGACAAAGGGTCTTTGAATTTCTGGGATTACAAATTGTCCAGCATCAATTAATCCAAGAATGGCATGGACTGGATACTGCATTAACGTGAATTTTTCACCAATCATAATAAAATTCCTTTCGATGTTATCTGTTTCAAATCAATTTCTTTTTTATCCGAAATATTCATACTTTCCATTGATGCTTCTTCAAATCCACATGCCATGCATCTTTCATTGTAACCCCTTCCCTTTCTAACAAGTCTGCTTGTTCCTCCCAACCCGGTGTCAGTCTTCCCTTGGAATTTACAACTCTGTGGCAGGGAAAATCTCCATACATCCCCGCCTGTTTCAAGGCTCTGCCAACCAGTCTGGCATTTTTCGGTCTGCCAATCAGTTTCGCAATTTGTCCATAGGTTGCAACAGACCCCTCCGGAATTTCTTCTACAACGCTATAGATTAAGTACGACAATTCTTCATTTAAAACCATTCGGCATGCTTCTTTCTCAGAGGTTTCTTTTTCGTATTGTTTCACATATTATACCATGCCCAGCCACAAAAAGTCAAGAAATGACTGTCATCTTTGAATTTGAAAATCAAAAATAAAAGTAACTATTTATAACGTTTTTAATATTTAGAGATAATTATTATATATTGCTTTAATTATAGAATCTTACAATTTCCTCTAAAGTAACAGGGATAATAGTGATATTACTACAACTACAATCACAGCATACCGATATAACTGCACGTTTATATTCAGTTGTAAGTATTTTAAAATCACTTGATTTTTTTATAACATCAAATGAAGAAAGTGGCGTTGAGAGTCCTGTTCCAATCATTTTTACATACGCTTCCTTGAACGTCCAAATCTTGATAAATTCTTTAAAAGGATTCAAAGATTGATTGATATGCATAATTTCATTTATAGTAAAATTATTTTCGTATATACTTTTATATTCTTTTATATTATTAGAAAGCATCTCAATATCAATTCCGACAGAGCTCTTATAATCTGTAAAAACAGATTGTCTATCTGAATGTGATATTGAAAATTCATATTTTTTTAAATTAGTAAGATATGGTTTTCCAAATTTGTTGGTCTGAAAATTAAGACTATATTCAGCCAATCCTGTATGTTTGCTTATGATCATACGAGTCATTAAAGCAGTTACGAGAGAAGAAATTCTATCCCGTTCAAATCTGTACGCATTTATCCGCTTCTGCCTTTGCACAGAAACATATTTCTGCATGCTGCATATATGATTCCATTTTAAATTTTCAACCGTTTCAAGTAGGTAAACATTAATTGTATCGGACATCTGTCATCCATCTCCTATAAAAAATAGTACAATACCGCATGACAATTGCATGCGGTATTGCTTTAAATATTTGTTTGGGATTTAAAAATATTCAATCGCATTAAACAACATTAAACTGTTTTTTCCACAATTCACTATAAAGGCCCTTTTTCTCCATAAGCTGAGTATGTGTTCCTTCTTCAACAACTTTCTTATCATCTATTACAACGATTTTGTCAGCATTTTTGATCGTATTAAGATGATGTGCAACTATGATAATGGTCTTTCCTTTGACAAGTTCGTTTATCGACTGTTGAACAAGACTTTCATTCTCTATATCAAGACTTGCTGTAGCTTCATCAAGCAGTATAATCGGTGCATCCTTCAAAATGGCTCTTGCAACAGCAATCCGCTGTCTCTCACCACCCGATACACTGCTTCCGCTTTCTCCGATAACAGTATCATATCCATTTTCAAGACTCGTTATCCACTCATGACAACCTGCCTTTTTGGCTGCTGCAATTATTTCTTCATCACTTGCATTTGATTTTGCAAGTTTCATATTGTTTTTAATCGTATCGTTAAAAAGATAGCTTTCTTGAAAAACAATACTGATCATATCAAGCAGCTGGCTGTAAGGAAGATTTTTTGAATCCTCCCCACCAATCTGGATACTTCCTGATTGATTGTCATAAAAACGTGAGATCAATTGCAAAACTGTAGATTTTCCGCACCCAGAATGACCAACAAGAGCTGTCATTTTGTTCATTTCTGCCTTAAAACTCATATTTTGCAGAACATTGTTCTTACCATCATAGGCAAAAGTGACATTTTTAAATTCTACATCGTATTTTTTTACTGGCAGTGTCTTATTACCTTCAGAAAGCTTTTCCGAACGGCTAAGATCATACAGATGATCAATAGAATCATACAAATATCTCAATTGATCCATAAGTGCAAATTCAGTGGTCAAAGGTGTATAAATCTTCGGCAATGCTATCAGAAATATCATATAAGTAGTAATGGTAATAAAACCACCATGCCAAAGCAGCAATCCTGCAACCGCAACAATCGGAATACCAAGATTCAATATCATAGAGCAAGAACCAATCAATGTCCCTACTGCTGTTTGTTTCTCAATCGATTTTTCTTTAAGCTGTTTTAAATTTTCAGAAAGTCTGACAAACTTGCTGCCAGTCATGTGAAAGCCTTTTAGCAGATGAATATTTTTTACATATTCCAGCACACCTGCATTTACTTTGTCATTTATTTCATTCAGTTCTTCCCCAGCTTTGGCACTTTTCTTCTGCATCGCAAAATATATCGCAAAAGATAATGCTGCTACCGCCAAAGCAATGAGGTCAAGTTGCCAAGATATGAACAGCATGCCAATGAAGCCTAGTATTGGCATTACAACAGAATGAAGAATTGGATCAAGAATATCTGATATAACCAACAGAAAATTCTCATGATCGTCCACCACATAGCCAGTTATCTCATTTGTATCCTTTTCCAAAATCTTTCCCACAGGAAAACTATTAAAGGAACTCAATGTTCTATTTCTACCGTTTCTTACGATAGAAGCAGCATCGTGTGAAATTGTAATCCAAGATTTCATACTGAAAAGATACATAATGATATAGGATACTGCCATCATTACGCAGTAGATGATCAACATCTTTTTGTCTATTTCTCTGCCTTCCAGTGGCTTTATCAATTCCGCTGCTGACAGGATGATAAACATATAGGGTAATGCCTTTGAAACAGCCGATAAAAGCCCCCATACAAGTATTTTTTTCAGGCTTTTTTTATCGCCTTCTGACAATAATGCCATTAGCTTTTCTTTCATTACCTGTCCACTCTCCCTTCAATTGTCCAGTTACTGCCCTTGAGATATTCTTCCCACAGATGGCGATAAAGCTTAGAACTTTCCATAAGTTGTGCATCTGTTCCAGATGCAATATTTTTTCCTTTGTCAAGTACTATGATCTGATCTGCCTCTTTTATAGAAGACATCTTATGTGCTATCATAACAACGGTCTTGCCCTTACTGAGCTCTGTCAACGCTTTGTTGATAAGTTGTTCATTCTCTGCATCCGCATAAGAAGTTGCCTCATCAAGAACAAGTATAGGAGCATTTTTAAGGAACAGTCTACTGATTGCAATTCTTTGCTTTTCTCCTCCAGAAAGGTTGTGCCCACCATCACCAATCACTGTCTGATACTGATTAGGAAGCGTCATAATAAGGTCATGTATCTGTGCTTTCTTCGCAGCAGCTACAATATCATCCATTGTAGCTGTTGTATTGTTCATTCTAATGTTAGCTTCAACAGTATCCGATAGTATCAAATTTTCCTGAAATACAAAAGCGATATTTCCATACAATTCTTCTTGCGACATAGAACGAATGCTCTTGCCACCTATTTTTATGTCTCCTTCATAATTGTTCCAGAAACCTGCAATCAATCTTGCAGAAGTAGTTTTCCCTGCCCCTGACGAACCAATCAGGGCAGTAATCTTTCCTTCCGGAATGGTCATGGAACAATCATTGAGAATCAGCTTATCTTGATTACCATAGCCGAATTTAACATTTTCAAAAGTAATATCATATCCCTGCCGCTTTGTATTGTCCTCATGTTGTACCATCTCCTCCGCAGAAAGAATATCATTTACATTGTCTATGGCAACACCAAATTTTCTAAAGGCAAGTGTAAATATTGTCAGATTCATCATAGGACCTGCAAGATTTGCTCCTACAATATAGAAGAACAATATCTTTGTAATAATTGTCCAAAATGCTCCACCTGAACAATATTCATAAACACTCATAAGAAGTATACCGAGCAATGAAGCTGTAATAAAGGTAGTAAAGAATGTATACCCAAACATAGAATGCTTGCCTTGCTCATAAGTGTATTTATAAATATCATCAATGTCTTTTCTTAAAGCATCTTCGCTTTTTCCATGACTGTTAAAAATTCTGACAACCGGAAGTGCCTTGAAGTACTCAACTGCATCTGATGTAATATTACCCATTGACTCGCTGTATGCTTTATTAGCTTTCACATACTTTTTGTTAAACATAATGAATATCATACCGATCAAAGCGAAAGGGATAGATACCAATGTTGCCAGTGTCATTTTAACATCAATGTTGAACATAAGGATAATTAAGCAAACAGGCGTAAGAATACCCGTTACCAAATCTCCTAAATGCTCTGCAAAAAATTCTTCAATTGTGGAACAGTCCTCCGCAACCGACTTTTTTATGTCGCCACTTCGTTTCTTTGAAAAGAAACCAAGTTCCACTTTTGACAACTTTTCCATGATGCCTTTTCTAAGCTCATATCCAACTGAATAAGATGCAGAATGTGCAAGCACGGAGCCAACAATTGTACAAAGCACCGCTATCACCACGCATATCAGCATCCCAATGCACATAGATGTGATTACCGATTTGTCAATCTCATCAACCATTGCATGTTTGTCTACTATTTCCGCAATAACCTTGTATATAAAATAGTAGACAGCTATTGTTCCTGCTGTTCCTGCGACATCAAGAAGCACAGTTAACAGCAAACTCCATTTACGTTTCATTGCTGTTTTAACAACAACATTTTCTTTTTTCTCTATCATTTTACTCTCCTACTGTCAGAACCGATTTCTTTCTCCATATCCTCGATAGTGGTGCATCTGAATATGGCGTTCATATCAATGTGATATCCGTGTTCCTCTATTCTGCTCATAAGTCTTATGGCTTTAAGAGAGTCACCGCCCAGAGCAAAATAATTATCCGTTATTCCAATTTCCTGCACACCAAGATTTTCCTTCCATAGCTCTGCCAATTCCTTTTGAAGTGCAGTCTGCGGAGGAACAATTTCTCCTCTTTTTTGTACATCAACGCTCATCTTTGGCAGACGTTTCACATCCAGCTTTCCATTTGCTGTCAAAGGAAATTTCTGCATTTCAACAATAAACCTTGGAAGCATGTATTCTGGCAATTTGGTTTTTAGCTGCGATATTACTTCTTCCTGATCAATTTCACTGGTAATTTCTTTCGACTGAGCAAGTAAAAGAACTGTCTGCAACTTTTCTCTTACCTTTGCATCATATGGATACATCAATGGTACAGAATAGTTGTTTTTGATGATGCTGTTTTTCCACTGCTCTTCTGAATAAGCAGGAAGATCTGTTTCTACTCTGTCATCGGAATAAGAAGTAAGCCCTTCGGAAAATCCTGCTGTTATCATCTGTGTTGCTGTATTGATCGTAGCTTCCACAAGCATCAACTTACCGTTCTTTGCAAGCAGTAGATGCAACTCATCAACCGTATTATAAATGTTCTGAGCATCATGCAGCACATTCGCACCAATTATAAGGTCAAAGCTGTGAAGTGGCATTCCCTGCACCTCTGGATGCAAATTTATATCAAATATACCATAATCCACAAAGTCAAGACCATCATAACGTTTTTTCGCTTCATCAAGGAATACATCGGAAATATCTGTATACAAATACGTTACATTTTCCATATTCTTTATACGGTCAATCACATAATCAGACGTTCCGCCAACACCTGCACCAACTTCTAATATCCGGAATGGCTTGCCCTCATTTGCTGCAATGAGCGACATTGTAAGTTCTGCTGCAAGTCTACCATATATCTGTCCTGTTACACTATTACGGTATATCCCTACTCCACTTTGAATATCGCCATCCTTAAAGAATACTTCAGATACAGGATCTGCTTTCCCCAACAGGATATCCGGCAGCAACTTTCTTATAGAAACAACACAACGCACAATTTGTTCCATTGCTTTGGATATGCCCATATGCTCCAATTGTTTCAGATATTCATCAATATCACCCATCTTTGAATAATCAAAAGTAAAGATATCCTTTTTGTCATCTATAAATCCGTATTTCTTCAAGGTATTGAACCACTGTCTAAAATTTTTCACCCTGTTATCAGCTATTTTCAGCTTTCTGACGATCTCATTTTCAGAGATGCGTTCTCCAGAAAACTTTTCAATGCCAAGTGTTTTAAGTGCTTCTGCCATACAATTTACAGAATATTTTTCAAGTACACTCATAAAGCGATGGTAACTGTCAATATCAAATTCTGACAGTATTTCATTTTCCTGTGAAGAGATATTTAACGCAGTATCATCTGCATCAAGTTCTGCATCGACAATTTTGCTGTCACAGCGAATATATGTGCAGATAAGATCACCGCCCTCATCATTTGTTTGAACAGCGGAAACGGAATCTTTAATGCCTGGTATCTTTTTGACACTACTGTCAAGGTCACCAAGTTCGATTCTCAATCCATTTATCTTTACCTGCATATCTTGTCTTCCGCAAAATTCCATACAGCCCTCATCAGAAATATATCCTCTGTCCCCTGTACGATATATTCTGCCTAATGTTTTATGATTGATAAAGGCTGCATCTGTTTGCTTTTGATCATTCTGATAACCATCCGCAACACCAACACCACCAATATAAATGTCACCTTCAACATTCTTAGGCAAAAACTCACGAGAATCACTCAATACATACATCTTCTGATTTCTTAAAGGATAACCATACGGAATATGTGCAGCATACTCTCTATTGGTATCAATGTCATAAGCGATTGACCAGATGGAGGCTTCTGTTGCTCCACCTAAGCTAACAACATTTATATCACCAAAAATATTCGTAATTTCTCGTGGAAGCTGCACAGGTATCCAGTCACCACTCATTAATACAACCCGCATTGGTATTGTATTCTTCTTGCCCCTATCAGATCTGCGTTCAAGTTCAGATGTAAGAATTCCCATCAGTGCTGGAACTGTATTCCAAATTGTTACCTTATTACGTTCCAAACTGTTTATCACTTCGTTGATATTTTTCATATCACGAACAAGTGATACAGCTGCCCCTGCACTAAGAGAACCAAAAATATCATAGACAGAGAGGTCAAATGAGAATGACGAAACCGCCGCAAATACATCTGTTTCTGTTACGGAATAGCGTTCATTTATATCAAGTAACGTATTGGTAACAGCACTTTGATTAATCAATACGCCCTTTGGAGTACCGGTGCTTCCTGAAGTATATATTACATAAGCAGGGGCATCATAAGCAGTTTCATGATACTCAAAGTTTGCTTCTCTTATCTGTGTGTTTTCATCAAACAGATATTTATAGCCGCTCTGTTCTTTTATGGCTTTTTTTCTATCATCTGGCCATGAAGGTTGAACAGGAATGTATGCACCGCCACAAAGTATTACTGCCAGTATCTTAAAAAGTGTATCAGAATTTCTTTCGCCCTCAACACACACAAAGTCACCGCATTCTATCCCTTCTGCCTGTAAGTGTCCGGCATATCGGTATACATTTTCTCTTGTTTCAGCATAAGTATAGCTTTTATCTGCATCGTACAACCATATATTATCCGCATATTCCTCATTTTCGAGGCTTTCTTTCACGAGCTGCTGCAAAGTAATATTTGGAACAAGCCATGAAGTGTCATTATAGTGCTTATAAAAATGCTCTGTTTTTTCACTTACAGGAAAAGCCTTTTCAAGCATCTTATCTGCATGGCAAATAAACTTTGTAAAGCATTCAAACATCTCATCTATCAATTCACTGTCATACAGTTCTGCCGGATAGTCCCATACTACATTCAACTTTCCACATTGAAGCATTGCCTGACAATCCAAGTACACTTGCGGTGTTCGAGAAGAAGCTTTATCAAGATCATACACAATGTCATTATCAAATAATGCACTTGTAAATACAACAGGCATAAGCGGACGACCGTTTACAGGCTTATTCTTTTTTGCAAGCTCACGCATAAAGTCAATTCCATCATAGTGCAGGTGTGTGAGGTATTCATTCAGTCTTTTGTGACTATTTACTACCACATTTTTAAAGCTGTCAGCACTTGTAAAATCATAATCAAGCAAAACAATCTTTGTGAAGTCACCCAGTATTTTATCCACCTGTCTGTGTATCTGTTCACGACTAAAAACAGTCATATTCACTGCAAGCTGTGACTGACCACTATAAAGAGACAGCGTATAGGCATATAAACCGCACAGTAATACCGCAGGCGTTATATTCAATTTTACAGAAAGCTGCTTGATATTGTCCCATACTTCCTTTTCAAATGTCATGTGTTTTCTGCTGAACTGCGAGCTTTTTATGTTTTCAGGAAGTGTCTTGAATTGAAATGCTGGTGCAGAAGGAAAATCATCTACTTTTTCCATCCAGAATTTCTTGTCAGCCTCATATTCATCTTGCATCTTTTCCGTTTCCAGAACATAATCTCTAAAGGAAAGCTCCAGCTTTTCATCACAAACATTTCCGTCATATGTATCTCGCAATTCTCTTGCTAACATTATAACACTGAATGCATCCATAATTAATGCATCAAAGGCATACAGCACATGAACATGATCCTCTGTTGTTCTGATCATATTCACCTTGAACATTGGCCATTTTCCGATTTCAAAGACCATGTTCTTCATTTCATTGCATCGATTCTTCAGATATGCTTCCTGCTCCTCATCACACATTCTGCTGATATCTTCTTCCTGCAATTCATACTTCGCCTGTTCTGGAGAAAGTATCTGCTGATATCCTGAATCATATATAACCGCTCTCAGCATATCATGTCGTTTAATAACGATATTCAACACATCTTCAAATTTTTGTCTGTTATAATCTCCTTCAATATCAGAGAAGAATACCGTTCCATAACCACCAAGAACAAGGTCATTACTTCTACCAGAAAGATAAGCCACTTGAACATTATTTAATGGGAACTTATCATATCGGTGCTCGCTGTCAGGAGTAATTTCCTTTATTCCTTGTGTCTTAACTCCATCCATAGAATCAATATATGCCGCCAAACGAGCTGGTGTTTGTTCTCGATAAAGGTCTGCGACTGTAATGTTATATCCCTTTTTCTTTGACATTGCAGTCAATTTCATTGCCTTTATAGAATCTCCACCAATATTGATAAAGGACTGTTCCATACCAAAGTTGCTATCACCCATTACCTCTTTAAACAAGTCATAGATAACTTTTTCCGTATCAGTAGTAGGAAGAAGTTTTTCTTCAGCATGTTCTTCAGGTGCTTTCAACAAACTCTTATCCAGCTTACCATTTGAATTTACAGGCAGTGCATCCAGTTTGACAAACTCAGCAGGTATCATGTAGTAAGGTAACATATCTCCAAGTTCTGCAGTGATTCTCTGCTGTACCTGTGCAAAACTGTCATTGTTATCCTTTAATACTACAAACGCAGTGAGATACATACTGCCATGCTTGTTTTTAAATGGCAAAACCGCTGCATTCAATATATCTGCACATTCACGCAGTGCTGATTCTATTTCTTCTGTGCTGATTCTGAATCCTCTTAATTTTAGCTGTTCATCATGTCTTGCACAGAAATAAATATTTTCTGTATCATCCGTATAACCCAAGTCACCACTTTTATAAGCAGATATCCCACAAGGGAGCGTTACAAATTTTTCTGCTGTTGTTTTGCTGTCGCCACAATAGCCTACAGCAAGTCCTTGACCATAGATAATGATCTCTCCCTTTGATCCGAAAGGTAAAGGCGATAAATTTTCATCACATATCAAAACACCTCTTGTATCAAGCGGTAAACCGATAGGAACAGTACCTTCAAGACTTTGCGGCGTTATTTCAAAACTGGTAGTAAAAGTAGTGCTCTCTGTAGGCCCATATCCATTTAGGAGCTTTGTTTCAGGGCAAGCTTCAACAAATAACTTACCATGATATTCCGAAAACTTTTCCCCACCTGTCACAACATAGGAAGCATTCGCAAACATAGCAGCATTCCGTTCTGCAAAATTATTGAAAAGCGTAGTTGTAAGAAACAGACAGCAGTTCTTATTTTCTTTGATCTTATCAGCAAATTTTTTGTCCGACAGCAAAGTATCTTTATCTATTATAACTACCCGTTTTCCATTCAGCAGACCACCCCATATCTCAAAAGTGGCAGCGTCAAAAGCAATGGAAGAATTTTGGAATTGGCAACTTATTTTTTCATAATCCACTAGATTTCCATTTTTTACAAGTCCCAGAACACCTCCATCATTAAGTACTACTCCTTTTGGTTTTGCAGTAGTACCTGATGTAAACATAATATTGGAAATATTCTTCTCATTTCTTTGACTTATAAATGACACATCCTCTGGAATTGCGACACTTTTCAGTTCCTTTACATCAACAGCAAAATTCTCAATGCCAAATGACGGCGTTTCCTTCTCACCCACAGTTAAAAGAAGTGATACATCTGCATCTTTTATAATATCCTGCAACCGTTTTTCAGGTAACATCAGGTCAAAAGGTACATAACAACCTCCTATTTTCAAAATAGCTATCATAGCTGTAATAACCTCAAAAGAAGGTGTAATATCTATCGCTATCCTTGCATTTTTACCCAAGCCAAAACAATGCAACTTCCATGCAAGTGCATCTGTTATCCGATCAAGTTCATTATAGGAAAGCTCTTCGCCGTTAAATTCTAAAGCGATATTGTCTTTTTGTTTCTTTACTGCTTTTTCAAATTCAGAAGTAATACTGCCATTTTTCATGCTATCAGAAACAGTCTTTATTTTTTCCATCAGCTTATGGCTATACGCTTCTGACACATTTTCTATATCCTGTGGATCATTTGCATTTACAGCACTTATGCAAATATTTTTATAAAGTCCTGCTAATCGTTCAATACTTTCAGCAGAATACTTGCTGCTATCAAAATTGAATCTGATTCTGATTCTATCAGTTTTTGACACTTCCAATGTGAGTGCATATTCAGTGCGTTCTTCCAGTTTGAAATTTTTCACCTGAAAGCCTGTGTTTTTCTTGATGCTTCCAAAATCCATCTCTGGAAAATTGTCATACACAAATAGATGATCAATAAGATTCTCACAATCTTCAGCAGTCTTGCTTATTTCTCCAAGACCAATCCAAGAATGTTCCATTGAATCCAAGAAACTTTTGCGAAAAGCTTTTAGCTGTTCTGTTATCGGATTGTCTTTATTGCACGCAAAAACAACAGGAACTGTGTTTATCATAGGGCCCAGAATTTGTTCTGCATTATCAAATTCTGCTGGACGATAAGATACTACTGTACCAAATACAGCTTTATCGCAAGAGAAATTTCTGCAGAGAGTCAAACCCCACAACCACTGCATGCATATATTAAGTGTTGCATTTCCGGCAGATGCAATTGAAATCAACCCTTGTGTTTCCAAAGGAGTAAATTCAATTGTGAGTGAACTATGTCCAATATTCTTTTTCTTGTCACTTCCGAACTGAACAAGATCCAGAGGCTGAACAGATGAAATACCCTTCAAATATTCCTTCCAGTATTCGCAGCTCTTAGACATATCCTGTGCAACTATCCAATCCTGATAAGTAGAAAATGGCACATACTCCACATCATTATCGCATTGTCTGCCAATCATCTTACCATAATTCTTCATTATTATATCGGCAATCATTGCTGCACAGTAACCATCCATCAGAATATGATGAAAACTAAATATGAGTACACTGCTATTTTCGCCTACAACCAAATCCAGTCTTATGAGAGAATCTCTCTGAATGTCAAATCCCTTTTTAAACTGTTCTGCATTTATTTCATCTGTGAACTGCTTTACTGCATTATCATTCACGGCTTTGTGAACTGCAAATGGAACCGTACGCTTATCGATTACAACACTTTTAGGCTTGTCTATTTTATCATATATCACATTTGTACGGAACACTTCATATTCATCAGAAATTTTATCCAGTACACTTCTGAAAATATCAGCATCAATATTTCCCTCTAGTTCAAATATCTCTGTACCCATATATGACGACTTGTCATTAGTGAGCATATACTGGAACAGCATTCCGGATTGAATCGGAGTAAGCTCGTTGACCTTTACGATTTTCATTTTAAATACCTCTCATCACTTCAAGTATTGAACTAAGTTCATCTGTACGCTTTGTATTGTAACTTTCTGACAACTGGTGTACATTTGTTAAAAATGTTTTTTGTAGGATTTTCATCTGTTCTTTTGTATAAACAAGACTGTCATAGTTTACATCACAACACAATTTGTCTTCTTTAAAATACACTGCAAAGTATATGGGAGTTGTTCTGCCTGTGCTTTTTCCGTTGAACTGTCCG
>OFMC01000352.1_pt1 | contig 49575 bp, 56 predicted proteins | sample 1541271 | NCBI WGS metagenome assembly OFMC01 (sample SAMN04209252, study PRJEB22552) | human gut metagenome | biome: gut; material: feces | host: Homo sapiens | place: USA: Oklahoma | reverse complement strand
GAAAAAGCAAATCAAAAATAAATATTTTTCGTGTCTACTTTTCTTGACTACTACATACCCTAAGAACAAAGTGTAAACTTAGTGTGAAAGAAGTCTCGGTTTTCTTGAAAAAAAGTTTTTCGCGCATTATACTTTTAACTGTAAAGTTTTATTTTTAACCTTATCTCTATACCCTCATTTCTAAGGAAGTGTTTTTATTTGTTTCTTGAAAAATTGAGAAGATTTATGTACGGCCGGTACGGCACGGACGAACTGAACCTTGTTTTGATGATCCTCGGTATCATCGTGATGTTCCTTTCGCGCATTTTCTGGTTCTGGCCGCTCGCAATTATTTCTTACGCGCTTTATATCTATGCGCTGTTCCGTATGTTCTCGCGCAACATCCCCGCGCGGCAAAAAGAATATTATTCTTTCTTAAAGGTATGGACACCGGTGCAAAAATGGTTTAGAATTAAGAAAACGGCTTTTCGCGAGCGCAAGCAGTACAAATACTTCCGCTGTCCGGGCTGTCGCCAGCAGCTGCGCGCACCGCGCGGACGCGGTAAAATTCTTGTCACCTGCCAGCGCTGCCACAAGCAGTTTAAACAAAAGACCTGATTAGGGCAAGGAGTTTGAAAACCATGAAAGTTGCAATTTTAGGCACCTGGCACGTCCACACCAAAGAGTACACCACGGGTGTACTGAACAACCCGAATGCGGAAGTCGCCGTCGTTTGGGACAACGACGCAGAGCGCGGCAAGAAGTTCGCCGATGAAATGAACCTGCCGTTCAACGCAGACCTCGACGCTGTCCTTGGTGACGAGAGCATTGACAGCGTGGTCATCTGCACTGCAACCTGCGACCACCCGGAGATCATGATGAAGGTGACGGCGGCGAAGAAGAACATCTTCACCGAGAAAGTGCTCACCATCGACCCCAAGGACGCAGAGAAGGTCGCCGAGGCTGTGAAGGCTTCCGGCAAGGTATTTACGATCTCTTATCCGCACCGCACGTTCCCGACGCTGCGCGCAGTAAAAGCTTTGATGGACAGCGGCAAGCTGGGCCGTGTGACCTACGCACGCGTGCGCAACGTACACAACGGCAGCTCCGCAAACTGGCTTCCCCCGCATTTCTACGATAAAGCACAGTGCGGCGGCGGCGCAATGATAGACCTTGGCTCACACCCGATGTACACGCTTTACTGGCTGCTGGGAGAGCCGAAATCCATCACCTCCACGTTCACGCAGGTGACGAACCGCGGCGTTGAGGACAATGCGGTCTCCGTCATCGAGTTTGCAGACGGCAAGATCGGCGTTTCCGAGACCGGCTTTGTCTCCGAGTGCAACCCGTACACGCTGGAAGTGAGCGGCACGGACGGCGCTGTGATGGTACACGGCGACAGCGTACAGTGGGGCGGCAAGGCGACCGAAGGCAAGTGGGTAGACCTTGAGCTGCCGGAAAAGGAGCCGCTGCCGATCGACCAGTGGATCGATGCTGTTGTAAACGGCAAGCCGTCTCCGTTCACGATTGACGAGGCTGTGATGCTGACCCGTTTGATGGACGGTGCTTACAAGGCATTTGAGACCGGCGCAAAGGCGACGTTCTGATTTTAATTCTTAAATAAAAAACTCTGAGCACCCGCCGCGCGCATTTCCGTGTGCGGCGGGTCATTTTTAGGGCGAAGCCTGCGGTATCGCCTTAATGTGTATTGGAAACCGGAGGGTCATTGTGGAAAAAGAAAACCATTCTGCAGAAAAGAAACCGATGCGGGAATACACCCCGTGGGACTATGTAAAGCCCGGCATTGCCATTGCCGCCTTTGCGGTGGGGCTGATTTTCGTACTGTTCAAGTTCGATGCGGTCTCGAAGGTGGGCGGCGTGCTCTTTAACGCGGTGAGCTCGTTTATTCTGGGCCTTTTTATCGCGTACATTTTAAATGTGTTTTTAAATCTGTTTGAGAACACGGTGTTCGGAAGGCTCACACACAGTGACAACAAGGTGTGGAAAAAGTTGAAGCGCCCGGTATGCGTGGCGCTTTCCTATGCGGTGATCGTGCTCATCCTCCTCGCCATCACGCTGTATGTCGTGCCGGAGATTTTCAAATCTTTAGAACTCATCGGCGAGACGGCACGCGTGAATATTCCGGTGTATGTAGACCAGATTGGCAAATGGGCAGACGAGCTTTCCAAGCAGTTTGACCTCGATTTTTCCACGATGGTGGATTCGTTGAATAACTTCAACTGGTCTTCGATTTTATCGGGCGCAACGGAGTTTACGACGAACTTTTTCAGCTCGCTTGTGAACGTGACCGTGAATGTGGCGAGCGGCATTTTCACGTTTGTGCTCTCCGTTATCTTCTCCGCGTACTTCCTGACGAGCAAGGAGAGTCTGCTGCTTTCCTTAAAGCGTGTCTCCTATTCCCTGCTGCCGAAAAAGGTGGTGGCAACGCTGGCAGACATTGCGGTAACCTCGAACAACGTGTTTTCTTCCTTTGTGCGCGGCCAGCTGACGGAGTGTGTCATTTTAGGCTGCCTGTGCTTCATCTGCATGTCGCTTATCGGGTTTGACTACGCGCTGCTCATCTCGTGCATTGTGACGATCACTGCGTTGATACCGATTCTCGGCGCGTACATCGGCTGCGGCATCGGCGCATTTTTGCTGCTGATCGTAAACCCCATGGATGCTGTATGGTTCGTCATCTTCTTCATCTGCCTTCAGCAGTTTGAGGGCAACCTCATTTACCCGAAGGTCGTGGGCTCGACTATCGGCCTGCCGGGCGTGTGGGTGATGACCGCCGTGACGATCTTCAGCAATTTGTTCGGCATTTTGGGCATTATTCTCGGCACACCGATTGCAGCGGTTCTATACACGGTGATGCGCCGCGTGACAACGAACCGCCTTGCGGCGCGCGGGCTTTCAAACGCCGATTTAGAACCGGGCAAATACCCATATCTGGAAAACTCTCACTACGCGTCGGGGTATTCTAAGGGCCGCCCGCTGTGCGCCCCCGTTTTGGAACGCGCGGCAAAGAAAAAGGAACAGGGTAAAAAGCCGCTGTTCCCGAAGTTTAAAACGAGCAAGAAAAAGTGATTTTTCGGCGCTGTACGGGAACCCGTACGGCGCTTTTTATATGCCAAAAGGCATACGGCAAAGCGTTTTTCGCTTACCGTATGCCTTTTGGTTTGCGGAAATTAAAGCGCTGCGATAACTTCCACTTCGACGAGGACGTTCTTCGGCAGGGTCTTGACGGCAACGCAGGAGCGTGCCGGCTTTTCGGTGAAATACTTGCCGTAGACGGCGTTGAACGCGGCGAAATCGCCCATATCGGCGAGGAAGCAGGTGGTCTTCACGGCGTTTTCAAACGTGGTACCGGCTTCTTCGAGGACGGCGGCGAGGTTCTTCATGACCTGCTCTGCCTGCTCGGTGATGTCTGCACCGTGGATGTCGCCCGTTGCGGGGTCGATCGGAATCTGACCGGAGGTGAAGAGCATATTGCCGCAAACGATGGCCTGCGAATACGGGCCGATGGCTGCGGGGGCTTTCTTTGTATCGATTTTCTTCAGCATGATATAACTTCCTTTCGTCACACGGCATCACGCCGCGTTTATATTCATCATAGCGGTTTTTGGCGTTTTCGTCAAGTTTTGCTTTTTACTCGGCGAGGGCGTAGAATGCTTCGCTGTATTTTTCGGAATCGTCCGCCATGATGAGCAGGACAAGGTCGCCGACGCTTTCCACGCGTACGTCGTTCGGGTTGACATCCACGCAGATCCACTTGGCGGGGTTCGCGCTGCGGCGGATCTCCGCTTTCAACTCGTCAATGTCGGTACCGTCCTTGACACGCATGAGGCAAACGGAAAACGCGATGGCGTTGATGAACGGCTCGCTCGCGACGGCTTCTTCAAAATCGAGGTTTTCGACGCCGAAGTAGTACGCAGACTGGTCTTTCGGAATCTCGACCGTGCCGACGCTGTTTTTGAGAAAATCGCGCTGCTCGTCATCGACATCTACGGTGTCATACAGGCGGTCTATAATCTCCGGTAGCGTGCCCGAGATGGTTTTGCCGCTGTCTGTTGTGCTGTTTCCGCTGCCGCAGGCGGCGCAGGCGAAAAGCAGTGTGAGCGCGAGCAGGAGCGCCGTAAGCTTTTTGGGTTTTCTCATGGTAAATTTCCTTTCCGGTTTTAAAATCGAAGGGGAAGTTTAGTATTTTGTGGCGTAGTAGTCGATGGCTTCATCAATGGTGCCGTCAAACACGATCTTTCCGTTTTTCATCACGACACCGCGGGTGCAGAACGCTTTGGCAATCTCCGGCGAATGGGTGACGAACAGAAGCGTGATGTCGCCCTGCATGATCTCCTTCACCTTTTTGGTGCACTTATCGCGGAACGCGCGGTCGCCGACGGACAGCGCCTCATCGACGATGAGGATTTCCGGATTGATGTTGACGCAGATGGAAAAGCCGAGGCGCGCTTTCATACCGCTGGAGTACGTGCGCACAGGCTGGTCAATGTATTCTTCGAGCTCCGCAAAATCAATGATGGCAGGCTCGAGCTTTGCGATGTCTTCATCGTTAAGGCCCAAAATGCGGCCCTTGAGGTAAATGTTTTCGCGGCCGGTAAATTCCTGGTCAAAGCCGCTTGTGAGCTCCAGAAGCGCGCTGACGATGCCGTTGACGTAAATTTCGCCGCTTGTGGGGAACGTGACGCCGGTGATCATTTTAAGCATGGTGGATTTGCCCGCGCCGTTGCGTCCTAAAATGGCGACGGCTTCGCCGCGCTCAACGGTGAGGTTCATATCGACGACGGCGTGCTTTGTTTTGTGCGGCACGCTTTTGAAAAACAGCCCCAAAAGGCGACGGCGGCTGCTTGTATACAGTCTGTACGTTTTGCAGACATTTTTAAAACGGACGGCAATGTTGTTTTGTTCGCTCATGCTTTTGCCCTCCTTACAGTACATCCGCCATTTCGCTGCGGGTGCGGCGGTAGCTCCAGATACCGAGTGCGTAAATGACGACGAGCCAGACGGCGAAATACAAAAGGCGCTTCGGCTGGTCAAAGAACCACGTGTGGTAAATGAAGCAGTTGCGGTAGCCGTTGCACAGGAACGTGACGGGATTCAGCATCAAAAGCTTATGTGCGAGGCCCTTGTGCATGGTATCGACCTGGAAGAGCACGCCGGAAAGCCAGAACACCGCCGTGACGAACGACTTGACGAGGTTTGAGAAATCGGTGCTGATGGCGGCGATGGGCGCGGCAAACATAGCCCAGCCGGTGAAGAACAGGAAATTGCACAGCATGTAAAACGGCAACTGCACAAGGTAGATGGTCAATTCGTTGCCGGTGATAACGAAGATGAGGATGGTAATCATCATCAAGATGAGGTGCACAGAGAATTTGGAGATACTGGTAAACGTCGGAATGGTGGAGACCGGGTATTTCATCTTGGTGACGAGATAGCGGTTTCGCAAAATACACTCGGTGCCAAGCGTGAGCATTTCGCTCATATAAAACCACGGCACGATGCCGCTGATGAGCCACAGCACGAACGGGTAGCCCTCGATATCACCGCCGCGGCGCAGGCCGATGGCAAATGCGAACCAGTAAACGAAAATCGTGACAAGCGGCTTGATGATGGCCCAAGACCAACCGAGTGCGGACGCACGGTATGTGCGGCGCAGGTCGGAGCCCGCAAGCTTAAAGATCTGTTTTCGGTAATCAATGTGATCCCGAACGATGGTGACGATGGTTTCACCCACCGAAGGTCTGGTGGATTTGATTTCAAAAGATGAGGCCATACAGGCCGCACCTCCTTTCCCGCGCAGCGCGCGTACCTAAAAGGCATTCCGAAAATATGGTGAATAGGATAGGCTTACTGCCCGGCCTTCTTCCAGTCCGCAGGCAGTATCGCTTTTGCTATTATACACGTTTTGCAGGAAAAATCAACCGTTTTCGACACGCGGCGCGGCGATGCACACGGCATCCTTGACACAGCGGATGACGGTATCGATGCCGCCTGCGGCGTATTCGCCGTCGATTGACCAATCAAAGCCCGCTGCGGCATGCAGGCGGAACGTACTCGCGGAAGCGAAATCGATGTGCTTGTCCGAAAAATCGTTGTTTTTGAGCGCCAGAATGAGGCGGTGCAGGTCAGGGAGCGTTTCCGGCTTGCGAATGAGAAGCATCTCGAGCTTGCCGTCGTTCATATCGACGCTGTTTTCATCGTATTTCAGCATGCCGCCAATGGAAAGCGAGTTGCTGAACGCGCCGAAAATGTACGCGCCCTCGAAAAATTTGCCGTCTGCCGTGACGGTGAGGGGCGTGGCGTCGAGCGCGTGGAGGTCCTTCATGCCCTCTAAGACATACGCGAAGTGGCCCAAAAGGCGCTTCATAGTGCGCGGCGTGGCGTAGGAGCACTTTGTAAATAAGCCGAACGACGCGACATAGGAAAAATAGCCGTCGCCGAATTTGCCGGCATCTATGAGGCGGTCTTCTGCTTCCGTAAAGCTCTTATAGGGATCTAAAAGATGCTTTTGAATGCCGAGCGTCTGGGCAAAATCGTTTGTGGTACCGGCGGGCAGATATGTGATGGGCGTGCGCAGCGCACGGTGCAGCATGCCGTTTAAGACGGCGTTTAATGTGCCGTCGCCGCCGAGCACGACGACGCGGGCATAGTCGTTTTCTGCGAGCTTTGCGGTGTAGCCGCTTCCGTTTTCCGTTTCGGTCGTTTCAAAGCGGTCAACGGCGGCGCCGTTTTCCTTCAGCCACGCTTCAAGCTTATCGGCGGTATGCTCGCCACTGATGCGGCCGGAAACGGGATTGACGATCATTAAAATGTGCGCGCCGCGTACCGGCTCGTATTCCAAATTTTTATCCATTTCTCTCACCCTTTACGCACAAATTTATTCATAAACATTATACACAAATACGGGGGAAAAACGGTGAACAAAATTTGAATTTAGAACACACAAACATAGAAAAAACGCCGCCATACGGGAAAAAGTCGTACAGCGGCGCTTATGTGTCTATTTGGTTTAAAATCAGCCCTTGAGCTCTACGCGGCGGATTTTGCCACTGATGGTCTTCGGCAGCTCGTCGCGGAACTCGACGATACGCGGGTATTTGTACGGTGCGGTGTTCGTCTTGACGTAGGTCTGAATCTCTTTTTTCAGCGCTTCTGTGCCCTGCGTGCCCTTTGTGAGCACAATGGACGCCTTGACGACCTGCCCGCGAATGGGGTCCGGAGCGCTGGTGACGGCACATTCGAGCACATACGGCAGCTCCATGATGACGGATTCGATCTCGAACGGCCCGATGCGGTAACCGGACGACTTGATGACATCGTCTGTTCTGCCGACATAGAAGAAGTAGCCGTCTTCATCGCGCCATGCGGTGTCGCCGGTATGATACACGCCGCCGCTCCACGCTTCGCGGGTCTTCTCTTCGTCGCGGTAATAGCCCATGAAGAGGCCGCAGGGCGTGTGCTTATCGGTACGGATGACGATCTCGCCCGTTTCGCCGACCGGCGCAGGCGTGCCGTCCGGCAGAATGAGGTCGACATCGTAAAGCGGGCTCGGGATGCCCATAGAGCCGCTTTTCGGCACGGAGCCAACCGGGTTGTAAATGGAAAGCGTGGTCTCCGTCTGGCCGAAGCCCTCATAAATGGAAAGGCCGGTGGCGCGCTTCCATTGCTCGTAGACCTCGGGGTTCAGGGCTTCGCCTGCCGTGGTGCTGTACTCGATGGAGGAAAGGTCATATTTGGAGAGATCTTCCTTAATGAAGAAGCGGTACATAGTTGGCGGCGCGCAGAACGTGGTGATGTTGTACTGCTTGAACATAGGCAAGATGTCGTGTGCATCGAACTTATCAAAATCATAGGTAAAAATGGGCGCTTCACACATCCACTGGCCGTAGAGCTTGCCCCACAGCGCCTTGCCCCAGCCGGTATCCGAAATGGTGAAGTGCAGACCCTCCGGGTTGACGTTGTGCCAGTATTTGGCAGTGATGTAGTGTCCGAGTGCGTATTTATAGTTGTGCTCCGCGATCTTCGGGTAGCCCGTGGTGCCGGAGGTGAAGAACATGAGCATGGGGTCACTGCCGCAGGCGGTGTCCTCTGTACGCTCAAACACGTCGCTCTGCTTTTCAACCTCGGCGTCGAAATCGAGCCAGCCCTCGCGTGCGCCGTTTGCCATCATCAAAAATTCGACGGTGTCGCAGTTTTTGGCAGCGCGCAGGGCTTCATCTGCGACCTGACCGTCCGGCGTGCAGACGAGCGCGCGCACGCCTGCGGCCTTGAAGCGGTAATCGAGGTCGTGCTCCATTAAAAGGTTCGTCGCCGGGATGACGACGGCGCCGAGTTTATGCAGTGCCAAAATGGCGAACCAGAACTGGTAGTGGCGTTTTAAGATGAGCATGACTCTATCGCCGCGCTTAATGCCTAGGGACTTGAAGTAGTTTGCCGTCTTATTCGACATGCGCTTCATATCATTAAACGTGAAGCGCTTTTCCTCGTGGTGCTTGGAGACCCAGAGCATCGCAAGCTTATCCGGCTCTTTTTCCGCCATTTTATCGACGATGTCGAACGCGAAGTTAAACTTTTCCTCGTTCATGAAATCGATGGATTTTAAGATGCCGTTTTCGTCAAGCTCGGTATGCACGAACGGGCTTGCGACCGTTTCGTGGTCGGCACGGTCCTGTTTGGCCTTGATGAGCGCCTCAAACGTGTCCTTTTCGGGCTTTTTCTCCTTCTGCGGGCGCATGACGACGGCGTAGAGGGTACATTCCTCGCCGCCGACGGCGATCATGCCGTGGGGCGTGCCGCTGTTGTAGTAAATGGAATCACCCTCGCCGAGTTCTTCGATGTGCGAGCCGATCTGCACGCGCATTTTGCCCTTGATGACGATGTCCATTTCCTGCCCCTGATGGGTGGAAAGCTTGATCGCAACCTTCTGCTCCGCCTCGTTATACGGCATGGTGACAAAAAAGGGCTCTGCCGTTTTGCCCTTAAAGAGCGGGGCAAGATTTAAATACTTAAAGCCCTGACGGCGCGTAATGGGCAGGCCCTCGCCGCGGCGGGTGACGGTATATGTGGAAAGTCGCGGGCTTGTGCCCTTGATGAGGTCGGTGGGGTCGATACCGAAGCGCTCTGCACATTTAAAAATAAACGTGAAGCTGAAATCATGCTCGCCGCTTTCAAAGCCGCGGTATTCCTCCAGCGTGACGCCGGTGCGCTGCGCCATTTCTTCTTCGGAAAGGCCGATGATCTCGCGCATGGTGCGAATGCGCTCCGCCACCTCTGCGAGCTGTGCTTTCAGGTCTGTTTTTTCCGTTACGGGGGTTTGTGCTTCATTTGCCAATTTCTTCATTCCTTTCGTTTTGGTATGGCTATATCGATAGTTTTGGTGTTTTTCATGCAAAAAACTCCGTCTCAAATCGCTTTGAGACGGAGTTGATCCGCGGTACCACTCAAATTGCCTGAAAAGGCCACTCACGGGCTCCCATGAAGCCCTATGCACTGACGCAGCATGGCGCGGAAAGCCCTACTCGGGTTCACTTTGGGGCTTTCAGCTCGGAAGGGATTGTGACAGGGCTTCTCGTATCGGCTTACACCCGCCGCCGACTCTCTGAAACGGGAAAGCCCGCACTGTCTTCGTCATCGCTTTTATATTTTCTCTGTATTATATGAGGTATATCTGAAAAGACAAAACTTGTTTTTAGACATATTCTTATATTATCTGGTTTTCATTTCAATGTCAATTGTTTTTTCAAAAATTTCAAAAAGCTTCACACTTTTGCGGTCTCACGCATTTCGCGCATAACTTACTCCCTCAAAACGTGAAATAAATAATAAAAACCGGATAAATACAGGCATTGCAGCCCGAATTTTATCCGGCTTTCTGTTTCGTGCGAACGGGTCGCCCTCCGATAAACATTTAACGGTTTATCTTTGAACTACCTTATTTTAATAAAATGAAAATATCAATGACACTTTACGCGCGGTGTGCGGCTTCTACGGCGTCAGCGGCGTTATCGAGGAGACCGTCACCCATGAGCTCGATGGCACCGCGATCGCACAGGGAGGCGATCTGCGGGTCAAGCGGAAGCTTATCGAGCACCTTGAGGTCGTACTTTGCCGCGACCTCGTCGATGTGGCTTTCGCCGTAGACCTTGAACGGCTCACCGCAGCACGGGCACTTGACATAGCTGTAATTTTCGATGAGACCGAGCACGGGCACGTTCATCATTTTCGCCATTTCGACCGCTTTGGAGACGATCATGGAGACGAGCTCCTGCGGGGAGGTAACGATGATGATGCCGTCGAGCGGAATGGACTGGAACACCGTGAGCGGTGCGTCGCCGGTTCCGGGGGGCAGGTCGACAAACATGTAATCGACTTCATTCCAGATGACGTCGCTCCAGAACTGCTTGATGACACCGGCGATGACCGGGCCGCGCCAGACGACCGGGGAGGTCTCATCCGGCAGAAGCTCGTTGATGCTCATGGTCTCGATGCCGGTCTTCGTATTGACCGGGAACAGGCCGTCATCGCTGCCCATGGCCTTTTCGTGGATGCCGAAGCACTTCGGGATAGACGGGCCGGTGATGTCGGCGTCGAGAATGGCGGTTTTAAAGCCGCGGCGCTGCATGGTAACAGCCAGCATAGAGGTGACAAGGCTTTTGCCTACGCCGCCTTTGCCGCTGACAACGCCGATGACCTTTTTGACATTGCTCATCTTATTCATGGGCGCAAGAAAGCTTTCCGGATTCTGGCGGGAAGGACATTCCTCGCCGCAGCTGGAGCAGTCGTGCGTACAATTTTCGCTCATTGCTGATACTTCCTCTCAAAAATAATGTCTTTTTTCGTTTGTGCGGTAAGCTATTCCGCCGCATCAAACAGGATATTTCGGTCTTTTTATTCTACCCTGTTCTTCCGCTTTTGTCAAGGTTTTGACAAGCTATGGAACTGCACAGTTAAGCTATTCGTGCGTATCGTTCGCAACGGTGGGCGTTAAAAACGACAGGAGAAACGCGAGCGCCAAAATGCCGCAGGAAATAAAGATGGTTTTTGGGAATGAAAATTTTTCCCGTACCTCGGTTTTTTGACTTCAAGATACGGGAAATTTAAATTTCAGGCTTCGTCAAATAATTTTTCAAAGCGAACGGCGGCGGTGTGCAGGTCTTTCATGCCCTCAATCACATTTTCTGCGTTGAACTTTTCTTTGAGGTAATGATCGGCCTCCAGCGTGAACCAGCCTTTGTAACCGATCTCTTTGAGCGCGGCGGCGATGGGCGCGAAATCAATGGACATGGAGAACGGGATCTGGTGGGAATCGTGCCAACGGTCGTTATCGTGAATGTGAAGCGCCTGCAGGCGGTGGCCCAGCGCACGGATCATGTTCGCCGCGCCTGAACCGGAGCCGCGCATTTCCGCGTGGCCGATGTCGAGACATGCGACGAGATACGGGTCATTTACGGCGTCGACGTGCTCGATGAAGCTCTCTGAGGTAGCGCATGCCGCAAAGCAGGACTCGTCTTTCGCATCATCCCAGTTCCACATGTTTTCCGTGGCAATCTTCACGCCGCAGTCCTTCGCAAACGGCAACAGTTCAAGGTACATTTCGGCATTTTCTGCGGCGGATTTGTCGTTATCCGGGTGAATGATGCAGATCTTGCCGCCGGCTTCTGCCGTGCATTCAATCGCGCGCTTGAAATACGAGCGAATCTCCGGGCAGGATGTCGGGAACGGCGCGTGCGACTGGTTGCAGGTGATGCCGTTATCGAGGCCGATCTGCTTCAGCTTGCGCGCAAACGCGAGATAGTTTTCCCCGGCAAGCGGATGTGTTGTGGGGCGGACTGCGCCGAGTCGCCAATCGTAATCGCACATGGCAAACATGGAAAAATCCCAGGCGTCAAACCCGGCTTTTGCGACGTATTCCACAGCTTTTTCTTCGCCGACCAGAACAGACGCGGTTTCGATCTGTGTGGATGTTCTCATGAAAACTCCTCCCTTTTATCGACATTATAGAGCCGAAAAAGGGGCTTGTCAAGCCAGTCTTTCGGCGTTTGGTTTGTGGAAAAAGCCGAAAGCACTGTACAAATCGACACAAAAACGACCGCTTGGTTTAGAACCGAGCAGCCGTTCATAGAGTTTGCTTAATAATTCTCCGCGTGGACCTCAAAATAGCTCTGCGGATGGTTGCAGACCGGACATACCTCCGGCGCTTTGACGCCGACGCAGATATGACCGCAGTTGCGGCACTCCCACACTTTTACCTCGCTCTTTTCAAAAACATGTGCAGTCTCTAAATTTTTGAGCAGCGCACGGTAGCGCTCTTCGTGGTGCTTTTCGATCTCGCCGACCATTCTGAATTTTGTGGCAAGCTCCGGGAAGCCTTCCTCTTCGGCGGTTTTTGCAAAACCCTCATACATATCAGTCCACTCGTAGTTTTCGCCGTCCGCAGCGGCCCCGAGATTTGCTTTTGTATCGCCGATGCCCATGAGCTCCTTGAACCACATTTTTGCGTGTTCTTTTTCGTTATCGGCTGTCTTCAAGAAGAGTGCAGCTATCTGCTCGTAGCCCTCTTTTTTCGCGACAGATGCGAAATAGGTGTACTTATTTCTCGCCTGCGACTCGCCGGAGAAGGCCTCTTACAGATTTTTCTCGGTTTTGGTGCCTGTATACTTGTTTGCCATAGAAATACCTCCCATGTCCATTAAAATCAATTTCGCCCTAAGGCGACCTTACATTCTTAAGTATAGCTCATTTTTCGAAAAAAACAAACGATTTTGAACCATATAAAAAATAAAAAGCACTCAGCAATACGCTAAGTGCTTTTATCTGGCTCCCCCTGTTGGACTCGAACCAACGACCCTGCGGTTAACAGCCGCATGCTCTACCAACTGAGCTATTGAGGAATATCAACACTCATAGTGTAGCAGAATTGGCAGGGCGTGTCAATAGAGAATTTGCGCTATTTTTCATTCTTTTTGCCTAACAGGCGGCGCTGCAAGGGCTGCATGATCCGATTATATACAGGAATCAAAAGGCTAAAGATTACCAGCACCTCCGCAAACAGCAGCAAGGCGTAGAGCCAATTGTATGCAGTAGTGCCCACGGTCATCACTTTGCCCAGCAAACGGGGCAGGGGGTATGCCCAGAGGAAGAAGTGAAAAAGATAAATAAACAGTGTGTTCCGCCCCAAATACTCCAAATAGCGGCTTTGCAGGCAGTTTGACAATGCCGCAAAGAACAGACAGCCACTAACCGCACTCACCACCATGGGCACCAGCTCGCCATAGTAAGAATATGCCATCACCAGCCCGTGGCCGTTGATGTGCAGATTGAGCAACCCAAAACCAACGGATGGCACTATGAATAGTAAACCGGGTGCTTTTAATTTTAACACACTTTCTCGCAGCAAATACCCTACGGCCATAAAGAACACAGCCACCATGCCGTCTGTGTAGCGCCAAAACATCGCGGCGGAGTCACGGAAAAAGTGCGCATAGGTATATCCGGCAAGTAGACAAATCAGAGCAGCCAGAAACAGCGGCGTGCACTTGCCTTTTGTCCATTTCAGCAAGAAGTAGAACAGTATCTCCGCCACAAAAAAGCAGTAGATAAACCAAGCTCTGCCGGTGTATTCATTCATATTCGGCAGTCCGCTGACAGCGCCCAGCAAGAACGATTTGACCGGAAATGCAACGCCTCTTATCACTTGCTTAGCCACGCCTACTGCAGCGCAGCACACCAAATACAGCAAATAGGGCAGAAGCAGATAGACGCATTTCTTCTTTAGAAAAGCACCGAATTTAGGCTGCTTGGCGCTGAAAGTCAGCCCGGAGGCAAAGAAAAATAGCGGCATAAAGTAGGATCCGATCCAGCCGTTCACCACGGTTGGCAGTGCCTCTGTATGGTACAGGATCACCGAGCAAATGCCCAGTGCCTTGAGTATATCTACGCTGCCGATCCGCTTAGCCATCCCGGTTACCTGCCTTTCTGCTTCCACTATACCATAAACGGCTGCAATTTCCAAGTGGTACAAGTTGCTTTTTTGCCTTGCCGTAAGGTCGGGGGTGTGCTATACTACTTGCAAAGATCAAAAAGGGGGGGTCTGCTTGCAGAACCCATTGTCTATATTGCCTACCCGGCTGCTGCCCTGGTTTGCCCAGAACGCCCGCCCGCTGCCTTGGCGGCAGGACCGCCGGCCGTACCATGTGTGGCTGTCGGAAATTATGCTGCAACAAACCCGAGTAGAGGCGGTTTGGAACTATTATTTGCGCTTTCTTGCCGCTTTGCCTACGGTGGAGGATTTGGCTGCCGCGGAGGAAGACAAGCTGCTAAAATTGTGGGAGGGTCTAGGGTATTATAATCGCGCCCGTAATCTGCAAAAGTGCGCCCGGGTGATCGTCAATGACCTGCACGGTGAATTCCCTACGGATTATGACGGCTGGCTGGCGCTGCCGGGAATTGGGCCGTATACCGCCGGAGCGGTGGCGTCCATCTGCTTTGATTGCCCGGTGGCGGCGGTAGACGGCAATGTGCTGCGGGTGATTACCCGTTTTACGGAAAATGCGGCTCCCATTGACTTGCAGACCACAAAAGCCCGGATCAAAGCAGATCTGGAGCAGGTGTACCCGGCAGGGGCTTGCGGTACTTTCACGCAAGCGCTGATGGAATTGGGTGCCTGCGTTTGTACGCCAAAATCGCCGAAGTGTTCGGTTTGTCCCTTAGGCGATGTGTGTGCCGCCAATACTTCCGGTAGCCAGACGGATTTTCCGGTAAAGTTGCCTAAGCGGGCAAAGAGACACCAAAACCGTACGGTGTTTTTTTTGACCTGCGGGGACAGAGTGGCCCTTTCCAAACGAGGCGATAAGGGGCTGCTGTCCGGTCTGTGGCAGTTGCCCGATACAGACGGTTTTTTGAACGAGGGGTCTGCCATTGCTTACTTGCAAAATGTTGGTTTGGAGCCGCTGGAATTGCAAAAGATCGTACATGCAAACCATGTTTTCACGCATATTCACTGGGATATGCGCTGCTATTATATAACCGTGCGGGAGACCGCCGGGAGTTACACCTGGGTGCCGCTGGTGGAAGTGCGGCGGGACTATGCGTTGCCTACGGCTTATCGCCAATTTTTTGAGGTAGAAGATGACCACTGATTTTATACACGGCAGACCGATGAAGCAGATCGTTGTGTTTTCGCTGCCGATTATGCTCAGCTCCCTTTTGCAATACACCTATAATATGGTGGATAATATTATTGTTGGGCGCTATGTGTCTACAAACGCGCTGGCCGCCGTGGGCAATATTGCGCCCATCAGCAGTTTTGCCATCGGCGCCGCATTCGGACTAACCGCCGGCTTTACCATACCGGTGGCGCAGTGCTTTGGTGCCGGGGATCAAGAGGAAACCAATCGCCAGGCCGGTAACGGTATCGGTTTGTCGCTGATTACAGGTGTGCTGTTTTCCGCGCTGGCGCTGCTGGTTCTGCACCCGATGCTGGGTTGGATCCATACCCCGAAAGAGATCTATGACCTGTCTGTGCAGTACGCGGCAATTATGTATCTGGGTGTGCCGGCACAGCTGCTTTACAATGTGTTTACCGGTATTGCCCGCAGCGTTGGGGACAGCAAAAAGCCCCTGTTGTTTTTGCTGATCAGCGTGGCTGTTAATCTGGTGCTGGACCTGCTTTTTGTGGCGCATTTCGGTTGGGGCGTGGCAGGCGCCGCTTGGGCAACTTTGATCTCTCAAATCGTGGCAGCTGTGTCTGCCGGGATCTATGTGTTCCGGGGCATACCGGTTTTGCAGCTGAAAGCGCGTATGCTGGTACCTACCGCTAAGCGTACCCGCCGCCAGCTGGCGCTGGGCATTCCGGTGTCCTTGCAGTTTACCATTACCAGTATCGGTTCTATGATTTTGCAAAGCGCCGTGAACGGCTTTGGCGCCAATGTGGTGGCGGCGTTTACTGCTGCCGGTCGGGCGGAAAGCATTACCAATATTCCTATGAGCAATCTGGCGGTGGCTGCGTCTACCTTTGTGGCCCAGAATTACGGCGCCGGGCAGTATCGGCGAATTCTCACCACCGTGCGCAAGGTGTTTGTGGTGGATCTGGGGTTGTCTGTTCTCTGCTCCCTGGTACTCTTTTTCGGCGGAGAGCAGATCGTGGGTCTGTTTATGACGGATTATAACAGCCAAATTGTGTACGCTGCAAAAGAATACCTGTTTGCCATCTCCCTGTGTTACAGCTTGGTCAGCGTACTGTTTGTGCTGCGTAATACCCTGCAAGGGCTGGGCTGTACCTACGCAAATGCAGTGGCAGGCGCCGGAGAGTTAATAGGCAGAATCGCCGTTTCGTATCTTTTTACACCGCTGTTTGGGTTCAAAGCTGTCTGTTTTGCCGGTCCTGTGGCCTGGCTACTTGCAGACTTACCCCTAATTGTGCTATACTGGAGGAAAGCCAAGCAAATGCGTAAGTTGTCAAATCAATAAGGGGGATTCATAATGACTTATTACATTGCTATGGGCATCGGCGTGGCCGTTTCGTTGGCCTTCGTCTTTGTCCGCTCCGGGGGGAACTCTGTTCGAAACCTGATTTTCAAATCCGTGTCCAGTTTGTTCTTTATGCTGTCGGCGGTGTTTGCTGTGATCGAGAATTACACCAATGCTGCCCAGTATGGCTCGCTGATCATTATGGGCGGTGCCTTGGGACTTGTGGGCGACATTCTGTTGGATTTGAAAGGGGTTTACAAAAAGGACGCCAATAATTATCTAAAAGGCGGCTTTATCTTCTTTCTGATCGGTCATGTGTTTTATACCGCGGCCTTGATCCATTTTACCAAGCTGGATTGGTGGAAGGTTCTGATCAGCGCAGGTATTGCCATTGCCGTCGGCGTGGCTCAAATTGCCACAGCCAATATCATGCGGGTGCATTTTGGCAAGTATCGCCGCATTGTATTCTTTTATGTGTGCTTTTTGGTAATGACCAATGTCACCGCTATTTTCGCCGCCTTTACTACCGGCGAAAAGTCCATGATCCTAATGGCCATCGGCGCCACGCTCTTTACCATTTCGGACGCGATTCTCAGCAATACCTATTTCGGTCGCGGGTTTGACGGCAGCATTTGGCTGTTCCTGAACCACTTTGCCTACTACGCCGGACAGTATTTGATCGCTTCCTCTGTGTTCTTCTTTGGTAAATAATATCACTGCTTTTCGGCTCCTCTTGTGTGCAAGGGGAGCCGTTATTTTCTTTCATGAGCGAGGGCTTGCTCCCGCTGTTAAGGTTGTCGAATTTGGTGTGGTTGTGACCCTCCGATTTTGCCAAACTTGCTTTTTTTCTTCAAATGGCGTATAATGTTATGCGTTTGAGTAATCGCTCAAAGGGGGAACTTTTATTTCTATTCAAAAAAAGAAATTAGCTGCGGCTGCCGTTAGCGCTTGCCTGATCCTGGGCAGCACCGCGCCGGCACTGGCTTCGCCTGTTGCCGCCGCTACGGCGCAGACCCAGATTGCGCCCGGTCCTGCTTTGCCGGTGAACATTATGAATACCGAGCAGCAGACGAACGCGGTGCACGCCAAAATCAAGGTCACCGACCTGACCGGCAAGCACGCCACCCTGTCCTGGGACAGCGGCAGTCCCTTTGCCATCTACAATGTGTACCAGTATGATTACATTCTCAAAAGCTGGAGCCTGCGTACGCAGGTGCGGGTAAATACGGTGGAATTGACGGACCTGACCCCGGCCATGTTCTATAAATTCAAGATCACTGTGCCCGGCAGCGACATTCTTCAGGAGAGCACCGTGGGGGAGACGGATTTTTATACCCGACCCTCTGCCAGTAAAATGGAGCTGTCTGTTTCAGGCGCCACAGAGGTGACCCTGAAATGGAGCACCAAGCATTCTCCGGCCTACTACGAACTGTACCGTGCGGAGAAGAACGGCAAGTACAAAAAAATCGCCAAAATCAGCGGCAAAAAGCGCACTTTTACCGATATAGATGTGTCGCCCAAGACCGTGTATTCATACAAGATTCGCGGCGTGGTGGAAAACAGAGAAACCAAGACCAAAAGCCGCTTTTCCCACCCGGTGACGGTGAAAACGACCAAGACCCTGAAGCTGCCGAAAGTCTCCGGCGCCTGCAAAACCTACGCTTATTATGATGCGGTAACAGATAAAACTTCGCCTGCCTATGCGGTGCTGAATTCCGGCACCTACCGGGGCGTAACCTACAAGACCACCACTGATGAGACCACCGGTATTCGTATGGTGGGGGAATATTATTGCGCCGCCCTGGGCACCTTTTACGGCACCACCAAAGGCACCAAATATAAGGTCACCCTGGACACCGGCAAAACCTTTAAGATCATTTTGTGTGATACCAAATCCAACCGCCATACGGACAAAAAGCACCAGTATGCCAAGAAAAATAAGGACGTGGTGGAGTTCTATGTGGATCGCACCAAGATCCCCGCAGGGGTCAACGGCAATTATAACCGCTTGGAGCCGTTTCACGGCAAAATTCAGTCCATCGAGCTGTTGACGGAATGGGATCGTGCGGAATCATAAAGGCATCAAAAAAGCACCCGATTGGGTGCTTTTTTTGTGGTTAAAAAGGTGCTTGAATTACAGAATTCCCTTGCGGCCGACATGTTTTAATCACCACTGTTTCGTTAAATGTCTATTCGTAATAAAAAAGCTTGTATTTTGTAAAAATCGGTTGACATTCCATATATTAAAATATATAATACCCAATGGAAAAAGGAGGAGTGGGTGAATTATGCCCATTTCTCCTGCTTTTATATCTTGCGGCGCAGGTGCGCTGCACAAAATGGAGCGTGAATCTTTATGGCAAAAAAATGGACAGCTGTGCTGATGGCCATTCTCATGGTGCTTACCGCATTTCCGGTGACCACCGCGATGGCAGCCGGCAGCAGCGAGGCAATTAAGCCGGCAGACGGTACGACTCAGGGTCGTCCCTTTGTCAGCGATAATCCGTCTCATTGGTACCGTATTCCCAGTATGGTTACCCTGGATGACGGTACTGTCGTTGCAGCTGCTGACGCTCGTTGGGACGGCGGTATGGACGGCGGCGGTAACGATGTGATCACCGCGCGTTCTACGGACAACGGCGACACTTGGTCTTACACATGGGCCGGCTATTACGGCGATAACGGCAATGTGTTTAGTAAGGCGTCTACCAGTTATTGCGACAGCAATATTGCAACTGACGGCAAGACCCTGTATATGCTGTCTACCTTCTTTGCTTCCGGCGTAGCCATTAACGGCACTTCTGCGAACGCACAGCCTTCTAAGGACACCGGTTTGGACAGTCAGGGTCGTCTGCTGCTTGCCCGTAACGGCGGCGATTATGACTATTACGTGGGCGCGGTAGGTGCAGACGGGTATGCCAGCATTTATAGAACCAGCGACAGCACGGTCGTCAGCGGCTACAAGGTGAACGGCGAGTTTGAGCTGTTTAAGCATGACGCTTATGTTGGCTGCGTTTGGTATTCTAACTGTGAGTTCCAGGCCAAGAAGTGCCAGTACCTGTTTTTCCGTACTTCCACGGACGGCGGCAAAACCTGGAGCGCGCCCTCTCTGGTAAATGCCAGAAAGAGCGGCGAGAAGTTCTTGGGCGCTGGTCCCGGCCGTGCCGTTGTCACGGATGACGGCACCATTTGTATGCCGGTTTATGTTTACGGCGACAATGCTTGGGGCTCCGGCGACGCTTCTCAGGCAACCAGCTTTATTTACAGTAAAGACCAGGGCAAGACCTGGAGCCGTACGGCGAACTTTACCAGCACATCCTCTTTTGGCGGCAGCGGTTGGTCCAGTGAGGCGCAGCTTGTAGATTTAGGTAACGGCGTGGTGCGCTGCTTCTACCGTAACGGTAAGAAAAAGATTATGTACTGCGACGCCACTTGGACCGGCTCTCTGTACAGATGGGGCGATGTGGTAGATACTGGTATTGACATTTGGGGTAACTGCCAGCTGTCTGCCATTATGTATCCCTATTTGATTGACGGCAAGCGTGCCATTCTGGTTTCTTCTCCCTCCTCAACAGAGGGTCGTAAAACCGGTGCCATCTTCACCTTGCTGCTGAATGACGACAATACTGTTTCTACCGAATATGCCAAAAAGACCATTACCGCAGAGGGCGCCATGTTTGCCTACTCCTGCCTGACGGTGCTGAAAGACGGCCGCGTGGCAGATTTGTACGAGACGGACGCCTGTGATTTTACCTATAAGGTTTATGATATCCAATCCCTCACCGGAATGGATGTGGATGTTCCCACCACAACGGACATTCAGATGAATGTGGGTCAGAAGAAGACCTTAACCTTCTCTGCGCAGAATGTGAATAACTCTGCAAGTGATATTGTGTCTTTGTCTGCTGCGAAGGAAGTACCCGGTGCCACTGCCAATAAGGCAACGGATGCCAATTACAGCGGCGATTCCGTATCTGCAAAGCGTGCTTTGTACACCTTTACCTCTACCGGCACAGAATACACCATTGCCCACGCAGGTATGTACTTAAGTGTGGGTACAAATGGTAAGGCCGGCTATCCCGGTGCGTCTACGCCTGCCAATGTTACATTGCGTGCAGTAGACGGCGGCTTCCAGCTGCTGCAGGACGGTCATTACGGCCTGTATTTTATGGAAAAAGATTCCAAGGGCAATGTGGTGAACCACTTTGAGCGTTGGGATTTTGAGGGTAAAGATAAGGATACCAAAACAGAAGAAGAAGTGCTGAAAGCCACCACCTTCCAGCTGTACCGCAGAATCCGCACCGGCGAGACCGGCAGCACGGAGCTGCCCGGCTACATTCAAGTGAATACCGTGGATGACGGCGAGGAATATTTGATTGTCTATCACGGTACGGACGGCTATTTCCTGCTGAATCCCTCTACTTCTACAACGAATATGTATGCCCATTGCTTAAAGGCAAACGGCGGCAGCACCGTTGACGGTTACAATGTTACCGTTACCGCCAACGCAGTAGGCAACGCTGTGGTACAGGCAGGGCTGAATACTTATAATATTACGGTTGTGGACGGCGACTTGGCTGTGACCGGTGTGGTTAAGTATGACCCTGTGATTTATACCCACGGTGACGCTTCCGGTAAGGGGCAGCCGTATATGTATTGCGGTTCTTTGATTTCCGACGGTTCCCAGGCCGGCGAAAAAGAGACCCATTATACGGTTAACGACAGTCGTTATACCATTACCGGCATAAAGTGCGTGGAGGATTCCGCTGCGGATATTAAGTATGCGGACGGTAAGCTCAGCGGTACTTTACATATTGCAGATACTGCCGAGTATGCAAATTATAACAAAGGCGAAACGGTCACCATTGAGACCAATCTGACGGATACGGACGGCAATATTTGGACCCAGACGGATAAGCTGTATGTGGCTTCTAACCCGGTAGCTGGGCACACAATCGGCACACAACAAATGTGGGGCAACTGGGGTAATCATGTTAATATGTTACCGCTGATTTATGTTGCTGAAAACTCTTACGGTAACACGGACAGAAAAACTTATACCGGAACGCATCAGATTTGTAATGCATACAATGTTGAGGATGCCAATTCTCTTGTTTATAAAAAAGATACAACTTCTATCGGCAATTTGTTGAGTTCTTCTGCCGGAGACAAGTTGGCCGGATTAGGTGACAACAACAATTCCGGCGGTTCAACAGGAAGTCAAAGTAACTTATTAGAAGTTAAAGATAGTTCAACTGTTTCTGCGTATTATTATTATGATATGAGTTCGGATACCAACATGGGTATTTCGCGAAATAATTCTGATGGTACGAGCTTCTCTTTGAAGTTGGGTATTACTCCTATTTCTGTTTCGGGCGGCAATGCTGATGGTGCTGCTATTGACTTTCCTTCTAACGACAAATTGAATTATTTTACAGGCGACGGATTTACTGCGGATAGAGTTTATTTTGATTCCTATTCTCTTGGTGTTGCAGCAAAGCAGTACGAGACCATTACCGGTACAGCAAATGTTACTGCAAATAATACTGCAACTATGTCAGGCGTTGCGGAACTTCAAGCGCACTTGAATACAACATTCAAGTCTGCAGGAACTAAGAATGTAACCAACTGGTTAAATCTTGGTCTGAATTTTCAGGTCAAGGTCTGCAACAAGAGCATCGAGCGTAAGCCGTATACTGAAGCGGTGAACAAGGTGCGTGTGTCCACGGACTACACCAAGGAGACTTGGGACAAGTACACCACTGCGCTGCTGAACACACAGGCTTACCTGAACAATTACACCCTGCTGACCACAGACGAGACCAATAAGGATGTTGGCACGGTTTTGAAGTCTACTTATACGGGTCTGACCAAGCGTGCCGACTTTACGGAACTGGAAAAGGTGGTAGAGCAGAACAAGGCGGCTTATGACAAGGGCTTTGCCGGCAATGTAACCGATACAGACCAGAATAAGTACACGGTGGACAGCTGGCAGAACTTTGAGAATGCCTATAAAGCCGGTACGGATTTGCTGGCGCAGTATCCGGAAAAGGGCAGAAACAATGTGGCAGGCTTTACCGTAGGCCCCGATTCTGCAGAAAAGACCACCCAAACCAAAATTGACGAAACCGCAACCCAGCTGAAAAATTCCGGCCTTGTGGTTGCCGCGGACGCCAGCGCCTATGAATCTGCCCGCAGCATCAGCGCCACCATTGACCGCACCGCGTTCCCGGACAGCGGTACCGCCATTACCAATACGGTAACCAACGGCGACAGAACCATTTATAAAGCCTACAATGGCAAGGATTATGTGAATTTGCCTGCTGCGCGGCAGGATACGGTAGACGGCTTTACTGCGGATTTGCTGAGTAATATGAATGTAGGCGAGTCCTCCGAGAGCGGCCGCATCTTCACCGTTGCCTGCACCGTCAACGGCAATGCCTTTGAAACGAGAGAGGGTAAGGCGCAGTATCACTACGGCACCATTGCCCATTTGGATTTCTTTGCTTACAAGTCTCAGGATACCGTTTGCGTTGTGCATACGAAAACCGGCTATACAAAGATTGACCTTGCCAAGTGCAATTATCAGTTGTCGCTGCTGGTGCAGCAGGATACCACCATTACGGTTACCACTGCCACCAGACCCAATGTGATTGTTGCCGACTACTTTGGCACGATTTTGGGCGCATTTGAGGGCGCCACCAGCGTAACCGTAAAAGGCAACACCGTAACGGTGGGCGATACAGTGATTACCGCCAAGGATTCCCCCAAGTACACCTTTACCGGTTGGACTTGGAGCGAAGGCACCCATGTGATTCCGGCGGGTCAGGTTGCGAAGATTGTGCAGAGAGGTACACCCACCGGCGTGAATGTGGACTACACCGTCAGCAACAGCGGCACGGCGGCCAACGCCTTGATCAACGGCGCTACCCAGTACACCGCACCGGGTATCAACAAACCCTTAGAGCTGACCTCTGACAACGCAACGTACTGGACCCGTACCGTAAACGGTGTGGAGACTTTGGCTTCCTACGAGCAGAATGTTACCCTGTTCAGCGCAAATACGGAAACGACTTACACGGCATACGCCAGCTTAAATGATCTGCCCAAAAATTTGCAGGAGCAGGCAGAGAGCGGCACGCCGGCTTTGAATGGCGTAGGCTTCTTTGCAGACAAGAAGTTTACCATGTCCTGCGATTATTCTGCCGGTGCGGATGTGACCGTTTTGGAGGTGGGTGTGATTTACTCCGCCACTAAGAACGGAAAGGACACTCTTGTGAAGGGCGGCGACGGTGCGACAACGGTTGTGTCCCGCAATGTTGCCAACTGGACAGGCAGTCCCAATTCCGGCACCTTTACCATGACAAAGAAGGGCAGCGATACCGGCAGCCATTATATGCGTATGTATGTGAGCTACCGTACTTCCCGTATGAACACCCAGGTACCCTTTGTGGTTTATGGTGATATTTATCAGTGCGTAAACGGCGCCGTTACCGCAGTGAACTAAAGAAGGAGGACAATAGAATGAAGAAATATGATACTCCGACTTTAGATGTAGAGTGGTTCACCGCCCAAACAGCACTGAGCCAGAGCACCACGGACCCGGATAAGGAAAATCCCGGCACAGAGTTCTAATCTAAACATAGAAAACACCCTCGACCATTTGGTCGAGGGTGTTGTTTTTGTTCAATACCGGGTTTAGCCGTTTACGACGTTCTGCGGTTTGCCGTCTAAGTAGGCGGCAATATTTGCTTGCAGAATGCCAAGCAGTCTGGCACGGGTCTCATAGGCCGCCCAGGCAATATGGGGAGTAATGCGGCAATTTTTTGCGTGCAGCAGGGGGTTGTCTGTTGCCGGCGGCTCGGTAGAGAGCACATCCAGTCCGGCGCCTGCCAGCTTGCCGCTGTTTAACGCCTGCGCCAATGCATCCTCGTCCACCACCGGTCCGCGGCTGGTGTTGATAAAGATCGCGCCGTCTTTCATCTTGTCAAAGGCCGCCGCGTTCATCATACCCTGGGTGTCCGGTGTCAGGGGACAGTGGCAAGTGATAATGTCGCTGTTTGCCAGCACCGTATCCGCATCTGCAAATCGGGTGCTGTGCAGCCCGTCCAGGGGCTTTTCGTGCGGGGTGCACACCAGCACTTGCATACCGAATGTTTCTGCAATCTGCGCCACTCTGTGCCCGATTGCGCCAAACCCAAAGATGCCCAAGGTTTTGCCGTCTAATTCCATCAGCGGTGTTTTCCAAAAACAAAAGTCCGGGCAACGGCACCATTCACCGTTTTCTACCGCCTGCGTATGCACGGCAACCTGGTTGGTAAAGGACAGGATAAAAGCAAACACCAGCTGTGCCACCGCATTGGTGGAGTAAGCGGGAATGTTGCACACGGTAATACCCAGTTCCTTGGCTGCCGCACAGTCTACCACATTGTAGCCGGTGGATTGCAGCCCAATGTATTCCAGCTCCGGGCGCAACGCTTCCAGTGTTGCACGGTCAAGGACGGTTTTGTTGATAATCAGCAAATTTGCACCTTTGGCGCGTTCTACCACTTGGTCAGCCGTTGTACGGTCATAGACCTTATAGTCGCCATAGTTGCCCATCCATTCCCAGCTTTGGTCGCCGGGGTTGGTTGTATAGCCGTCTAAATTTACAATTTTCATAAAATCACGCCTTTCTGTCCAAATTATAACCCAGTCCGTCTTAAAATGCAACCGGTACTTGCGCCGGGCACGCCGGGCGGTTATAATAATAAGCAAGGGCGCACCCGCATAGTATGTACGGGTGATTTTTGTGAAGCGTGTTTTTCCCGCTGCGCTGTGCGTGGCGTTTGTGTTTGTGACCTGCCTGTCTTTGCAAGTGCTGTTGCGGCAGTCTGTGCCCTCGGCGGTGCAGTACCCCAAGGCGCGCTACAATTTGGTCATCGACCCGGGCCACGGCGGCTTGGATGTGGGCACGGTGGCGGCGGACGGCACGGCAGAGAAAGAGATCAACCTGGCCATTGCCCGGGATTTGTATGCTTTTGCGGTGATCAGCGGCATACCCGCCTCTATGACCCGCACCGGGGACTACCTGGTCTACAAGGCCGGAGACGACAAAAAGCGCTCAGATTTGTACAACCGTTTTGACTATATTAACAGCGTGGATAACGCGGTGCTGGTTTCTATTCATCAAAACCATTTTGCCGATACCTCCCAGTGGGGGATGCAGATTTGGTACACGGTGAACGATCCGTTGAGCAAGGTACTGGCTGCTCATATTTTAGCTTATGACAAGCAGCACTTGCAGCCGGGTAATCGTCGGGAGAACAAGCCGTCGGACGACAGCTATTATCTTCTTTATAAAGCCAAAGTGCCCTCCGTGATGGTGGAGTGCGGCTTTATGAGCAATGTAAAAGAAAATAATCAGTTAAAACAGGATGTTTATCGGCGCCGCGTGGCCTTTTGCATTTTGGCAGGGCTTAGCGACACCATGAAAACAGGGGAGTTACCGTAATGGCAAAACAGAGGAGTATGTATATTTGCAGCGAATGCGGCTACGAGAGCGGCAAGTGGTACGGCAAGTGCCCGGGCTGTGGCGAGTGGAACACCATGAACGAGGAGACCCCGGCGGTCAAATCCACAGGCACCAAGCGCAGCAGCGGCGGTTATGCCTCGCGACCGTTAAAACGTTTGTCGGAAATTACGGAAGACGTGGAGCGGCGTATTTCCACAGGCATTCATGAGTTTGACCGGGTGCTGGGCGGCGGTATCGTAGAGGGCAGCCTGGTGCTCTTAGGTGGCGATCCGGGTATCGGTAAATCCACCATTTTGCTGCAAGCCTGTCAGCACTTGGGACAGCACCATACCATTCTCTATGTGAGTGGCGAGGAGTCTGCTAATCAGATCAAGCTGCGTGCCAATCGGCTGGGTGTGACTACGGACAGTCTATACATTTTGGCGGAGACGGATGTGGGCAGTATTGCCGAGACCATTCGCAGCGAAAAGCCGGACATTGTGATCATTGACTCCATTCAAACCATGGTGTACGATCAGGTGACTTCTTCTGCCGGATCCGTGACCCAGGTGCGGGAGTGCACCAATATTTTTATGCACACAGCCAAAACCTACGGTATCCCTATTTTTGTAGTAGGCCATGTGAACAAGGACGGCGCCATTGCCGGACCTAAGGTGCTGGAGCATATTGTGGATACGGTGCTGTACTTTGAGGGCGAGCGGAACTACTCTTACCGTATTCTCCGAGGGGTGAAGAACCGCTTCGGCTCTACCAATGAGATCGGTGTGTTTGAGATGACCCAAGAGGGGCTTTTGGAAGTGGAAAATCCCTCGTTGATGATGCTCTCCGGCCGTCCGAAGAACGCCAGCGGCACCTGTGTGGCCTGTGTAATGGAAGGATCCAGACCGATTTTGGCGGAGGTGCAGGGATTGGTAACGGCAACCGGCTTCGGCACGCCCCGGCGTATGAGTACCGGCTTTGATTTTAACCGTATGGCAATGCTCATTGCGGTATTGGAAAAGCGGGCGGGCTTTTTCTTCAACACCATGGATGCTTATATCAATGTGGTCAGCGGTCTGCGGTTGGACGAACCGGCGGCGGATCTGTCTGTGGCAATGGCGCTGGTGTCCTCGCTGAAGGACGCGGTGATCGGCGACAAGGTGCTGGCCTTTGGCGAGATCGGCTTGGCAGGCGAAATTCGCGCTGTCAGCCATTGCGAACAGCGCGTGCAGGAGGCCGGTCGCCTGGGCTTCCAGCGCTGTGTGATCCCATTCCATAATTACAAATCCCTGTCTAGGGACCTTAAAAAAGAATTGGATATTGTGCCGGTGCGCACCGTTCGCGACGCATTCAGTGCCTTGACGGTGAAAGAGTGATATTTTGACTTAATAAAGGACCCTGCTGTTGCAAGGTCCTTTTGCTTTTTTACTATCGCTCCCAATCTTGCAGGCGTTACGGCGCTGGGTTTGGGGCTGATTTTTGCCGGTGGCCACCGTGCCGTCGTCCATTTGGTGATCCAGCAGGATTTCCTCTTGGGTCAGCATAAAATAGCTTTGCCAGGCGGGGTCCAGCGGTGTGTTGCCGTCTGTATCGGCCCAGGTCAAATCTATATGGTAGGTGCCGCTTTCCAGTTTTACCAGGTTCCAGGCGTGGGCGGTGTCTTGTGACACGCCGCTGACCTGTGTGCACCACAAATTTGCCTTGAGGCAAAGGTATTCAAATCCGCTGGCATAGCCCTGACAAATGGACGACCCGCCCTCAATGGCGCCGTAGGCGGTGGCAGTAGGTTTTCCGCCGGCGGAGTCGTTGTCATAAGTGGTGCGCAAGGAGATCACCGCTGCCAGGTAGCGGTACTTGTCGTAGGTGCTAAAGGTTTTTGGAATGGCGCTGACGATCAAATGGCATTCTTCTTCAAAGATCTGCAGTTCCTCTTTTATCTGCTTGGTATCCGCTGCGGCGCCTGTTGCGTCGTAGGGCAAAAAGTAGCAGGCACGCAGAGCCGTGGTGCGGTCGCCCTCTACGACTTCTTCTATATCAAAATAATTCTCATATTCCGGGTGGTCACGACACAGCGCAGATGCAGCCATCAAAACATTGTCCAGCAGAGCGTAGCCCCGGTCCTTTGCCGTGTATGTAAAAGGGGTCAAATCTATAACTTTTGGGAGCATTTCGTCATAGAGTGCCTTTTGGTCGCCGTTTAGCTCGGCATAGGCGGCATTGTCCTGTTTGTATGCGTAGCTGACGGTGGAGGACCAGCCGCCCACAGGATTCTTCTTCACCAGCTCCAGCGCAGTCTGAATGCTGTCCTCTACCCGCTGGCGGGCAAATGTTTGTGCGGCGTTTTCTGTGGTGGTAACTGTGGTTGTAGGTTCGGTAACCGTGGGCGTTTCTCTTTTGCAGCCGGTGAGTAGGGGAAGCAGCACGGCAATACCAGCGCAGAACAGGGCGGGAAGCACTTTCTTGAATCGCGTTCGTTTCAGTGGCCTTTGGCGCATGGTTTTCCTCCTATTGGTTGGGGTTCCGCTGCTTTTTGTACGCTGAAAATAAAAAAAGCCACTGTAACCGAAATTACAGTGGACTTGGTGGAGCTGAGAACTCAATATCCGAACTTTTTAGAGTGAAGGTGTTATTGCCTGAGATATTGAAAGTGAGCACTAATCTTCTGCCTTTTTCGCCCTCATCATATACAAACACTGAATTTACCAGCGTGTCAATGATCCGCCGTTGGTATTCGATACTTTTAATATTGCCCTTTCTGAACGATTCGAGCCAAAAAACAATTCGCTCTTTCGTCAGAAGGGGCTTTTTTGTTTCTTCTTTTGCGGTTTGAGTCTCAAGATTTCGACGTTCTTCTTCCAGATCCTCAAGACGTTCTTTCGTAGTTGCTGTGATAATGCCCTGTTCTATTGCGGCCATTATATTCTGTATTCTCTTATTTGTTTCTTTCAGTCGTTCTTGTAGACCGGTAAGAACAGATGTGTCCTTAAATTCCTTTTCAATTAACGCCATGGCTTAGCAACGAATGGAAGCGCTGGGGATGTCGCAAGTTGATATGATCTTAGCACTACAGAGGCGAGGAGTCGAAGTCCAGCCGCCTATGTTGTCGAGTATTTTACGGGGTGTGTACACCTATCCTAAAGCAAGACGCATTCTTGCAGAATGTGACAAGGTGCTTATGGAGCGTGAACGCCAATGATTATATCAACATCACAAACCGTTGAATTATCGAGACCACTATATGATATAGTGATCAGATTCTATTCTGATCCAGAGAACGAGGAGGAATTCCAGAAATGGCTATCGAAAGCCGGCAACTTAGCCGAACAAAATGTAGAAAACTAAATATGAAATATGTATATCTTATCGTGGCTATAGTGACTGTTGTGTCACTGCTTTGTGGCATTTTAGTAGGACGAAATTCTGCTGAAAGGGGCGTAGATACGAAACCGGTAAACGTAACTCAGAGTCATGGCGAATATTACGATATTCCGCTGTCTCACAAATTGCAGCAGCATATTCAGGAAGTATGTAGCGATACGGGAGTCCCTGAGTCTCTGGTGCTGGCAATGATTGAGGAGGGCAGCGGGTTTAATGCCGAGGTAGTAACTGACACCAATGACTGTGGGCTTATGCTTATCAACTCAATCAACGCAAATCAGTTGAGCAAGAACTATCGAGTGACGGATATTCAAGACCCTTATCAGAATGTGTATTGCGGTATTCATATAGTAGCGTCTTATCTGAAAGAATACAAAGACTACAACCAGGCATTGATGGCGTACAGTATGGGCGAGTATGGCGCAAAAAAGGCATGGAAAAACGGAATAACATCTACCCGATATACCGAGAAAGTTCTGAAAGTCATGAATAAATATGAGGCGCTTGCGAATGAGTAACAGGAAAATCGGTAATTCATTCGAGACGGAATTTTGTGAATTGCTGTTTCAGCGTGGATTTTGGTGTCACAACATGGCTCAAAACACCGCTGGACAACCAGCAGACGTTATCGCTGTTAAAGGTAAAACGGCGTACCTCATTGACTGTAAGGTGTGTTCAAATAACCGATTCCCTCTCTCGAGAGTGGAAGAAAACCAGCATTTTGCTATGAAGACATGGAAAGCCTGTGGAAATGGTGAGGGTTGGTTCGCACTCAAGGTTGAGGACGAAATCATTATGATTCCTCACTTATCAATGGTAGCTCTTATGCGTGAGAAGTCAGTTCTTAATTTGAGTGACATTCGAGAGTATGGAACGCCACTCGAAAGGTGGTTGAAGAAATGCTGATTGAAGTCTCAAACACACTGACGGTTGAGAATCCTACCCCGGAAATGGTGCTGTGGTGCAAGAGGAATCTCACCATACCAAACCCGGAATATGCGAAGAAATCTCGCATGAACCTATGGCTCGGCAACACGCCGAAAGTCCTGTCACTCTATGAGACCCGAGGAACAACGCTGGTGCTTCCGTTTGGAGTGCTTCGCTCTATCCCCAAAGAGATTACCGATAAGGCACTGTTCTTGAGCGAATTTGCCGCCCCTGTGGAGGTGAATTACAACGCTGATGTTCCACTCTATGACTACCAAGAAACCGCCGTACAAGCGATGGCAGCCGCCCAATATGGAATATTACAGAGTGCCGCCGGGAGCGGTAAAACGCAGATGGGCATTGCCCTCGCCGCAAGGCTGGGGCGCCGTACATTATGGCTCTGTCACACACTCGACCTTATCAAACAGAGTAAGGAACGAGCCAAGCTCTATATGAGCGAAGACCTCATGGGTACTATCACGGAAGGAAAAGTCAATCTCGGTAAGGGAATCACCTTCGCCACGATTCAGACGATGTGTAAGCTCGACCTCTCACAGTACCGCGATTACTGGGATTGCATAATCACAGACGAGGTACACCGGGTCAGCGGCAGTCCTACCGCCGTGACACAGTATCAAAAAGTGCTGAACAGCTTATCTGCAAGACACAAGTACGGATTGTCGGCAACCGTCCACAGGTCAGATGGAATGATTAAAGCCACCTACGCCCTCGTTGGTGAGGTTGCCTACAAAGTCCCGGATGAAGCTGTGGCTGACAAGATTATGAAGGTGGGGGTCTACCCTGTGGGTACAGGTGTGCAGATTAGCCAAGAAGCCCTTAACACGGACGGAACGCTGAATTACACCAAACTCATTACCTACCTCACCGAAAACGCCGCCCGGAATCAGCTCATTGCAGATTCCATTGAGCAGAAACCTTCTCTGATTCTGTCGGACAGGCTGAATCACCTCGAAACTTTGATAAGTCTTCTTCCAGCTGATATGCAGAAGGACGCTGTGATGATAAGCGGCAAAATGACAACCAAAAAGGGCAAGGCTGAACGAGAACAGGCCCTTGAGGATATGAGGAGCGGTAAGAAGAAATACCTCTTTGCTACCTACTCACTGGCGAAGGAAGGGCTGGACGTACCACGGTTGGAGCGTCTGTACCTCACCACCCCACAGAAGGACTACGCTGTGGTGACACAGAGTATCGGGCGTATTGCTCGTACCTTTGATGGAAAGTCAGACCCTATTGCCTACGATTTCGTGGACGATATAGCTTACCTCGTGAAGTCCTATAAGAAGCGATGTACGACATATCGTAAGAATGGTTGTTACTTCGTAAAGGAAGGAGGGGGCGTGTGAGACTAATATCGTATGACTGTGAGGTCTTCGCCTATGACTGCCTCGTTACCCTAAAGGATAAGGAAACAGGCATTTACACCTGTATTTGGAACGACAACGAAGCGCTGAAAATGGCATTGTCCGATGATTGTATCTATGTCGGCTTCAACTCGAAGCACTACGACCAGTACATTATCAAGGCCATTGCTGCCGGTCTCACCCCTCAAGAGGTAAAACAGGTCAACGATTACATCATCGCCGGAGGGCAAGGCTGGCAATGTCCACAGTTGGCTGATTACTATTTCAGATTCAACAATGTGGATATTCGAGATGACACGCAGCAGGGTTTATCCCTTAAGGCTATCGAAGGACACCTCGGTATGTCAGTCAAAGAGTCCAGTGTACCGTTCGATATTGACCGACCTCTAACCCCGGAGGAAAAAGCCGAGACGGAGTTCTACTGTAAACATGACGTTGATACCGCCGAAAGACTGATTGACATTCGTAAGGACTACTTGAAGAACAAAATCAACCTCGGTCGGCTGGCTGGTCTGGATGAAGTCAAGGCAATGGGTATGACGAACGCCAAACTGACTGCGGCAATGCTGTCAGCAACCAAGAAACCGCACGATGATGAACGCAAGTATGTGTACCCGGACAATCTGCGAAAAGAGTACATACCGCCGGAGGTCTTCGCTTTCTTCGATAGAATGTATGACCTCTCCATTTCGGACAGCGAGCTCTTCAAGGGCAAGTTCAATCTGAATATCGGTGAGTGTCCTGTGACCCTCGGGTATGGCGGTATTCACGGTGCAATCCCGAACTTTTTTTGGGAGGAAACCGAGGATAGAGGAATTTGGAACGAAGATGTAGGAAGCTACTACCCACACCTCTGTACCATCAATGGGTACACGAGCAGAAACATTCCGTCTCCGCAGATTTACGAGGACATTCTCGAGCGCAGAATGAAAGCGAAAGCCGCTGGCGATAAGCACACGGCAAATGCTCTAAAACTGGTTTGCAACACCACCTACGGCTGCTTGCTGAATCAGTACAACGACCTCTATGACCCCCTCATGGGTCGCTCGGTCTGCATTTCCGGGCAGTTATATCTACTTGAACTTGCGGAACACTGTTATCAAGAGATTAAAGGATTGCGAATAGTCCAGCTCAACACGGACGGTATCATGGTCGAATGCGATAAGAAGGACTACGACACACTGACCGCTATCTGTGCTGAATGGCAGTCTCGTACAGGCTTTGACCTCGAGGAAGATACCGTTATCAAGATAGCGCAGAAAGACGTAAACAACTACGTTGAGGTTCAGCCGGGCGGCAAAGCAAAAGCCAAAGGCGGCTATCTCGTGAAGGGTATCGCTCCGGCTGGTGCTTTCAATATCAATAACTCCTGTGTGATTGTCGCAACCGCCTTGAAAGAGTTCTTTGTAAACGGAACACCTGTCGAGGACACAATCAATGGTTGTGACGATATATTCCAGTTTCAGATTATTGCCAAAGCTGGTGCGAAATATAAGGAAACCTATCACGTTGTCGATGGCGTGAAAGAGCCTGTGCAAAAGGTCAACCGGGTATATGCGACCGCAGACGAGAGGTATGGAAAAATCTACAAGGTTAAGTCCGAGGACGATTCCACAGCCAAAATCGAAATGCTCCCGGAACACTGTATCATCGACAACGACAATCAGCTCTCCATTTCCGATGTGGATAAGTCTTTCTATATCGATATGGCACGGAAACGTGTTAATGATTTCATGGGCATTATGCCCGAAAAAACTAAAACAAGGAGAAAGAAAATGGCTACAACAACCAAAACCACAAAAACCGCCAATGTGTATCAGAGATTGCTGATGGCACGCTCCAAATTTCTTGACGCAAATGTTGAGAAGTCCGGTAAGAACATGCACCTGTCCTTCAAATATTTTGAACTCGAGGACATTGTACCGACCGCTATCCGGATTTTCAACGAAGTCGGTTTGATTTCCGTAGTGAACTTCACGCCTGATGTCGCTACCATGGAAATTATCAACACCGAGAATCCGGATGAATCGGTATCGTTCGTTGCGCCGTTCAATCAGATTGCTCCTATCGTGAGCAACACTGGCAAACAGGCTACAAACGAAATGCAAGCTCTCGGTTCTTCTATCACCTATATGCGGCGCTACCTGTATATGATTGCGCTGGACATCTGCGAGAGCGATTCCATTGACGCAAATCTCGGCAAGGGCGAGACTGCTTCCGCTCCGGCGGCAGAGAAGAAAGCACCGGCTACTCCCGAGCAGAGACAGGAAGTGAAGGAGAATCTGACTGCTCCGGCTGACAATGCTTCTGCTTTACAGATTAAGGGCCTGAAAGCTGTTCTCAAGAAGCTCAAGGACGCTGACCCGAGCAAGGAGGAACTGATTGCGAACATCGCAGTGCAGACAAAGGGATTCACGGAGATTTCCAAGTCCGATTGCGAGACACTGATTTAGAAGATTACCGCAATGTTGGAAGGAGGGGCTAAGTAATGGCAGACATTAAGTGGCTCGAGGGCAATCGTATTCAGATTGCCCCTCCTAAGAAAACCAAGAAAATCACAGGTACTCGCTTCGCTACTATCCTCGGTCTGAATCCGTGGAGTACCGCATTTGAAATGTGGTGTGCGATTACCAAGACCTATGAGAAGCCCTTCGAGGACACTATCTACACGGTCGCTGGTAAGACCATCGAACCGAAACAGGCTCGCTACATGGAGCAGTCCTACGGCATGGACATTGTTCGCCCTTCTGATGTGTGGGGTGAGGACTACTTCAATAAGACATGGGGAGATTTCTTCCCGGAGAGCAAACACCTCGGCGGTATGTGGGACTATCTGATGAAGGGTGAGGACGGTAAGACCATCGAAGCTGTTCTCGAAATGAAGACCACCAAACGTGCGGAGGACTGGCAGAACGATGTTCCCGAGTATTACGCATTACAGGCGGCGTTATACGCTTACCTGTACGGTGTGGACGATGTGATTATGGTTGCTTCCTTCCTTGACGAGAAGGACTACAAAGACCCGGCGGCATATCAGCCGACCGCAAGCAACACTATCACAGTTGAGTTCAAGGTCTCCGAACGCTACCCGGACTTCGCAGACAAGGTAGCCGCTGTTGAACAGTGGTGGGCTGATTATGTCGATACTGGTATCTCCCCGGAATATGACGAGGCGAAGGACGCTGAAATCCTTGCAGCACTTCGTACCAACACTCTTTCCCCGGAGACTGACATTAAAGCTCTGATTGCAGAAGCCGAAGGTCTCAAGAAGGAGCTGGACGAGATTTCCGCTTCTACCGCAGACAAGGAGAAGCGTCTCAAGACCATCAATGACATTATCAAGAAACACGCTATGGGACAGTTCCGTGACGGCGATAAGAAGGTCGAGGTTAAAGGGCCTAACTACACTTGGACGGTATCTCGTTCCGAGACCACCAGCATTGATAAGGACGCTCTGAAAGCTGACGGCCTACTGGACAAATACAGCAAGAAATCTGAATCTTACCGCATGACGGTTAAATGATGGAGGTACAAGATGAATATCGATAACGCGCTCGCTGCTATTTTAGCGGCAAATGTAAATCAAAACATTAAAAACACTCAAGATGATATGAGCCTTGATGAATGCTGCAAGGAGCTCTATATCTTGTATAAAAAATTATGCAATGCCGGTTTTAGCGAGGATCAATCATTGACATTATTGCTTGGTATTATCGGCTGTGTCGCAAACGATTAAAAATCAAAGGAGGATAAAAACATGGCACGTATTCCTATGACAAGTGGTTTCACTCTCATTCCAGAAGGGGAGTATGTATTCCGTATTTATGATGTGAGTTACGATGAGGACTTCGGTAAAATCGAAGTGAAACTTATCAACGCTCAAGGGATCACTCATACCGAACGCTTTTCGCTTAAGAATAAAAATGATGAGTGGAACGAGAAGGCGCTAAATGCGTTCTCGTATTTTGCCAAAACCGCACTCAATGACTACACCATGGAGGACATTGATCCAGGGCAGCTCATCGATCATTACATTCGAGCCGAGGTGGTACATACCAAAGTACCGAGCAATAAAGACCCGAATAAAGAGGTTACTTTCGCCAACCTTGGCGATAAGTCCCCGGCAGATGGTTTTGATACCGAGCCTGTCGCTCGTGCGTTGACCATTGGTCGTGGCGGTAACACTGTGGCTCCGAAAGCAACCACTAAAACGCAAACCTCTTCTGCTCCTGCCAAAACCGGACTGGACATCGACGCACTGTTGGGTTAAGCAATCAGCCGGGAGGGGCAAGCTCCTCTCCCGGATTTTTAATAGGAGGTGTCGCATGACAGATAATGTCGATCACCCGGCGCATTATAAGACCGGAAAATTCGAGTGCATTGAGGTAATGCTCGAGACACAGGGTGTGGAAGCCACGAGGGACTTCTGTGTGTGCAATGCTCTCAAATACATTTACCGACACAGAGGTAAGAACGGTGTTGAAGACATTAAGAAAGCCGATTGGTACTTGAAGAAGTATCTTGAATTGGCGAAATCACAGGAGGAAAAAGCATGACTATCAATGAATATCAGGCCGAAGCTCTCCGCACTGCGGCTGGAATGAACCATCCGAACGGTTTTGAAGCAGAGCGCAGCCTTCAAAGACAGGAGGGTGACGTATGACACTGGAAGAACGTATCGATAAATTCGATATTCTCGTGGGTGACATTGTTCCCCATTATGTCAAGAAAGACCTGTTAAATAAGGGGTTCTTCGTCGCTCCTGCAAGCACCAAGTATCACGGGAACTACGAGGGCGGTCTGTTCGACCATTCGTGCGCCGTGATGAAAACTCTCGTAGACCTTACAGAGAAGAATGGTCTCAAGTGGGAAAATCCCAATAGCCCATACATCGTAGGTATGTTTCACGACCTCTGTAAAATCGACCAATATAGAGGGGTCCGTTGCAAAGATGGCGTATTGTACAGTCGCATTGTCGAGTGGGAATACAACAAGGACACGTTACTTAAAGGGCACGGCGATAAATCAGTCATGCTGTTGTCACAGTATTTTCAGCTGACCGAGGAGGAAATCATGTGCATTCGGTATCACATGGGAGCTTTTTGTGACCAGGCCGAGTGGAGTGATTACACCCGCGCAATTCATTCCTATCCGAATGTATTGTGGACACACCATGCTGACATGATCGCTGCACATGTTCACGGAGTATAAGGAGACAGATATGTACAAATTGAAAAACGATAACGGGAAAGTTAGAGCACTTCTGAGAACCGGTAAGGATATGGTGTCGACCGAACTATCCTTCTTTTCCGCTCAACATATCATTGACCATGGCGAGCAAGGGGTGTCACCGTTCAGAGATTATCCTATTGCCGTTGATAATAAGTGGTATTTTGCAGGGGAACGGATTCGCCAAAAGCGTAAGAGTGCCTCGAAGTCGGAGGATAAAAATGGCTAAAGCGTTTTATTCCGAGTATGTCAAACATTGTTTGCGGTTCTATGCACGGCATGCTGACCCGGTGTTTCGCAACGACATTGATCGTTATAACTGGAACGCATGCGAAAGTGCATTGAGGTTATATTCTGGCAAAGAAAGAGAAATGCTCCTGGAAGTGTATAGAGGCACAGACACTATACCCGATAACATATACAGGGTTTCGACGATGGCGAATGTGCCCCAGGACACTTTATGGAAACTAATTACTGAACTCGAGCGTGAGGTGGCAAAGCGGCGTGGTTTGTTATGACAATATCCCCGAGGAATTGAAGAATCTCAACCAATGGGTGTGCGCGACGGATGATAGCAAAGTCCCCATGAAAGCATGGGAGAACAAAGCTGCTTCTTCAACCGACCCGGAAACATGGTCAGATTTTGAGACTGCTCTCGAATCGTATAACCAACGCTATTATGACTACTGCGGTTTTGTTTTTGCGGACAATGGCTACGTCGGAATTGACATTGACTGCGGCTACGATGAAGACGGCCTTATGAATTTCCTTGGTGCTGATATTGTCGGCAAATGTCACAGCTACACGGAGAAATCCCGGAGTGGACGTGGATTTCACATTCTCCTCCGGGGTGATCTCCCCTTTAAGGGAAAAAACAACCTTTCTGGTGTGGAGATTTATAAAGCGTCTCGATACTTTATCATGACCGGAGATACACTTCTTTATCGGGAAATCATCGAGAATCAAGAAGCGATTGATTATGTTGTGCAAACATACTTTCCAGAAGTTCGTGAGAGCGCAAATGACACGCTTTTTAAGCGAGATAAGATATATTCACCCAGCTGGGAGGAACCCGTCGCAAATGGGCGCATACGGCTTCGTCCTGCCTACCCGAGAATTCCAGATGGGAGCCGTAACATTTGTCTGACATCTCTGGCCGGTGTGCTTCACAATCAAGGCTACACTAAATCTCAGATTTACGATGAGTTGTTGTACGCTAATACTGCTGCTTGTGATCCTCCGCTTGATAAATATGAATTGCGTACTATATGCAATAGCGTTACGAGGTACAAACGATGAAAGGGGAATCTATGAATAAATGTTTATGCCCGCTTCTAACGGCGGGCACTCAATCCTACATGGTTTGCGAAAAAGAAAAATGTGCATGGTGGATTGAATCAAAGCAAGTTTGCGCATTGACCATTCTTGGTAAGAAGGCGGGTGAATCGAAATGAATATCAATGATGTCGAAGTTCACAGAGGTGAAATTTTTTACATACTGAATGGAGAAACAGGGCACACGGGTTCAGAAATGATGATCTCTCAAGGGAGACCCGGTGTGATTGTTTCCAATGATATTGGGAACAAAAATGCTTCGATTGTATCTGTTGTGTTCTTAACCACGAAAGCTAAAAACTCAATGCCCACTCATGTACCGATTAAATGCAAGTGTCCTTCTATTGCCATGTGTGAGCAGGTCTATACGATCTCCAAAAAAAGGATAGGGGATTACATTGGCAAACTCACCGATGAAGAAATGGCGGCAATCAATGAAGCATTAAGCGTCTCCCTGGGTATTCATGGGTCTTTAATTTCTAAACACGAAAAAACTTATGAGAAACTGCAAATCGAGTGTGATATGTACCAAAAATGGTACAGAGACATACTTGAAGTCTTAAAATGAGGTGATAGGTAATGCAAGAACTTTTCGAGACACGCAACGGTCGTGTCATTATGGACGAGGAATTATCCTCGAAGATGTATCTGATCAAGCAGTATCACCCCGAGAAAGCAGACGAAACCAGCTCTGGTTTTGAGTGGTCTGAAATGGGCATGGCAAACCTGTTCGGCTTGCTCTACTCCCACGAAGCACGGTATTGTCCCGAGCATAAGAGCTGGTACACCTACCATGAGGGGGCATGGCGCAAGGACGAAGGTTCTATCCTCGTTTCAGAGAAAATCAAAGACTTCGTCCGGCTGATGATTCTCTACTGCGGAGAAATCGAGGACGATGACACCAGGAAGTCCTACACCGGGTTCGTCAACAAGATGGGTGATCGGCGCATGCGTGACAGAATTCTAAAAGACGCTACAGGGGAGCTTCGTATCTCTGCTGTGCAGTTCGACGCAAACCCCTACCTCATTAACTGTCTTAATGGTACATACGACCTCCGGGACTACTCGTTCCGGGAGCATAGCTGGAAGGACTTTCTTACAATGCAGACCGCTTTCAGCCACACGATTTCTCGCGATGTGAAATGCGAACGCTGGGAGAAATTCATTGCCGAGGTCACGCAGAATGACGCGGACAAAGCTGATTTTCTCCAAAGAGCTCTTGGTTATTCCATGTTAGGCGTCAGCAACGAGGAATGCATGTTTATTCTCTATGGCAAAACCACTCGTAACGGTAAGTCCACTTTGCTTAACACTATCGAGACTATGCTCGGTGACTATGCCAAGGTTGCCCCGGTTGGTATGATTTGTCGTGGAGACCGTCAGAAGGACGCAGAATCCGCCAGCCCTACCTTGGCAGGATTGAAGGGCAAACGCTTTGTCACCATGGCCGAAAGCAATGAATACGGCAAGCTGGATGAGGAAAAGATTAAGCAGCTTACAGGTGGTGAGGAAATCTCCGCTCGTGCGCTATATCAGTCGGCAATCACATTCAAGCCGCAGTTTACCTTATGGCTTTCCTGTAACGACCTTCCGATGGTTACAGATAAGTCCCTGTTCGCTTCCGAGCGTATCAAGGTGGTGGAATTCAACCGTCACTTCTCCCCGGAGGAACAGGACACTCACCTCAAAGACGAGCTGTGCGAACAGTCCAGCATGAGCGGCATTTTCATGTGGCTGGTGCGTGGGTATATCCATTACAAGGAACGTGGACTTGCAATGAGTGACCGTCTGAAATCGGTTGTCACCAAATACGAGCGTGATAACGACCTCGTATTGCAGTTCCTCGAGAACCGCTGTGAGCGTGTCCCGGAGGAAAACTCACCGACCGTTATCAAGGCAAAAGACCTGTACAACGCTTTCAAGATTTGGGCGAAGTCCGAGGGTGCTTATATTCTGTCGGCTCGTAAGTTCAATTCTGAAATGGAGCGTCACCCGGAGTGGTTTGACAGAAAATCGACCTCGAATGGTTATGCAACCTATTGCGGTCTGAAATTGAAGGAGGTGCTGTAATGGTTGATTCTGTAAAAATATGTGGTATTTCACATAAAATCTCACTTTGCGAAGATTCTTTTGACGTGGACACACATTTCGGCCAAATAAATTATGGAAAATGCGAAATCAAACTCAATAAAAATCTTCCGAAGGACGCAATGGAAGAAGCTCTTGTACATGAAATTATGCATGGAATTTTTGTTCATTTAGGCTATGGAAATGAAGCCAATGACGAACAATTCGTACAAGCGTTGGCCAATGCAATCAATCAGACTTTTACGTTAAAGCAAACTCATTGACAAAAATGGAAAGGAGATCGACGATGATTAAATTTGAAAACACGGAGGTCATGGGTTGGGAGGCAGCCATTAGAGGAATGCGCAATCCAATGAACTCTTGGGAAAAGAGCGATAGTTTATATTGCAATAGAGATTTGTTGCGTGATTGTATAACTTGCGTTCATCTTTGTTCCAAAGATTATTCAGCATGTAGAGCTGGAGGATTTGATATTGGTCCTAACGATCTAAATCTTATGGCTCGACTTCGCAATGCTGGTACAGACCATCGTAAGTTCATGCGAATGATTACTGTATATGTGGATATTACTGCACCTTTATATTGGTGGAAAGAATTTGACACATATAAGGTCGGCACAGTTGCTAACTCTTGTTCAACTATGCACAAGATTGCAGAAAAGGAATTTACGATAGAAGATTTTAGTTGTGAACATCTCGAAAATTCTTGGCTTGTTCATTTGAAAGAAACTATTAAGCTATTGAACGAGGCAAGGGACGTATATCATTGGTGTAATACAGACGCTAAAAAAGAGTGGTGGTGGCAAATGATTCAGCTCTTGCCAAGCTCTTACAATCAGAAACGGACGGTTATGCTGAATTATGAAGTCCTGGCAAATATTTATAAATCTCGTACCAATCATAAGTTGGACGAATGGTCTGTTGGATTTATGGATTGGATTAAGAGTCTTCCATATTCTGAGTTAATTACCGGAAAGGAGAAATAATGGCACGATATTTCAAAATGGTTGAAATCGACCGTGACAGTTTCATTGGAGCAATGGGGGAAGATTTGGACTGCGACCAGTTGTGTGGCGTATGCGACGGCATTGGTTATGTTGCCGTAGACGATACCGAAATGGACGAAATCACCGTTTCTATCGACATTTTTGAGGAGGTATAACAATGTTTATTTGGCTCACAGGTCTGGATTCTAAACAGGTACTTGTAAATTATAACCTCGTAACTGTTGTAATTTGCGGACAGGGGGGTAACGCTGTCTATTTTGATGGCTGCGATGACCATGTCATGGTTACGGAGTCTCTTGAGGACATTTACGAGCGGATTCAGTCCGCAGAAAAGAGGTACAGAAAATGACGATACCCGAAAAACAGGAATTGGTACGGCTCTTGAACCTGTACCAAGCAGACCTTCTCGATCAGAATTGGGAGAACTGTGAGAATGGAATTACAAAAGATTTTGTTCCCGGAGTGAAAGCCCAGTACGAACACGCCAGAATTATCAGCACGAAACTCTCTGTCGAACTCGGCAAGTGTATCAAGACATGGTGTGAGAAATAACTATAAAGGAGAAATTGACGAATGAAAGTCACTAAATGCACTGGTGAAGGACAAGGCTCGTGCAAACGCTGTCTCGATAAAGGTAAATGGAATAGAATGTGGATGTGGGCACTATATCATATTGAGGGTTACGAGGGGTGCTATTGTTCCGATTGTATAAAAGAAATCTTAAAGGAGAATATGAACGATGAATGCACGACAAAAAGCGAAGAAATATAAGAGACAATGTGAACTTTTGAAGTCGATAATATCAGCTACAAAAGTTCAGCCTTGTGTAGGCAATCAGCACTCGATTGTGACTTTGAGAGCTGAACAGTTGGTTGATTTGGAAGAGCTATATCAAATCTCTGCCAGTGAAGAATGTGGAACATCCATGCTGAATAAAATGCTTGCCACACAACTATTACATCATATTTTGAATTATGCGAAAATTGAAATTTGCGGAAATCCGTATGGCTATTCTAATGAGACCCTTATTAGAGCCACGATGAAAGTTGTCGATATGCGTAGGAAGGGATAGATATGGATATGGTTTGTAATTGTGGTGGTAAGGAGTTCTTCACTGAGAAACACGGCAATCAGACCGGGCTTTACTGCTCGGCTTGTGGTAAGTGGCAGAAATGGCTCAAGAAAGACGAGATACGACTTTTCAATCACGGTGTCCAGGAAGGCTGGATCAGTGTAAAGGACAGGCTGCCAGAGGACGGTAAATATGTTCTGTGCTGGTACGAATATTTCCGATATGGCGAATACAACCGAATGTTCAACACATACGGAATAGGCTATCATTACAACGGCTTTTGGGGAGGCGAAGTTTCAAACGGAACAAAAGCAAAGGTACTTGCGTGGCGAGAACTGCCTGATCCGCCAAGAAAGTTAAAGGAGTTGAAAAAATGACAGATAAAGAACAAATAGACAGCCTTGCAAAAAAAGTATCTGATTATGCTGACGAGGTAATGAAGTTAAAACAAGAAAACAATGCATTAAAAAAGCGAGTTTCAGAACTCGAAAACACGAGCAAGAAAAAGCGTAAGTTTAGGGCTATGACGAATGCTGAGTTCTTTCTCAAATTTTGCGGTGTCGTTTGTTGTGGGCAAAGCAGTTTTAATTGAAAGCCGTATCAAACCAAAGACGGCAAATACCTCTTTATCGAGGTGAAAAATGAGAGAGATATTATTCGGAGGGCAGGGAAAAAATATATCATTATTAAGTATATGCAAAACAGGTTCCCCCAGAATATCAGGAAAGCCCTCTTTTCCTGTTTAATGACTGGCCGGAAGATATGGCGATCTGTGGCAACCGTGATTTTGATTCACATTGCCCGGAAGTTTTCACCCGTGTATATAAGGCCCTGCAAGATGGGGAATTGTGCGAAGCCCTTTCCGATCTTGAAAGCGGGGCAGGGTACTACTCCGAATTTTACAAAAACGCAACGGAAGCAATTAACGATCTGTTATACCCGGAAAAAGCGGCATACAGTACAAGGGATATACACGCTATCAAAATAATGGTTGCCGAATATTCCACCTGTAGAAGCTGTGACGAAAACCGGGTATTATGCGAAGCCCTTTCCGTGGTAACGGGTAAAAAGTGGGAGTATTCCACAATCCGGGGATGTTGTCAAAGCGATTGGCAAGATGTGTTTTACATTGCCGATAATTGGAGCCGTGAAGCCCTTTCCACCTTTGAAACCGAATATTTCAACACCGGGACCGAATGGATTGTACACGATGGGGACAGCCTCCCGGAAAGCCCCGAAGATATTAACGGCTACTTTGTTTACTGTACTTCATGGAATGAAGACGGCATAGTAAACGAAATTGCGGACAGCGCCGGGGGCAGGCCCGAAGACGTTAAATTGTGGGCTTTTGACGGGTACACGCAAAGCCCAAAATATAGGGAGGTTATATAAATGCATAGTTATTTTAGCGACACCCTGGAAAGAGTGAGCAAGCGAAAAGCAGAAGGGAGCCTATAAAATGAAATATCTTTGCAACGGTATAGAGCAATCCGGCGATTGTTTTTTAATGATGGTATACAACGCCGGGGCAACGGTGGAGGACATTTTGGACATGGGAAACGGTTACAGCTTTGCAGGTTCAGACGGTAATATTTATGAATTAGAGGAGGTATAAAAATGTCACACTTTGAAAAGCTATGCAATGAATACCGCGAAAACAAGCGGTTAATTGAAGAATTAAACGCCATGAACGACGCCCTAAAAAATGATATTTTATCACTTATGGGCACGGAGGAAACGCACGCGGAGGGCGCCGCCGTGGCGTCATATACGCCCATTAAGTCGGCCCGTTTTAATTCCTCCGCTTTCAAGGTGGCCTATCCTGATCTATACCAAAAATACACCACGGCCACAGAATATAGACGGTTTACCGTACGTTAAGAAAGGGGGGTGTAAAATGGGTACTATTTTAATATGCCTGATTCTTTTTCCGTTTATGGTATTATCAGAAATAATAAAGCAAAATAATTAAAAATAACCGCTTCCGGGGCCGTCCGGGGGCGGTTATTTCAGTGCGGTTATTTATATATAGTAAATGTAAATTTTAATCATAATTAGACGCACACACCCGCGTATTAGTTAATATGAGCTAATGCAACGGGCGTTTATTTTATGCGCATTCCGTGTATTAGCTAATTATAAAAGCTATTTTATAATAAAATATTAAGGCGTGGCGGCATACCCCCGGGGGGATATGAGCGGAGGACAGAGGCCGTAGGGAGTGCCGTAAATTCCCCAAAAAATTAAAAAGACCCTATAAAAGATAAATTCTTATCCTTTTAGTGTTGACATTCCCGCTCCATCGTGCTATACTTGTGTCACAAACAACAAAAAGGAGGTCAAAACATGATTGAGAATAACATTGAAGTTGATGTAAAGGTGAAGCTCCTCGAAGCCGGGAAGACACAACAGCAGTTAGGTGAAGAAATCGGTACTACTGGCCAGTACATCAACCGAGTTCTCAAAAAGAATGGTGGAATCGTGAACGATACTTTCGTTAAAATGATGGACGCTCTCGGTTATGACATCGTTCTCACCTACAAAAAGAAGGAGTGAAGTAGTTAAAGTAGTTGAAAACAGCATTTTGCGTGTAACTTCTTCTTAGTACGCGCGTATATAGCAAAAGTTACCGCAATTTTTGATTTTCCACTACTTTTACTACTTGAGGGGGTAATTATCTCATGAAAGCGGCAATAGGGTACATTCGTGTGTCAACGGAGGAGCAATCGCTTGATGATAAGTTTGGAATTGATGTCCAGCGAAATGCAATTTTAGAATATGCGAATGAACATGACTATGAAATCGTGGACTGGTGTACAGACACTATCAGTGGCGCAAAGGACAATCGGCCGGAATTGAATAAAATCCTGTATCAGTCCGATGTCTTGCCTCGTCACGAAGCGGTAATCGTATTCAAGAATGATCGGGTGGCTCGTGATACGAAATTGTATTTCTATTATTTCTATACACTCGAAAAGCGAAACGTCAAACTACTATCTACAGAGGAGCATTTTTCTGAGGGCGATGATTTTGCAAATATATACCGCTCTTTGCTAATGTTTGTTGCAGAACAGGAACGCCGAAATATCGCATTGCGCACAGGGAGAGGACGATCTCTAAAAGCCCAATGTGGCGGGTACTCAGGCGGAAATAAGCCATACGGGTACACCAGTGTGGATGGCGTCCTTGTAGTTAATCCCGATGAAGAGCCGATAGTGGAAATGGTGTTCCGAGAACACGATCGAGAAAAAGCAACGCTCTTGGATATATGTGATTCATTGTATGAAGAAGGGTATAGAACGCGAAAGGGTAAGAGGTTTCAACCTTCTACGATACGAGGAATATTGGCTAATCGTCCTTTTTATGAGGGCAAATATAAATACGGAGATGTGGACTGGGTGCAGGGTGTGCACACGCCTATTCTCCCATTGGAGGTAGAGCAATGAAGAAAATCCTATCAATCCTATGTGCCGCAATGATGGTGTTAGGTCTCACTGCCTGTGGTACTGAATCCCAACACACTATATCGTATGTCAGCGGTGAGAAAGTCAATGTGGCTGACCGAGACTGCGTAGCGGTTTACACACAGTACACGAATGGTAGTGACGAAACAGCTATCCCGGCTGATTATGTTACGGTCAAGGCGTTTCAGAACGGTACCGAAATCCCTTGTATTGTACCAACAGGTGAAAAAACTAACGGTTATATTCAGTGTGATTCCAGCGTACAAAGCGGCGTGACTGCCGATGTGGTATGGTTGTTCCAGTTGAACGATGATTCTACGGTATCGGTTGAGTTCTCTGACGGTACGAAAGTCGAGATACCGCTATCGGAGAAATGAGCCTATGAAGATTGTATTACTGATACTGGCGTTCCCGGCGGTTGTCCTGTGGGAATGTATGAAAATGAATGAGCGTGCTCACCATCGAGGGAGACGCAGACGAAGAAAATAAAATATTGTGATTGTATAGAAGGTGCATTATCGCACGGAGATTAAATTCTCTGAACGGTAACGCACCTTTATTTTATTTGGAGGTAACTATGGAGCAATTACTTGAAATTATCTATCAGAGGTTCAAGAGTGGCGATTTGAAAGCTGGCGAAGACCTCTACAATATGTGCCGGGAAGCTATGAAGACGGACGTATCTCTCGGTGTGAAGTGGCTAAAAATTCTGTCCGAGGACATTTCTACTCAAATAGGTACGTGTCAGAACGGAATTTAGCAGGAGAATACTACAAAGGAAAAGTATATGATAGGGCAAGTGCGGTAACCCTGTATTCAATGGCGAATGAGGTTTTACAGTTTGCTGGGGTTGATGGGTATTACATTGACGATTCTCTAAAAAATGTACGCAGTTATCTTCCTGTTCCTCGAGTATCATGTCGAGAGGCATTGCAAATTATTGCCAACGCGGCTTGCAGCATGATTGAATATGATCGCAATGGTCATATAAAGATCAGGCCCTTATCGAATGATGTAATCGATTTTACTATGGAAAAGTCGGATATGTTATCTTCACCTAAAACCGTTAAACAAGAGCAGATTAGAGACCTTTATGTTAGCTGGTTTAAGTATAATTATAATTCTGAAGAAACTAAATCCGTTCTTTTCACCCAGGATTCCATCACGGTTGAGAAAGATCAGATCGAAACCTTTCTGCTGGATGATCCGTCTTATCTATTTTCTATTCGGTTGGATGGTTCTGTTGGGAAAGCTGTATTGAAAGAATCGGGTGTGTACTATGTGACGGTGCGGTTCCTTGCGAGCGGAACATACAAACTCGAAATATTGGGTAGAAAATATCAATGGGTCGAAAAGAAATTTGTAAAACACATTTCGGATAAGGGGAAAGACATTGAGTGGTCTAATCCTATTATTTCAAAGGAGTCGGACGCAGAACGGTTGGCGAATTGGCTGGCTTCATATTATGCCTTGCCTGTGGAGTATGAGTATGATACACGCGGCAACCCTGAGTTAGATACCACTGATTTAATTAAGCAGGAAAATGAATTTAGGCCAGGAATGACGGTGATTCCTTATAATCAAACATTGAAATATTCTCAGGGATTTTCGGGTCATATTATTGCGAGAAGGAGGTCAAATGATGTGGATAACTCCTAAGACTGATTGGAAGGGCGAAACAATCAATGGCGTGTACAAGGGAGATTATTTTAACGCCGCTGATTATAATCGTATCAAAAACAATCTCACAGTTTTGAAAGAATTGGTCAACTCAATATATCCGGAAATAGCCATTGTAGAGATGGGCGCAGACAAGACCTCAAAAGATTTCTTGTATGCAGATGAGATCAATAACATTGAGGAAAACTTTGATTCCATAAATCAGGCTTCAATTCGTGGAAAATACGGGGAAATGCCATATTTTTATGAAAACGATTCATGTATTACCTATGATGAGCTCAATCGGATCGAATCCGCTATGTTGGATTTATACAATAAACTAACAAATCAAAAAAATGGACGGCGAAGTTTCACATGGAATTTCGGGGCAGGAGGAGTATAAATGAACTGGTCGCGGTTACCTACTGACTATACAGACGCAGTTTGGGACGGAAAAAAGAAGTACAATCTGATTCAGAATGATGATGGCACTATTTCTTTGGAAGATGTCACGAATTATACTAATTTGGAAAAATCATTCTTTGGTGCGAAAGACGCTAATCAGATGAACGCGGGTATAAATGCCATTATGACAATGGACGTGGATCAAGTGTCTAAAATTGATCAAACAGACACTCTATATTTGTCAGATGGAAACGAACTGCGAAAGATTCCGTTTTCCGTATTGCTATCCGCGCTTAGTAACGGTGTTGATGACTTATCGGCACTAAAGGCCAGCTTGAATCTGTTAAATGGCAAACTTACAGAACTGGCCTCCACTGATTGTCTAACAGTCGGTTTATCTGAAAACTTCAAATTATCGAAAGGCACTTATGAAGATCCGCTTTACCTTCCCATGTCATCCGTTACGCGAAGCTATGGACAGATGTTGCTACCGGTTAGCAATGGCGTACAGGTTGGCGCAAATGTGCTAAAGGTTTGTATCAGTGCACAGGCGTATTTTTACGAAGCCGGTGCGAGTCAATGTGAAATTGACATATACATCATAAGCAAAGATGGCTCAGCAAAGCGAGTAGACAGGTGTGTTCGTACTCGTTCGGGTAGATATGAGACCTTTGCTACCGCACCTTTTGTGACGAGTGTATCAGATGGGGACATTATCAAACTTGCGTACATTGGAAATGCTGACGCTTCTGTGAGAAACTATCGTGACGCTACATTTCTTAATGTGGAAGTTGTGGAAAAGAATTTGGATTCGTCGAATCCTTCCATCATATCAAACCAAGACCTACTACTTAATAAATGGGTAGTAAGCGAGAAGATCACAGGTGAAAGCGGCACAGAAAATATTTACCCTGATTCCGATGTGGTATCATCGATTGTTGGCGATCTTTGTTTGAATCCTGCCAAAGGAGCAGTGTATCAGTGTACTGTTGCTGGTACTCCGATGATTGCAAAATGGAAGTACATTTGTGCTATTGGAGCAGGAAGCTCAGGAGATATACCTGATCAGTCGGTAACTGAGGCGAAACTCGCGGATGGATCAGTGACTACGGGCAAGCTGGCAGACGGTGCTGTCACCGGTGATAAGGTCAGCTCACTGGCCATTGAAGGTAAGCACATCAAATCACGCACAATAACGGGAGCTCGGCTGGCCCTGAAAACGATCACCGAGAATCTACTAAGTGACGAGTTGCAGGCTAAGCTTACCAGTTATGTGGGCACTCTGGCGCAAGCGGCGAACGATGAGGTCACCCTGCACGAATGGTGGAATACCTCTGATTTTTGCCCTTATGTCCTAAATGTGGATTATGACGCCCAGGGCACCATTACATTGCACGCTGACGATACCAAAAGCGGCGAACATGCCTTGGTTCTGCGCAGTGGGGCGCTGGTGTCATTCTTTGAGGAAAATGGTACGGAGTGCGCCGTGATTACGCAATCTGACTTTGGCATTGCGGTGGTCCGCCGAGCTGCGGACGGCAGCGGGACGGTTACCCTGCCGACTGCGGGCAACACCGGCTCTGTTGAGACCTGGGAGACCGTGTTCACCAAAACATTTGACGCCGATACAACGGACAAGCAAAACTGGATTTTGTCTAAGCCGTGCA